>Ga0187809_10000093_pt1 | contig 62277 bp, 67 predicted proteins | sample NC_wetland_sal_i_8_FD_132415 | JGI IMG/M metagenome (GOLD analysis project Ga0187809, IMG submission 132415) | Wetland sediment microbial communities from Neuse River Estuary, North Carolina, USA - ASW_4 | ecosystem: Environmental > Aquatic > Freshwater > Wetlands > Sediment | place: USA: North... | reverse complement strand
GACCCACAGCCAGGACCGTACCGAAAACGTCGTCCACCAAGACGTCCAGAGGCGTCAGGCTGCCGTCAACAAGATTGAGCAGCCGGCCGCCGGTCAACTTCCGTCGCAAGGCCTCTACCTCCTATCAGTTCCCGGAGCAGCGCCATGCGGATGTAAAGCCCGTTTTCCGCCTGGCGGAAGTAGGCTGCGCGCGGGTCGTCGTCGACTTCCAAAGCCAGTTCGTTCACCCGCGGCAGGGGATGCAGGATACGCGCCGACAGGGGAATCTGTTGCATGTGCTCACCGGTAAGCTGGTAGTTTCCCGCTTGCGCCGCTTCCCCGGCGTCCTGCAGACGCTCCACTTGGACCCGTGTCTGGTAGATGATATCCACACCGGACACGGCTTCTTCAAAGCTGTGCGCCCTGGAGATTTTGAGACTTCCCGGAAGGCGGTAGAGGTGTTCAGGAAGGCCCAGGGAATCGGGATGATAGAGCACAACCTCCACGTTGCGAAAGAGCGCCAGGGCCTGAATCAGAGAGTGAACCGTGCGACCGTATTTCAGGTCGCCCATGATGCAGACGCGGCTGCCGTCCACCCTTCCCAGTTCGCGCCAGATGGTGTACACGTCCAGCAGGGCCTGGGTGGGATGCTCGCCCGATCCCGATCCGGCGTTGATAATGGGCACAGGGCTCCAGTCTGCCGCTGCCTCAATGGCACCTGTTTCATGGTGCCGAATGACAATGGCGTCCGTGTACGACCCGACGACGCGGAACACGTCGACAAGGCGCTCACCCTTTTTGGCGGAGGAAGTTTCCAGCGCATTCTCGCTGCCCACCACCTGGCCGCCCAACCGGACAATGGCGGATTCAAAGGAAAGCCGCGTGCGCGTACTGGGTTCGTAGAACAGTGTGGCCACAATGTGGCCGTTGAGGACTTTCAGCAACTCCGTCCGCGACATACTGCGCAACAATTCCGCCTCTTGAATGAAGGATTCGATTTCTACCCTGGTCAAATCGCGAGCCGACAGCATGTGTTCCATGTGATTCCCTCCCCTGGTTATTGGACAATCCAAACGCTATCCTCTTCGTCCACTGTGCTGAGTTCCACGGCAATGGCTTCGTCGCGAGCCGTGGGAACGTTCTTGCCAACGTAGTCCGGCCTAATGGGCAACTCCCTGTGGCCCCGGTCCACCAGCACCGCCAGTTGAATCATCCGAGCGCGGCCGCTGGTCATGATGGCATCCATAGCAGCGCGGACCGTCCGACCGGTGTAGAGAACGTCGTCCACCAGGATGACAATGCGGTCTTTGACTAGTAGCCCTGACAGCGGTACCCGTTCGGCACCCGCCGGAGCGTCGTCGCGAAAGGCCCTTGGATTCAGGGAGAAAACCGGCGGCTGGACGCCTTCGATTTCCAGCAGGCGGTCTGCGATTCGCTCTGCCAAATCGACTCCGCGGCGTTCAATCCCCACAATCACTAAGTTGTCCAAGCCCTTGTTGCGCTCCAGGATTTCGTGGGCCATGCGGGTAATCGATCGGCGCATGCCGACGGTGTCCATGATTTGCGCTTTCTTTCGCATCAAAATCCTCTCCTTCAACTGGTGGGCCAGACGCTGGTGACCCGACTTCAACTCCCATGGCTGGCTGCAACGCCTTGCCGGGCTGGCCGTTTTTTCCGAGCCTTTCTCGTTTCGGACACACAAAAACGGCTACCCTTTGTGGAAAGGTAGCCGCCGTTATCGCGTTCAGGAAGCTTGTGGGCTTCCTCTTTGCATATGGCGATAGCACTGTTCGACACCTTTCCAACCTCACTGGATTGGCTTAAAGGTACTGTTTCCTTTAGGTAACTGTATCAATTGCGGTAGACTGCGTCAAGAGCAAAATTGTGCACGATACATCCAACAAGTTGAATCTCTGCCGACAGACGCTGCGGGCCGACTCGAATCTCGGCAACCGCCGGCACCTGTGATTTAGAAAGCCTTTCTTTTCTTGCATATCATGGTAAACTTTCAATAGACGTAACCACAGACGAAGCCAATGCAAGGAGGACCTATCGTTGAAAAAGTTTCTCGTGTTCGTCGTCATTCTAGCAATTGTGGTCGTTGGCGGCGGATGGTACGCAAAGCAGAAGGTATCGCAAATCATCAGCTCACAGGTCACCCGGGAAATCAGTTCTCCGGAAGGACAGCGGGCCGTTCAGAAAATACTCGCAAATCCCAAAGTCCAAAGTGAATTGAAGAAATACGCGGGCTCAGCAGCGGCAAAGCCGTTTCAATCCCAGCAGGACGCCATCAACTACGCCGTGAGTAAATTGTCACCGGGGGAAGTGGCGCAAATGGCCAGCGACTATACACACAGAGACAGCTTGACAGCCGCGCAGAAGACCCAGATTGAAACAGAGGTTCTAAGCAAGTTCTCGCCGCAGCAGTTGGCCTCCATGGCTTCCACTTTCGAAAAATAGGTCTACCAAAGGCCCTTTCGCAGCCCTGCAAGCAGGGTATCCATGTCTTCCGGCAGCGGAGCCTCAAATAACAATTCTCGTCCCGTTACCGGGTGAACAAAACCCAAGGACCGAGCGTGCAGCGCCTGCCCGGAAATGGGGAGGGTGTGGCGAGGTCCATAAACGGGATCGCCCGCGACAGGATGGTGAATGTAGGCCATGTGCACGCGAATCTGGTGGGTTCGTCCCGTCTCCAGCCGCAACTGCAAGTGGCAGTACCTCTGGAACCGCTCCAGGACGTGAAAGTGCGTCACGGCCGATTTTCCGGACTGCGTGACGGCCATGCGCTGCCGATTCTGGCTGTCGCGCCCCACCGGTGCGTCCACGGTGCCCTCGTCGTGCGTCAGCACGCCGTGACAAATGGCCTCGTAGTGACGGTGCATGCTGTGCTGCCGGATTTGCTCTGCCAGACCCGCATAGGCCGTATCCGTTTTCGCCAGGACCAGCAGCCCGGACGTGTCTTTGTCAATTCGGTGTACCACACCGGGGCGAAACTCGCCACCCATGGCTGACAGGGAAATCTGCCGTCCAATGAGGCCGTGCACCAAAGTGTGACTGCTGTGCCCGGCGGCCGGGTGCACCACCATGCCCCGCGCCTTGTTGACCACCACTAGGTCGTCATCCTCGTAAACCACGTCCACGGGCAGGTCCTCTCCCAGGAGGCTGACGGGTTGGCTGGCGGGGACGGCAATAGCGTACACATCTCCCGCTTCCACGGCGTCACTGGGGCGCAGTTTATCCCTGGGGCCAGAAATATATCCCTCCTTGAGGAAGGTTTGCACCTGGCTCCTGGAGACCTCGTAATCCGCGTCCTGCAACGCCTCTGTCAACCATTTGTCGAGGCGAGTGCCCGCATCGTCTTCTACTTCCAGTCGAACTCTGATTCCACTGTCCATACGTCACCTGTCACGTTCTGAAGGTTTGCGCTCCGCAATCAGACTGTGGAGCAACAGGATAATCACACCCGCATCAATGCACACATCGGCCAGATTAAAAATGGGGAAATGAATAATAGCTATGTAGACATAGTCTGTCACGGTGCCTTGCCAAATGCGATCGCAAAAGTTTCCGACAGCGCCACCCAGCAGCAGACCCAGGCCGATTCTCGTCCACATGGTGGGTCTGTAGCGGTAGTCCACATACACCACAGCGCCAATGACAATCAGGGCCACAACGACAAAGAGCAGGCGAAAATGCGGGAGAATCCCAAACGCCCCTCCCGCATTCTGGATATGATACAACTCTACCACCGGCGGCCACACCCAGACGCCCTGGCTCAAGGCCAAGTGGTGGCGAACAACCCACTTGAGGATTTGATCGACCGCCACAACCACTATCGCTAACCCGTAAATCACGTAACTTCACCTTTTTCTGTGCAGTACTTTCCTGCAACAGTCTACCACACCCGCCACCAGGGCGCAGCTTCCTTCCCAGGAAAGTCCTGCTTTTGTCGTCGTCAAGGTGAACTCTGCGGATGTTGACTAAATACCTGTCAACTAAGGCGATTGCGACGATACCACTCGTTGCTGATGGCATCCATCCCATCCACCAGTCCTTGGTTGTCGTCCAACTCACCGTAATCCGGGTTGTGTTCGTATTCCGGGCGCTCTTCGTAGCGGGCAACCGCTTGCCAAGCGTCTTCTCCGTCAAAGTACGTTGCAGATGTCTCATCCAAATCGGAGCGTGCATACCCGGGGTAGAGGACCGCCTCCTCCGCAGGGCGCATACGGTCAGGATGACGCAGTTCTTCCGTCTCTTTACACGGGACGCAGAGGTTGGCCGCAGGTAGAACCTGCAGGCGCTCCTGTGCAATGGGTTGGCCGCAGGCATCGCAAACCCCGTAAGTTCCGTGGTCCAGTTTGCTCAAGGCCCGCTCGATGGCCTGTAATTGGAGTCTGTCCGCGTCCCGCAAGCCGATATCCTTGCCTCGTTCATACAACTCTGTGCCAATGTCCGCGGGGTGGTTGTCGTAAAAGGACAGTTCCCCAATGACGTCAGGCGCCGCATCCCGTAACTGGTACTCGTCCGTCGCTCTGAGGCGACTCTGAACCAATTCCCGTTGTTCCAGCAAGAGCTGCCGCTGTCGTTTCAGTTCCTCAGGTTTCACCAAGTCTCCCCCTTCCCTGACTCCCCTGCCCCGTATTTTGTGTTGGCACTGGGGTTTCATGCGGACGGGCCGTTGACAGTGTCTTTATCCGCTGCCATTTCCACTGGGAACTAAAGTGCGTCAAAAATCCCCGTACACCTGTGTACGGGGAACCACAAACCGGAATCTGCATCGTTTCCGGCACCCTCTATACGCCTTCCGAAGAAGATTGGGAATTGAAAATCACGGGATCTCTAGCGCCAACGTCATGGTGAAACCGGTCCCAATCCTCCGACTCCAGCATTTCCATCTGAGCCTGTAACAACGACTTGAAGCGCGCGCGGAACATAGCCGCCTGCTTTTGAATTTCCTCCACCTCGACTGCCATCTTCCTGGACTTGTTCAGGGCTTCAGCCACAATCCTATCGGCATTTTTTTCAGCTTCCTTGACGATGAGCTGCGCTTCCTTGCGGGCGTTGGCTCGGACTTCTTCCGCTGTTTCCTGAGCCACGATAATGGACTTGCTGAGACTCTCCTCAATGTTGGAATAGTGCTGCAGTTTTTCCTGAAGCTCCTCAGCCTGTTGTCCCAGGTCCTTGTTTTGCCGAATCAGTCCCTCGTAGTCCTGGATGATGCGCTCTAAGAAATCATCCACTTCGTCTTCGTCATAACCGCGAAAGGAGCGGCCAAATTCTTTATTATGAATATCCAACGGGGATAAGGGCATCCCGTCGACCTCCTTCGCCATCGACAAATGCTGTCACGAACTTTGCCGAACCGACAAGTTTTCTAGAGTTTTATTCGACGCACCATAGGAAAGTCCTGCCGCGAAATTCAGGATTTTAGGACAGCGGCAGTCACCCTCAATTTGCCACGGCGGGTTTCGCCTTGAATTTCTGCAAGTTTTATTCTGCCAAACCCGCGGATGGATATGATGTCACCGACTTCCACCCGTTCGTCCGTTTTGGTGGTGGCAGCAAAGTTCAGTTGTGTCTTACCCTGGGCTATGGCTGCTTGTGCCTGACTCCTGGACCAGCGGCAAAACTCCGCCAACAGGGCGTCTAAGCGCAAGGAGGAAACCAGTCCTGTCTGTGTCCGATAATCCGGCACGGGCCACTGGGCGTCGCCTGAGACCTTCTCCAAGTGCACATCCATCTTTCCCACCTGCGACCAGTGGCTGAGAAGGTAAGGTTCCACATCGGAACTGACGGCCACCAGAAAACCCCGTTCTCCCACTGCGATGTCCCCGATTTTTGACCGTTTCAGTCCGGTCCCGAGAATGGACCCTAGCACATCGCCGTGACTGGCTCCTGCGGAAATTCCCAAATTGCCGGACATCACACCAATTTCATAGTCCTCCTTGTGAACTGTCCAATAGGCCGGCGAAAACAAGGCACGTTGGCGCTCGGCCTGGGCGTATCCGCCCCAGAAGCCGGCATCCACGCCTGCATGTCTGCCCGCGGACGCCGCCAGGAACTGTTCTCTGGGCGTGAGAAAATCACTGAGGGTAGCCGTGTTCTGCTGTAGCGCGCGCCAACACAGGTCTTCGAGCCGCCTCAGTGTAGGGCGCTCCTCCGGGCGAATCCACCCCGGCTCCATATCCACTTCAGCCATGACGACATTCACCACCCGCTTCGATTCATACGACTTGCCAAAGCACGTACATAATCAGCCGGAGGAAAAGCCCAAAATAAAGGATGACGCCGACGAAGAAACCCAGGTCCAGCATGACGCCCCCCACGTTTACGGAAGGAATAAACCGCCGGAACAGGTTGAGGTACGGATCGGTCAAACGCCTTAGGACGTAGCCCAGCTGGCTATGGGTCATGTCGGGAATCCACGTCACCACGGCTGCCGCAACCAGCAGGTACCCATAAATGCTCAGGACTGCGTGAATAATTTCCACCAGTGCAAGCCACACAGGTTACCTCTCCTCTCCTGTTGCCGCCCAGCCTCTCATGAGGCGTCGGCCGATTCGCACCATGGTGGCACCCTCTTCAATGGCAATGGCAAAGTCGTTGGACATGCCCATGGACAGCTCGCGAAACTCCGACAGCCCCAGCCGCTCTCTAGCGTCTTCAAGGCACTGCCTGAGAGTGACGAAAGTTGGCCGCGTGTCTTGGACACGGTCAAAGTTTGGGGCCATGGTCATGAGTCCACGGATGGAAACCCCCGGCAGGTGCCCCGTGGTTTTGAGAAAAGATAGGACATCTTCGGGTTGCATCCCACCCTTGCTGGCCTCGCCGGACGCGTTGACTTCCAGCAGGCATGGCATGACCCGGTTCAGATTCACAGCGCGTCGACTGATTTCTTCCGCCAGCGGGACGGAATCGACGGAATGAATCCACTGAAAGTGTTTGACGATGTATTTCACTTTGTTGGACTGTAAGCGGCCAATGAAATGCCATGTCGCAACCCTGGCAGCGTCCAGAAGAACCTTCTCACGAGCCTGCTGCCAGCGGTTTTCGCCAAAGTTTTCCAATCCCGCGGCGACGAGCGGTGCCACCGCAGTGGCATCCACCGTCTTGGTGACGGCGATTAACCGGATATCTGCAGGCACCCGGTGAACTTTCCCTGCAGCGGCTGCAATTTCACGCTGAACCTCCGCCAGATTACGGACAAACGGGTTGTCCTGCTCCATGTGTTCAACACCCCTCTTGCTGCAAACGGGCGTCACAAAATCCCTGTGCCCGTATATAAATGCGTGTCCCCGGATGTCTCCGGCAGAGACATGGCGTCTCGATGCTCCGGCATGGCGCAGAGGCACAGGAGAGAAACACAGGGCGGCACATAGTATTGTTCCGTTATGGATAGCGTGATTCCTGCATGGAACAGGCAAATTCTGCGGGTCAGGTGGTTGCAAGGCGGATGGCACCAACGATACGGCCGGTTTTCCCCATTTCCGCCCGGTGTGAGAAAAGGTCGTCCACGTGGCAGGCGGTACACAGTCCCGTATCGTGAATCTGGCTGGAGGGTATGCCTTCCTTCTCCAAATCCAGGCGGATGCACGCCTGCAAACTGAGGAGGTACTTGCCCTCTTGGGCGCGACGCGGACACAGCACGCCTTCGCCGAATGACTGGCGCACAGGATCCGCTACCGGCGCGTCCACTTCGTAACAGCAATTGCGAATGGATGGACCCAGCCAAACGTGCAGGTCCTCCGGCTTTGTGCCGTAAGCCGCGGCCATTTGTGCCACCACCCGCACACTCACGTGGGACACCGTTCCCTTCCACCCGGAGTGAGCCGCGCCGATGGCCTGATGAGCAACGTCGTAGAAGAGAACCGGCACACAGTCCGCCGCCAGCACCACCAGCGTTAGGTTTCGGCACCGGGTGACAAGTCCATCCGTCTGCTGTACGGCAGACCGTAAATGAAACGCCCCGCGGCCCCGGTCGGCCTGAGTCGCCACGTGAACGCGATTTCCGTGAACCTGTTGGGCCACCACCCATTCACTAAGCTCGCCACCCAGTTCTTTCGCAATGAGGCGGCGGTTGGCCACCACCCGGGTAGCATCGTCGCCAACTGCAAAACTGGTGTTCAAGGTGGCATAGGGCTGTTCGCTGCACCCGCCATGTCGCAATGAAAAGAGGCCGCGAACGTTATCGTCCGGCCACGTGGTGGCTAGCCACTGCAGGCCGTTATCTTTGTCTCTCGACCAGGTTTCTTGCACAGGGTCTGCCTCCTTACCTGTACTGCTTACAGACCATGTTACCATCCCGTACAGTGACGGCGTCAAGAACAGACCCTGTTACGGTAGATAATTTGACGGTACCAGACTGTACGGGAGGATATGGGCGCTCCAGCAGCCGATACTGTCCGGAGGACGCACTAATAGCCGCCCGTTCCCCGTTTTCCGGAGTGCGGCGGGAGGTAGTAGCCCTCGTCCCGCGACTCTCTCAGGTCCACGAGAATGACGTCCGATCCGATGCGCACAATCTGGCTCCAGGGCACGACGTAGTCCTGCCCGCCGCCAACCATTCCGAAGAACCGGGATTCCCCGGGAATGACAATGGCCTTGATAACGCCGTTGTCCGCGTCAATTTCCAAGTCGCCAATGGTGCCCAGGCGTTTCCCGTCGCCAATGTTCACCACGTCTTTGGACTGCAATTCCGAAATCCGCGTCATGAACTGCTACGCCCCCTTCAGCTACAGTGGACATTGCCGCCTCCGTCGGCATCTGACTCTCTTCATGTATATGTAGCCAGGGAGAAAATTTAGACATGGCCGCGAGCATGGCCGCGAGCATGGCCGCGAGCCGACCGCATCCCACAACCGTAGACATCGTCGGAAAACCGTGGGCAGCCCTTACCAGAACGAGGATTACGCCTCCACATGTTTCTGCATGCGGGAAATTGCCGCCTTTTCCAGGCGGGAGACCTGAGCCTGGGAAATACCAATTTCTTCTGCAACTTCCATCTGCGTTTTCCCTTCGTAGAAGCGCATGGACAGAATCTTCTTTTCGCGGTCGTTGAGCTTGTGCAAGGCTTCGCGAACAGCGATACCTTCCACCCAGGTGTGGTCCAGGTTTTTCTCGTCGTGAATCTGATCCATCACATAAATGGGATCGCCACCGTCGTTGTAGATGGGCTCAAACATGGAAACGGGATCCTGAATCGCATCCAACGCAAAGACCACTTCTTCCTTGGGAAGGTCCATTTCCTGCGCAATTTCCACAACGCTGGGTTCCCGCAGATACTTGTTTGTCAGCATATCCCGAACCTGCAGCGCCTTGTAGGCAATATCCCGCAAGGAACGACTAACGCGAATGGGGTTGTTGTCCCGCAAATAACGCCGAATCTCGCCAATAATCATGGGAACGGCGTAAGTGGAGAAGCGGACGTTCTGGCTCAAATCAAAGTTGTCAATAGCTTTCATGAGACCGATGCAGCCTACCTGGAATAGGTCGTCCACGTACTCTCCGCGGTTATTGAAACGCTGAATCACAGACAAAACGAGACGCAGGTTTCCGTTGACCAACGTCTCCCGCGCCCAGGTTTCACCGCTTTGTAACTTACGAAAGAGTTCCCTCATTTCCGTGTTGCTCAGAACAGGAAGTTGCGACGTATTGACACCGCAAATCTCAACCTTGTTGTGCTTCAAATCCCGTTCCCCCTTGATGACTGACCGTCTTGACGACGGAGTGCAGCAGCCTGCCACGGCTGTTCCAGAACTGGAAACTCTATATCCGTCCACAGTATTTCCGCAGGGGGTAAAGTTATGCATCCGCACAGGGGATGACCGGGCTCTCAAGTCACACCGACAAGTGTCAAACGGTGTTGTCACAGCATTTTGTCGAACTCGTTCTGGAGACGCTTGATGATGCGCTTTTCCAGGCGGGAAATGTAGGACTGGGAGATGCCCAGGAGATCCGCCACATCCTTCTGCGTCATCTCCTGCTGGTTCCCGAGACCAAAGCGCAGTTGCATGATGGTGCGCTCCCGCTCGGTCAGGGTCTCCAGGGCGTCGTACAGGAGTTCTCTATCCACCTCTTCCTCAAGACTCCGGGAAATGGTGTCCGGTTCCGTGCCCAGTACGTCCGACAACAACAGCTCATTGCCGTCCCAATCCACGTTGAGAGGTTCGTCGAAAGAGACTTCGGAACGCAGCTTGTTGTTTCTGCGCAGGAACATGAGAATTTCGTTCTCAATGCACCGGGAGGCGTATGTGGCCAGTTTAATCTTCTTGCTCAAATCAAAAGTGTTGACAGCCTTAATGAGTCCAATTGTGCCGATAGATACCAGGTCCTCAATGTTCAGCCCGGTGTTTTCAAACTTCCGCGCAATGTAGACCACCAGGCGGAGGTTGCGCTCAATGAGCATGGCCCTCACCGCTTCATCCCCGCTGGGCAGCCGCTCCAACAAATATGCCTCTTCATCCCGCGTCAGTGGCGGCGGCAGGGCTTCACTTCCGCCGACGTAATAAATGTGTTCATAATTGCCGGCAAATGCCTTTTGTACCCTAATCCAGAGGAGTTGTAGTCGAATCCGAAGTTTCAGAGTGAGCCGCGGAGGCCGTAACTTCCAGTTCAAAGTTGTCATCCCCCGATATGATTTCTGTATGTAGAATAGCTTGAAAACTTCCGTCCTGCGCCAGTCGCCCCTGGTGGAGTGCAAAAAAACACGGTTTCTCAAGAACCTGAGTTTGTCCATTCCGGCTGAGGGCCACTCTATCCGGCAAAAGTCCAATCACCGTACCGGCAACGGCGCCGGCCCCGCGAAAGGGAATGACGGCAAACCTAGGCCCCTTAGGGGAACCGGCCCAATCCGCCAAAGCGCTAAACACGTCGCCGGAACTTTCGACGCTCTCCCGCAGATCAGCTGGAATCAACTGCAGCCACAGATTGGAATCCAAGAGACAGACGGCCTTTCCCGACAGCGGATCGCGCAACTGGTTCCCCGTGTCCATCAGCCCTGTGAAGGAGACGACGTTCTCGCCAACGGTGACCTGGACGCTGTACAGACTGTTGGCCTGTGTCTTCACCGTCCGCACTCGTCTCCAGAAATAGCCCAGGGACATGGCAGCCGCCGGAACCGCGACCACCAGTGCAAGACCGCCCATACTCTGGACAAAAGCGAACTGGTTGCCGGCAATAACAGTGCCGTCTCCCACTGTGGTGCCGGGAATGGCGTAGTGCATGGCAATGGCGGCCCCGGCAAAGACAAATGAGACAAAGTAAAACAGGACTGATGCCCGCAACAGGTCCCGCCAGGATGCGCACGGAAGACCGACCCAGACCATAACCAGTGATACCACAGCTTTGCCTGGCCAGGTGGTGAGTGCAGCCAGTGGCGGAATAAACAGCAAAAGGGCGTAAGAGGCACCGATGAGCCCGCCAAGCAGCAGCCGTTTCCAGCGCAGGGGGCGTTTCGTGACGTACCCGGTGGTAGCCAGCAGGACCGTGTCCATGATGAGGTTCACGAGCCAGACCACGTCCACGTAGACGACAGGCATGTCATCACCCCGACTTCAGGCGGATGACCATAGTATAGTTTATGTATATTGAGAAGCCTGTCGGAACTTGCCTGAAAACCGCGGCTCTTTTTGTTGAATTTGGCCGCCCGTCAAAAACAGCCCGCCGCTACTGCGACAGGCTGTTATATCACGCTGTGGAGGTGATGCAAGAAAGTGTTAGGAGAGCTTTGAGAAGGAATCAGTGTTCGCGGCCCAAGCGTCCTTCCTGTCTGCGCAGGAAAGCGGGGATATCCCACTGCTGATTGCCACCGACGGACTGTTGCGAAGTGTCCCCCACCGCCGGACGCGGCCTCGACTGGCTTGCTGCAACCTGGCTTTGGGCGTGGCTCTCAAACCCTGTGGCAATTACCGTCACCACAATGTCCTCATCCAGCTCCGGGTTGATGTTTGCCCCGAAAATCATGTTCACTTCCTGGTCTGCTGCGGAAGAAATAATATCCGCCGCTTCATTGACTTCCCACAGGCTCAGGTTGTTGCCCCCCGAAATATGCATCAGCACACCCTTGGCACCGTCGATGGACGTTTCCAGCAGGGGACTGCAAATCGCTTTCTTAGCCGCCTCGGTGGCTCGGTTTTCGCCATTGGCAGTACCAATGCCCATGAGGGCGGATCCCCGCTCCGTCATGACCGCTTTCACGTCGGCAAAGTCCACGTTGATAAGGCCGGGAACCGCAATTAAATCGGAAATTCCGGAAACGCCCTGGCGAAGAACGTTGTCTGCCTCCCGAAACGCTTCTATGACAGGCGTGCTTCTATCGACAATTTCCAACAGACGGTCGTTGGGAATGACAATGAGCGTGTCAACTTTTTCTTTCAGATTCTCAATGCCTGTCTCTGCCTGCATCATCCTTCTGCGCTGTTCAAAGCGAAAGGGTTTCGTCACCACGCCAACGGTCAGTGCACCAAGCTCCTTGGCAATTTCGGCGATGATGGGCGCGGCTCCCGTTCCTGTTCCACCGCCCATACCGGCAGTGACAAAGACCATGTCGGCGCCACGCATGGCGTTCATCAGCATTTCCCGACTCTCTTCCGCCGCTTTCTTGCCGATTTCGGGATTCGCTCCGGCACCCAGACCTCGGGTCACCTTTTCCCCAATCTGCAGTTTCGTCTCAGCATGAGATAGTTGCAAGGCTTGTGCGTCGGTATTGACCACAATAAAGTCGACACCTTCGATGCCGGACTCAATCATGCGGTTGACGGCGTTGCAGCCACCCCCGCCGACGCCGACGACTTTGATTTGAGCCAACGAATCGACTTCCATATCAAATTCCAACATTTGTTGCTCCTCCTCATGCGTCAATCGTTACCATCATCCGCCTGCAGGCACCATAAGTGGTGAAGCGCCCGAAACCGGCTTATTTGCATTAGATAAAGTCACGAAACCAATCCTTGAGGCGGGCAAAAAAGCCTCCACCAGTTTTCACGGGGCGCATATGAGACGCCGCTTCACTGTGGCTTCCTCGGGCATTGGATCGCAAAGCATACGCAAGAATTCCCACACCATTGACGAATGAGGCGTCCCGAACACCAAGATAATCCGGGATGGCAATGCGCACCGGCGCTTGCAACTCCTCTGACGCAAGTTCAGCGGCACCGTGCATGCTCATGACTCCCCCATAACACACATAACCACTGGGGAGGTCGTGAGCGTACCCCATTTTTTCAACTTCTTTTCGAACCAGGCTAAAAATCTCCTGCATTCGGGGCTCAATGATAGTTGCCAATTCATACTGGCTAAAACTGGCTTCCTCGTTGCTTCCAATTCGCAGAATATCGAAACGTTCAGCATCTCCAGCGCGGGAGGCCAGGGCGCACCCGTGCTGAATCTTTACCTGTTCGGCGATGTCCGTCTGGGTCCGCAAGCCAATGGCAATGTCGTGTGTGATGTAATCGCCGCCCATTTCCACAATGGACGATGCCGCCAGAACACCGTTCTCGTAGACGGAGACCGAAGTCTGGCCCGCGCCGACATCCACCAGCGCAACGCCCAGCTTCCGTTCGTCCGGAGACAACGCGATGTATCCGGCAGCCAACGGCAGGAGCACCAGATTGGCGACTTCAATGCCCGCCTTTTCAACGCAGCGCACCACATTGTGGATGGCGGTACGGCTACCTGTAATGAGGTAGGCTTCCACTTCCAGGCGTACGCCCAGCATCCCTCGCGGATCCATGATGCCACGCAACCCGTCTACTATAAACTCCTTGGGAACAACGTCAATGATTTCCCGTTCAGGAGGCAGTGCCACGACGCGGGCCTGTTGCAGGACCCGCTCAATGTCTTCCTCGCCGATTTCCCTGTCGGCTGAGGAAACAGCCACGACTCCGTGACTGTTGAGCAGTTGAATATAGTGTCCGGCAATACCGACATAAGCGGAGGCAATATGTATGCCGACCATGCGCTCAGCGTGATCGACCGCTTCACGTATAGACTCTACCGTTAAATCTATATCGACGATAGAACCGCGCCGGATTCCCTCGCCAGATGCCGACCCAACGCCAATCACGTTCATGGTGCTTCCGTTTTGTTCTCCTATGATGGCCCGAACCTTCGAAGTGCCGATGTCTAAACTTACGATGTACTCTCCCTTGGCCAAGCGTGTGGCACCTCCCTAGTGCGCCAGTCCACAGACATATTCTACGTCTAATTCCACAGGACTGCTCACAATCCTTTTTTTCGCATCAATTTTTTCTACTAAATTTCGCTACAATATGACGCCCTGAGGCCGGGCAACTGCAGCCCGACAGCCTCGTGCTCAAATGGAAGATTCTTTGCTGTTGCGGTGGCTTACCCTGTTAAACATAATACGTCGGATGATTGCAATATTCTGGAATAAGCGAACGCCAAAAGCGACGACAGCGGCCAGGTACAAATCGACGTTCAATTGATTGCCAATATAGGTCAACAACACTGCCACCAAGACGTTTGTGAAAAAGCCGGTGACGAAAATAAACCCATCAAAGGTTTTCTCCAAACTGGCGCGAATTCCTCCAAAGACGGTGTCGAGAGATGCAAGAATTGCGATAGATAAATAGTAGGAAAAGCTAATGGGAATGGCCAAGTGTGAGACCAGTCCAATGGCCACCCCCACGACCAACCCGAGAATTGGGAGCCAAATCATTGTGTATTAACCTCCTTGGCATAGGTGCCTGGCATGACACCGTCATACCCCGCCAGTTTAATGCTGTTTGAAGGGGTGACGATGCAGTCCATTCCAAAGTTCTGCATTTCCTGTGTAAAGTCTTCGGCCGTCAAAATAGCCTGCATGTTGGAAGCATTGCCCACGGCTCGAATGGTAAATGGAGCCGGAATGGTCAGTTGGTCCACTTCCACCGAACTGAAATAGGACTCGCCGCCAATGGTCGTCTGGGTGATGTCCCGAATGTAGGAAGTGGTCACCAGGCGTTGCTGCTCGCCGGCGGCGCCTTGGATGCTGATGCCGGCGGCGCCCTGAGAATAAAGCAGGTTTACCAGATAGGCCAGTACGATTTGCGGGTCGAAGAACTTGATATTTTGTGAGTAGCCCGGCAGAGATTGGTCGGCGCTCAGCGTAATGACAAGGCCCGCTCCGGACATGGGCGCAATGCCAGCAGCAGCCTCCGCATTCGCCTGGTCTTTCAGGAGGGCCTCCCGGCGCTCCTTGACAGTATCTCCAGAAGACTGATAAGTGGCCAACTGGGCTTTTGTCTGGGCAATCTGCGTGTTGAGCAAATCGTTCTCCTGTTGCTGTTCATTGGCCTGAGTCAAGGTTGTCAGGTAGTCCTGGGTACTGCTGCCGCTGGACTTTCCCGTCAGGGACGAAATCTGTACTGTGAGCATAAAACCCAGCAGCATGGCGATAACGGTGATGGGTATGGCGGCTCGGTGCCGTGGTTCCATGGGTTTCATCTCCTAACTCCCGCTGCCGGCAGGGGACGTAGTGGTGGTGCCGGTGTAAGCCGCCATGGTGATGGACTGCTCCGTCTCAATGGGCGAAACCGTCAGGTTATCCAGAGTCCGCAACCGCTCCACTTCGCCGCCGGGCATCAGCAGCGCACTCTTCAGGTACTTGGCGTCGCCAATCGCGCGCACGGTAAAGGGAGCCGCAATGCGGTTGTTGTTCACCCACAGTACCGGTCCGCCGCAGAAGATACCGGAAGTGGCAACAATGCGCACATTGTTGATATCCACCGCCTCGGCGCCTGCCGCGAACAGTTCATTGATTAAGTCGCGCATATACCAGTCATGTGTGACGTACTCATCGATGGTCTGGGCGGACGCACCGGCAGGTGGCGTTCCATCCGTTACGGTAATGGAAATGCCGGGGCCCTTGACTTCGGTGGTCCCTGCCAGAATCCGGTCCTCGGTGACTTGGGCCTGGAGCATCTGCAGACTGGCATCGCTGCCGGCGGCTTGTTTTTCGTATGCGCTCAACTGTGCCCGCGCTTGCGCCAACTCTTTTTGTTCATTTTGACCCACCGACTGCAGTGTTTTTAGCCTGTCGTCCAATTGCTTCAGTTTCGCGTCCGTCAAAGAGTAGGTTTGGGTCAATTGGCTGTGGCTCTGCGACTCCTTGTACTGGACGGCAACCATGAACCCCAAAACGATGGAAACCAGCGTTAGAGCACTTGCCAGTTTGGCCTTAGTTGTGGCCACTCGTTACTTCCCCTTTCCTGTTGGAAATGGTGTATAGCGATAGGGAGGCTGTCCCGACATGTCAATCAGGCCAGGCGCATAGCCTTTGTCTGAGAAATAACTCACGACGGATTGCACACTGCCCAACTGCTGTGGCAGCTCGTCCACCGAGAGTTCGACTTCGTAACCGTTGTCCATGTACAGCGTCGTGCTTCCCAGACCATCAAAGGTAAACTGGGACATATGCTCGACCTGTACCTCCTGTAAGGTAGACAGTGCTTTACAGAGAATTGTTACATCAGAGTCTTTCACTTTTTCGCCAATATCTACCTTATTACCTGCAGACTCTGTGATAATCGGGAGAGAAAAACCTTGCGCAGAAGAAAGTTGACTGTACACCGTTCCGTCGCTAAGCAGGTTGTAGAACGCGCCCCGCGCCTGTAAGATGGCCACCGTTTTCTTCTGGGCCACGGTGAGGGATACAGCCCCTTTGACGAAATCCGTATGAACCTGAACAGATTCCACCAGGGGCTCCTGTTTCATAATGGCTGTCTGAATTTTGCCGGCGCTGACCTGCCAGACGCTCTCTCCGTCGCGCAAATTCGCTTCCTGCACCAGTTTGTTCGACGGGATGGACGTGTTGCCGAACACCGCAATGGAACGCACCCGCGTCAGGGGCGACTCCAATACGGCAATGACGGCCAGCATACAAAAAAAGGCCACCACAACAATCCGGTTTCGCCGTTTGCGACGGAGGCGCTCCAAGTCTTTGGCCGCGGTCGATTGATAGGAATTCAAAGGGGTCCCTCCACAATATCTCGTCGCTTCGGTGAAAAACATAGTTTCTGTAGCTTGAATACTGATGAGAGCAAAGGAAGACGGCTTTGACGAAGAGCCTCCTCCAAGGATTATATTGTAAACCATGCTAGTCTCGAAATAAACTCTGTTTTTACCGGAAACACAGAGAAAACCATCCTTCACTTGGCAAGGATGGTTCAACGTCCCCAAACCATTTTCCAATCTGCTTCACTGCAATTCAGCGTCATCCCACGGCGATTCGTTGAATATCCGCTCCCAGGTCTCGTAAAAATACTTCGATTTGCTGGTAGCCCCGGTCAATGTGATAGACGCCGCTGATTTTCGTGACACCCTGGGCCATCAGTCCGGCCACCACCAATGCCGCGCCCCCTCTTAAATCCGCCGCTTCTACGTCTGCTGCAGACAGTGTTGAAACCCCCTTAATCATTGCCACACGACCGTCTACCGTAATGTCAGCACCCATGCGAATCAATTCACCCACGTGCTTAAAGCGGGCTTCAAACACATCCTCGCGGATGATACTGCCTCCGCTGGCTCTCGCCAATAAAGCCATCAGCGGCGCCTGCAGGTCCGTCGGAAAACCTGGGTGTGGCGACGTTCGCGCCTGAATGGGCAATAGGCGTTTTGGCCCCACAACGTTCACGGACGTCCCGCAGATATCGATAGTCGCACCAATGTCTCGGAGTTTGCTAATCAGCGCCCGCAGGTGTGCCGGTTCGCAATGAGTCAGTTCCACGGATCCCCCCGTGGCCACAGCGGCAATCATCCAGGTCCCGGCAACAATTCTGTCCGGTATGACCCGGTAATTGCAGCCGCTCAGGTGATGCGTCCCGCGAATGCGGATGGTGTCTTCGCCCGCGCCCTCGATGTCCGCGCCACAACCCCGCAGAAAATTGGCCAAATCCACCACTTCCGGCTCTCTTGCAACATTCTCCAGGAGGGTCTGACCGTCCGCCAGCGCCGCAGCCATCATCAAGTTCTCCGTCGCACCCACGCTGGGAAAATCCAGTGTAATGGAAGTTCCCTTTAGCCGGTTGGATGAGCAGTGAATGGTGCCGTGTTCTTCCTCCAGGGTAGCGCCCAGCAGCCGCATGCCCCGCAGGTGGTAATCAATGGGTCGCTGGCCAATGACACATCCGCCAGGTTTGGAAACGGTGACCTCTCCGCAACGGGCCAGCAGTGGCCCCATCAAAAATATGGACGATCGCATCCGCCTCATGAGCGCCAACGGCACATCGGTACTGTCAATGTCGCTGGCATCAATGTGCAGCACATCCCCTTCCCGGCGAACCTTTGCCCCCAAGTGCTCCAGGATGCGCAACATGACGCGTATATCTTCCAAATCCGGCACGCCGGCAATTTCCGAGTAACCTTCCGTCATCACTGTTGCAGCGAGAATGGGCAGCGCCGCGTTCTTGGCGCCGTAAACCTGCGTGCGCCCCCGCAGGGGCTGACCACCCCGGACTTGCAGGATGTCCACACCCGTCACCTCCCTGAGACGGGTTCACCTACAATTCGAACCTCGGTCTCCAAGTGTACGTTGAACTGGTTTGCAACGGTTTCCTGAGCCTGTTGCATGAGCCAAAGTACGTCGGAAGCCTTCGCCTGACCGAGATTGACAATAAAGTTGGCATGTTTGTCGCTGATTTGCGCGTCTCCGTGACGTAGCCCCTTGAGACCGGCGGCTTCAACCAGCCTGGCGGCGTAGTCGCCAGGGGGATTGCGAAAGACCGATCCGCAGCTCGGCTGTGACAGCGGTTGCGTCCCTGCCCGCCTTAGGGAAGACTGATGGACCCGTTCCAGCAGCTCGGCGCCGTCGCCAGGCTGCAGGCGAAAGCAAGCGCGCAGTACAATTGCGGGAGAGTCCTTGAGGCGGCTATAGCGGTAGGAAAAGTTCAGGTCGCTGTTGTCCAGACGTTGCACCTCGCCCAGCGGCGTCAACACTTCTGCCCATGCCAGCACATCCTTGACTTCGCCTCCGTTGGCTCCCGCGTTCATCATGACGGCGCCGCCTACGGAACCCGGAATGCCGGTGGCAAATTCCAGCCCCTGCAGGTTGCTTCGCAGGGCCACGTGCGCCGCCGATATAATGGATCGACCTGCCCCGGCCACCACTGTTCGGTCTTTGGCTTCAATCTGGGCGAAGGCGTCGCCCATTTTGATGACGACACCGCGAATCCCGCCATCCTGAACGAGCAGGTTGGAACCTCGACCCACTACCATCCAGGGAAGCCCCATGGACCTGGCCGTTGCCAAGGCCCCCTGCAGTTCGTCAATGCTTTCCGGCACCACAAACACGTCCGCGTTACCGCCAATGCGCCATGTGGTGTGGCTCCGCATGGGTTCGTCAAAACTGACGTGGACCACCCTGTTGTCTTTCAGAACTGATGCAATCTCCATGGTCAACCTCCAACGTTCATGCGGCACAGCGCCCAGGAACCTGTAGCATCCTATGGCTCACTGGGTGGTTGTGTGCAGAACTTCCAGCACCGTGCGGTGGAGCAAATCCACCGCGTCCGGCGTTGCCAGTTTCTTGGCGGCGTCGCTGAGCCCCACTGCCTCGCCCGCATCCAGAATAGCCGTCAGTGCCTGCAGCAGCGAGGACGCCGTCAGGTCTCGTTCCACAATCATTCTTGCCGCTCCAGCCTCTACTAAACGTTTGGCGTTTTCCTCCTGGTGATTGGCTGTCACATAGGGTGATGGGATGAGAATGGACGGGAGCCCCAGGGAGCAGATTTCCGCAAGGGTCGCGCCACCGGCCCGTGTGACTACCACGCTGGCCTGTGGTAGCACCTGGGGCATGTCGTGCAGGAAGGGAAAAATCTGTACGTTGTCCGGCAGTTTTCCCGCCACATCGGATTGAATCTTTGCGAAGTGCACGTCCCCCGTGACGTAGAGCATTTGCCATTGGCGGTGTGCGCCCAGTTCTCCAATGAGCTCCTTCATGACTTCGTTTACGGTTTCGGCGCCGCGGCTGCCAAAGAAACAGACAATGAGCTTCTGGTCCCGGCGAATGTGGTATTTTCCCCGAACCTCCGCCAGCGCCTGCTCCGATTGGCCAAGGACTTCGCTGCCCCGGGGATTGCCCGTCAGGACCACTCGTTTTGCCTTCGGAAACCAGCGCCGGCTGTCGGCAAAGCAGATGGCAACGGCATCGGCCTTGCGCGAGCAAAGCACGTTGGTCAGTCCCGGCCGTGCGTTGGCTTCCCACACCACACAGGGGATGTGCAGGCTGCTGGCCGCGTAGACCACAGGCAGCGTCACATAGCCGCCTGTACCCACAACGATGTCCGGGCGAAACCGGCGCAGTACGCGCTTCGCCTGGCGATACCCGCGCAGGGTGGTGAGCGCTGTTTTCAGTGCCTGCAGGCTTAATTGCCGCCGTAAGCCCGCGGCTTCAATGGTGGTGAAAGGCAGTCCCGCCTCGGGCACCAACTGGTGCTCCAGTCCACGGGCCGTGCCTATGTACAGAACTTCAGCCCCAGGGTGTCGCTGTTTCATGGCATTCCACAGAGTCAGCGCCGGATAAATATGCCCGCCGGTACCGCCGCCCGTCAACAAGACTTTCATGGATGATATGTTCACTCCCTGCCCGCGCAAGGTCTACTGCATTGCGTAGGATGACTGTCGCGAGATGTTCAAGAGAATTCCCACCCCCGTCAGCATCAGCGTCAGTGACGACCCGCCGTAGCTGATGAAGGGGAGGGTAATTCCGGTGGTGGGAATCGATCCGCTGACCACACCGATGTTTATGAGCACCTGTACAGCAATCATGCCAGAGATGCCGACGGCAAGCAACGACCCAAACCTGTCGGACGCAAAGATTGCCGTACGAAATCCCCGCCACACCAACACGGCAAACAGCAGTAACAGGCAGGTGACGCCAAGAAGACCCAACTCCTCGCCAATAATGGAGAAGATGAAGTCTGTCTGGGGTTCGGGCAGGTAGAGAAACTTCTGCCGGCTGTTGCCCAGGCCCATTCCAAGCAGACCGCCGGAGCCCAAAGCGTAAAGGGACTGGATGATTTGATAGCCGTGTTCCAGGGGGTACTTCCACGGGTCGAGGAAGGCGGTTATCCGGGCCACGCGGTAGCCTGCGGTAGCCACCAGCACGCTGAAGGCCACAGCGCCTGTGCCAAACAGCCAGGCCAGGTGGGAATAGCGAGCCCCAGCAGCAAACATGAGGATGACGGTTGTCCCCATGATGACCACGCTCTGCCCCAAATCGGGTTCCAGCATGATTAGGGCTACAGCCAACAAGGCCATGCCTAGGGGTGGCACGAACCCTTTCCAGAAGGAATCCATGCGGTCTCTGGCATCGGCCAAGTAGTGCGCCAGGAATAGGATAAGGCCTAGTTTCGCAAACTCCGACGGTTGGATACCAAACGATCCAATGCCCAACCACGCCTGCGATCCGCCCCGACTTTGCCCCACCCCGGGAATCAGCACAACCACGAGAAACAAGAAGCTTAAGGCTGCAATCCGCGGGGCCCACGGGCGCAGCCGGTGATAATCAAAATTGGCCATGAGGAACATCAACACCAAACCCAGCCCCCCGAACAGCAGCTGGCGTTTGGTGTAGTAGAAAGCGTCGTTGAATTTTGTGACGGAGAGCACCGAACTGGCACTATGGACCATGACCACGCCGAAGACCAAGAGTATCAGGGTGACCCCCATAATGACGGGATCGACAGCTTGACGCCTGCGCAACAATCCAGCACGCCTCCATTCCACATGGTGAGCAGAATCCTCAACAGTTTCACAGTTGTGCAGGTTTGTCGCAAGAGACCGACGTCTCATCACGGGGCTGTGGACTCTCATGTGGACAACCTGAACGCTATAGTCTATGCACAGCCTGTTTGAACATGCTTCCCCGCTCCTCAAAGGATTTGAACATGTCCCAGCTGGCACATGCCGGCGACAGCAGGACCACGTCCCCAGACTCTGCCCACTGGCCCGCCAGGTCCACGGCTTCCTCAATGGAAGCCACCTGCGCGATATGTCCGATTCCGGCAGCTTCGCAACTCAGTGCCAGTCGAGGGGCGGATTCACCCAGTAGCACAGCACCTTTGACCCGCTCTCTGAGCGCCGGAATCATGGGCGAAAAATCGTCTCCTCTGTCCAGACCGCCGGCAATCCAGACCACATTGCCGGCAAAGGCCTGCAGCGCCCGCAGTGCAGCGTCTGGATTCGTCGCCTTGGAATCGTTGTAGTAGGTGACTCCCGCCACTTCCCGAACCTGTTCCATGCGGTGCTCGACGCCGCGAAACCGCCGCAGCACAGAGACAACGGCGGCCAGGGGTGCGCCTGCAATCAAAGCGACGGCCACCGCGGCCAGTGTGTTCTCCAGGTTATGCTGCAGCCCCAGTTCCTGGACTGGCAGGACCGCCAGTCGTTGGCCATTCACTGCCGCCATAATGACACCGTTCTCAAGCCATACGCCTTCCTCCACCGCCGTCTGCTGGCTAAACCACACCACCTTTGCCGGGAGATTCCCGGCCCGTGAGAGAATCTCCGGACTATCGCGGTTCAGTACCACCGTGTCCGCCGGCGTCATGTTGCGAAACAGACGCCATTTGGCGCTGACATAATCGTCAAAGGAGCCATGGTAGTCCAGATGAGCAGCGTAGAGATTGAGCAACACTGCGATTTTCGGATGAAATGTTTCCACGCCCATGAGCTGAAAGCTGGATAGCTCCAGGACAATGGGCTGGGAATCCCCTACGTCCCCTATGAGCCCGGACAGGACGCGGCCGATGTTGCCTGCCACCACCGGGTTCTGCCCGGCTTCCTCCAGCATCTCGCCAATCAACGTGGTGGTCGTGGTCTTGCCGTTGGACCCTGTGACCCCAAAAATGGGCGCCTTGGTAAACCAGGAAGCCACTTCGATTTCAGTGTAGATTGGTATCTCCCTCCGGATGGCTTCCTGCAGAAACGGAACTGAGTACGGAATCCCGGGGTTCTTCACAATAAAATCGGGCCGCTCATCCAATAGCGACAGGGGGTGTCCGCCGCCTGTGACCTTGGCTCCCGCCTGAACCAATTCTTCCGCAACGGCGTCGCCCTCCAGCGGACGGCGTTCGTTGACAATGACATTCATGCCTTTGCGCAGCAGAAGATGTGCCACGGCTTCCCCACTCCTGGCGACGCCCATGACACTCCCCCGCTGACCTTGCTGCTCATTCAACCTGTTGCCCCCCAATCAGACACACAGCGCTTCTTTGCGAAGCAGAATTCTTGTACCTTTTCGGACAACTTCTATTAGGTTTTCAACATTGCCAGGGTTCCAAACGCGGTCAAGAAAGTAAACATCCAAAACGCCAGGACAACCCCCCACTCGGACCAGCCGGAAAGCTCAAAGTGGTGGTGCAACGGACTCATGCGGAAAATCCTCCGGCCGAACAACTGAAAGGATGCCACCTGCAGGATTACGGACAGGGCTTCAATGACAAACACCAGGCCGAACAGAATGAGGAGCAGTTCCGTGTGGGTCAGCACCGCCACCCCTGCCAGGGCACCGCCAATGGCCAGCGATCCTGTATCGCCCATGAAAACCTTTGCCGGATGCCGGTTGAAAATCAGGAACCCCAGCAATGCGCCCACCATAGCGGCGCTGAACAAGGCCACCTGATACTCCGTATGCCAGTAAGAATAAATGCCGTAGGCCGCAAAAACCACTGCGGCACAGCCCGACAACAGTCCATCGAGGCCGTCCGTGAGATTCACGGCGTTGGTGGAGGCGGTGAGCAGGACCACGAGAAAAACGGCGTAACCCCACCCCATGTATAAGGACATGTTGGTAAAGGGAATGGACAGCCGGAAATCATCCGCACTTTGTCCCCATGCGAAATATAGAATAGCGAACAGAACCAAGGCTGCCAGCACTTGCAGGCCAAACTTCTGCTTCGCCCGCAGTCCTAGGTTGCGTTTGCGCACGACTTTGATGAAATCGTCGGCAAAGCCAATGAGCCCACAGGCAATGGTGGCAAACAGCAAAATGAGCATTTCCGGATTGGCCCAGGCAAACTTGAAGGTGGTCAGAATAATGGCCACAATCATCATGAGGCCGCCCATGGTGGGTGTTCCCGCTTTCGTCTGATGGTGGGCAGGGCCTTCATCGCGAATGCGCTGGCCGAATTTTAACCGATGCAGGATGGGAATGCAGATAGGACCCAATAGAGCTGTAATCGCGAGCGCCGCCAGCGCTGTCAAGAATAGTGCTTGGTAGTCCATATTGTCCCTCCTCTGCAATCAGTGCCGCAATTCTGCCAGGGCTTCGGCAGCCACTTCTCTATCGTCAAAGTGAATCTTCGTGCGTCCAATAATTTGATAGTTTTCATGACCCTTTCCGGCAATGAGAACAACATCATCTGGATGTGCCAGGCTGATGGCCGTGTGAATCGCCTCCCGCCTGTCCGTGATGCGCCGGTAGTTGTCTACGCCGTTAAGCCCCGCTTCCATGTCGTCAAGAATCGCCTTTGGGTCCTCCGTGCGGGGATTGTCGCTGGTCAGAATGGCTAGGTCGCTGTACTGCGTCGCCACCTGTGCCATCAGCGGGCGTTTACTCTTGTCCCTGTCGCCGCCACAGCCGGCCACGGTAATGACGCGGGCGCCGGCGAATTCCCGCACCGTCTCCAGTGCGTTCTTCAAGCTGTCCGGCGTGTGGGAGTAGTCAACCAGAACAGACACGCCGCCATGGGACGGCACGCGCTCCAAGCGGCCGGGAATACCAGGAATGGACTCCAGTGCGGCAAGGGCGGTCTCCAGGGAAATGCCTTCGACCAGTGCCACGCAGATTGCGGCCAACGCGTTGTACACGTTGAAACGCCCGGTCAATTGCAGCTGTACCTGGGCGTCGCCGGCAAAACTGTGGACGTGGAAGCTGACTCCGGACGCCGTCACCAGAACGTCGGTGGCGCGCACGTCGGCCTCCTCCTCAATGCCATAGGATAGGAATTCTCCCGCCAGTTGTCCGGCAAAGTAGTCATACGCACCGTCATCGGCGTTCAGCACACCGTAGGCCATTTCGTCCCTGCTATCGGCAAAGGTGTTTCCCAGTCGGGAGAACAGCTTGCCTTTGGCAGCCTGGTACCTTTCCATGGTCTCGTGAAAATCAAGGTGATCCTGCGTCAAATTTGTATGTACGGCCGTGCGGTAGCGAACACCGGCGACCCGCCCCAGTTCCAGGGCATGAGACGACACTTCCATGACGGCGTAGTCACACTTTGCTGCTACCATTTCTGCCAGTGTAGCTTGTAACTCCACCGCTTCCGGCGTGGTGTTGACCACCTCTGTAGTGACCCCGGCGATGCGTTTGCCAATGGTCCCCAGTAACCCCGCGCGGTAGCCAGCCGCCTGTAAAATTTGCTCTAGCAAATGGGTCACCGTGGTTTTCCCGTTGGTTCCGGTGACGCCAATGACTTTCAACTCGCGGGACGGATGCCCGTAAAAACAATCTGCCACAATGGCCGCGGCCCGGCGCGTATCCGGCACCACCAGTTGTGGCACCCTGAGTCCCGGCACTGCCCGCTCCACCATCACGGCGCCGGCACCCGCCTCCTGTGCGGCGCCCACAAAGCTGTGGCCATCCACCGTATAGCCGCGAATGGCAATAAACAGAGACCCGTCTTGCACCTGGCGTGAATCTGTGGTCACAGAGCCAATTTCCACACTGCCCTCACCCATGCGTTGACACTTCAGCAAAGCCTTCTGCAACTGCGCTAACAGCACTTCCTGGGTCCTCCTTCTGCGGCTACCGCCCACAGGCGCAACCTATCCCCCAAAAAGGGGCTCCCCCAATCTATCATGCCCAATCTAGTGCTTTTCAAATCCCTTGTCAATCAACCTGTCCTCTTACGAATTCTTCGGTGCTTGCGGTGACGTCACCGGCGGATTGTTGCCCAAGAACAACCTCACGGTCGATCCGTCGGCCACCGCGGTGCCCCCTTCCGGAGCTTGGGCAATGATGTACTTGCCTGTGCCCACCACTTCTGTTTTCAGTTGGGCGCCGCTCTGGAGCGCCGCCTGCGCGGCCTGTTTCAGGGTCATGCCGGTGAAGTCCGGCACGGAAACCATCACCGGGTCCAGAATCCGTTTCTTGTGCGGCACGCCGTTACTGCTTTTGGGAACGTCCATGTAACTTAGGCTATCCGCCAGAATCTGGCCAACAATGGGCGCTGCAATGACGCCGCCGAAAATGGGCTGTCCCTTTGGCCGGGGGTAGTCGATGGCGATGTATGCCACCAGTTGCGGATTATTGGCCGGCGCCATGCCAATGAAGGACACAATGTAGTGGCCACCGCTGTAATGCCCGTTTTCGGCCACCTGTGCCGTTCCGGTTTTGCCGGCAATGCGGTAGCCGTCGAAGTAAGCGCCTCGTCCCGTGCCCTGGGCAACGACGCTCTCCAGCGCCTGCCGCACTTGGGTGGCAGTGCTCTGGCTGATGACCCGACGCACCACCTGCGGCTTCACTTCCTGGACGACTTTGCCCGTGTCGTGGTTGATGAAAGCCTTGGCCACTTCCGGTTTCATCAGCAGACCGCCGTTGGCGATGGCGCTCATGGCCATCACCTGCTGGATAGGCGTCACGGAAACGCCTTGACCAAAGGACGTGGTGGCCAGTTCCAGCGGTCCCACCTGATTCAGCTTGAAGAGAATGCCGTTGCCTTCGCCAGGCAGGTCAATCCCTGTCTTTTCGCCAAACCCGAATTTGTCGATATAGCTGAACAACGCCTGTTTCCCCAGTTTTTCGCCAAGGGCGATGAAGCCGGGATTGCAGGAATTTTCCACTACATTCAGGAAAGATTGTGAGCCGTGGCCGCCCGCTTTCCAGCAGCGAATCTTGTGTCCCGCGACTTCGTAGTAACCGGGATCGTAAAACTTGTCGCTGAGATTCACCTTGTTCTCCTGCAACGCCGCCGAAAGTGTGACAATTTTGAACGTCGATCCCGGTTCAAATGTCTTCCAAATCGCCAGATTGCGGTTGTATGTGGAAGCGGGGTAGTCCTGCCAGTTTGCCGGGTCGAAGGTGGGATAGTTGGCCATGGCAACTATGGCTCCCGTCTTGGGGTTGGCGACAATGGCGGTGACCTCGTCCGGGTTGTACTCGGCTACGGCCTGTTCCACGGCCCGTTGGACGAATTCCTGAATCTGCGTGTCAATGTTCAGCTCCACGTCTTCCCCGTCCTGGGGCGGGTTGTAGACCTCGCCTTGGTTGGGCATCTCCTCGCCCTTGGCATTGGTGAGGACGTTGATGGACCCAGGCGTGCCTGTCAACTGGCTGTCGTACTCCTTCTCAATCCCTGTCAGCCCCTGGTTGTCTGCGCCCGTGATGCCCAACACCTGGGCCGCCAAATCACCGTCGGGATAGGCTCGTTTACCTTCTTCGGTAATATAGACACCGGTCAGGCGCAAGGCCCGAATGTCCTGGGCCTGCTCTTCCGTAATCTTTCGGCCTCCCGGAGCAATATAGACAATCGATGTTCGTTTCTGCAACAGGGTCAGAACCTTGGCCTTATCCATGTCCAGAATCCCCGCCAGCTTTGCCGCCGTTCCCTCCTTGTCCTTGACCTGGATGGGAATCGCCATGACGGTGGGGGCACTGGCAGTATAGGTTAAGACATTGCCTTTGTCGTCAAGAATGGAGCCGCGCAGTCCCTGAACCGGAATGCTGCGACTCCACAAAGCCTGCGCCTTCTGGGATAGCCAGGGCGACTGTACAATTTGAATATAGGCCAGGCGCCCAATGAGGCCGCCAATACCCGCCAGCAGAGCGAGCATCAAAAACGTAAAACGCCGTCTCATCATCCCCTGTGTTACCCGCACTTCCAGTCGCCTCCACAGATTGTTCTCACAGAATAACTATGCGGACAATCCCTCGACTAGAAGCGCTGCGGCCAGGCCTTACGGTGTAGGGCTGGAGAAGACGATGTGCACCGTCGAATTCACTGCCACCTTCGTTCCCGCCGCGACGGACTGGCTGGTGGCGTAGCCACTGCCGGTGGCGGACAGTTTCAGACCCATCACGGCCAGGATGTCCCCTGCCTCTCGCAGTGACGTTCCCCGTAGGTTGGGCATGGTGACAAGTCCTTCCTGACTGCCGCTGTTGGAGGTGGCACTATTGGCGCTGGCACTATTGGCGCTGCCACTATTGGCACTGCCACTGGCGCCGTTCTTCGTTGCAGAACCACCACTCTGACTCGAGCCGTCAGCAGAGCCATTTGCGGCGCTTGGGGCGTATAGGTACATTTTGCTGCCCTTTGCCACTGCAATACCCGCTTGTGGCCACTGCTGCCGCACCGTTTTTCCAGTGTCAATGACCTCGCTCACAATTCCCAGTGATTTCAGTTTTGATTTGGCCTTTGCCACAGACATGCCCTGGATACTGGGTGTCTCCACATACTGCGTCTTGCCCTCTACGGCTGGTGTCGCTGCCTGCTGAGACGCTGGTGAAATATGTTCATAGTCCATGCACTCCTTCAACAAGTCGCGGGCAACTGGAGCGGCCACGGTGCTGCCCCATTGGTTGTCCGGAGCCGTCTTCGGCCAGTACACGGTGACGTAGACCTCTACCTGGGGATTGGATTCCGGCGCATAGCCAATGAAGGAGACAATGTAGCGATTGGCATAGTACCCCCCGTTGGGACTCTCAATCTGCGCCGTACCCGTCTTTCCCGCAATTTGATACCCCTTCACATTGGCAATGCTGTCAATGCCCTTGGTGACGTCCTCCAGCATCACTTGGTTGACTTCACTGGCGACGTTGGGCGGCACCACCTGGGGATTGACCACGGTGGGTGAGACCTTCTTGATTGTGCTGCCGGTTTCTGAGTTCGTAATTTTCGAGACCACGTAAGGCTTCATTAGTTTTCCGCCGTTGGCAATGGCGCCGACGCCTGCCACCTGCTGAATGGGGGTCACGGCAATGCCCTGGCCGAACCCGGAGGTGGCCAACTGAACGGGTCCCTGCTGCGAGGGACCAAAGACGATGGAACTGGCTTCGTTGGGCAAATCAATGCCCGTTTTGCTCAAATACCCGAACGCCTTCATGTAGTTTAAGAGGTTGCTCCAACCAAGGTGCAACGCAATGGTGGCAAAACCCACGTTACTGGAGTATTCCATGGCCTGGCGGAAAGTGATTCTCCCCCAACCGCTGGGCTGCCAGTCGTTGATGCGAATGCCATCCACGTACATGTGTCCGGACATGTAGGTACTGTTGAGGTTGACGGAATTGGTAGCCAGTGCCGCTGCCAGGGTCAGAACCTTAAAGGTCGATCCGGGTTCAAAGGTACTGTTCACCGCCCAGTTAGTCGACAGTGCGCCGGTAGGGGCGTTCCAGTACTGATTGGGATTGAAGGATGGACTGCTGCTCATCCCAAGGATGGCGCCTGTGTTGGGGTTTGCAACAATAATGGCGGCGTGCTGGGGCTTGTACTTCTTCACCAAACTGTTCATTTGATCTTCCACATAGCCCTGGATGGTGCCGTCAATGGTGGTTTGAATGTTTTCTCCGGGATGAGGCTGCTTCACCATTTTTTCCGTAGATTCAATAGGAAACCCGTCGCCGTCCTTCACGTAAGTCATCTCGCCGGGAGTGCCGCTGAGAATACTGTTGTACTCCAGTTCCAGACCGGCTTCGCCTACGCCTTTGTGATTGACGTAGCCAAGGACATTGGCCGCGAAGTCCCCATAAGGGTAAATCCGTTGCTCCGTAGGCGTAAAGGTGGCGTCCTGAACGTATTCCGGCACGGAGGTATCGGACTTGCCCTGAGTTTTCGCCTGTTTCACCGCAGTGTCCTGCAGTTGCTGCAGGGCCTTGGTGACGGCTTCCTTTTGAATTTCGGAAATGGGATTGGGCCAACGGATCCATTTGGCCGTGGAGTTGTCAAACACCGGTGTCAACTGGTCGACGGGGATGTTCAACGCCGTGGCCAGAAGACTGAGCAGTGCTGAACGGTCGGAAAAATCCGATACCTTTACGTCCATCATAAAAGCAGGGGTGTCGTACGCCAACGGTTGCCCTTGGGCGTCAAGAATTTCGCCGCGAGGGGCCACAATCGTCTGCGTCACATCCTGCGTCTTTTTCGCCTGTGCCAACAGGTTGGGGCCAAACACCTGCTGCACGAACTGCAGGCGCGCGACAATTGCCCCCAACAGGAGCAGGAATACGGCCTGAAGAAGCAGCACGCGCTTGCGGTGTCGACTGGACTTTCGTTTCTTCATTACATTACACCGCCGTTAATTGGACGCCGTTGCCGGCGTGTTGATGTTCACCGGAGTCGCATACTTCATGTGGAGTTGCCCCAAAGCAATGCTCAGGATGCGAGATGGCCTGCGCAGCTCATCCACCTTGGTCTGCAAGGCCGCATTCTCGGCAGATACTTGGGATATGGTGGACTGCATCTTGGCCAGTGATTGGTTCATGGCGTCCACCTTCGCAGAATTTCCGGCCAGGAACCAGAAAGCAGCGACCGTAACGGCGATACAGCCGAACATGGAGACCTTGTCGAAAAACGATTTCGTCCGCGTCTGTTGGCGCGGCTGGACCGGCGGTTGCCACCGCGGTTGCTCAATCGTTCTGCGTTCCTCAACGGCATGGTTTCGTTCTGCAAGCATGCGGCTACCCCCTAATTGTAACTAATTCATACGCGCCATGTGCGACTGCATCCGACTCAATTCGTGTCCAGTTTTTCAACGACTCGCAACTTTGCCGATTGCGAACGCGAATTGCGCTCCTGTTCCGTCGCCGATGGAACGATGGGTTTGCGCGTCACAACCTTTGCCCGGGCCGTCCGCCCGCACTGGCACACCGGGAAATCCGGTGGGCAGGTGCAGCCTTGTGCCCAATTTGCGAATTGCTGTTTGACCATGCGGTCTTCCAGAGAATGAAAGCTGATGACCGCCATTCTTCCGCCCGTCGTCAACCGTTCAAAAGCCTGTTCCAGACCTGCTGCCAAGGCGCCAAGTTCGTCGTTCACGGCAATGCGCAGCGCCTGAAAGACCCGTTTTGCCGGATGACCGCCGGTCCGCCTTGTGGCTGCGGGAATCGCTGTCTTCACCAACTCAGCCAACTCCGCCGTCGTACCTATGTAGTGTTGAGCCCTCGTCTCCACAATCTTACTCGCGATGCGACGACTGAACTTTTCTTCACCAAAGCGAAAGAAGATGTCTGCCAGTTGACCCTCGTCCCACTCATTCACAATGTCTCCGGCACTGATGCCGGCCGTCATGTCCATGCGCATGTCCAGGGGAGCGTCCAAGCGGTAACTGAAACCCCGCTGTGCTCGGTCGAACTGCGGTGAGGATACACCGAGATCGAACACAATGCCCTGTACCGCGGCAAACCCGTGCTCTTCGGCCACTGCACCCAGGTTGCGAAAGTTCGCGTGGACCAGTGTGGCCCGGGTTCCCAGAAACCCCTTCAGGACCTTTTCCGCGTTCTCCAGAGCGTCCGTGTCTTGGTCGAGGCACAAAACCCTGCCGTCCGGCTCGCTCTGTCGCAGAATCTCTAAAGTGTGCCCGCCGCCACCGAGGGTGCAATCAATGTAGAAGCCACCTGGATGTGGCTGCAGCGACATCACTGTTTCCATCAGCAATACTGTCTCGTGATTGAAGTTTGGCACTGAGTTTGACACGAACCGTCACTCCCGAATGTTCGTCAACATGTCCCTTAAATGGACAGGTCCACAAGTCCTTCCGCAATTTCCGCGAAAGATTCTTCGGCCTTGCCAGCGTAGGACTGCCATAACGTGTCGGACCAAATCTCGACCCGGTTCGACACCCCGAGGACAACACAATCCCGCTCCAGTTGAGCGTAGCCGCGCAGCGTCGTTGGAATCAGGATTCTCCCCTGTTTGTCCAACTCGCATTCGGTTGCACCGGAGAAGAAGAACCTGACAAACGATCGCGCATCTGCTCGCGTCATAGGCAACGCCTTCAGCTTGGCCTCAAGTATTTCCCATTCGGCAATGGGGTAGACGAACAGGCACTTGTCCAGGCCGCGTGTCATAACAAAGACGTTCCCCAGTTCCTCGCGGAACTTCACAGGGACAATGACTCGCCCTTTGCTGTCCACGGTGTGTTGGAACTCCCCCATAAACACTCGGCCTCACCACCTGTCCACCATTTCGCTCCACTTCGCACCACTTTCCACCACTGTACATAGCATTCGCTTTGAGCAGCCGTTATCCTGCCAGTGTTCGAAAAAAATTGAAATTTTTCTGGGGAGTTTCCGCGTTACTCTGCCGGCCCGCACTCCGTATTCCAAAATCCAGGCATGGCACAAACCCCGGGTACCCCCGGGTGAGGTTTGTTTCTCTGAAAGAATGGGTCTGGTACCGTTGGTCCGGAACCTGGGAGGAGGCAGACGAGTATAAAACCCTCGCTTTAGCTATCGGGGTCCTCGCCGCCGTCAGGCGACTTTTTTCTATGGTCATGGCTGGTTGTCGTAATGGGATTATGGGTCAGTAGCAAACATATTCCTTGAGGTAAATTATGGGGAGAAGGCTCGACTGGCGGCGGCTGAAGGCCTACTGAGTGCGAATAGACCCCTTTGAACGCCAAGCCTCGCCTCGCGTCGTGGCCTCAGGTGAGGGCCATTCTGGACCCCCACCATGCGCATCAACTCTACATGTCTACGTGATACACGACGCCCTGGCACTGGTAGTCGGACCACATGGGCAACTGCCGAATCCAGTCCTTTCCAAACCGTGCCCAGAAGGACAACAGAGACAGACGCCGTTCCTGTTGGTGTCCATCCGTCCACAGCCAGATCTCGATGGCCTTGAGTCTGCGGACTTCACTCGCCAAACGTTCCTCCAGCAGGTACTCCGTTTTTCGCTGTACGCGCCGAATGCCTTGGTGCTCCTTTTCCGCCTGAATTTCTGCCAGGCGGTGAACCTGGGGCCCGTAGTGCGCAAAGGTCTCGGCAAACTGCTGCCAGCGCGCGCGACTTTCCTGTTCCAGCCTGCTCATGTAGGCCTCAATGTCCGCGCCGCCCTGGCGTTCCAGAACGTCCGCCACCAGCGATTGTGGCTCCTCAAAAATGTCACTGCTCACCTTGTAGCGCTCCATGCTCCTTTGTACGGAGGGTGGTACCAACGTCATCCGCTGCCGCAACACCACAGGTGGCAAGGACAGACCGTGGGCGTGAAAGACGCCTGCGGACAGGGGGAAATAAGCTACTTCTGCCGGACCGCCCACGTAACACAGCGTCGGAACGATGTAGTCCTGCACCACGGGGCGCAGCAGCACATTGGAACTGAAGGCTGTGGGATAGCTCTCGGCCAGCGCCAACCATTCCATTCTGGACTGACTCAGGCCCAGATGCCGGGCTGTAAGGTTGTCGTAGGTGTCGTCCGTTTCCAGTACGTATCGTTTTCCGCCCTGAACGTAAAACAGCGTCGTATTCCGGACGTCACAGGCCACTGCCGGCGGCAGTCCCAAGTCTTCCACCTGGGCGTAGACACTGTTCAGTTCCCGTCGGATATCGGCCAAGTGCTCCAGTGTATTCACAAATACCGGTTTGGCCAATTGCCGCAACGCCGGCAGGCAAGGGTCCAGGAGAATCAAACCGTATTCGGACAAGAGCTCGTTGAAAATGCGGGCAAACCAGGTGGCCAGGGACATGCCGGGATGCCAGTTGCCGCGAAGTTCCCGTAGACACTCGGCTTTGAAGGGGGTGTCTGGAAGGAGACGATGAACTTCGGCCAGAACCTCATCCACCACTTCGCTAGTCAGACCATGATGATAGACCATTTGGTAGAGAGGGGCTTCCGTCGCCAAGCGGACGCGCCGAATTTCTTCGTCTGCGTCAACGATATAAGCGTGATCGACTTCTGCAAAATCGTGGTCCTCCGAAGCAATCCAGAAGATAGGCACCACAGGGCGATTCAGGTCCTCTTCCAGCCGGGCTGCGAGGCCAATGGCACTGAGGGCTTTGTACAGAGAAAACAGCGGCCCCAGGAAAAGCCCTGCCTGCTGGCCGGTGACCACAGCCACAGCTTCCGGATGACGGAGCCGCTCTACTTGCCTCAGGGCGGGGTCAGCTGCGCCCGTCGCCTTCATATAAGAGGCTAGTGCGTCCGCAAGGGCAGCCCGCTGCGGCTGGGAAAACCGCCCGGCAACATCCTCCGCCCGCCGGCGATAAGTCTCCAGGTGGCTGGGATTCTGGTTGTCGTAGAGATGGGCTACTTTGGAAAAGGAGCGCAAATGCATATCCGTCAAGGGATTCCCCGTATTTCTTTGACATCGGTTGTACTGCAAGTGACTACAGCCCCTTTGGCACGCCATTACCATGCCCGTTTGTAAGGTTCCGGCGACAGGACCGGTTCGTTCAAGTCGCGGGCTGCCTGCAGCGCCCAGTGCTTGTTTCGCAGGAATCCGCGGGCAATGGCAATCATGTCCGCCCGATTGTCCTGCAAGACGGATTCGGCCAGTCTGGCATCGTCCAACAGACCCACCGCGATGACTGGAATGCCCACACCTTCTCGTATGGATTCTGCATACTGAACTTGATAGCCTGGATAGACACAAGGCGCAGCGGTTGTGTTTCCGCCCCCGCTCACATCAATGATGTCTACGCCTGCGGCCTTGAATTGGCGGCAGTAGTAAATCATATCGTCCATACTGTAGCCTTCGGGGCTGAACTCCGTCGCGGAGACGCGAATGCACAGGGGCATGGAATCAGGCATGGCGGAGCGAACCGCCTTCACCACAGCCAGCGGAAAGCGCAGGCGGTTTTCACGGGACTCCCCCCACTCGTCCTTGCGTTGGTTGCTGATGGGCGACAAAAACTGATTCAACAGGTAGCCGTGGGCGCCGTGGAGTTCAATAAAGTCGAAACCAACTTCCACGGCCCGTGCCGCGGCTTGTCGAAAAGCTTCCACAATTTCCTGCAGTTGGCTGGGTGTAGCCTCCAGCGGCTGCTTGTAGTGACGGCTGAAGCGCAAGGAACTAGGCGCCACAATGTCTTGCGACACCGCCGCCTTTCGTCCGGCATGGCCCAGTTGAACCGCCATGGCGGCGCCCTGTTGATGTGCAAACGTTACAATTTTCCTGAGTCCGTCCATATGTTCAGGTCTGTAGAGACCTAAATCCCGCTCGGTAATACGGCCTCTTGCCTCCACGGCCGTGGCTTCCACCATGACTAGGCCAGCGCCGCCTAGCGCCAGCGATCCGTAGTGCACCTCGTGCCAAGCCTTGACTTCGGCAGTGTCGTCGGATTGGTACTGGCACATGGGAGAGACCATGATGCGATTCTTCAGGGAGAGGTCTCTCAGCTGAATTCCCTCAAATAGTTTCGTCATCGTTCCTCAACCCCGCATATCAAAATTTGTACACCTAACCATCATACAAATTACGCCACCCGAAGTAAACCTGACGCGCAAACCCGCCTGGGCTGCCACGCGACGCGCAACATGCGACAAGATTTACGCTAGCGCCGGCACGTCCTATGGTGGCGGGCCAACAGATCATGTGATGGCCCGGCACGTCGTTGTCGCAGCACAGTTAAGGTCATAGGGCGAAGCGGCCAGGCGACGGCGTGGGGCACACAGGGCAACCGTGCACCTGCCTACGGCTACGCTGTATGCCCCTGCTTCAGCCGTGATGGGGACACCCTGTGGTGCGTGGCGGCTAAACGGGATAGACGGGGTGCCGCCGCCGCGCAAACTCCAGGCGCTTACCGCGGTACATGTCAAAGCGGTGAATCAGTTCGTCTCGCAACTGGTCCGGCTGGATAACGCCGTCTATGACTAGTTCTGAAGCCAATCGATAGATATCGATGTCCTCCTGGTACTCTCGGCGTTTTTCCTCCACAAACGCATCCCGTTTTGCTTCAGGCAGTGCGGCAATCTTGTTGCTGTACACGGCATTGACCGCCGCCTCCGGGCCCATGACGGCAATTTGCGCGCTGGGCAAAGCCAGGCAGCAGTCCGGTTCGAATGCCGGACCCGCCATGGCGTAAAGTCCCGCGCCGTAGGCTTTGCGCACAATGACGCTGATTTTCGGCACCGTCGCTTCCGCCATGGCGGCAATGAGTTTAGCTCCGTGGCGGATAATTCCTGCCCGCTCTACTTTGGTGCCAATCATGAAGCCGGGGACATCTGCAAGAAACAACAGCGGAATGGAAAACGCGTCGCACAGCGTGATGAAGCGGGCCGCCTTGTCCGCCGAATCCACAAACAGGACGCCGCCCTTAACCCGCGGTTGATTGGCAATGACACCAACCACCTCGCCGTTTAACCTAGCGAAACCCGTAATTAGCTCTGGTGCAAATCGTTTCTTGACCTCGTACCAGGACCCTTCGTCCACAAACGCGGCAATGAGTTTGTACATGTCGAAGGGTGCGTTCTGGTTCTCCGGAATTAGCGCCGCAATGGGTCTGTCCAAGGAAGCTGGCGCCTTAGGCGTTGCTTTGGCCGGCACGCCCAGGTAGTTGTCGGGCAGGTAGGACAGGTAGTCGCGCGCGGAACGAATGGCTTCGTCTTCGTTTTCAGCAAGCACGTCGCCGCAGCCGCTGACACTACAGTGCATCCGGGCGCCGCCCATCTCTTCCAGGGTCACCTTCTCGCCAATGACCATTTCCGCCATTCGCGGCGATCCTAAGTACATACTGGCGTTCTTGTCCACCATAATGACAATATCGCAGAACGCCGGAATATAAGCGCCGCCGGCCGCCGACGGGCCAAAGAGAACGCAGACCTGCGGTACCGTACCGGACATCCTGACCTCGTTATAAAAGATGCGCCCCGCGCCACGGCGTCCTGGAAACATCTCCACTTGATTGGTAATTCTCGCACCCGCGGAATCCACCAGATAGACCATAGGTACCTGCAACTTCATGGCCGTCTCCTGAATGCGGATGATTTTCTCCACGGTACGTTTACCCCACGATCCCGCTTTCACCGTGGAATCATTGGCCATCACCGCGACTGTCCGGCCGTGAATCTTCCCCAGCCCCGTCACCACACCGTCCGCCGGCAAGTCGTCGGCAAGGCAGTTGGCCAGCAGACCGTCCTCAGCCGTCAGACCCTCGTCCAGCAGCAACTTGAGCCTGTCGCGGACAAAGTACTTTCCAATTTCTCGATTCTTCTCATGGTACTTGGGGTCTCCCCCCGCCATGGCGCGTTTTACATGGTGTTCCAAATGTTCCACATCCATTTCTGCTTGCTCCCATCCCAACGGACTGATGTGTCCTTTTCGGACAACCGCTTATTTGCCCTGATAGTTCGGTTTGCGTTTCTCCGCAAAGGCCTGCAGACCTTCCAGCCTGTCCTTGGTGGGAATAACCACTTCGTAGGCCATGCGTTCAATGGCAATCCCCGTCGCCAAATCTACTCCCATCCCCTTGTCCATCGCCAGCTTTGCCTGACGCAAGGCAATGGGACCATTCTGCGCAATTTCCTCTGCAAGTTGCTGTGCGAATGTTAACAAATTCTCGCCATCCACCACATGATTCACCAATCCCAGCTCCCAAGCCCGCTGTGCGCTGATGCGCCGGGCGGTGAAAATCAATTCCTTGGCCAGCGCCATCCCAATGAGCCGGGGCAAACGCTGTGTGCCGCCCGCGCCGGGAATGATGGCCAGACCCGTTTCCGTCAGTCCCAGATGCGCTTCGCGGCTGGCGACGCGCAGATCGCAGGCAAGAGCCAGTTCGGTACCTCCGCCGAAAGCCGCGCCATTCACGGCGGCGATGGTCGGCATGGGCAAGGCAGCAACAGCTTCCACCGCCCCGCGAATCTTGCCCACAGCCTGGCGCACCTGTTCCTCATTCATGCCTCGGCGTTCTTTTAAATCGGCGCCTGCGCAAAATGCCTTGTCGCCGGCTCCGGTGATGACGACAACAACGGTGCCCCTGTCATCCTTGAGTGCGGCAACGGCTTCAATGAGGCTATCAAGCAACGCGGCGGACAGCGAGTTTCTGCTCTCAGGACGGTTCAGAGTCAACGTCACAATGCCGTGGTGAGCCTCTGTTAGCACCAAGTCCTCCATAAAATCCCCTCCAGCCAGTTCTCTCTGTCGTAAGTTCAGCCAATATCCGTGCAATTTACCTTCTCGGTTACGACTTGGCACCGCGAACCACGGCCCGGGCGTGAGAATTGACAGTGCGGCCAATAGCCTCCTCCAGCCAAGCCACCGTAGCCAACACCGCTCCTTCGTCTACGTCCGTTTCCACTCCCATGCGATGGAACAGATACAGGGTATCTTCCGTGGCCACGTTTCCCGACGCTCCGGGAGCGTAAGGACAACCACCCAAACCGCCAACGGACGCGTCGAACACCGTAATCCCGGCGTTGAGACCAGCCCAGATGTTGGCGATGGCCATTCCCCGCGTATCGTGAAAGTGCAGAGCCAACTTTTCCAAAGGCATCTCCTTCGCCAGTTCTCCCACAACTTCAACGACTTGCTTGGGCACTGCCACGCCAATGGTATCTCCCAAGGACAACTCATCCACGCCCATGTCCAGCAGTGCCGTGGCGACCCGCTTGACGTTGTCCAAGGTCACCGGACCTTCATAGGGACAGCCAAATACCGTGGATACGTAACCGCGAACAGGCAGGCCCACTGCCTTTGCCTGTTCCACAACGGCTTTGAGCACCGGAAAGGTATCGGCAATGCTTTTGTTGATGTTTTTCAAATTGTGACTTTCACTGGCGGACATAAAGACATTGACTGCGTCCACCTGAGCTGCCAAGGCGCTCTCCAAACCCCTTGTATTGGGAACCAGAGCACTGTACTGAACGCCGGGTCGTCGGGTGATTGCCGAAAAAACGTCGGTGGCATCGCCAAGAGCCGGAATCCATTTGGGGTTGACGAAGGAACTTACTTCTATGTACTTCAACCCCGTGGCAGACAGCTTGTCGACAAGAGCAATTTTGGTTTGCGTCGGCATGACTGCAGTCTCGTTCTGCAAACCGTCTCTGGGACCCACTTCCTTAATGGTTACGCGTTGAGGAAGCTGCACAGCTCTTCCACCTTTCCGGTGTCAGGATTCAATGTCCACCAATGCGTCGCCTTCGTTGACGAAATCGCCTGCCTGTACATGGATTTTCCGCACTGTGCCGGAGTCCTCTGCAGACACCGGAACCTCCATCTTCATGGACTCCAGAACCACCACATCGTCACCGGATTTGACGGTGTCCCCCTCCGAAACCAGAACGTTAAAAACCGTCCCTGCCATGGTTGCTTCCACTCTCGCCATAATGACCCTCCTTGTCAGTCTTTCAGCAGTTTTTCAATAAAAGCAGTATTGACTTCACCAGCCGCAAAAGCTGGAGCAGAAACGATTTTCTGAAGCAGCGGCAAGTTGCTCTTAATGCCTTCAATGCGATACTCGCTCAGGGCCTGCAGCATGCGCGCCGTGGCTTCGGCGCGAGTTTCCCCGTAGGTAATGAGTTTTCCAATCATAGGATCGTAATAGGAGGAGACCTCGGACTGCGACGCAACCCCTACGTCGTTGCGAATTCCAGGACCTTCCGGCAGCGTTAAAAGGCTGATGGTACCGGGGGAAGGTAGCATCCGAACGGGATCCTCCGCATAGATTCTGCACTCAATGGCATGCCCGCGAAGTTGAATCTCGTCCTGCCGCAAGGGCAGGGGTTGACCGTCCGCAATGCTCAACTGCAGTTCCACCAAATCCAGTCCCGTCACGAATTCAGTAACGGGGTGTTCCACCTGCAGCCTCGTGTTCATCTCCAGGAAATAGTAGCGGTGGTCTGCGTCCAGCAGGAACTCTACAGTGCCGGCGCCTTCGTAGCCAATGGCCCGTCCAATAGTGACTGCGGCGCGTCCCATTTCACTGCGTAACTCCGGCGTGAGAGCCGTGGACGGCGCTTCTTCCACCACCTTCTGGTGGCGACGCTGGATAGAACATTCGCGCTCGCCCAAGTGCACACCATGTCCTTCTCTATCAAACAATACCTGAATTTCCACATGGCGGGGATTGACAATCTGCTTTTCCAAAAACATCTCTCCGTTGCCAAAGTAGGCTTTCGCCCGTCCCTGGTTGGAAGCGAAGGCCTGGCGCAGGGAGGCCTCGTCCGCTACCGCCTGCATGCCAATTCCACCACCGCCGTAGGAGGCCTTCAGCATCACCGGATAGCCGATGTCACCAGCTAGTCCGGCAGCTGTATCCGCATTAGGTACAGGGCCGTCCGATCCTGGAACCACCCGCACACCGCTCTCTCGAACGGTGCTTCTGGCCTCTACTTTACTTCCCATCCGGCGAATGGCTTCGGGAGACGGGCCAATGAAGATGAGCCCAGCATCGATACAAGCTTGTGCAAAATCCGCATTTTCACTCATGAGCCCATAGCCAGGATGAACGGCAGTGGCGGAGGTTACTTTCGCAGCTTCCAGTATCGCCGGTATATTCAGATAGCTTTGGGCAACAGGAGGGGGTCCAATGGCAACGGCCTCATCGGCTTCGCCCACATAAAGCGCTTTCACGTCCGCTTCTGAATAAACCGCCACTGTGGCAATGCCCAGGCGTTTACACGTCCGGATAATGCGTCGCGCAATTTCTCCACGGTTGGCGATGAGCACTTTCTGAATCATCTCTGCCTCTCCTTTCTCACGTTCCTACCTAAGATTATCAGGTTCATAGTAGCTTTGCAAAGCGCTCCCTACTGTTGAAATGTTAGTACTAATAGCGGCTGAGGTGCTGGCGTTTGTGCTAAAATAACGGGAATAGCCAGGAAGGGAAGAAACACTCGTCATGTCTTCTTCAGCCAACTCGGGGAATGCAGCGCCGTCTGAACAACACCCGGCAAATGAGACTAAGACAAAGGCAAAGGCAAACGACTTCGGCAAAGAGCCGCGAGCCCAGGGATTGGCCGGTGAAGTGGCCATCGTCACCGGGGCGTCCCGCGGTATTGGCCGGGCTATCGCCCTGGCCCTGGCAGAGGCAGGCGCCAGCGTCGTGGTGAACTACCGCGGGAACCTTCAAGCCGCTCGCCAGGTGGCGAAACAGTGCCGCCAATGGGGCCATGAAAGCATCGCCGTGCAAGGGGATGTCTCCGATGCGACACAGGTTTCCCACCTCATGGAACAGGCAACGGCACTGGGGACGCCATCCATTTTGATTAACAATGCTGGCATCGCGCTGGACAAGTTGGTCATGGATACTACGGAGGCTGAATGGAATCAGGTCCTTCAAACCAACTTGACGGGTCCCTTTCTCTGCTGCAAGGCCGTCATCCCCTATCTCCTGCACAAAGGGTGGGGACGAATTGTGAACATCTCCTCCATGTGGGGAATCACTGGAGCGGCCAGTGAAGCTGCCTATGCCGCCAGCAAGGCCGGAGTCGTGGCACTGACACAATCCCTAGCCGCGGAGTTGGCGTCCAAAAGCGTTACTGTGAACGCCATTGCCCCTGGAGCCATTGCCACGGACATGATTGACCACCTCTCTGCCGACGACAGACGACTTCTCCAGGCGGAAATCCCCGTGGGGCGAATTGGCCAACCAAAGGATGTGGCCGGTCTGACTGTCTTTCTGGCGTCCCCCCAGGCAGGGTACATCACCGGCGAGGTCTTTCGAGTTGACGGCGGTCTGGCACGCTGAGACGCGGTACGCTGAGGCGCAGCACGTTGAGGCGCACCACGTTGAGATGCCAGCACGTTGAGATGCCAGCACGTTGAGATGCCAGCACGTTGAGATGCAGCACGCTGAGATGCAGCACGCTGAGGTCCGACGCTAACAGCCAGGTCCGTCCACCCGGTTCTTAACAATTAACCCAGTTGAGTCAATGAGGAAGTCCAGTGCTGGTGTCCAAATGCCTGTGACCCCTCAAAGTGCTCACCCTAGACGATTTCCCTACACATCCCGGTCCGGCTCACCATTAACTGGTGAAGAAGCGGGCAATCGCAGCCGGGAGGGCGATAGGATGGCGACCAAGAGCAGTGTGACAAGGCCTAGACCAGGAAGACAGCAAGGACACAACGGGCGAGCAAGTTCGGGAAGGGGCATTTCCAACCGCAGGGTCAGCCCGCGACTGATGGGGGATATTCGGCGCGAGGCCAGAAGCCTCGGGCTGTCAACAGAGCAGTACATGCGGCTGGTGGTGGCCGTATCGTCCAGCTTGCGAAAAGGTCTGGTAAACGACGAGACAGTGAACGGCGCCCAACTGCTGGCATGGGTGGAGAATCCCATGTTTCTCGCGCTTATCCAGTGGATCTCGAGATATGCAGTAGCGGCCATGCAGGAACAGCCCGCCACTGACGATAACCCTTCGGACGGTGAGGTTCAGCATACGCCACAACCGCATCGGTTCGTGGCACCGCCACCTTCCGGGTCTCTTCAGAGTCCTCCGACCTCCCTTCAGAAGCCGCCGGCAGCACGGCCTCCGCAACAGCCCCAGGGCGTCCGGTCCCCTGTTCCGCAACAGCCCCAGGGCGTCTGGTCCCCTGTTCCGCAACAGCAGTTCATTCCCGTTCCAGAAGAGCCATGGCACCAATCGCGGGCGCTTCCCGAAGGTTCCCCATGGCCTAACCCGCCTTTCCCAAACGGTCCGCAGACTACGGCTCAGCGCCCGCCCCACTCAGGTTCTGAAGGCGTGGCCGGCACAGGTGAGACCGTCGTCGTGCCGTCGGGGCCGGAAAACGTGGCGCAACCGCCGAGTCACCACAGACCGAGGCGACGGCGCGACTTACGCCGCTAGGGGACGTTTCGGAGCGCAGTGCAAGTTTCCAATCGGACCTTTTATTCGGCGTGGACCGATTGCAGCTGCTTGCCAAATCTGCGGATGGAAACTTTGACGTCAACCTGAGGCTGAAGTGTAGGTAACTGTTGTTCCCAGTTGTACGCCGCGAACTGCGGCAAGGTTCTGAACTGCCGACGGATACTCCCCGACAGCGGAATGGGATCGACCTTGTCCTGCCGGTAGAGCTTTTTCATGAGTGTGGTAATGTCCGTCTCCAGTTTCTTCTCCACTACGGTTTCCAGTTCTTCCTGGCGCAGCATGGGGTCCTTTTGAGAGAGAATACTGGGTTCACTGATGACGTCTGCGTCAAATGCCAAATGGATATTGGCTTGCAGCACCGGCTTCAGCTTTACTTGGACTTCCGGCGACCCCTCCTTGTGGACGTATAGTCCTAGTGGTTGCGAGTTGCCGTTCAGAGGGAGGTTGATTTGCGTACTGCGTATGGTACTGCGCAGCATCCGCAGGTACAGCATTTCCTGCCCGTCGAGGGTATCCACCATTTTGTCCCGCTGGAAGAGGGCTCCTCCTATCCATTCCATAGGGTTTCCGCCGCTACGGACAACCTCCCCAGCGTTGAAGTTCTCGTTCCCTTGGGGAGACGACTGGTTTTGGCCGCCACTTTCCTCCACGGGTTGGTTGATGGCAAGAAGAGTCATAACCACGTCCTCGTGAGGCGTTTCCAGAGAACGAATCAAGTCGTTTAACTGGGTGGTGGTGAACAGCCCCACCCGGCTCGACAACGCATACAGACTGTCCGCCATTCGTGTCTGACTAGCCTCCAGCATGGGCTCGTTGGCGGAAATGACCTCCTTGGCAGACCCCTTGGCTACCGCCGTAAACATGGTCCTCCGGAACTCGCGGTACCTGACGAAGGACTGAATGACTGGCGTCAGCCCTTGTTTGGCAAGATCCTCGCCAAAGACGACTGTGTTCATATGCGAGAGTGTCAAGGTTCTTTCGACACTGGTATTAGCCAGTGTCAGGGCTTCCGCAACGCTATGCGCTCGCACGGTAATCGGACTTTTGCTCGCCAAAGGTTCCTTTGCAGGTTGACCCCCACCGGTAAAGGAGGTGGGGACCGCAATTTGAAACGTACAGTCAAGCATTTGATTTGGTGCTTTATCCACACCCATGGCAGTGACAAAAGCCTGTTGTTCTAGCTCCTGTCTGTCAAAACAGCCAGTGGTGACGAATGAGGATGCAACGATGAGCAGGACGCCCGCCCAGCGTTTGGCTTTGTTCATGCAATTTCACTCCAGTGAGGCAACAGGCCCGTGTCTCTTCAGAAACTATCCTGCCACCTCGTGGAGCAACTATACGAACAATCCGTTGCAAAAAGACTTCGGTTAGTTCTCCGCAAGACTTCCGTCAGTTCTCCGCGGACTCCAGCGATTGCTCTGCCACTCTCTCCAGGTTCCCGTGTTCGTCAATACGGTACAGAAATCCCGTCTGAACGTCCTGGCCGTCAAAAACCGTAGCCTTTCGGGCCCGTTCCACGATATCAACCAAAGAAGTATAGTCCGCCAAGACGGTCTCGTACTCTTTTCGCAGGCTCTCGTGTTCTGCACAGATAGCGGTGTAATCCTGCTCCAGACGGTGGGTTTTCTCCCGCAAGTGGGAAGCTTCCCGTTCTGCCTGCCGCCAACGGGAGGCCCACAACTGCGCGGTGTTTTTTTCCTGCCGCAAGAAACGCAGAACCTGAGCCCAGCTCATGAGCGTAGACGTGGGATGTTCGTAGTCGCCACCCTCCAGTTGTGCCTGAATCTGCTGAGATTTGCGTTCCTTGCGTTGCTCCTTGGCCGTTTCTATAGAATTCCGATATTGTCGCCGAACACACGCGTTCCAGCGAAAACCGCACGCTGCGGCCGTTCGCCCCAAGCGTCTGCTGGCTTCGTTGAAACCAGCCAATTGTGTGCTGCCGTCGCGAATATGACGAAGGACTATTTCCGCCAGCACCTGGTCATCCTCAGTAGTCCACGCGTCCTGACGCATCGTTCGCAGAGTTTGTGCCATGTCTTCTAGCCTCCTGAATGCTAACATACGAATACTCTACCTATTCATCTGGTATTCCCAACAGAAGGGAAAATTAAACCTGAGGCTCCACTGCGGGAAAACCTCAGGCCGAATTCATGACAATGCGCTTTTCAGACCTAGTCGGACTGGCTTTGGACTCTTCGTGGCACAATGGTCCGCCAACCCATGCGTTTGTAGCGTACAGGAGTGGAACCATCGACAAAAGCCACATCTGTCACCAACGGTCTGCCCACCAGGGACCTACGCTGGAACGCCCTCAACAACGCCAGGGTGATGAAAAACAAACGACTGGACCTCAATGCCTGAAAAATGGCATACATCATTGCAAGCATCCGGAACAACCGCCAAAATCCACGGATTGTACGCATAGCCATCGCCTCCTGGTCATAGGTTGCTCAGAATCCGTTGTTCTCAGTCAGGGTTGTTCACGCTCACGGTTGTTCTCACTCCGGGTTGTTCTCACTCACGGTTGTACTCACTCACGGTTGTCCAACACTCACGGTTGTTCTCACTCAGGGTTTGGATAGAAGTGACGCGTTTGCACGGAAGCTACGGCACGTTGTACGAGTCCGTCCACATCCAGGGCAGCCTCTGCCCGCTGTGCCTCTTCCAGCCCGGGCTTTGTTCTCGGATTCTTGGGCACAAAAATAGTGCAACAGTCCTCGTAGGGAAGGATAGATGTTTCGTAGGTGCCGATGGTTCGAGCCCGCCGAATGATGTCCACTTTGTCCTCCGTCACCAGCGGACGCAAAACCGGGAGGTGGGTCACGGCGTTAATGGTCCGCATGCTCTCCAGTGTCTGGCTGGCCACCTGACCCAGACTCTCTCCCGTGACCAGTGCCGGAATGTCGCGTGAGTGGGCAACGCCCTCAGCAATCCGCAGCATCATTCGCCGCATAATGGTAATGCCCAGGGCTTCCGGGCAGTGTTTCCGAATCTCCGTCTGAACTTCCGTGAACGAAATCACGTGCAGAGTCACAGGATGACCCCAGTTGGCCAAGATTTGAGCCAACTCTTCCACTTTGTTCAAGGCCCGCTCACTGGTAAAAGGGTAACTGTGAAAGTGAATGGCTTCCAGTTGCACCCCTCGTTTCATGCTTAACCAACCCGCCACAGGACTATCGATTCCACCGGAGAGCAACAACAGCACCTTCCCGCTGCTACCCACTGGGAGCCCGCCGGGACCAGGCACCTTGAGGCCAAACACCATGGCCGAATCAGCCTGAATTTCAACTTCCACGGTCAGGTCCGGCTGGTGCACATCCACCGTCCAGTCCGCACTCCGACCCAGGAGTTCCCCGCCCACCAAATTGGCAATTTCCGGAGAGGTCATGGGAAACGTCTTGTCTTTGCGCCGTACCTCAACTTTGAATGTCCTGGCTTCCGGTTGCCTGTCCCTGACTTCCGCCATGAGCTCCAGCCCTGTCTCCACAATGCTGTTCATTTCCAAATCCGAAACGCGCACCGCACTCACCGAGACACTGACAAAAACGCGCTGCAGCGCACTGGTGACTTCCTCTACATCCGCGCCGTTGAGCTGAACCTGAATGCGGCTCCCGCTCAAATGGGCGCGCACAGACGGCCATGGTTTCAGCGCCGAGCGTACATTTCTCAGGAGTATCTGCTCAAACTGTCGTCTGTTTTTGCCTTTCAGAATAATTTCCCCATAGCGGGCAATGAGATGCTCTACCATGTACCTCTGTCTTCCTTCCTGTCCCGTGACCTTGCTCCGTTACTTCCCTATCCCACCACCGGTCCACCGTGCAATCCGGTATGTACCATCTGCCTAACCCATGACTCGCCTGAGCCACGAAGATTTCCGGTCAATAATGTCCAGTGCCCGGTCCACGTCTGCCGCCGTTTGCCAACGGGCTAGGGATAGCCGCACAGACGCCTGAACTTCCTCGGCCGATTTCCCCACAGCGCGCAAGACATGGCTGTCGGTGGCGTGACCGCCCTTGGAAGAACAAGCGGATCCCGTTGATACATACAGTTCCTCCTCAGCGAAACTGTGCACCAGCACTTCTCCCTTTAGCCCCGGAAAAGCGACGTTGAGAATGTATGGCGAAGTTTCCGTGGGCCGGTTATCCACGACACAGCCGGGCAATTGCGACAAACCGTCCCCGAGCCGACGCTTAAGCTCAGAGACGTGGCGGAAGCTGTCCGGCAGGGCGGCCACGGCAAGGCGTCCGCCCTCGGCTAGCGCGGCAGCCCAAACCACGTTTTCCGTCCCCGATCGCAGTCCGCCCTCCTGGCCTCCCCCCAACAACACGGGGTGAAGGTGCGCGCCTGGCTGTATCAGTAAGGCCCCAATACCCTTGGGAGCACCCAATTTGTGCCCGGAGATGCTGTACAAGTTCGCGCCTGTGTCGCCAGGTTTCACCGAAAGCTTTCCAAAAGCCTGGATGCCGTCCACATGAAAACGAACCTTTGGATGAGAGCGTAACCCTTTGGCAATTTCCTGGATGGGAAGGATATCTCCTGTCTCATTGTTGACGTGCATGACACTGACCAGCACCGTATCTTCGCGCACCATAGACAAAATCGCCTCCGCTGTCAACACGCCCGCCTCGTTTGGGCGTACGTAACTGATGTCCCAGCCTCGGCGGCGGAGCGCCTCCATGGGCTCCAGCACAGCGGGGTGCTCGATGGCCGTGGTGACAACATGGCCGGGTCGGTCGCGGCCCAGGCACGTCCCGAAAATGGCAAGGTTGTTGGCCTCCGTACCACACCCGGTAAACACGGCCTGCCCTGGCCACAGTGCGTCGCGCAGCAACTGACGCCGGGCCTGGGTCAGAACCTTTTCAGCAGCCACGCCAATGTGGTGCAGTGACGACGGATTGCCGTAAATATCCAAATGACGCACAATAAGGTCCTTGATTTCCGGCAACAAGGGTGTTGTTGCCGCATTATCGAAATACAGTTCCACCTGCCCCTTCCCCCTTCCGGCACACAAGGACGGAAAACCTGTCGCCCATGCCTTCCGGCAAAGCCAACTGCCGAAACTGCTGCGCCCACTGACTGGCTTTCAGCACATCTGGTTCGCCTTGTTGTTGGCTTATCACCAGTTCAATGATACCCTCGTCCATCAGGAATTTTCCCTGTGAAACAAGCTCGATGGAGGTCATGCCCTGTTGCCGTGCCAGCTCCATGGCCTGCGTCCAGTTAGCGTCAGCGGTAATATCCGCTTCCAGCAGGTATTCCTGTTGTAACGGATCCACGATTTCGTGGTTCCGGTAGGCCCGCAGGGTGCCTCCTGGACGAATTCCGGTCTGCCACTCCTCCCGCGTCATCCCATAGTCAAACCACAAAGCCAGAACGGGGCCGGAAAAACCCGCCAGTGTGGACTCCATCAGTGCGGCGCAAGCTTCGCTGATTTCCGCCAACATACCTTCCGGACAGTCCACGTACCTGTCCGCCAGACGCTGCACATTTGCCGGCGCCTCGGTCCAGAACCACTCCAGGCCATCTGCACGCAATCGAGCCGCCAGTCTCTCCCAACTGCCGTGGACGCGTCGAATCCGCTCCACCGGCAAAGCGTCCAGTACCTCGTTGGCGATAATCACCGTGGGCAAATCCCGTGCCGGCCTGTCCCAGGAAAACTCCACACCCTTCATTTCAGACAAGGGGCTCAGTCGCTCCCTTTGACGCTGACGAAGATGTGACGATGCCTCAGCGATGCAGTAATGAATAGCCGTCTTCTGTCCGGACGTCAGGAAATGCGTGGCCATTCCTTGTGCCAGTTCGCCTTGCCCGGCACCGACTTCCACCACCTGAACCACGGACGGACTGCCCCAGGCCAAAATTTGTCTGTCCACAGCGGCAGCCAGGGTCAGAGCAAACAGCGGACTCTGGCTTGCAGTGTAAAAGTCCCCGCCGGCTCGCCCAATGTGTGCACGACTTTCGTAGTACCCGTGGGAAGAGTACAGTGCCAACTCCATGAGGCGGGCGAAAGACAAATCGCCCGCCTCTTTCAGTTTCCCTCGAATCTCACACCACAGCGGATGTTCCATGCCATCAATCCTTTGCGGTAATTACATCGTCAATCAGGCCATAGGCCATAGCCTCTTTGGCGCTCATAAAGCGATCGCGATCGGTATCCATTTCGACCTGCTCCAGCGGTTTCCCTGTTCGCTCGCTAAGAATATGGTTCAGACGCCGGCGAGTGTTGATAATGTGTTCCGCGTGAATCTTAATGTCTGAAGCCTGCCCCTGAGCACCGCCAAGGGGCTGGTGAATCATGACCTCGGAATTGGGAAGCGCATACCGCTTGCCTTTCGCCCCTGCAGTCAGGAGCACTGCTCCCATGCTGGCTGCGAGGCCTACGCAGATAGTGGAAACATCGGGTTTGATGTGCTGTATGGTATCATAAATGGCCAGTCCTGCGGTGACAGAGCCGCCGGGACTGTTAATGTACATTTGAATGTCTTTATCCGGGTTATCTGCGGCAAGGAAGAGTAACTGCGCGACCACCGCGTTGGCAACACTGTCGTCAATGGCGGTGCCGAGAAAAATAATGCGATCTTTTAAAAGCCGTGAGTAAATATCGTAACTTCGTTCGCCTTGACTGGTCTGCTCAATGACAATGGGTACCAAGCTCATGGAGGAACACCCTTTCACTCGTAGTTTTCAGTTGCTACGCTTAGTATTGCCTATTCCTCAGGAATAGTCAAGATTAGTCAAAGTCAAACCGATGCGCCTTGGACGATTCATGCAGCGGGTGCTGGGAATCCACGGTGGCGGTCCGCTGCGTAATCGGTGCTGAAAAACTGGGATTGGCAGCCTGTTGCTGATAACGCAAAGGAGCCTCCGCCTCTTGGGAAGCTCCAATTTTTAAGCAGCTGGTGTGCCTCGTGTGTACTAGTGCGAAAACGTATGCCGGGACGGAGCCGATTGCGCCTTCAGGCCATAACGGAAACGGACCCCAAATTTTCCCTGGTTGGTGCGGTAGACCTGTACTTCCGCAGGTGCACAAGCGCCGCGGATTCGCTCGTCCGCTTCCACCCACATGACTGCGCAATAGGCTTCAAACTTTGAACCGTACAGACCGGCAAAGTATATCCAATCGTCCATTTTTGCCGCCTCCCCCGTACTTATTATGCTCGGAGACGGCTGTGCCTTGCAGACCAAAAATGTGCAGAGGAAAGCCCTGACTAAATCCGGAGACACACCACCTGGGGAACGGTGGCACAAGAAATTTGACATCCCTCGCCGCCCTAAACGGTGGGGCTTGCCGCGCCCATGGTCAGCGGATTGCGACGATGCCGATGTCCGTCGGTAGCAAGTGCCTCCAATCCGGCATATACCTTGGTACTGACGATAGAAATTGCCAATGAAAAAGCCATCTGTTAGTGCTATGGTATGGCGGTACAAACGACCAGCGCAACCAGCAGGAAGTGATGATTCTTTTACCAATTTTACGGAATTGACTGTCATTTTGCTTCTATATCTACTCGTAATTTGATAAAATAAAGATATACTAGTCCGCTGGTTTCTGTTTTCACCTAAACTCCTCAACATTTAGCCCGTTTCCGAACTGGATAGCCGCCTATGACCCGTCGCAATCGCAAGCCTCACGCCCGAAGGAGGGAGAACAGTGATTGCCAAGGAAGAATTACTGCACTTGAAAACCAAAATTTTACCAGACGGCGCTGAATATATTTTGGACTACCTGGCACAGCACCACAACCAAATTGAACTGTCCAACATTGTCCTGGAAAACGTGCCGTTGCTCATTATTGGGCGCCACGGAATGATTGCCAGGGTTTATGAAAGCGGGCGCATTGTCAAGGCCAGTCAGCCCCGCGATATCAACGAGTTGTTACAGGCCTTTATGAAGCGCGGCGAAAAACTGTACCTGTTCATCAACTTGCCCGATTTACCCATTCCGGACGAAGTCGCCGAGGTTCTTGAAGAAGTCGAGAAACGCAGCCGCCGGAAAGACGAGTTGCGGGAAATTGTGGACGAGGCGCTGGACACCCGCAATCGCAATCTGTTCCTTCGCGCCACCGAAGAACTGAAACGGCTGAACTCCTGGGGACCTACGGATACCTCTCGTCCAAGATATCGCGGCTCAGGTGGATTTTCCCGCTAGAGATTTGAAACTAGGTTTGAACTAAAGGTCGAGCAAATGCTAAAATGCCATGTACCTGCCAGCCCAATGGTTCGTCAGGTGCTGGCATTTTTTTGGAAACCACACCGGCAAATGCGTGCATTTCAAGGAACTGAAGGAGCTGATTCTATGGACGATACAAGTATCCTCTTCGATGAAACAGAGAGTACCCAGACGCGCTATGTGGGTTTCCTGACATCGTCAAACCGTTTTGATGTGGCTATCACCAAGACCCATCACTTTTACGGCAAGAGCCTCGTCATTATAATTCAGACGGGCCGAAGCGCCATTATTGGGGAAGAAGAAGCACAAAGCCCGGACTTTCTCATGGCGGCGTTTGCCCTGGAAAACATGGAGCAAGCCGAAGAAATTTCCAACTTTCTCTCGGGAAGCCTGTGACAGACTTCCCGTCTTAACTCTGCCGATTGGCCCGCTCAATGTCCATTAGGTCTGCGTGCTGTTCAGAGAAGGCAGCGGCAGCCCGTTGGTATTCCTCTTCTGACGGAACTTCTAGCGAGTGATTGGGCGCTTCGCCCTCCAGCTTGAACAGCACGACTTCCGGTCTCTGCTCGGCTTGTCTTTCGTAATAAGCGCCGTACATTTGTCCATCCACTTCAAAGTAGCTCCCCAACACATAGGCCTTGCCCGCGCTGTTTTCCGACTGTACTTGAATGAAGAAAATCCGCTCCAAGTTATCCAAGACACGGTTGCTAAAGGTCTCCCCAGGATAATCCAGCTGCAACTCACCGTTTTCAGACTGAGCTTCAATTCGGAAGAGAAACTTGGCGTTGTCTCGTGTCCAAGTCACCATTAATAGATGTACGTTTTCGTAGAGAAAGGCATACTGCTCCGACTGATGAAAGCGAAATGCCATGTCAGCCTTTGCCACTGTGCCTCAATCCCCTTTCATTGTTTCGTGAATTTGGACAAACCGGTCAAAGAAAAAGGCGATGAAGAAGACGATGAAAGAGACGATGAAAGAGACGATGAAAGAGACGATGAAAAAAAACAATGAAGCAGACAAGAAAGCGACAACTCTTTTCCCAAGTCCAGTTTTATCAAAGCCAGCGTCTCCACGGTACACCATCTCCTTCCTCATGAAAAGTTCCCGTCTTCACGATTCTTTGACCGTTTCCTCTCCGTAGCCGTATAATAACCATGTATATGGGCGATTGACTGAGAAGAGGGGTGGCGGCAAAATGACACAAGGCAAGTATCCCGGAGGCAAACTGCGCTATATCCTGTATGCGGCCATGTTTGTGTTCATCCTCATTGGGTTTGTGCTGGAATCCTACACGCTGCTCGTCATCCTGGCCCTGGTTGGCATTGTCCTTGCAATCGTTTCCGACAGATTGGAAAACGCCAACTCTGAAGCGTTTAAACGTAACAATCAGCTACATCATTTATAAGGGGCAGGCAGAAATCTTGATGATGACTCACGAGGAATTACTGGCGCAGGCGGAAGAATTGGCAGACATGATTATGCAGTCGCCCGAAGTCGTGGCGTACAAACAGGCGCAACAGCGGGTGGCGGACTGTCCTGAGGCGCAGAAACTGATGAACCGGTTGAAAGAGGTCCAGGAACAAACCGCTGATTTTTCTGCAAGACATGTTCCCGAGCGGTATTATCAGCCACTGTCTCAGGAGTCGGAATCACTCCTGGCGGAATTGGAGAAGATACCGGAAGTCAAGGCTTATCAATCGGCCCAAAGTACCGTCAATGATTTGTTGAAGGACATCAGCGACTGCCTCGCTTTGGCGGTTGCCAGGCAAATTGCACCGGAATCAAAATCACGGGTAGGAGAGGAAAATTGACGCTGGTCCGCCTCCATGTTATGATGGGCTAGTTATCTTTTCCAAGGGAAAGGAAAGGTTCTATGGCAGAGCATACGGACGACCATAATCATGAGTTTGAGGACGAAGAAATTATCGTACTGGAAGACGAAGACGGCAAGGAGCACAATTTTGTTTTAGGAGAAGTCATCACCGTAGACGAAACGGATTACGCTATTCTCCTCCCCATTGATGAAGACGTTGAGGAAGGTGTTATCTTCCGCATCGACGGCGAAGAAGACGACCAAATGATTCTTTCGGAAATCGAAGACGACGCCGAATGGGAAAAAGTCGTATCCAAATACAACGAGTTGGATGACGACGAAGACTTCGACGAAGAATAGACAAGCCACAGTACGCCGGCAAGTACCACGCTGGACACCGTGTGGCTAGATGTTGTCCTGGCAGAATGACAGGCTGAGGATTGACTCAGCCTGTTTTTTTATGGATTGGCACTAGGGCGAGGGTAAATGTTCGCTCGTGTGACTTCCCGGTACTGGAGTGACTTTGCGACATATGGACTGGCCGAAGTATGAACTGGTCGAAGTATGAACTCGCCGAAGTATGAACTAACCGAAATCTGGACGACGACGGCCATTACCCGGACATGGTTCCTCCTGCCCATAATTCTTCCGGCTTCACGGGTTTTCCAAAGTGGTAGCCCTGAGCACCGTCACACAAGGCCAATTCCAGAATTTTTGCCTGATCTTCAGACTCCACACCTTCCGCGATGGCATCCAAATCTAACCCGTGGGCCAGTCCAACCATGGTTGTAAGAAGTGAAGCATTCTTGCTGGAGCTCTCTATGCCATCGACGAAGCTCTTGTCGATTTTCAGAATGTCCAGCGAAAACTCCTTGAGATATTTGAGAGAAGAGTAACGCGTACCAAAGTCGTCAATGGCAATCTTCACACCGATTCCCTTGAGTTCCTCAAAGAGGTGTTTTATCCGTCCAGGACTATCCGCCATGACGCTTTCCGTGACCTCCAACTCCAACCAGCGCGCCTCCAGTCCGGAGCGTTCCAGCGCGTTTCGAACTTTATCCACGAAATCCATCTGCTCCATCTGGCGAACAGACACGTTTACGGATACCGCAATAGGCGGGTAGCCAAGTCTCTGCCACTCCACGTTTTGCTCACAAGCCCTTTGCAAAACCCAATCTCCAATCGGAATAATCATGCCGGTTTCCTCTGCCACTGGGATAAACTCTTGCGGCGAAACCTCTCCTAACTCCGGTTGTCTCCAGCGCAGAAGAGCTTCAACACCGTAGATTTCCCGAGCGTTGAGTCTCACCAGTGGTTGGTAGACAAGAAACATTTCTTCCCTCGCCAGAGCGTTTCTCAAGCCTTCTTCCAACTGAAACCGGCGTTTGGACTGTTCGTCAAAGTCCTGTTGGAAAAAGCACCACGAATGGCTGTCGTGGCCCTTGGCCTGATACATGGCCATATCGGCCTGGCGGGTCAGGGTTTCGGCATCGCGGGAATTGAACGGGTACCAACTAATGCCCGCGCTGAGGGAAACGTGAACCTGCCGTCCGCCTGCTTCCATGGGCTGCTCGAAGTCCCTAAACATTTTCGACAAAATATTTTCTACCGCGGTCTTCTCCTCCAGCCCTTGAAGCAAAAGCACAAACTCGTCACCGCCGAATCTGAAGACGGCAGAATGCTTAGGAGAATGATGCTGCAACTGATGCGCGACGAGACGCAGTACCTCGTCGCCAAAGACATGTCCCAATGTGTCGTTGATGAACTTGAATCCATCGAGATCGATAAAAACCACAGCTAGGGGCGTCTCCTCGCTGGCGTGAATTGCCTTTCGCAACTCCTCGTCAAACATTCTGCGATTGGGCAACCCCGTCAGCGCATCGTGATACGCCATGTGCTCCATGAGCATAGTGGCCCGTCTTTCCTGGGAGATGTTCCGTGCAACCATCATGGTGTATTCCTCACCGGCAACTGTGGACACTTTTTGAAATGTGGCTTCCACGTAAAGGGTCTCGCCGGCAAGCGTTCGCATGCGGAAAGCGGCGATCTCGCTTGCACCCGTGCTCGCCGTCGCAATGCGCTGTCGCACGGTCTCTACATCTTTTGGATGAACAAACGATTCGATGCTATAGTTGTGGATTGCCTTCTCAGACATTCCCAGCAACATGTGGTGGGACGGGGACGCCATCAGCGTCTCCCCGCTGCCGGAGAACATCACCACCAAATCTGAGATGTTGTCGAACAATAACCGATACCTTTTCTCACTCTCCCTCAGTTCCTTCTCCATGGGCCTCATTCGCGCCAACGTCAGCACCATGACTATTACAATCAAAATGAGTAGAACTAGGTCACTGGCAACAATGTACTTGGTACTGCTTCCCATACGGTTCACAGACACCGAGACGTCATTCATGAGAGCCGCATTGAGAGTGGAATTCAAACGCTGAAAATTCGACACAACGGTTTTGCTCGCCTTGTCATTCCTAATGAATATAAGGGTCTGCGCCGCTGCGTGGTTGGTGGAATTTTTCTTCGCGGCTCTGGACAGGTAGGATTCATAGGAGGCCGTATCCGCAGTCAATTGGGCGACCATAGATTTTAGCTGGGGAGTCGGGGCCAGCTGCTGCAGTTGAGCAATGGACTGATTGAGGCTTGTCCTGGCCAACATGACCTCCGAGAACGTCTGATTGGCCAGCTGTGCATTTGTCTTCGGATCCAGGCCTACCCACATGTTGGCCTGGCGATCGACCTGAAGGAAGCTCGTGTAACCCGATTCCGCAGTTCGGTACAGTGTTACATCCCGCGTGTTTGTAGACAGAATGGAATTTCGCTCGGCCGTTGCGGCTTGCCTATCCAGCCACAACGTCCCCAGACCGACGGCTGTTGCCACCAGAAACAGTCCACACAGCAGAAGGAATATTCTCAGCACGATTTTACTGTTCACGTTCATGTTCATGGGCGCTCACTTCATCTCAAACCGACATGCCTGACAAGGCGACAAATTTCGACTTTTTTGAGGGTGTGGAGATGATACTCTGCCCCTGATGGGGCTCAGCCGCACAGTAAATATGGAAGTCCGTATAAATAGATTAGAAAATTGTTCTTATGGAATAGTGTACCTCTAATGAAAAGATACTGTCTATACATCGGAGTTTACAGGGGATATGGCGAGGGTAGCATGCATCGGGACAGCCCAAAATTGAGCAGCGGATGTTCCGGCACCCTAAAGTTATGGACCAGATACCTATGTCACGGTCCGTATGCGGTGGAAGCTGATTGAGAATAGGTTATTCCGGAAGTTTTGGACGCAACTGGCCGGCACGAATATCAGCTGTGATAAAATTCTCATATACGACTGGCGAATCAGCCATTCTGCGCAATAGAGTCAATTGCCCGACGTGTGTCATGGCGTCCGACAGTGGCCCCTGAACGAGTTGCTCCCAAGTCATGTTTCCTGTTCTGGGTTCCATAAATACCCCATCCAGTTTTTCCAGAACACTATAGAATCGCTGTACTTCCCAGTCCCACTCCCCACTGGGAAATTCGTAGTTGTCACCGTACTCATGAGGTTGAAACTGTGAATGTGCATATGTAAGAACACGAGACATGTGTCGGAGAATTTCAATCGGCGTGCGCGAGCTCTTTCCCATGTTGAGCCCTGGGAAGTTCGACGGTGCATTTGCGATGGCTTGTGTCGCACGATAGGAAAGCGCGGCAAGCAAGTGCCTTAATAACCCATTGTCCATTGATGACGGCCTCCTTAGTTACTTGGTTTTGACGCTGGTGGGATAGCGGCACTACAATCATGTCACAGTGAAAGTAGTGAACATTTTTGCGTGCCCGGCACCACAGTAAATGTTACAACGGATGGTGTAGGTACCTGGCTTCGGGGGTGTCCATGTGACCTTGATACTTTGCCCTGGAGAAACTGGTTTACTGATGGCCGTTCCATCAATGGAAAAACCGTGGGTTCCCTGTGTGGAGGAGACATCAAACTGGATGGGCTCATTCGCTACAAAGGCCGTCTTATCCAATGTCCATTTCCAGTTCGAGGCCACGACGTGAACGATTTGCGCTTGCTGTTGCGTCGTGTTTGCCGCACTGCCACTGCCTGCTGATGTTTGATTGCTAGACACGCTATTTCCGCATCCTGCCAGCAGCAAGGTCACGCCTAAAACTGCAGACAGCGAGACAGCTGTCATCTTGTTTGCCTTCACCTTCAGCATCTCCCTCTAGTCCGCAAAACCACTTTCCAAGCAGCGCTGTGGACATAGTCCTCGGTCGAGATAGGCCAATCAAGCTAGAAGCCCAGCATCTCTCTGGCTTCCGGTGTCATTTTATCCGGTGTCCAGGGTGAATTCCAGACCACATTCACATGTACCAGCGCCACGCCAAATGCCTGAGCTGCAGCCCACTCTACGCTTCCACTGATGCTGTCGTGAGCTGGACATCCTGGTGTCGTCATGGTCATGTTAATGACGAGTGTACCTTCCTCTGGTTCCTCCATATCATATATCAACCCTAAGTCTACTACGTTTATGCCAATTTCGGGATCGCAGACATCACGTAGCTTTGCACGAACCTCGTTCAGGTCAATCATGTTTGAACAACTCCTTTCCTAGCGCTCTTATGCCAAACACCTGAAAAATTTGCAAACAGAACAGCAAAATTCCAAGCCCCATGAAAATGGTCCCCGCCATGGCGGCTGAATTCCAATCCAATAGGCTACTCACTGTAGTTATGGACAAGCCTGCCAAAAACGCAATAAACACAGGCCAAGCCTTGTTGAGATTAATCAAATGAGAAATAAGAACCGGTTTAGTTGTCGTTGAGGGCTTGCTATAACGCTTCCTCCACACCAGAAATGGCACAATTTTATAGGCAAACCCCATGACTACAAGGGTCACGGCGCCCAAGAGATACAGCATGACGACCGCCTGCCACCCGTGGGCCCCCTCGGCCCAAACCAACTGAACCATGAACAGGGCTAATCCCAGTAGAGCGATGACTGAACTTACTATCACTGCACGGATAGGGGGCTCTATTCGTTTGCGCAACCGCTTTTGAAACATCCCACGGACATCCAGCATGTGATTACAGAGCAAGTACACCTAGTATAGCAGCAGCCCAAAGTAAAAAAGAGAATCTCGACCAAATTCCAGCCAACAACAGCCAGAGTCCTAGGTGAGCCATAACCAGTGTCCACTGCTGCCGAACGATGGAAAATCCGTCGGACAGAGTGAACATGGGAAGCAGTTTAAAGCTGAACCCCATGATGAGAAAGGTGAAATAACCGCCAAGGCAATAAGAGTGGCAATGAGAGAACCCATCACCCCGTTCACATGGGTTCAGGTGGATTTAGTTGACGGTTGTCCAGGTGGAAATAGGGCAGGTTATCGTCCTTGTGGTACACATCCACCACCAAGTGGTCAGGCTCCAGTTCCACCACAGCATGGGCAAACCCTTGCTTCGCCAACACTTTTAACAGCGGATCCGGCCGAAATGTGGCGTGCAGTTCCAGGACATCGGCCGGGCCTAGTTTGCCTACTGCGTCCATAATGATTGGAAACGGCTCACCTTTGGCTCGCAGGATATCGCGGACGTCCAACTCGATAATTTTATGTGCCACAGAAATCCCTCCTGCCCTCAAGTCTCTGGTATGGGTTACATGGGTTTAATGCGACGAATCTCTACCTGCCACTGTTCCGGACCTTCTTCCCGATACAGCCATTCGTACTGTTCTGGATACTCCGCTGCCAGTTGGTATTGCAGCGGCTTGGGATCGTGGTCGTTGATGATTAACATGGAAGCCCCCGTGGGCAAAGCCTCCCACACGTTGAAAATGGTGCTGTGCTTAACGGCTGGTGGAAACTGTGTGACGTGCAAGATGCAAGCCTGTGTAAAAACCTGTGCCATGCGTAGTGCCTCCCTTTATATGTTCCGTTGCTACATTGGAATTATTGCGCAATGAGAGGAAGACGTTTGTGAGTCACGTCACATTTGGCTTATACATTTCGCTGCGTACTGATATGAGGTTGCCGCTGTGTTGAAGAGGGGGCCTTGCGATGCAACAGCCTCGTCCAGTGGGAAACATTTCTGTGGGCAGAATTGCGGCTAGGTCTTCCACCTGCGCCGGGGGAGGGGCATCCAAAAACTCAGGAAGAGAATCGCGCAGATGGCCGCCAAAACACCACCAACAGCCAAGAAGCTTAACGCTCCTTGCGCGTGAGGTGTATTCAAGCGGTAAAACGCGAAGAGCATCAGAAGAACACCAAGGATGGCGCCTGTGACCTGAACCAGGGTCAGCCAGGGCCATGGCCTCATTCGCCCAAAGAGAACCGGAAATTGCGCATAGCCTACTCCATAGGCAAGGTTTGTTGCAAAAGCCAGGAACAGGTTACCGTACCCACAGTTGCTGCTAGCACAGCCATACCCCAAAGGACCTGACCTATGACTGCAGCCCTTGGGCTTATGCGGTTTGTATGCAGAAAACGTGGAAACAGATGTAAGGAAACGGCCAGGGCGGTTCCTCCTATCCAACCATAGTAGGTCAGAAACAAGGCTCCCGCGGGCTCTGACACCTGCAGGGGAGGCGACGAGGCGGTGACGGCCTTCACAAACATCCAGACCGTAGCCACAATGAGCAACAGCAACGATACGTCAGTTCCGCGCTGGGCAATTCTATCGGTGGCACGATACTGCGGTGAACTGTCGAGAAAGGGTAGAGCGCCACCATCCGGAGCCAATTGCCGTCCGCGTGTCTTCCCACTGAACACAGCGGCAAGGATGTTCCCAAGAAATACAATGGGCGCCATCCACCCACCCAACCCGGCACCTATGAAAAAATTGAAGAAAGCAGCGCCGATAAAGGCCACGGGCAATGCACCAATCCCTGAAGCGATTGTTTCTTGAAGCTTCATGGGCCCATTTTCTCCATGTGCAGAACCCATTCTTCCCTCTCTCCACTGATGGCGCCTTCCCGACGGAGCTGGTTCCAGACCCGATTGACCGATTCTCGTGTCATTCCTACCATGTGGGCCATCTCCCCGTGGGTAATGGGCAGCTTCACGTAAATCCCGTCCGCCTTCACGGTCCCATGTGCCTCAGCAAAGTGTTTCAATAGAGCGGTAACCCGTTCGCGCGCGTCAAATACGGCCAGTTCCTGCAATTTACCTTGAAGCTGCAAAATTCTGTTGCCCATCACGCGCATGACTTTACGTGCAATGTTCGGGTACTCTACTAAAAGTTTATCAAACTGGGCACAGCGTATGGCCAAGAGACTGCTAGCCTCCATGGCCTGCGCTGTTCCTGGATACGGGCTGTCTTGAAAAAAGCCAACATGTGGAAACATCTCCCCCGTGCCGAGGATGTTGACAATGTGCTCCCTGCCTGCTTCATCCACCCTGACAATCTTAATTAAGCCACGGCGAATAAAGTACACGGCTTCCCGCTCGTCTCCCTCCATGAACACGTAGTCTCCGCGACCGTAATGGTGCTCTACAGCCAGATTGTAAACTGCATCCAACTCGTCTTCAGTCAAATCTTTAAAGAGGGCAATTTCGCGTAGGACTTGTCGTGCGGCCAACGAGATCATAAGAATCCTTCTTTCCAGGAATCTAAACGTCTTCAATAGTAGCGAAAATCCAAGGACCGTATGTGATTTTCATCACCATCCATGCCATATTTCAAGGATAGCATGGAAGCGTAAGAATTTGAAAAGGCAGACCCGGCTAATGGGACAGCCGCGTGCGCATGAGGCGCAGTATGAGGGGGGAAATAAAATGTCAGGAAACTGGTCCGTTAATTTGGAGACCGAAGACTATATGGTCAATAAAAGTCTCATCGTGGAGGATTCCATCAAGGCTATTTTGGATACCAAGCCGGGGTTATTCGTGAATCTTGCAATAGCGGAAAACCACGGCAATCCCGATGAATATTTGGTACCGGCATTAGAACGGGAATTTGGCGAGCGTGTCGCAATCAAGTTTGTCGACCAGTGCGGCTGTGGAGGATACGTCTACCGTGTGACGCGAGTATCGTAATATGGGTACGGTGGCGGTGGCGCTGGGCGGTTGACTCGCCCAACGCGTGAACCGCATTGTCACCCTTTTGTTGACTAAGTGCCACAACCTCGCAGCTAGTCTTTCAGTTGCCGCACAAGTCTTTCAAACAGCACGTTATTTTCCAAATGAATGTGTTGGAACACATCTGATTCCATGCGCTCCAATTCCTGAAACAGATAAGTGTAGGTAGCGCATGCGTCCTCAGGCAACGCATAGTCCTGGGTGACTTGCCGCAATTCTTTCAAGAGATTGCCAGCGCCATCATGTTCCTTATCCAGCTCTTTCACATCATGAATCACCTGCTGCAACTTTTCCGATGAAGGGTGCTGCTCATAGACAATAATCTCAGGAAAGACGATTTCTTCCTCCTTTATGAGATGGGATTCCATCTCTACACGAAAGGAATTGAATAGGCGGTGTACCTCACTTAACACCTCCCCATGAAGCTGACCATGAACTCGCAGCACCTTCACCGCAATTTCCGACAGCTGCGGCAGCATTCTTTTCAAATAGCCATGATGGGTTTGGACAATGTGCTGGATTAGCTGCTCCAGTGATACCTGTGACCAATCCACTACGTCATCTGACTTACATCCCACCAGGGCGTTATAGCTTGCCCCCAGCTCCTCCAGCAGGGTGGCAGCAACAAGCCCCTTCTCCTGTGCTGCCGCGTCGAGACTACGCTGTCCGCCACAGCAAAAATCAATCCCGTGCTGCTTAAAAATCTCTGCAGCTCCTGGAAATTTGAGAACAATATCGCCAAGTCGCTGTTCCCCTTGAAAAGCACTAGTTTCAGGCATGGTTGTGGCCATCCTTGACACCTCCAAATGCGTAATCTATACGGTGCAAAATCTACTGCCAACGTACTGGGCCACGGGCTCAAGTCCACTCACGGCGCGCACTGTTTGCTACCCGGTGACTCATATTACCATCTGCTCTCCACTTGAAGTTACCACGCACGAACAGCTGAGAAAGTGATTTTCATCACTGCGGCCGGGACAATCCGTGGGACTGTGAGCAGAATCACAAATTCCAAGGCACCCAGGGACTATGCTGAGGTTGTGGGGAGGTATCATCATGAAAGACGCAGGTTTTCGAAAATTTCCACGCAAACACGGGTTGTTGGTAACAGGAACTGCCGCGGTGCTGGCCGCCGTTGCAGGATGTAACGGAATTGCGCAACCAAGCCCGCCCCAAAACGCGCCTTCCAATACCCGCAGCACCCAGTCAGCGGCCCCAAACGCCACTTCAAGTAAATCTAGCTCTACCGCAACGATGAAACCTCTGAATCAAACACCGAAACCTATGACACTGGTTCGTCATGGCCACGATGTGACCATTCACATGTACGCCGAAGAGACCGTTGAGACCATCGCACCTGGGGTGCAGTTCCCTGCCTGGACCTTCGATGGTACTGTGCCAGGACCCGTTCTTCAGCTACGCCAGGGTGACCGTGTAACTTTGACATTGGATAATCTGGATCCCACCATGGCACACTCCATTGACCTGCATGCGGCACAGGTCAATCCAGCGCGGGCCTTTGCGGATATACCGCCGGGGCAGTCTAAGACCATCCACTT
>Ga0187809_10000092_pt1 | contig 63609 bp, 60 predicted proteins | sample NC_wetland_sal_i_8_FD_132415 | JGI IMG/M metagenome (GOLD analysis project Ga0187809, IMG submission 132415) | Wetland sediment microbial communities from Neuse River Estuary, North Carolina, USA - ASW_4 | ecosystem: Environmental > Aquatic > Freshwater > Wetlands > Sediment | place: USA: North... | reverse complement strand
TGGCTGAAAACCTGGCCGGCATGCGCATTACACAGATATTTCACCAGGAAGTTCGGCAAGGCCGCCAGTTTGACCGTCTGAACACGCTGCACTACCAAGCCAATACCAGAGAGTACGGAATTTCGGTAATGTTCAACAGGACCTTTGAACTGCTGGGTAACGCCAGCGTTGCGGCCATTGCCTGGGTGGGCGGGTTGGCCGTATTGCACCACGCCATTTTGTTTGGAACGCTGTACGCATTCATCAGTTATATTCGCAACTTCTTCCAGCCCATCAATTCCATTACCCAGCAGTGGAACACCGTCCAGTCGTCCATGGTGGCAGCCGACAGGCTGGGGTCCGTGTTGGCCGTGTCCGCGGATGTCCAGGACAACCCCGCGCCTGTGACCAAACCCGACGGGGACGTCCAGGGCAACATCAGGTTTGAGAACGTGAGTTTTGGCTATGACGAGCAACGCCTGGTTCTGCGCAACATTGACTTTGAAGTGGAACCAGGGGAGTTTGTGGGTTTTGTGGGAGCGACAGGTGCGGGAAAGAGCTCCATCATGAGCCTGCTCATCCGCTTTTACGACGTCACCAGCGGACGCATTCTCCTGGACGGAACGGACATCCGCGATTACAGGCAGGAAGACCTTCACCGCTACATGGGTCTGGTGCAGCAGGACGTCTATTTGTTCAGCGGCACCGTCGTTGACAACATTCGGCTGTTTCGCGACGAGATTTCCGTGGAAACCGTGCGCCGGGCTGCGGAAATGGTGGGTGCCGACCAGGTGATTCGGCGCCTTCCTCAGGGATACCACACCTTTCTCCACGGCAAGGGCGCCAATTTGTCTACCGGGGAGCGGCAACTTATCTCCTTTGCCCGGGTCGTGGCTCTGAATCCCAAGGTGCTCATCTTGGACGAAGCCACCGCGAACCTAGACAGTCAGACGGAAGCCATGGTGCAACAGGGTCTGAAAGCCGTATCCGAAAATCGTACCACGCTGGTCATTGCCCACCGGTTGTCTACCATTCGCCACGCCCACCGTATCTATGTCATTAGCAAAGGGCGGATTGTGGAGCAGGGCAACCACCAAGAGCTGTTGGCCTATGGCGGGTTGTATCGCAATCTCCACGAAAAGTCCGGAATTGAGGATACGCCATACGACGTTTTGCATCTTAAAGCGTAATGTACGGGTCTTCCCCTCCCGCTGAAGTCTCTGTGTCGCCACTGCGCCTTGACCGGACAGTAAATCGTCAGCAGCCTCCGGAAGGTTCGCAGCCGCAAGACTCACTCAGGGTGCCTGTGTTATGATTGGAGGGGCATTTGCTTGAAATTGTATTGCCTTGAATTGTATTGCCTACGAGGGGACACTAAGGAGGTTTTGTTTTGTCAGGGGAACGGCGCATTGTCAAATCTGCACAACCGCAGAGCATAGGTCTGCTCTTGGACACAACGTTTCGCCAGTACCGCAACTACTTTCGCTACTGGTTTCTCGCGGCGGCGTGCATTCTCTTGCCATGGTTGATTCTCAACGCCTTTTTTGAACCGCGATTGGAAACCAATCTGACGCAGTTCTTTCAGTCTCAATTGCAAAGCGCCATGTCGGCATCGAAAACCCCATCGACCTTTAACTGGTCAACTGTGGGATCCATTGTGCCCTCCATTCAATGGGTGTTGATGTTACTGCACGTATTTATTGTTGGCCCCCTACTCTACGGCATCATCCTGCACCATACCACGGAACTGAATCTGTTTAACGCCACGGTAACGGTGGACAAGTCATTTTCCAAAACCATCCGCCGTTTATGGCAGATAGCCGTGACCAACCTTCTCTACTGGGTGCTCCTGGCACTCCTGAGTTTCCTCGTCCTGTTCGGTTCGCTCTTTCTCATTAGCTGGATGACCGTTAGCCACAGCAACATTGTTCTCACGGTCATCGTCGTAGTGCTGGTGATTGCCCTGATGGTCCTGTTTGTCTGGCTTGGCGTTCGTTTCAGTTTCATTGGCACTGTGACCCTTGAGGAAGACCGCATTGCTTTTTCATCCATGGCCCGGTCGTGGGTTTTGACCCGTGGGAACTTCTGGCGCACCCTCGGCTTTCTGGTCATCATATCCTTTATTGTTGAAATGTTGCAGAGCGGTGTGGCCTTTGCCGTTGGCCTGCTGTTTCCGGGAACGGTGTTTGGCGCTATTATCATTGGCATCATTTCTTTGTTTGCCACGCCGCTGGTGTTTCTTGGGCGCGCAAACTTATATACAGACGTGAGGATTCGGACCGATTCACCGGATCTGCACCGTTGGCTCAATCCAGAGCAAAGGGGCTAGGTCAACGCTGCCGATTCTTTCACCATAGCGGGAATGGGGGAAGTGTGTGCCCAACGTGGATTACGCCCATGCAAAGCAGGGATTGGACGCTGTCCTGCAGGAAAAGGTGTTCCGCTACCAGCCGGTGCGGCAACCTTGGTACGTGACCCTGTGGAACTACGTCTCTTCGCACATCCACCTGACGTTGAACCTGCACAGCGCCGGGTCTGTCTCGGGCATCGTGCTCGCAACCCTAGTCGTTGCCATTGTGGCCACTCTGGTCCTGTGGGGTGTCGTCCGCTGGCGAAACCGGTCCGTCCCCTTGCACGTGGAGGTCCGTTCGTCGGCGGCTGCGACTGTGTGGCAAGAGATTCACCAGGCTGTCGCGGACCAGCGAGGTGACGAAGCCCTGCGACTGTTGTTAAGTGTGGCCATTGACTATGCCGAGGCAGAGCACTGGCTGTCCGACAGCCCAGGTAAGACTGCGAGGCGCTGCCTGAAAGAACTGCGACGTGGAGCCCCGCAGGAGTTCATCCAATTGTTCACCCAACTGGTCCATGCTGCGGAACTGGCGGTCTTCGCCGGCATGTCCGTCCATGAGGATACACTGCGGGGGCTGGTGACAGCCCTTCAGTCCTGGTCCGCCAAGGTGCCCGCATGAGAGGGCGCATGTGGTGGCTTGGAGGGATTCTGTTTTGTGGCTACGTCGCCATGGTTCTGATAAACCCGGCGGCACCGGGTCAGAAGCTGAATACACCGGCATCCACCTACGCATCCGGCCCCAACGGCACCATGGCGCTGGAACTTTTATGGCAAAAGCTTCGCTTGCCCTGGAGTGACTGGGAACAGGTCCCCGCGCTGCTGCCGGCGGATTCCCAAGCGGTGTTCGTCTCGGCGCTGCCAGACGATGGTGTCTACAATGCCAAGGATGTGGACACAATTCTCCACTATGCTGCCGAGGGCCACTCCGTTCTCTGGGTGGACGACGGGCAAGATTCCCTCTTCTCGAAACTTGCCGTCACTATCAGCGGCACAGGAGTTCAACAAACAATCCACACGTTGGTGAAAGTGCACGAGCCTGTGCGATTGGATTCTTCCATTTCTCCGACTGTCTCCACCCTCAGTACCACCACACATGCAACTCAATTTAGCAATCTTGACGCCACTGCGGATGCGTGGCTGACGGGGGCCGGACTGAAACAGGCATCCGTCCTGTACGAAACCCCTGAGGGTCACGTGGTGGGCGCCGAGTTTTCCCGGGGCAAAGGCAACGTGATGCTGTGGTCCATGCCGTCCATTTGGGAAAACGCAACGGTGGATAAAGGCAGCAACTTCCGGCTCGTCTGGGATCTCGTTGGCAACCGCGGCATCCTGTGGGACGAGTATGGTCACGGTTACGCCCGGCAGAGTACGCTGGGCTGGATGTTCCACGGGTGGAAAGCCCTGGCTGCCATGGTTGGCCTGCTGGCGCTCCTGTTGTACCTGTACCGCAACTTGTGGCGGTTCGGACCCGTGCGCAACCCTGCGCCAGGTACCACCATGGCGGCCACAGACTACGTGGAAGCTGTGGCCTGGCACCTGAACCGACGGGAGCTGCGTCCCAGTCAGTTTGTGGAAATCGTGCGTCTCACTAGGCTCCGTCTCTCTGGTGTGCCGTTGACCGCCCTGGAACCGGACGAGGAGCGGTTGAGGGAAAGGATTGAAGGGGTTCTGAGGGGTCCGAAACGACAACTGTGGCAAGACTGGAAGGCCCTGGCCGACCAGGGCTACCACCCCCGTCAGTGGCGAAAATTCTTGCGTTTGACACGGCAACTGTGGCTACAGGCCGGTTTGCAGCAAAAAGGAGGACGAGAATTTGGACAGCGAAGCTTCGGGAAGCACTCTGCTGATTGAACAATTGCAAGAGGTTATTTTTGGTCAGGAGGAAGCCGTTCGACAACTGGTCATTGCACTTCTGGCTGGGGGTCATGTACTCTTGGAGGGCGTTCCCGGTCTGGGCAAGACGCGCCTGGCCAGGTCCCTGGCTCACTTCGTGAAGGGCGAATACCGACGCATCCAGTTCACTCCCGATTTGATGCCCAGCGACATTCTCGGCAACGCTGTGTTTGACGTCCATGGCGGCAGCTTTGAAGTCCACCAAGGACCTATTTTCGCCAATATTCTACTGGCGGATGAAATCAACCGCACACCTCCCAAGACCCAGGCCGCTCTGCTGGAGGCCATGGAGGAAGGCCAGGTGTCCATTTACGGATCGACCTACCCCCTGCCTCTCCCCTTCTTTGTGGTGGCGACCCAAAATCCCATTGAATACGAGGGGACGTATCCTCTGCCGGAAGCGCAGCTAGATCGTTTCTTGATGATGGTCTCCCTAGGCTATCCCAATGAGGAAGCGGAACAAAAAATGCTCATGGAGCACAGGGCGGGGTACGCACAGTACCTGGAACGGACGAGCCCTGTCACGGATATTCAGTCCCTCCACGCGGAAATCCGCAAAGTCCAGCAGGTTAGAGCCACAGCGGAAATTATGGAGTACATCGTGCGCATCACCCGCTTTTCCCGGGGCTTTGAGGGCGTACTGCTTGGGGCCAGTCCCCGTGCCGCCACTGCCCTCCTAGACGCGGCGCGAGCCGTTGCGTATCTGGAGGGGCGGGACTATACCGTTCCTGACGACGTGCTGGAAATTGCGTTGCCCGTGTTGCGACACCGGCTCATACTTGACGCAAATTCGGAAGTGGAGGGAATCCGCAGCGATGACATTGTGGCGAACATCCTGGAACAAGTGGAGGCTCCGCGCTAGGCGCACAGTCCCCTCGGGAACACTGCTGGTCATCCTGCTGGCAGTGGCTATGCTGAATTTTCTCCTGGCGGGTGGGCCCCTGGCCGGTCCTTGGCTCTGGGGCGGTCTCCTGTTGGCACTGGCGGTGGTCAGTGGCGTAGACTACGCCGGTCTCAGGAAGTTGCAGTTGCGGGCTACCCGGGAAGTCCCCCCGCGGCCGCAATTGCGCGTCCCATTTGCCGTCACGGCCCAGGTAGAGGTAGTTCCCGGCAGATTGCGGCTGTTGAATGTGGACCTGGGCATTGTCCAGCCCCTGCAAGCGCAGGCGCCCCTGCAGCGGACGGACGAACCGTCTTCGCGACGCAGGCGGCATGATTATGCGGCAGGCGGCGGGGGAGAGGGGGATGGAGGCGCAGGCGGCGACATCACGGGTGCCGCTCTGTCGAGGTTTCGCCAGACGGTTCTGCCTCTGCGCCGCGGTGTGCAGCAGGTGGCACCCATGGACTGTCGCATCGCCAGCCCATGGGGACTGTGGCATTGCCTGGTGCGTGCCACGGACGCCGGCGAGATTTTGGTGGTGCCCGATTTGACCACCTGGCGCCGCAGTGTCACTTTGCTGCAGCGGACCTTAAGCCAGGAAGGCTGGCACGTCAAGCACAGCCACGTGGGCGACAGTGAGTTCGCCTATGTGGCGGATTACGTCCCCAACGACGACCCTCGCCGCATTAACTGGGCTGCCACGGCCCGCCGCGGCAGGTTGATGAAAAACGTCTACGAAGCACAGCAGGGTCAGCAGCTCATCGTGGCTGTGGACGCCAGCCGTTACATGCAAGTGGAACTGGCGGACGGCAAGACGCGGCTGGACTACGCCCTGGAGGCTGCGGCTGCCCTGGCCTATGCAGCCATGGCGTCCGGCGACAGAGTGGGGTTGGTGGCTTTCACCCAGCGCCTCGTGTTTTCCCTCCCGCCCCGCCGTGACGCGGTGCACTGGAAGCACATCGTGGAGCAGTTGGCGGCTCTGGAGGCCGAACCTGTGCAGGGAGGGTACGAGAGCCTGTTGCGAAATCTTCACGGCACTTTTCACCGGCGCAGCCTGCTGGTGGTGATTTCGGAACTGGAGGGTGTGGAAAGCGATGATGCTTTTCTCACGGTACTGGCTCGCACAGAGCGCCATCACCCCACGCTGTTTGTCACTTTAGCCGAGGTACAGGTGCTGGCCACTCTTGGCGCAATACCGAAGACGACGCGGGATATTCCGCGAATGGCAGCGGCCAGTCTTGTCCTTGGCCAACGAAGCCAAGTCCGCAGCCGGTTGCAGAGACAAGGTGTCAAGGTTGTGGAGTCTCTCCCTGGCGACGTTGTGGTGGACGCCGTGGCGGCGTACCTGAACCGCCGTCTGCGCGTTGGGCAGTAGGGGCTGCGAAGGTGGCGTCGGCCTTGTCCGGCAAGTCTTCCCGTCGCCCTACGAACGCAAAATAGGATATCCAAATGACTCCGGTGACCATAGCTGTAGCAAACTTGAAAGAGACGGGGATGGCCAGGGGTGTGAGAAAGCCTTCAATGATTCCGGCAACGGCCAGCATGGGCACCGTACCCAAAAAGAGTTGCCCGGCTTTTGTAGCGCCGTACTGCAGGGCTCGCCCTCTGGACATGCCATGGGGGTCCATGAGGTAGTGGGCCAACATGAGTCCGGCGCCGCCGGCAATGAAGATGGAAGTTAATTCTGTGACACCGTGGGGAACAATCAGACTCCAGAATACCGTGCTGCGGTGACCCGCGGAAAACATGGCGGCGAGAACGCCCAGAATCAGACCGTTCTGCCACAGTGCGTAGAGTGTGAACAGGCCCAGGGTCAAACCGCCGACGAAGGCTTCCAGAGCCACCAGCATGTTGTGTGTCATAATGGTTGAAGACATGACGGGAGCCACCACCTGGTGCGGTCCTGCGCCGCTGACGTCAACTTGTTGAACGAAAGCCGGCGGCAGTAGTTGAAAGGCGCGGACGGGCGCGTGACTCACTAGGGCAAAGCCGTACAAGGCCCCCAGCGCCGAGACCAGCAAGGCGAGCAGGATATAGCCGCCGGATTCGCGAAACAAGCAGGGAAAGCTGCGCCCGAAGAAACGGGCCACGGCCCAATGCGTCCGCCTTCTTCGCTGGTACAGTCGCGGATAGGCGACGGAAATCAGATTATTGAGGTACTGGGTGATGGCGCTCTCGGGAAAGTACGTTCGCGCGTATGCCAGGTCACTGGCAGTCTGACGGTAGAGACGCGTGAATTCCAAAAGGGACTCGCCGCTGTGAATTTTTCGCTGCGACGTCACATACTGTTCCAAACGCCGCCAGCGGTCCTCGCGCTGATTCCGAAACTGTACCGCATTCACATAAAATTTCCCCTTGGTGGTGAAAGTGTGTCAAGACCTGTAATTCGTGTTCGAACGCCGGAAAATGTCGATGTGGAATATGAACTGGCCGGCATTGGATCAAGAGCCGTGGCACAGATTGTCGACCTCTTGCTGCTCACTGTGGTGACTGCCATTGTTGTGACCCTGGTAGGTTTCTGGTTGATGGCAGACCTGGACAGTCCGGCTGCATCTTACGTTGTGGGCGCGACCCTGATTTTTCAGTTTTTCCTCTTCTGGGGTTATTTTATCTTATTTGAGTATTACGCGTCCGGTAAAACCCTAGGAAAACGGCTGATGAAGGTCCGCGTCGTCCAGGACAACGGCAATAACGCCTCGTTCTTATCTATATTGCTGCGAAACCTGTTTCGGTTGGTAGACATGCTGCCGCTGGGTTACCTTGTGGGTGTCGTTGTCATTCTGGTCAATGGGAGGGAACGCCGAATTGGCGATCTCGTTGCCGGCACCATGGTGGTCAAGGCAGTACCCAAGTCGCAGTTTTTGTGGTTAGATGATGTGGATTTGCAAAGTGCTGGGTGGAACGCCCCGGAGACCGTCAGCCACCCGGAGGCCGTCAGCCACCCCGAGATCCTCCGCCATCATGAGACCTTGCAACCTGCCACAGGCGTATCGGCGCCCCCCGCCACTGGGGAAGGCGGCGTGACGACCGTTCACCTGCCTGGCTTCTCATCCCCCATTGTTGTTCAGCAGCCTCTGCCTGCCCAGTGGCTGAGTTTACTGACGAATCTGCTGGCGCGCAGGAATCAGATGTCCAAAGGAGATTGGAACTCGTTGTTGGACGAAGCGTGGGAGGGGATGGCCGGCGAGGGTATTGTCAAAGTAGAGCCGGTGGCGGCGGAAGAAACGGGGGCTGCCCTTCTCAGCCGACGGGACAAGCTCAGAGTTCTTCGCACCCTGGTTGGGAGCCACGGTAGCAGTAGAAGGAGGGACCGGCAGTGAGGCGATTTATCGGCAGGCTGACGAGCCTGGAATGGCTGATTCTGTTCATCTGGATTCTGGGTTTTGCGGTCTACGCCATGCAACCCCTGAGCGATCCCGATACGCCATGGCACATCGCCACGGGTCAATATATCCTGCAACATCACTTTGTCCCCACTCACGACGTGTTCTCGTGGTCGTCCAAGGGACAGCCGTGGATTACGCAGGAGTGGCTATTTGAAGTGGTACTGGCTTGGCTGGTAAACCACCTGCAGTTCATTGGCGCGTGGCTCTTGTACGCCGGCATCCATGGGGCCACCGTTGTGGCGCTCTACCGCCTGGGCGTCATTGTGACCAAAGACAACCGGGTGATAGCAGCCGTGCTGGCCGGCGCAGGGACTTTTCCCGCCATTGATTTCTGGACGCTTCGCCCGCAGATTTTTTCCTATTTCATGTTTGCCGTCTTTCTTCTGATACTGGCGAAAGTTCGCCAGGGAAACTTCGCTGTTCTCTGGTTTGTGCCGCTGCTGATTTTCGTCTGGGCAAACACCCACGGCAGCTCCTCCATCGGTGTTGTGGCCTGCTTGTTGGAGGTCGCCGTCAGCTTCATCCCGAGTTTTGGCCGTTTTTCCCAGACGCGACTACCCAATGGTGCCAGATGGCGCCTGGTGGTAGCGCCGTTGGCCGGGATGGCTCTGGGACTGCTGAATCCCAACGGGTACAAGGCGTACACCTATGCTTTGTTGGGCACCAAGCAGTTGATGGTGAACAACATTATGGAATGGCATTCGCCAGACTTTCACACTTTTGACTTCAAGTATGGCGTACTCCCCTACTTAATTGTGGTGTTTATTATTATTCTCGCCAGCAAGCGCCGCTTGCCCATGCGGGAAATTCTCTTCTTTGGCGGTTCCTTTGCCGTCACACTGGTGTACCAGAGGTTCTTGCCGTACATGGCGATAGCGGCAGTGCCCCTGCTGGCGTCCGTTCTCTCCCAGTGGCTGGTGACGCTGAACTATTTGCGCCGCTGGATGCAGTTTGTCAACGTCCTTCTCGTGGCCGCCGTCATTGGAATTTTTCTCGGGCAGACGCCACAAGTGCGGGGGAATCTTAACAGTCACTTCAGCGCAACCGCTTATCCCGTCGCTGCGGTGAATTATTTGAAGCAGCACCCTGTGCATCGACTGCTCAACAGTTATGCCTGGGGAGGGTACCTTATTTACGAAGGGATTCCTACCTTTGTCGACGGACGCACGGATGTTTTTATGAAAAACGGCGTATTTTCGGACTACCTGGCGCTACAGAACATCTGGTGGAACTGCCCGGATTTAATTAGCGAGTACCACTTTGACGCGGTGCTGTTCCCACCGGGCAGCCAAATTATTACATACCTTACGCAAGACGCCAACTGGCGTGTCGTCTACGTCGATCCCAACGCGGAAATTTTGGAACCGGCCAAGTCCTCCAAGTCCCAGTGACCGCGTCTGGAAGACAGACTTCAGGGCTAAAGGAGGATGAAGCATGGCTATTCAAAGTAACGAGGTCTTCGCGGTTCTCTTGGCGTCTGGAACGGGATCGCGCATGGGCACGGCCATTCCCAAGCAGTTTGCGGTGCTGGCCGACAAGACGGTCCTGGAACACGCTGTGGCGGCATTTGAGAACAATGCTTTCATTGAACATATCATTCTGGTGGTTCATCCGGATTTTCTGAGACGGGCGGAGCAGATATGCGCCGCGGCTCCATTCACCAAGATTTCGCGCATTGTGGAAGGCGGCGACACGCGCTTTGCCAGTTCTCGCGCGGGTGTTTCTGCTATTGACAATCCAGAGGCCTATGTCTTGATTCACGATGTGGCTCGGCCATGTGTCAGTGAATCGATAATTTCCCAGTGCGTAGCCGAACTGGCGCATTATGACGCTATCAGCGTCGCAGTACCGGCAACAGATACCATTTTCATTGCCACCGCCGGATGTGTCGTGGAGCAAATCCCCAATCGCGAAGACTTATATATGGTTCAGACACCTCAGGGCTTTAAAGTGAGCCTTATCCAGCGCGCTCATGAGTTGGCTGCCGTTCATGGCGCGGCGCCAACGGATGACTGTAGTCTGGTCGTTCAGTATACGCACAGCGATGTGCACTTAGTGATGGGAGACTATCAAAACATCAAAATTACGCACCCCGTGGACCTGGTGACGGCTTCTGCGCTTCTCGCGGCGAAGTGAGGCTGCGGTCAGGCGCTGACACGAAGGGCTGAGATTTCCCTGGCTAAGAGGGCCCATCCGTGTTAAGGTTAGAATAGACAGAGTTATCTGACAACGCGGGGAGAGAAGGGCGTATGAATCCAGTATTGTTTAGTGACATGAACAGTCACCTGGAAAGAGTCATGGAGCGGGAACGCAACCGTCATGGCGAGTTCTTGCTGGCGTCCATTGTACAGGACTCTTTGACCTACAGTCTCGTGTCTTTTATGGGTACAAGTCCGACGGACGAAGAGGTCATGGAAGTGGTGCACTCGGCCGCAAAGCTGGCCATACAGTCTGCCATGCTCAACGTTCATTTGAATGAGTTTGTCGCTCGTGAATCTGTTCGCGGTACCATCTTGGCGGTCGTGGGACTGGGTGGCGACGTCAACGCTTCCGCCGTGCCTGCCTTTTTGGGTGCGGCAGAGGAATTGCTGAAGCTGGGTCGGTCGGCATATAACCACTACGCATCCAGTCTGGTGGAAGGCATCTGCGACGCAGCCGGAGATAGCGGCGGGTCTGCGGACAAGTTGCGCATTTTGCTACGGCACATCAGTGCCCATTTGCCCGAGTTAGTGGACGCTGTGGTGTCTTCAGGGGGCAATCCGGACCGCGGGGCAGAGTCCATTTAAGGGCGGCGGCGCAAGGAGATGCCATGAATCTTGGTCTCAATCCGTGGGCTGGTTGAGTCTGAACGGCAAAGGGAGTATCATACCTAACGTAAACGTGAGGTTGCTGTTGATCCTTGAATTCTACAGGAAAAGAGGTGTGCCCGAAGCCTTCAGGCTATCGGGAGTGTATGAAAATTGCTGACGGAGTGGAAATGCTGGAAGTTGAAATGATGGGTCGAAACGGTGCTGCGATTCACCCTACCGTGTTTCATGACGGTGAGCACGCAGTACTGGTAGATGTGGGAATGCCGGGTCAGTTGGAGTCCCTTAAGGCGGCACTGGCAAAGGCCAATCTCTCTGTAGAAAATATAGACGCCGTAATTTTTACCCACCAGGACATCGATCATATCGGTGGCATCCGCGAATTGCAGCAGGCGGCGGGTAAGCCCATTGACGTCTATGCTCACCCAGAGGATCAGCCCTATATCCAGGGTGAGAAAACGTTGGTGAAGATGACACCGGAGCGGGCTGCGCAAATGCTGGAACGCATCCCGGAATCCTTCCGCGCGCAGGCACAGGCAATGTTCAGCAATCCTCCTTCGGCCAAGGTCACGCACCAGGTTCAGGACGGGGACGTTCTACCCATGTTTGGCGGCATTGAAGTCATTTATACCCCAGGGCACACCCCTGGACACATCAGCCTCTATCACCGTCCCAGCAAGACCCTTGTGACGGGCGACGCGCTGGTTTCCCAGGACGGTAAAATCTTCGGCCCCAACCCGCAGGTGACTGCGGATATGGCCATGGCTACGGAGTCTGCGAAAAAGTTCGGTAAGTTTGATGTGCAGCAAGTGGTTTGCTATCACGGCGGACTCTGCACCGACAATGTGAATGCCCAACTGGGCCCCATTGGCCAGTGATGGGATGAAACATGGGCTGCTCCAGGAACGCTGTAACACCAGCGCCTGGCGGCAGCCCTTTGTCTGTCGTTGGGGTGCCGTCAGCGCGAGGGTCACAGTTTTTTCACCGTGAAAGTGTCCCGCAGCAAAGTCCAGTTTGAAGGGAAAGGGTATTCCAGTACCCAGTAGCTGATGCCGCGAAGGTTGAACTCCGACACCAGTTGAAACTTCGCCTGTGCGCTGCGCGCGTCCTCGAACCATACTTCGTGTTCGCGTCCGCTTGCGTCCGTATAGCGATAGTACGGGGACTGGGCCGTCTGGTCGTACTGTATGGAAGTATTGTTTTGAATCGCTCTGCGGACGGCTTCCTGTGTGTCGAAGGTTTCCGCCTGCATTCCGGTTCGGTGCGGGAGCGTCCAGTCTCGGGCGTATACCTGAAACCCCATCATGATTTTGTTCTGGGGAATGACGGACACCGCGTATTGCAGCACCCTGCGGATCTCGTTAATGGGCGAAATTGCCTGAGGCGGACCCAACCGGTATCCCCATTCATAGGTCATGAGTATAACAAAATCCGCAATCCGCCCGTGTGCAGGGTAGTCGTGGGCCTCGTAGAGTAGACCCTGTTGTGCCGCGCCGGTCTTTGGCGCGAGGGACGTGGAGACGAAGAAGCCTTCCGAGTGCAGCCTATCCACGGTTTTCTGCAGAAACTGGTTGTATAAATCGCGATCGCCCGGCGATACGTTTTCGAAGTCCACATTGAGACCTTTGTAGCCCTTGTTTCTCATGGTTGCAAGAACCTGATTCAAGAGAGTGCCCTGACTGGCATTATTGGTCAACAAGGTGTGGACCAGCGCCGTTCCGGTTTCCGTGGAGGAGAAGTTGGTGATGGCGAGCATGGGGATAATCCCGTTTTCTCTGGCGGCAGCAAGAATGGCTCTATCGTCAATGGGAGTCAGCCCTCCATCTGCGGTAATGCGGTACGCGAAGGGGCTGACGTAGGTCAAATCGGGTCCGTAGTTTCGCAGCGTATTGCCTCCAGCCGTACCGAACTCCGTCATAAAAGCGTTGACCTCAATTTCTCTCCTCGCCGTCTCAGGGACTCGCAGGTATTCTCCCACGTACAGAAACGCAGGGTTGGCACTGCGGTGGTGCGCTGTCAAATCCGCGCTGGGAACGTGGTATCGATGTGCGATGGAAGCGACGGTCTCTCCTGCCCTGACGCGGTGAAGCCGTACGGGAATGGTGAGCTTCCGGCCGGGGTAGACCAGGTCGGGTTGAGTCAGCCCGTTGGCGCGCAACAATTCCTCTGTTGTGACGCCGAAGTGGCGGCTGATGGAATCCACAGAGTCTTTTGGTGTCACTGTATACCGCGGATACGCCTGGGGTATCAACAGGGCTTGACCCCTGACCAGGCGCCCTGGGTTTTCGAGACCGTTGGCCCGAACAATTTGGCCAACGGAGACACCGTAGCGGTTGGCCAACCGCCAGATGGAATCCCCGGATTTGACCACATGAATTTGCACAGTCATTCGCCCTCCTCCGTGATTTGCCATACAGCCTATTCCTGTGCGACTAAAACCGTCACAAGTGGACACAGGGGCGGAATTGCGAGATTCCTTGGTTTTCCACGAAAATTACTGAACCACGGTAGAATCTGCAGGAATTTCAAGTCAAAAGGCTATTGAAAAGGAAAAATCACAGAGTAGAATTGTGCTTATGGCTCAGGCCAAGGATAAAACGTACAGAAACTTTCGGTCTTGGAGGTAGCTGTCTGTTGCGACGGTGGTTTTCTCTATCGTTTCTGAACCCATCTCAAAGAATTGCACTGACGTATCTGTTCATTATTCTCGGTGGTTGCGCGTGGTTGTTAATGCCTTGGTCGAGGCAAGTGGCCGTGTCTTTCACGGACGCCTTTTTCACTTCGGCCAGTGCTCTGTGCGTCACGGGTCTGACAACTGTGACCACAGCCACCACCTGGACACCAATGGGTGTGGTAGGCATTGCCATCCTCATTCAGATTGGTGGCTTGGGTATGACTTTCGTCATGACCACCATGTATCTGGCGCTGGGCAGAAAAATTACGCTGCGCGACAGAATCCTGATTGCCGAGGACAGGAACTTTGGGGTGCGCGGTGCAGTGCGGCTGATGCAGAGCATCCTGTATTTTAGTTTCAGCATCGAGGGCACAGCCGCGCTGCTGTTTTCGCTGTACTTTCACGTTAGGTACCACTATTCGTGGCTGCGGGCCGTCGGCGTCAGCGTCTTTCATTCCGTGTCGGCTTTCAATAATGCCGGGTTTGACCTCTGGGGCAATTCACTGGAGAGTTTTCCTAACGATCCCTTCGTTGTCATCCTGACGGGACTGCTCATTATCTTTGGCGGTCTGGGCTTTATTGTTCTAACGGAAATTTTCAACTATCCCAGAACCAAGGCGCTGTCCCTGCATTCCAAAATTGTTCTGCGCATGACGGGAATACTGATTGTACTAGGGACCTTGCTGGTGCTCTTGTTTGAAGCGCATTACTCCATGCAGGGCCTGAACTGGGGGAGCAAGGTTCTAAATGCATGGTTCGCCTCCGTGACCACCCGCACAGCCGGTTTTGACAGCATCCCCATTGGCCACATGAGGGAAGCCACGTGGTTCATCATGATGATTCTCATGTTCATTGGCGCTTCTCCCGGTTCCACAGGCGGTGGCATCAAGACAACCACCCTGTATGTCATCATCCGAGCTTCCATCGCCACCGTCCGGGGGGAAACGGAGATGACGGTGGGGCAGCGGTCTATATCATGGGAAACCAGCCGACGTGCCATGTTGATTTTCTTCCTAGCCAGTTCGGTAATTGCGACGGCCACTTTGCTGGACGCTGTCTTTGAGCCCGCCATCGGCATCATGCGGCTCATTTTTGAAGAAATATCCGCTTTCGGTACGGTGGGCCTTACCACCGGTATTACTGGTGACATACACGATGCCATGAAGTGGGTTCTCATTTGCACCATGTATATCGGTCGCGTCGGTATTCTGACACTGCTGGTGGGTATGCTGCACCGGAGCAGGGGCCCGTCGAAGGTCAAACGGGTGCAGGAACGGGTGTTTGTGGGCTGAATCGACGACTCCGCGCCGTCGTGCCTGGCAAAATCGCCGGCTGAGCGGGGTGTGGGAACTAACGAGCAACGCGACACTTGCGCACTTTATCAATTCGGGATAATCTTCTTATGGATTACTAGAGTACGGGTTTAAGGAGCCGTTGACCGTGGCAAATCGCGCACTTGGATTCTTGGGCAACGTTAGAAACACGGGACGCCGCAATCCCAAGACAATTTGCATCATAGGAGCCGGACGCTTTGGGACAGGAGCTGCGGAAGAACTCATCAAGACAGGGCACCATGTTGTACTTATAGACCGCGATGCTCAGGAACTGGAGCCTTTCGCCAGTACCTGCAACACGGTGATTGGCGACGCCATCGACAAGGAGTTTCTTGCGGAGGCGGGCGTGAAGGACGTGGACGCCGTCATTGTGGCCATTGGCGACGACGAATCTGCCTCCAACCACGCCGTCATCAACTGCAAGGACTTTGATTTGTACGTTGTGGCGAAGGCCAGGGACCGCACCCATGGCAAGATTTTGGAGCGACTTGGGGCCGATCTCGTCATTTATCCGGAGCGAGATTCCGGCGTGCGCTTGGCGCGGTTATTGACGCGATCGTCCGTTCTCGATATGGTGGAGTTGTACGAAGGCGTGTTTATGATGGAACTGCAGGCAACGGGGGAATTTGTCAACCGCACCCTGGATGAACTGGACTTGCCTCGCCGTTTTGGCGTTCAGGTGTTGTTGATACTGCGCGACAACGACCCCATTTTCCCCGTTTTGGCGACAGACTTCGTCAAGGCAGGAGACTGCATCGTGATTCAGGGTTCCGCCGAGGCTTTGCAGAAAGTGGCAAAACGCGCAAATCTCATTGAAGCCAAGTGAGACAGTGCAATGGAATTGAATTGACGTGCCAATGTGACGCCGCCGTGTACAGGGTATCCTGGTAAAAGTCCAGAAACCCATACTACATGCGGCGTTTTGAAATTGAATTGAAATACTGCTGCTAATCTCCACTTATCATTCAGAAAAAACAAGTTGTATGACATGACAGTAAAGCTGGATTGTTCTCTAACGTCCAGCGGTTGAACAGACCAGGGAGGTTTCGGTGAGTGGCAGGACAAATGAATGCGAAATTTGTGACACTTTGCACTTTGGCTGTGGGAGCCATCTATGCCACAGGTTACGCAATTACAGCCGAGGGACATGCGCAAGGCAGCCCCTTTTCGCAGCAATCCCCGTCGGCGGCGGGAAGCGCAGCCGGCACCGGGGCAGTGGCCACTGCAAGTTCGGGCACATCCAAGGTGGCTTCCAGCGCGACAAAAAAGGGTGGCGAGAGTACCCAGGGAAATTCCAAAACCAGCCAATCAGGTACAGGTTCGTCGTCCGGTTCCGGAAGCTCATCAACATCCCCATCGAAGTCCAGCACGTCGTCGTCCGCTTCAGGGAACAAGTCCAGTAGCTCCCAGTCCACGGCAAAGTACATTGACGGCACATACACAGGTTCAGCCGCCAACCGGATTGGCGCCGTCTCAGTTGCGGTAGCTATCAAAGGCGGCAAAATCGGCAGTGTTCAGATTACGTCTTGCAACACGCACTATCCGCAAAGCTACATCGATCCTGTCTTGCCTGACTATGTGATTTCCCATCAGTCGACAAGTATTCCCGTGGTCTCCGGGGCAACCCTTAGCACCGCAGACTTTTACTACGCCGTGACCCAGGCTCTGGCCAAGGCCCAGAATCCGAGCTACAAAGGATGACAGCGATGGCCGGCGCCGATGAGAACCCTCAACAAGTCCACGCGGCGGCGTGGCTGGCGCTGGGGACGGTGATTCGCCTGCAGGTTGTGACGCAGGAAACCCAGCGCGTGGTCGATGAGGCCATGGAGGACGCCCTGGCAGCCATTCAATCCGTAGAGGCGGCCTGCAGCCGCTTCGACGCCGACAGCGAACTGGTGCGCCTTATGAAACAACCTGCGGGGCAAGCGGTGCCCGTCAGCCCTATCCTCTTTCAGAGCCTTCAGTTTGCCCTGGAAGTGGCAAAGCTCACGGAGGGGAGGTTTGATCCCGTTGTTGGCGCCCGCATGGAGGCGTTGGGCTTTACTCGGCACTACGTGACACAAGAGACACTGGCATGGGATGAAGAAGCCAGTCCTGAGTCCAGCTATCGCGACATCGAACTTAACGCTCATAACCAAACTGTCTGCCTCAAACGTGCCCTGCACCTGGATTTGGGCGCCGTTGCCAAAGGGCTGGCGGTAGATTTGGCCAGCAAACAATTGGCCGCTTACGGCTTTGCCGGATTCGTCGTGGATGCAGGTGGCGATGTCTACGTTTCCGGCCGCGATTTGGGTGAGGCGCCGTGGAAAGTCCACATCAGGCATCCGGACAATCGGCTGGATTCCCTTGCTACCCTGTCTGTGACGGATGCAGCTGTTTGTACTTCAGGTGACTATGAACGGCGCAGTCCTTTCAACGGGGAATTGCATCATATCGTCAATGCGCAGAGTTCAGGCCCCACCAGCATCCGAAGCCTCACTGTCATTGCTCCTTTTACCATGATGGCCGACGCTTTCTCGACGGCGGCGTTTACCTATCCGCCAATGGAGGCCGTGCAGCTTCTGGAGCAAGCAGGGTTGACGGGGCTGGTCGTTACAGAAGGCCTGGATATCTTGAGAACCGCAGGAATGGAGGATTATCTGCATGAACCCATCCAGTAGAGGTGAAGTTTCCGGAGTTCAGGCCCAACGAGGCTTGCCCCGCACGTCGTCGCGAGCACAACAACCTAGCGCTCTGCGCAAGTATCTGCGGATGCCCAAAGGCATTGTCACCATGTTGCTGCTTGGCCTGATGCTGGTGGCGGCGCTGCATCCGTCCGACAGAGCGGGTGTTGTCAACGTGATTGCGGCTGTGGTCACAGCATCCGCCATTGACGTTGCCCACGCCCTCATCCGCCGCAATCGCCGCGTCTTTCCTGACGGTGGCATTGTCACGGGGCTGATTGTTGGACTGGTGCTCAGCGGCACGGCTAGTTGGTCCGTCGCGGCACTGACGGCGGCCATCGCGGTCCTGTCGAAACACCTCATTAAGGTGAGGAGAAAACCCATTTTCAATCCAGCTGCCTTCGCGCTACTGTTTACACTGCTGGTTTTTCATACGGGGCAAAGTTGGTGGGGAGACCTGGCAGACGTTCCTGTTATCCTGCTCCCGCTGTTGGTTCTGGCAGGATACATCATCACGTCCAAAGTAAATAAGTTTCCCCAGGTGCTTACCTTTCTTGGGACCTATTTTCTGCTCTTGACCCTAGCCGCAGCATTCCATTTGGGGAATGCGGCCTTTACGCCAGGAGACGCCATGCGCGTTCCCATTGTCAATGCAGCACTGTTCTTCGGTTTCTTCATGCTCAGCGACCCGCCGACAACTCCGGGGAACTATGGCGATCAAGTGATGTTTGCTGTACTGGTAGCCGTAGTGAGCGTTGTGGTTTACCTAGTCTTCGGCGGACTGTCCTATCTTCTCATTGGACTGCTGGTAGGCAATGCCTGGAAGGCTATCATTAGCCGTCGGGGGCGTGTTCTGGCGTCCTGAAGGGACGCACATGTGTAGGAAACTGGGAAATAGAATGACATGCAATGAGGCATGGAGACTGAACTTCCATGCCTCATTGATTTGTGGGACAGAACCGTTCAAAATAGGTAGGCAAACGGGTGAATGAAAGTGAACTCGAAAAATACGCCGAGAGTACGCGAAGAGTGTCGGAAGAGTACGCGAAGAGTGTCCGAAGAGTACGCGAAGAGTACATAAAAAGTCATTGAAGTGAGGCGACGAGATGCATTCCTATTGGTTTTGGATTGGCCATTTTCCCATTCGGTCCTACAGTACCATTTTTGCTTTGGCCTTCCTGTTGGGACTGGGGATTACCATGTATTTCACAAGAGTATACGGCAATCCCGGTGACGTGGAACACTGGTGGAACATGGGGCCGTTGTGTCTGTTGGGCGGAATTGTGGGAGCCCGGGCCTGGCAAGTGTTCTTTTTTGACTGGTCGTATTACAGCCATAACCTCGGTCAAATCGTCGCCGTGTGGAACGGTGGACTTTCCATCCAGGGCGGAATTGTCGGCGGATTTGCGGCCGGACTTTGGTACATGTGGCGAAAAAAGCTCAGTTGGTGGCACTTTGCGGATATCGCCGCGCCAGGTCTGCTCATTGGTCAGAGCATTGGGCGGGATGCGGACTTTATGAATGGAAGTGCCTATGGGGCTCCAACGCACCAGAATTTCGGCGTGCTCTTTCCCTCCGACACGCTGGCAGCACAGCAGTATCCTCATCAGGCCCTCTGGCCTGCCGTGGTCTGGGAAGCACAGGCGGATATCATTCTCTTTGCCATTATGTTGATTTTGTTTCAGAGGAAGAAGAAGTGGCCCGTGGGAACCGCCTTTGTCTACTACGTTGTGACGTATAACCTGATGCGCTTTTTCATGGAGATGCTTCGTGGCGATTCCCCGAGATTTGCCTTGAACTGGGATGCGGCACAGTACACTGCCCTGGCCTCCGTGCTTATTGGCATTCTCCTGGGTGTGTGGGTGTTTGTGAAAAATCGGGACAGGCGGGTGGACTACACCGGGTTGCAGCAAGAAGAAATTGCGCCCTAGGTCCGGGCAGCCACAGGCGTCGTGACGTATGCGTTCATGGTTATGCGCCATGGTATCTGTGCAGTGACGAATGCCTTTGGCAACGGTCTCAGTTGGCGCCCGTTTTCCTGCGCTTGAGAACGGCCGATCCCGCCAGGGACACGCCCAGCAGGAAGCACAAGCCCACGGGTAACCAGACGAGGACGGCGCCGGTGAGGCCCTTGAAAATGAAAATCATGCCCGTATAGTAGGGGATAACGGAGATGCCACTGGTCCAGAGGTAGTCGAAGAAGCCCACTACGGGCATGAATGCGAGAATAATGCTGCTGAAAAATGCGGGTATAGGCAACAAGCGCGAAATGAGCAATCCGCGTCGCCCGGTGTTGACGACAATTCGCTGGCTGGCCTGAAACCACTGTGGGTACGCCCGTTGCGGTAGCCAGCGCGCACCCATGCGGCGGACGACGAAAAAGATGATGACGTTGCTGAGCAAAAGTCCCGTCCAACCGCCCAGAACCCCCCACATAATGCCATATACCTTCAACAGCACAAACAGGAGGCTTTCCGAAGGAACGGGGGTGAGGCAGAAGACGGTCATGGCCAGGATTGCGGTGCAGAATCCGAGGATTCCGTAATTTCGCAGGTGAAGAACGGTCTGAGGGTGGGCGTTGAGATAAAGGACCGCAATGATGGACAGCAGGAACCCCGCTACTGTCAGTTTGGTCCACACGGAAATCCGGCTCCGCCGGAATTTGTCTGAGATATGCACCGGGCTTCTCAGCCTCCATAAGCAGTATTAGGTTTCATTGTAGATCAACACTGCGTAAGTTTCATGGTGACCATTGCGGCAGAATGGAGTGATTGACAATGGCGGAAACTTTTCAAGGGCTGGTACTGAACGAGACGGACAGGGGCGTACCCACGGCGACGGTTCAAGCGCTGTCTACGGACTGGCTAATGCCCGGGGACGTGCTGGTGGCTGTTCAGTATTCCGATTTAAACTACAAGGACGGACTGGCCCTGTTGGGGAAAAACAAAGTCGTGCGTCAGTATCCTATGATTCCAGGGATTGACTTCGTGGGCACTGTTGCGGATTCCCGCTCACCGCTCTGGAAGTCGGGCGACCAGGTCATTCTTACAGGTTGGGGTGTCGGTGAGCGACACCACGGCGGATTTGCACAAATGGCGCAGGTGAAAGGGGAGTGGCTGGTGCCTTTGCCCAAGGGCTTGGCGCCCCTTCAGGCCATGGCTCTGGGGACTGCCGGTCTGACCGCCATGTTGTGCGTTTTGGCGCTGGAACAACAAAACCTGAAGCGCGGCCGACCCGTCCTGGTCACCGGTGCGGCGGGCGGCGTGGGGAGCGTTGCCACCTGGCTACTGGCACAGCGAGGGTACATCGTCCATGCCTCCACAGGGAGGCAGGAAGAGGCGGCGTACTTGAAGCGGCTGGGAGCCGAGGCCGTCATTCCCCGATTGCAATCAAACAGTCGACCGCTGGAGCGGGAGGCTTGGGGCGGAGCCGTCGATACTGTGGGTGGCGAGACGTTGGCAGCTCTTATCTCCCAATTGTCCTACGGATGCAGCGTGGCGGCTTGTGGACTGGCAGGAGGATCCGCGTTGCATACCAGCGTCATTCCCTTCATTCTGCGGGGCGTACGACTCCTGGGTGTTGATTCCGTACAATGCCCTGTGGAACTACGCACTCAGGCATGGAACGAGTTGGCACAGGCGGTAAAGCAGGACCCTGAGACAGTGGATGAGATGTCACAGGTTGTGGCGCTGGAAGACGTGGTGAAACTTGCCCCTCTGATTCTCCAGGGGCAGATTCGGGGCCGCACCGTGGTGGATGTCCACGCGCCCAGCGAAGAAGGGCTGATGACCAAATGACAGCGCAGTTGCCCCAAGCGACGCGAATTGTAAAACATTCTCTGCAACTGTGGTCGGCGGATACAGTGACGACCTTTGACCGGACCGGCAGATTCGTCCGTCTCGTCAAAGGCTCGCAGGTCGTTCGGCGAAAGTTGAATGGCCACTTGGTGCGCGTAACGGAAGTCAATCGAGAGAATCACTCGCGGATTTACGAAGCGGTGGCGGAAGAAGAAGCAAACAGCATCGTGGAGGCCGTGTACAAAAGTCTGGACACGGCCGCGAAGCCCACAGACGAACTGGCGGCAGAGTGGCTCCGTCGTGCGCGCGCTTGGACGCCGGAGACACTAAAAGCCGATGGCGAGAAGTTCTCTCAGGCGTATTTGCCCGTAAGTATTCTGCCACCGGGCGAATACCAATCGGTGGTTGTGCAAATTACAGAAGGGTGTTCCTATAACCGCTGCAGATTTTGCGATTTTTACCGCAATCGGCCATTTCACGTAAAAAATGAAACGCAACTGCGCGGTCATTTGCACCAGATTCGCGAACTGTTTGGTCTCCGGCTGCAAGACCGAACGGGCTTTTTCCTGGGCGACGGAAACGCCTTGGTCATTGCGCCAAATCGCCTGCAATCGGCCATGGCTGTTACCGTCCAGGAACTTCCGGAGGTCCCTGCCCAGTTTTCCATTTTCATGGATACCTTCAATATGGGCAACAAGCTCACCGAGGACTTGCAGGAACTGCGCAGACATGGTTTGGAGACCGTCTACGTGGGGCTGGAGAGTGGCTACAACCCGATGCGGGAGCTGCTACGTAAGCCGGGAACAGGCGCACAAGCGGCCCAGAGCATTGTCAGGTTGAAAGAGGCCGGGTTTCGAATCGGTGTCATGGTTATGGTCGGCATGGGGCACGGCGAGCTCGCCGGGCAGCATCTGGCCCACACCCGCGAAATCCTGGAGAGTATTCCGTTGGACGCCAGGGACATGATTTTCGTTTCGCCTTTCGTTGAACCGGAGGATTCGCCGGACTGGCCGCAGTTGAAAGCGGAACTGCAATCGGTGGTGAGCTATTCGCAGCGGCTGACAGAGGCCCAGCGCTGGATTCATTTGCTCAACCGGACCCTGCCGGCAAAAGTGACCCTGTATTCTGTATTGGAGCACCTGTATTGACTCCACAGGCTACCACCGGGTTTTCTAAATTACGTTTTCAAAGGCTGAGGCGGCGGGCAAAATTACGTCAATGGTGGTACCAGTTCCCACCTCGCTGTGAATGTCCAGACGACCCTGGTGATCCTCAATAATGCGTAAACTCACCATGAGACCCAACCCGGTTCCCTTGTCCTTGGTGCTGAAAAACGGTTCGCCCAGACGCGCAACCTGGTTCTCCGGAATCCCGACGCCCTGGTCCTGAAAGCTCAAGCGGACTCTGGTGGCATCTATCTGTTCGCCGGACACCTTCAGAGTGCCCCCCTGCGGCATGGCTTCAATGCCGTTCTTAATAAGGTTAATGAAGACCTGCTTCAACTGGTTTGGCTCGCAGCGCACTTTGGGCAAGTCATGGACGTGTTCCACCTGCAGTTTAATGTGGTTGCGTCTGGCTTCCGTATTCATAAGCGTCAGGACCACGTTGAGGATGTCGCCAAGGGCCATGTTTTCATAGTGAATCTCATGAGGTTTGGCCAACACCAACAATTCGGAAACAATTCCGTCAACCCTGTCCAGCTCGGATAAAATCATATCGTATTTCTCGACGTGTCCCTGTTGCTCCATTTGCAAAAGTTTCACAATCCATTTAATGGCCGCCAACGGATTTCGAATCTCATGGGCAATCCCCGAAGCCAACTGCCCTACCAGCGATATTTTGTCCTGGCGCCGGAGGAACTCTTCCGTCTGCTTCCTTTCCGTGATGTCCTGGCCAATGACAATGAGACCGCTGCGGCTGCCGTCGCTTTGAAAAACGGGTACTCGGGTAAAGGAGAACGTTTTTGTGGAGCCGTCCGGGAATGTCAGAGGTTGCTCCGAGATGGAGGTTTTTTCGAGGCGCCAGGCGCGACTATCCAACTGACCCATGCTGCGTAGGTCTTCGCCATGTCCATCTGAAACTGCAGCCAGCTCCTGTGTTGTCTTATTCTTATACTCGCGCTCAGTCAAACCAAAGCTCTGCACTGCCGCTTGATTGGCCTTCAGCCAATGACCCTGGGCGTCCTGAAAAATAACGACGTCAGGCATGGTGGACAGAAGTTTGTCCAAGGTCTCCTCGGTTTTCTTCCGCTCCGTAATGTCTATGCGAAAGGAAATGTATTTGTAGGGTTTTCCCAAAGCGTTGACACAGGGCACAATTGCAGTATCCATCCAGTACAGAGTGCCGTCCTTGGCTTTGTTCCGGATTTCCCCTCGCCATATGCCACCGTTTGCAATGGTACGCCACATTTGCCGGAAAAAGGCCTTGGAGTGGTAGCCGGAATTAATAATGCGGTGATTTTGACCCAGCAGTTCTTCCCGACGGTATTTGGAGATTTCGCAGAACTTCTGATTTACGAAGATAATATTTCCCTGCACATCTGTCATGGCCACAATGGACGCTTCATCTAGGGCGTAGTTAATGTCTGCCAGTTCCTTTAGGGCAGTTTCCATTACCTGCAGTGTTTCCTTAATCATGGGTTTGATTTCTCCCTCCTGGTCTACTGAAAAGTCCACCCTTTGGATAACCGTGGCTGTTGACAGTGCGACACACCCGTGCAGCGGACACTTTCTGTCGAAAAAAGACACTTTGACTATAGCACAAAAAGACTATATAAAATAGCATATAGTTATTGCGGACCATGTCTGTTGCGAAAACAACCATTTACAGGAAGCTCTATCGTGGACAAAACCAACGGCGTGGCTTAATAAAAATTGGCTCTGCTCCTGGACAAACCGGGAACAGAACCAGCAGGAATCACTGTGCATGGCGCTCTTTTAAGGATAATCGGCCTCACACCGCTCGCAAACGTACAGTGCGCCGTGGCGTTGTACAGCGAAGTCTTTGCCGCATTCCAGACAAGTACACTGCCCCACGTTCTGTTGGAGCGCCTCTTCCCACTGAAATTGCAGGGACGGACTACCCGATTCCGGTCCGGAACTCTTCACCAACATCGCCTCCATTGTTATGGTACAAATAAAATTGATGGAATTATTATATAACAGCAGAACCGATTTGTGAAGGAAAATAAGAAAATTATAAAAATTTATCTCCGGAATATTGTAATAGTACAGAATCCATATATAATCTACTGTATCACAACATTGAACTGTGACGAGATGACAGACAGAACGCTGTGACGTGCAGCACAGAGAGGAGAGAAACGCACTATGGCTAGTGTACGCTGGTCAGAGCTACGGACTCCTGGAGTTCAAATCACAGGTTCCATGCCTGACGACTATTGTGACATTCTGACACCTGAGGCCACCGCCTTTGTGGCCAGTCTAGCCCGTCGGTTTGAGCTTTCGCGACGGCAACTGCTGCAAGCCAGAGAGACGCGCCAGCAACTGCTGGATGACGGAGGGGCCCTGGATTTCCCGGCAGAGACCGGGGACATACGCAGTGGTATGTGGACAGTGCGGCCTGCTCCGCCGGACCTGCAGGACAGACGAGTGGAAATTACCGGCCCCGCAGGCGACCGGAAAATGGTCATCAATGCACTGAATTCCGGCGCTTCCGCATTCATGGCAGACTTTGAAGATGCCAATTCCCCCACATGGTCCAATGTGGTGGAAGGGCAACTCAATTTGCGCGATGCCATTCGCAAGACAATTCACTACCAGAGCCCGGAGGGAAAGGACTACTGCCTGGGTAAGGAAACAGCGACTCTCATGGTTCGCCCTCGCGGCTGGCACTTGCTGGAGCGGCACTTTCTGGTGGATGGCCAGCCTGTTGCGGGGAGTTTCTTTGATTTTGGCCTGTACCTTTTTCATAATGCACAGGAACTGTTGAAACGGCACAGCGGGCCCTATTACTACCTGCCCAAGCTGGAACACTATACAGAGGCGCGGTTGTGGAGCGACGTGTTTTCTTTTGCGGAAGACGAACTGGAACTTCCCAGAGGGACCATTCGCGCCACGGTTCTGATTGAGACCATCACTGCGGCATTCCAGATGGATGAAATTCTGTACGAACTGCGGCACCACATCACGGGGCTTAACTGTGGCCGCTGGGACTACATCTTCAGTTACATTAAGAAACAACGGACGCGGAGGGAAGCGCTTCTACCCAACCGCAGCGTGGTCACCATGACGACGCCCATGATGCACAACTACTCCCTTTTGGCCATTCACACCTGTCACCGTCGCAATGCCCACGCCATCGGCGGTATGGCAGCCCAGATTCCCATTAAGGACAATCCCGAAAAAAACCGCGAGGCCATTGAAAAAGTCCGCCAGGACAAAGAGCGTGAAGCCACGGACGGACATGACGGCACTTGGGTGGCGCACCCCGGACTGGTGCCCGTGGCGTTGGAGGTCTTTAACCGTCTCATGCCTCGGGCAAATCAGATACAGCGCAAGCTGGACGGTTTAAGCCTGTCCGCGTCGGACCTGTTGAGGGCGCCCACCGGTTCCATCACAGAAGACGGCGTACGGACCAACGTCCTCGTCGGGTTGGAGTACCTGGAGGCGTGGTTGCGGGGATTTGGCGCAGTTCCCATCAACAATTTAATGGAGGATGCGGCAACGGCGGAAATTTCCCGGGCGCAGTTGTGGCAATGGACCCACTTTTCCCAGGTGTATCTGGAGGACGGACGGGAAGTCAGCCTGCCTCTGGTGCGTTCCATCATGGACGAGGAATTGACAGACCTGAAAGGGCTTTGGGGACAGGACTACGGCAAGCGAAAATTTGAAGCCGCTGCCAATCTCCTGTGGGACCTGACAAGCTCCGAGACGTTAGAGGAATTTCTGACGGTGCCCGGTTATACCTTGCTGGAAAACTAAAACTTGTATGCTAGGAAACTAAAACTTGTAATAGGGAGGCATCATAGATGACAGTGAAAGAACAGATTGCTCAAATGGAAGCGGACTGGGCTGACAATCCCCGGTGGCACGGCGTTCAAAGGCCCTACGGCGCAGCGGACGTGCTGCGACTGCGCGGCAGTGTTCAAATTGCCCATACTCTGGCGGACATGGGAGCACAGCGGCTCTGGACACTTTTGCATACGGAGCACCACGTCAAGGCGTTGGGCGCTCTCACGGGAAACCAGGCTGTTCAGCAGGTGAAAGCGGGCTTGAAGGCCATTTACTTGAGCGGCTGGCAGGTCGCGGCAGACGCCAACCTGTCAGGGAACATGTATCCTGACCAAAGCCTGTATCCCGCCAACAGTGTGCCCCATGTGGTCAAACGAATCAACCAGGCGTTGCAGCGGGCCGATGAGATTCATTACGGCGAAGGAAACACGGATACCTACTGGTTTGCGCCCATTGTGGCTGACGCCGAGGCCGGGTTTGGCGGGCATCTCAACGTGTTCGAGCTCATGAAGCAGATGATTGAGGCCGGCGCCGCTGCCGTTCACTTTGAGGACCAGTTGTCGTCCGAGAAAAAATGCGGGCACATGGGCGGCAAGGTCTTGGTTCCTACGTCGACGGCGGTAAGGAACCTTGTTGCCGCCCGTCTTGCTGCCGATGTCATGGGTGTTCCCACCTTGATTGTAGCCCGAACCGATGCCAATGGCGCTTTTTTGCTGACCAGTGACATTGACGAGCGGGACAGACCCTTCATTACGGGCGAGCGTACAGCGGAAGGGTTCTTCCGCATCCGAGGTGGAATTGACGCCGCCATCGCCAGAGGCCTGGCCTATGCCCCCTATGCTGATTTGGTCTGGTGCGAGACTTCCGAGCCCAGCCTTGACGAGGCCAGAAAGTTTGCCCAGGCCATTCATGCCCAGTACCCGGAAAAACTGCTGGCATACAACTGTTCTCCGTCTTTTAACTGGCGCAAAAAGCTGGATGAGAAAACCATTGCCACTTTCCAAAATCAACTGGGGGACATGGGCTACAAGTTCCAGTTCGTCACCCTAGCAGGATTCCATGCCTTGAACCACAGTATGTTCGACTTAGCGCGGCAATATCGCGATAAGGGCATGGCCGCCTACTCCCAGTTGCAGCAGGCCGAGTTCGCCAGCGAGGAATATGGCTACACCGCGACACGCCACCAACGGGAAGTGGGCACGGGCTACTTTGACGACGTTGCCCAGGTGATTTCCGGGGGCACGTCGGCAACGACGGCTTTGACCGGATCGACAGAACAAGAACAGTTTGCCTGATTGACACCTGCTCAAACTATTTGTTGAGGGCTGGCTCGGACTGACATCCGGGGCAGCCCTGCCTGCCTTCATAGACCTGTCCTCTAACCTTGTCTCAGGCTGCATTTATAGCTGTCAGGAGCAAGAGTTCCCTGTGGCACAGCCGTGTCTGATGAGGAAGACACGCCCCTGACGCCCCGCGGGCGAATGGCCGCCGCAGGGAGAAAGCTTCGCGGACGGAGGAGGGCAACTCTATGGAAACAATTCCACAAATATTGGAAGGTAACAGTGTTCACGGTGTTGACGTGTCCAATTGGCAAGGGAACATCAATTGGTCTCTTGTTAAAGGAGCGGGAGTGGCTTTCGCGTTCCTGAAAGCCACGGAAGGTGCCGGTTTTGTCGATGGTGCTTATGGCAGGAATCTATCCGGGTGTCGGAAAGAGAGCATTCTCGTCGGCGCGTATCACTTTGCCCGACCGGGCAGCGGCAGCGCCGCCGCACAGGCGAAACACTTTACACAAGTCGTTGTGAAGTATGGCAAACAGGGCATTATGCCGGCACTGGATTTGGAGGACGCGGGACATCTGGGCAGCACACAGCTCCTCCAGTGGGTGGAGGAGTGGCTGGCAACCGTGAAGCAGGTCCTACAGCAAAATGCGGTACTGTACGTATCGCCAGCCTTTGTCCAAGCGCACATGCCGTCGGCGACATTCTCCATGCCGCTGTGGACCGCCCAGTGGCAGTGCAAGGCGCCGCGGCAAGTGCCGGGCTGGAAGTCATGGACATTTTGGCAGTACACCAATGCCGGGCGAGTGGCAGGCATTGAGGGGAATGTCGATCTCGATGTTTTCCGCGGAACTGCACCAGCACTGCAGAGGCTGTGGCCGGCTCAAGACGACACAGCATCTGCGTCCGCCCCGCCCACCGCTGCCCCATCTGCCGTTGTCCCCTCCGCCGCCGGTGGTGCAGCCCAGCCCACGTCCCCCGTGAGTGCGCGTCCGCTTCCGCAGCAGCGGCCGGAACTGCGCCAAGGAAGCAGCGGCACTATGGTGCGAGTGCTGCAGTTGCTCCTGTATCGGGTCGGTCAGCGGCCAGGTGCCCTGGACGGGCACTTTGGCCCACAGACGCGGCAGGCTGTGGCGGCCTTTCAGCGGCAGGCACACCTGAGCACAGACGGCATCGTGGGGACGCGAACGTGGGCAGCCCTGGCCACTTCGGCAACCTCTTCCCGACAAGTGCTTGCCTTAGGGCAAAAGGGTGCACAAGTGGAAGACATGCAGAACCTGCTGAACTACTGGGGTGCGGCCGGCACGCCCCTCCAGGTCGACGGGACCTTTGGTCCAAGGACAGAAAGCGCCGTCCGGGGATTTCAAACGAAGGCCGGCTGTGCGGTAGATGGAATCGTCGGCCCGGAGACCTGGGCGAAGCTGGTGCAGTCGCGGTAGTCGTCGTCGCGTCGGTGCGTCGGCGCATAAATCTGGCAGTAATTTGTTTGGGTACCTTCCGCAGAAATACGGCCGCAGGGCTTTCCACTGCAGCCGTATCCACGTTCTTGACTCAGTCCGTAGTGTCTCCTCCGGATTCGCGACGTTTTTCGTCCGCCCAGACCTGCCACGCTTTGGGATAGGAGGGAGGCGCTACGCCTCCCTCCCACATCATACGGCCAACTTCGTCTTCCACATCCTCATAGGCGCTTTCCCACTCGCCGTCACCAGAGCCTCCACTAAAGTCTCCACTAGAGCCTCCACCAGAGCCTCCACTAAAGCCGTCACGGGACCCGTCGTTGAAATCTTCCTTTGCAACTTTGTGGTGGGACAGCCAGTGCAATGACAGCTTCTTGTCATTCGCCATTTTTCTCAACCCCTTCGAGAGATTGAAAAACACATTCACAGACAGTCTGCGTAGATGTCTGCAAGATTATCCCTCCTTGCAAAAGGTTTATCAGGTACGAAATTGCGGCAGTTTACGAAATGGAAAAACTTTTTTGCGAATTCCCTCTACCCCTTTTGTGGCGTCCAGGTAAGCGTTTACTGCTCATTTTGGGTAAGCGTTTTCTCGGGAAGCGCGGGGTTCAAGCGCTATTGACACCCCTAGGGGGCCATAATACAATGACCGAAACTTGGGACCATGGAGTGACAACAGTGCCCGTAAACGGGAGGGGTCAGCCTCGGCCAGGTTGCGGCCGTAATGGTCATAAAATTGCGATAGTTATGTAGAGCCGCGCAACGTATCTATTCCAGGAGAGTGATGAATATGGCAAATTGGGCATTCATTGGAGGACGGTTTGTGCCCAAGAACGAGGCGACTGTGTCGGTCTTCGATCACGGTCTGCTCTACGGCGACGGCATCTTCGAGGGAATTCGTGCATACGACGGGATTGTCTTCAAATTGCACGAGCACTTGGAACGGTTGTACGACTCCGCGAAAGCCATCTTGTTGGATATTCCCTATCCTCTGGAAGAACTACAGGACATTATCCTGGAAACGTTGCGCCGAAACGACCTGGAGACTTGCTATATTCGCGTCGTTGTAACACGAGGAAGAGGCGACTTGGGGCTGAACCCGTTTACCTGTGCCAATCCTCAGGTAATTGTATTGGCGGAACAACTGGCCATGTTTCCAAGAGAAATGTACGAGCAGGGAATTTCCATTGTTTCTGTGGCAACCCGCCGGAACCGGCCGGACATTCTCAGTCCAAAAGTAAAATCTCTGAATTATCTAAACAACATTTTGATTAAGATTGAAGCGCACAACGCTGGCGTCAGCGAAGCTCTGACACTGAATACGGAAGGGTACGTAGCTGAAGGTTCCGGAGAAAATGTGTTTTTCGTGAAGAACGGTAAAATCGTGACACCCCCCAGTTACCTGGGAGCTTTGGAAGGCATCACTCGGGCCGCAGTCATGGATGTTGCGCGGGAGCTGCATTACGTTGTGGAGGAGACACCCTTCACCAGACACGACGTGTACACTGCCGACGAGGTCTTCATGACCGGCACGGCCGCTGAAATTGTGCCTGTTGTCAAGGTGGACGGGAGAGTCATAGGCGACGGATTACCCGGTTACCACACACACCGCTTGTTGAGAGCCTTTCAGGAGGTTACGAAACGGGACGGCGTCCAGGTCTATCCGGAGGCGCCGGAAGTTCAGGCGGGCGCCCAGTAACATCGGCCGGGACATATGCCACTGCGAGCACTTCCAAAAATGAAATCAATGCGGCGGGGAGGGAGACCTGGTGAGCACAAACCTGCATGAAGCCGTTGCCGGTGCAGCAACGGCGACGGCGACGATGAGCGGATCGAAAATGTTACTTGAAGCCCTGCGCCAGGAACACGTTGAGGTGATTTTCGGGTACCCCGGAGGGGCAGTCTTGAATCTCTACGATGCCATTTTCGATGGGGGCATTTCGCACGTTCTCACCCGCCATGAACAGGGGGCTGTGCACGCCGCCGAGGGCTACGCGCGGGTAACGGGCAGGCCAGGGGTGGTCATTGCTACGTCGGGGCCAGGGGCCACCAACCTGGTGACGGGAATTGCGGACGCCATGATGGATTCGCTGCCACTGGTGGTGATAACGGGGCAGGTGGCCACGACGCTGATTGGATCGGACGCCTTTCAGGAAGCGTCCATCGTCGGCATTACCATGCCCATCACCAAACACAACTACCAGGTGCGAACCGTGGAGGATTTGCCGCGCATTATCAAGGAAGCCTTTCACATTGCCACTCACGGGAGACCTGGACCGGTACTCGTCGACTTGCCTAAAGACGTCACCGCCGCCATGGGCAGCTTCAACTACGACGCACCCGTGCGCCTCCCTGGATACCAACCCACCATCATTCCGCACAAACGTCAAATCCGAAAATTGGGGCAGGCCATCAGAGAAGCCAAACAACCCGTCATTCTGGCCGGCGCCGGTATCCTTCACGCCAAAGCCAGCAAGGAGCTGGTGAGCTTTGCGGAACGCTTCCAGATTCCTGTCGTCAACACCCTGCTGGGCCTAGGCGCCTTTCCCGGCAACCATCCACTGTGGTTGGGCATGGGCGGAATGCACGGCACTTTCGCCGCCAACACCGCCTTGCATGAGGCGGATTTGCTCATTAACATCGGCGCCCGTTTCGACGATAGGCTCACGGGCAATCTCGACCACTTCGCGCAAAACGCGCTGGTGGCGCATATCGATGTCGATCCCGCTGAACTGGGCAAGAATGTGGCGACGGACATTCCCATTGTGGGCGACGCCAGAGAGGCACTGTCAATGCTTTTGAAGGAGCCACCGAGCAGCCAGGACGCTGGTCCCTGGAGGGAACGGCTGCAGGGCCTGAAGAAGGAGTATCCCTTCTGGTACCAGGAGGACGACGAGTCCTTAAAACCCCAGCGGGTCGTCGAGATGATTCACGAGGTATCCGCCGGCGACGCCGTCATTGTGACGGATGTGGGACAGCACCAGATGTGGGCTGCGCAGTTTTATCCCTTTCTCAAACCTCGTCAGTGGGTTACGTCTGGAGGCTTGGGAACCATGGGTTTTGGCTTACCGGCCGCCATTGGGGCGCAGGTGGGTTTGCCCCAAAAGCCCGTTTTTGCCATTTTGGGAGACGGCGGCTTTCAAATGACGCTGCAGGAACTGCAGGTGCTCAAAGACTACGAACTTCCCGTGAAAGTGGTCATCATCAATAATTTCGCTCTGGGAATGGTTCGTCAGTGGCAGGAGTTGTTCTACAGCGAGCGCTATTCCCACTCGCTCCTGCCGTCGCAGCCCGACTTCGTCAAACTGGCAGGGGCCTTTGGTATACCTGGGGTCAGAATTGCATCGCGCCAGGAACTGCAGAGGGTTCTTGTGGACAGCATGACCATGAAGGGGCCCATCCTCATGGATTGCCGTGTAAACGAAGCCGAAAACGTCTACCCCATGGTGGCGCCAGGCAAAGGGATTCACGAGATGGTAGGGGTGAGACCATGAACCGCATCCTCAGTGTCATTGTCAACAACAAGCCGGGGGTTCTCAACCGCATCACGGGACTGTTTCTGCGCAAAAATTTCAATATTCAGAGCATCACCGTCGGGCCCACGGAAGTTGAGGGCCTGTCGCGCATGACCTTTGTCATCAAATCAGAGGACTCAAGGATTGTGGAACAGGTGATGAAACAGTTGCACAAGCAGATTGACGTATTGAAGGTCTCGGATATTACGGATAGCGCCGTGGTGGCGCGGGAACTGGTTCTGATAAAGGTGTACAGTCCGGCGCCGCAGCGAGCGGAAGTGAAGCACCTGATTGAGCCGTTCCGCGCTTCTATCCTCGATGTCGGGCGAGAAACCATTACGGTGGAAGCTACGGGTAAGTCCGATAAAATTGAAGCTTTAATAGCCCTTCTGAGGCCCTATGGCATCAAGGAAATGGCGAGGACGGGGCTCACCGCGTTTACGCGGGAGGCGGATACGGTGGGAGAAGTGGCAAAAATCAACCGCAATTTGGTGATTTAGCACAGCGCCGCGTTGACGGTAAACCACACAAAAGGGGACGTTGCGAATGGTAAAAATGTATTACGACGCAGATACATCGCTGGATGCGCTGTTGGGGAAAACGGTGGCTGTGATTGGCTACGGATCGCAGGGCCACGCCCACGCCCAGAACCTCCGTGACGAAGGTGTCCACGTGGTTGTGGGGTTGCGCACAGGAGCATCGTGGACACAGGCCGAGGCGGACGGTTTTTCCGTGTATCCCGTTGGCGAGGCCACGGCCATGGCCGACGTTGTGATGATTCTGCTGCCGGATGAACGTCAGCCCGCGGTCTACGAGCAGGAAATCGCGTCAAATCTGTCCGCCGGGCAGGCCATGGGCTTTGGCCACGGCTTCAACATCCATTTTGGTCAGGTGCGACCGCCGGCGGATGTGGACGTCTTCATGGTGGCGCCCAAGGGCCCTGGACACCTGGTGCGGCGGGTGTATACCGAAGGCGGCGGCGTTCCGTCCCTCATTGCCGTGGAGCAGGATGCCACCGGTCACGCCAAGGATGTGGCTCTGGCCTACGCCAAAGGCATCGGTGCCACCCGCGCGGCCGTCATGGAAACGACCTTCAAGGAAGAAACGGAAACGGATTTGTTTGGCGAGCAGGCTGTGCTCTGTGGAGGTGTCAGCGCACTTATTAAAGCTGGTTTTGAAACGCTGGCCAACGCCGGCTACCAGCCGGAAGTGGCCTATTTTGAGTGTTTGCACGAAATGAAACTCATTGTTGACTTGCTGTATGAGGGCGGTCTCGCGAACATGCGCTATTCTGTTTCGGACACAGCCCAGTGGGGTGACTTTACGGCGGGGCCACGGATTGTCACGGAAGAAACGAAGGCGGAGATGAGGAATATTCTCAGGGAGATTCAGGACGGCACCTTTGCCAAAGGCTGGATTCTCGAGAATCAGGCCAACAGACCCATGTTTAACGCCATCAACCGGAGCGAGAACGAGCACCTCATTGAAGTGGTCGGTCGGAGACTGCGCGAAAAAATGCCGTTTATCAAGCGGCCGGTCAGCGGAGTTCCACAAAATGCCGGGGAGATGGTGAACAGTGCGAAGAGTTGACGTATTTGACACGACGCTGCGAGACGGAGAGCAGTCTGCGGGAGTCAACCTCCACCTGCACGAAAAGGTGGAAATCGCCGTACAATTGGAGCGCCTGGGGGTGGACGTCATGGAGGCGGGATTCCCGGCATCCTCCCAGGGCGATTTGAACGCAGTCAGGCAGATTGCCAGGACAGTGAAAGACTGTTCCGTGGCGGGCTTGGCGCGAGCACTGCAGTCCGATATCGACAAGGCCTGGGAAGCCCTGCACGAAGCGGCGGAACCTCGCCTGCACATCTTCCTGGCCACCTCGCCCATTCATATGAAGTACAAGTTGAACCAGGCACCCGACGAAGTCGTTGCCAGCGCCGTGGCTTCCGTCCGCTACGCGGCCAGCAAGTTTCCTCAGGTGGAATGGTCTGCAGAGGACGCTACGCGCAGCGACCGGGAATTCCTGGTGAGAATTGTTGAAGAAGTGATTCAGGCGGGGGCCACGGTCATCAACCTTCCGGATACGGTTGGCTACACCACTCCGGAGGACTATGTGGCGTTGTTTCAATACATCCGTAACCGCGTTCCCAGTATTCACCGTGTCAAGCTATCCGCACACTGCCACGACGACCTGGGCATGGCTGTTGCCAATTCACTGGCTGCCATCAAGAACGGTGTGAATCAAATTGAAGGGACTATCAACGGCATTGGCGAGCGTGCAGGCAACGCCTCACTGGAGGAAATTGCAGTGGCGCTGTCCATTCGCAAGGACTTCTACCAAGTTGAGACGGGACTGCATCTGGATAAAGTAATGCAGACCAGCAAGCTGGTGAGTAAACTTTCGGGCATGCCCGTTCCGCCTAACAAGGCAGTCGTTGGAGCCAACGCCTTTGCCCACGAGTCAGGGATTCACCAGGATGGCGTGTTGAAAAACGAACAGACCTACGAAATTATCCGGCCGGAAATGGTGGGCGTGAGCTCCAACAAAATGGTGATGGGGAAGCATTCAGGCCGCCACGCTTTCCGCAATCGCTGTGAGGAACTGGGTCTGGCGCTGGACGAGAGCCAGTTCCACGAGTTGTTTGTTGCATTCAAACAGTTGACGGAGAAGAAAAAGTCCGTCTCCGACGACGATATTCTCGCTCTCGTCCTGGAAACTCCGGCGGAGGTGGAGAACAAGTACGAACTGGACTTCCTGCATGTTTCCTACAGTCCCCGCCTGACTACCACTACGCTGGGCGTGACGGGTCCCCAAGGGACGGCCATTCAGGAAGCCGCAACGGGGAACGGCAGTGTGGAGGCCATCTACAACACCATTGAACGGGTACTGGGCGACAAGGTGGAACTGCTGGACTACCGCATCCAGTCCACAACGGGCGGTCGCGATTCGCTGGCTGAAGTCTACGTCACCGTGGCCTATGGCGGACACACCGGCATGGGCCGGGGCATCGACAACGACGTTCTGGTGGCCTCGGCCAAATCGTTCCTGGACGCCATCAATCGCCTGCGGCTGAAGTATCGCTTGGCCCAGGATACCGCCATGGTCAACGCTACAGGAAGCTGACCGCGCTACATGAAGCTGACCGGCGGATGAGTTGAAAAAAACCTTGGAACTGGAAGTGGTGGACATTTGAAGAAGACTATCGCCGTCTTGCCAGGTGACGGAATCGGACCGGAGGTTACCGGAGAAGCCGTGTCTCTTCTGCAAACCATAGGGGACGCCTTCGACATGGAATTTCAATTTACCTACGGAGACATCGGCGGCAAGTCCCTGGACCTTAAGGGCGTGCCGTTGACGGAGGAAACCATTCATAGGTGTCTCGCCAGCGACGCGGTCCTGCTGGGTGCGGTAGGGGGGCCCCAGTGGGACAAGGGCGAGGGTTCGCTGCGACCTGAAGCCGGACTTCTCGCCCTTCGCAAGGCCCTAGGCGTTTTCGCAAACATTCGCCCCATTCGCGTCTACCCGGAACTGGCCGACGCGTCGCCACTAAAACCTTCTATTATAAAGGGCGTCGATTTGGTCATCATCCGCGAGTTGACAGGCGGCCTCTACTTTGGTGAGCCCAAGGAGCGCCGCCAGGGGCCGGATGGGCCGGAAGTGGTGGATACCCTGCGTTATACGCGCAGGGAGATGCATCGAATTATTCGGGTCGGATTTGAAACGGCAGCCCGCCGCAGGGGCCGCCTGACCTCGGTGGACAAGGCCAATGTCCTGGAAAGCAGTCGACTCTGGCGCGAAGTGGCGGAAGAGGTGAAAGCGGACTACCCCCAGGTGGAACTGTCACATGTGCTGGTGGACAACTGCGCCATGCAAATTGTGAAATCACCTCAGCAGTTTGACGTCATTGTGACGGAGAATCTCTTCGGAGACATTCTCAGCGACGAGGCTGCTGTCATCACAGGATCCATTGGGCTGCTCCCGTCCGCTAGTCTCGGCGAGAATCAGATGGGGCTCTACGAACCCGTCCACGGGTCGGCGCCGGACATTGCTGGACAGGGTCTGGCCAATCCTCTGGCGACATTCCTTTCCGTCGCTCTCATGTTGCGGCATTCCTTTGCGGCGGAGGCGGCAGCCCAAGCCGTGGAAGACGCCGTTGCCAGGGTCTTGGCGGCAGGCCTCCGGACGCGCGACCTGGTTCGTTCCGGACAGACCTGGTTGTCCACCCGAGAAATCAGCGAGGAAATTCAGCGGGCACTGAAGGAGGCGCGACATTGACAGAACCGAAAACCCTGTTTGACAAAGTCTGGGACAGGCACGTCGTGGCGGAGGAAAACGGCCAGTCCCTGTTGTACATCGATTTGCACCTGGTCCATGAGGTCACCTCTCCCCAAGCCTTTGAGGGGCTCCGGTTGAACGGACGCTCTGTGCGCAGGCCAGGGCAGACCTTTGCCACAATGGATCACAATGTACCCACGCTGGACTCGAGAAACGTGCGGGACGGGGTCGCCAAGAAACAAATCGATACACTGGTAGCCAACTGCCGCGAATTTGGAATCCGTCTGGCGGACATGGACAGTCCCCATCAGGGAATTGTCCACGTCATTGGACCGGAGTTGGGTTTGACGCTGCCGGGAAAAACCATTGTCTGTGGCGACAGCCACACCTCCACCCATGGCGCCTTCGGCGCCATGGCCTTTGGCATTGGCACCAGCGAGGTGGAGCACGTCCTGGCGACGCAGTGTCTGTGGCAGAAGAAGCCGAAGACCATGAAGGTGGAGTTTCAGGGCTTGCTTCCCTTTGGCGTCAGCGCAAAGGATGCCATTCTGTACGTCATTGCCCGGCACGGCATTGGCTTTGGCGCCGGGTATGCGGTGGAATTCGCGGGAGAGGCCGTCAGGGAGATGACCATGGAGCAGCGGATGACCTTGTGTAACATGGCCATTGAAGGCGGCGCCCGGCTGGGTATGGTCGCTCCCGATGAAACCACTTTTGCCTATGTAAAAGACAGGCAGTTTGCCCCCGAAGGTGCCGACTACGACGCCTGCGTCCAACAGTGGCGGGCGCTGGCCAGCGATGCCGGCGCGACTTACCAGCGGGTCATCGAAGTGGACGTAGCGGGCTTGGAACCGCAGGTCACCTGGGGAACCAACCCCAGTATGTGCGTCCCCATCAGCGGGTGTGTCCCGCCGCTGACATCATTTGCGTCGGAAACTGAGCGAAAGGCGGCGGAGAATGCGTACGCTTACATGGACCTGAAACCCGGTACGCCCATAGAAGAGATTGCAGTCCACCACGTGTTTATCGGATCCTGCACAAACGCCCGCATGGAGGACCTGCGGATGGCTGCCAAAGTGGTACAGGGCCGACGGGTCAAGGCTGGCGTCAGTGCCTTGGTCGTACCGGGATCGCGCAGAGTCAAGGAACAGGCGGAAGCAGAGGGGCTGGATGAAATTTTCCGGCAGGCGGGGTTCCAGTGGCGAGAGCCAGGGTGCAGCATGTGCCTGGCCATGAACCCGGATGTGGTGCCTGCAGGCGAGCGCTGCGCGTCCACCAGCAACCGCAACTTCGAAGGCCGGCAGGGGCGAGGAGCACGAACACACCTGGTGAGTCCGGCCATGGCTGCTGCTGCGGCTATCCACGGTCACTTTGTGGACGTGCGCCGGTGGCTAGCCGGCGACGGGGAAGGGGGTACGGCCAATGGAGCCGCTCACACAGCATGACGGTTTGGTGGCGTGTCTGGATAGGGCGAATGTGGATACCGATCAAATCATTCCCAAACAGTTTCTGAAACGCATTGAACGTTCCGGCTTCGGTCAGTTTCTATTTTACGACTGGCGGTTTGATGGAAACGGCCAGCCGCGGCAGGACTTCCAGTTGAACCAGCCGGGCTTCCAGGGCGCATCCGTTTTGTTGGGGCGGGAGAACTTTGGTTGCGGATCGTCCAGGGAGCACGCAGCCTGGGCCATGGCGGACTACGGCTTTCGCGTGGTGATTGCGCCTTCCTTCGCCGACATCTTTTACAACAACTGCTTCAAGAACGGGATTTTACCGGTGGAACTGTCCGTGGACGTGGTGGACAGGTTATTTGCCAAGGCCGAGCCCGGCGGCTATCGGTTGACGGTGGACCTGGAGACGCAAGAGTTGCGCGACACAGACGGCAGGGTTGCGCAGTTTCAAGTGGATGGCTATCGCCGCGAGATGCTGATGAAAGGGCTGGACGACATTGGCTTGTCACTGCAGTATGCCGACGCCATCGCCAACTACGAGGCGCAGCGCGATTTCTACCAGCTCGCCGGCTCGAACTGAGAAAATGCATGCGCTCTTTTTGACGCAGGGGCCCACGGAAACGGAGGCCCCTGAGTTTCGTCTGCTGTCAAGGCTGGAGGGCAGCGCGCACTTCAGCCGGCGTCCGGTTCCACCGGCAGAACGTTGTGAATCTGCTTGACACTGGGTAACTGTTGTAGTTGGCTCAGGGCCCCTTGCAGTTGGGCCGGACTCACAGGATGTGTAACAATGACAATGTCGGCAACATCCTTTTGTTGGCGCTGAACCACGGTTTCCATACTGATGTTGGCAGCGGCGAAACCGGCCGCGATTTCGGCAAAGACGCCGGGCTGGTCTGTCACCGTCAGGCGGATGTAGTGCCTGAGGGGTGTGGCGGTTGATGCGTCGACCCGCTTGTGGGGCATGTACATCTGCGCCGTCCGACCGGAGACACCCATGCGGATGTCGCGCATGAGGGCAATGACGTCCCCCATGACGGCGCTGGCCGTGGGCAGCGAGCCTGCGCCCCGTCCGTAGAACATCAGCTCGCCGGCGGCGTCTCCCTTCACGTACAGGGCGTTGAACGAATTGGACACCTGCGCCAACGGGTGCTGCCGGGGAATCAGTGTGGGGCGTACGGCCAGAGACAGCGCGCCATCTTTGTCTGTACCCACGGCCAGCAACTTGATGACGGTTCCCAGCTCCGCTGCAAACTTCACGTCAGCCGCTGTAATGGATTCAATGCCCTGCACCGCCACTTCGTCCAGCCGTACCTTGGTGTAGAAAGCAAGGGATGCCAGAATAGTCAGTTTGCGTGCGGCATCCAGTCCGGCAACGTCGCTGGTTGGATTGGCCTCTGCGTAGCCCAGGTCCTGTGCCTCCCGCAGCGCGGCGGCAAAGTCCGCGCCCGTGGCCGTCATTTGCGTGAGAATATAGTTGGTGGTGCCGTTGATGATGCCTTTCAATTCGGTAATTTCGTTGGCACTGAGGGAATCCTTCAGCGGCTTGATGAGAGGAATGGCTCCGCCCACGGAGGCTTCATACAGAATCTCCACGTTGTTTTCCTGGGCAATTTCCAGGATTTCCGGACCATGGAGGGCCATCAAGTCCTTGTTGGCCGTCACCACGTGCTTTCCGGATTGCAGAGACTGAATAATGAGCTCCCGTGCTGTTTCCACGCCGCCAATGACTTCAATTACAATCTGAATTTCGTTGTCACCAATGATGTCCTGTGCGTTTGTGGTGTAGGAAAAAGTGGAAGCCGACACAGCGCGCGGTTTGTCGATGTCCCGTACCAGGACTTTGCGAATCACCGGTCGCAGGCCGGTGAGTTCCTGAATCAAGTGGGCTCTCAAGTCCGTCAGTTGCACCACACCTTGTCCTACCGTCCCACAACCCAAGAGTCCAATGGATAGGTTCACAGCGTTGCCTCCTCTACCTTGACTTCGGTTATTGCCCTCCAGGGGAACCTGACCGTGACAGCACAGTCCACCTGTCTGTCGCGCCAGACTTGCATGACCGCTGTCCGGACCTGCCGCGCCGCCTCAGGGTGTTCACACCACAGCAGCAGGGTGGGGCCCGATCCGCTCAATGTCGCACACGCTGCCCCTGCCCGACGGGCAGATGCAACCACGTCATTGTAGTACGGCACAGCGCCGAGCCGTGCGGGTTCGTGCAATAAATCGCCGAAGTCGTCCTCGAGCAGTTTCAGGTTGCCGCGCTCCAGGGCCAGGGCCAGTCGTGCCCCCTGGGCAACGCTGTAAACAGCATCAGCCCGGGGAACTAGGTCTGACAGTGACTTGCGCGATTCATCCGTGGGCACCTGGACAGCGGGAGTGGCCACAACAAAAGTGAGGTCCGGCGGCAGAGACATGCTGAAGGTCTGAAGTCTGTGCCCGCGGTACAATGCGAGCCACGCACCGCCCAACAGTGCCGGCGTTACATTGTCCGGATGACCTTCCATCTCTGTGGCCAGGTGTACCACTTCCATCCTGCTAAGTTTTTTGGAAGGTTCCTGCAAGCCTAGGATTTCATTCGCTAGTAACATGCCCGCGGCAATGGCAGAAGCGCTGGATCCCAGACCTGACGCCGACGGGATGCGGGTGTCAATGGTAATGTTCCAGCGGTTGATATCGATGTCGGAGTCCTGCTGCCGGAGCAGCAGGGCGGCGGCTTGCACCAGCAGATTGTCGTGTTCTGTTGACACCTGGCCGGCAGCCACCCCTGTAACGCCAATGTGAAATTTGGCGTCCGTGGTAATGGAGAAGTGGTTGAACAGGTCCACGGCCAGGCCCATACAGTCAAATCCTGGTCCAAGGTTGGCGCTGGTTGCGGGGATTTTTGCCGACACGCGCAGGCTCATAGCCACTTCTCCAAGAGGTGACGGACACCTTCGTAATTGGCCGGAACCTCATGGGCAGGTTTGCGGCTCAGCGCGATGGCTGCATCGGGATCCTTCAAACCGTGGCCTGTCAGCACGCAGACGATGGTCTCACCCGGCGCCACCAGACCCTGCTGGTGAATTTGAAGCAATCCGGCCACGGAAGCGGCTGAAGCGGGTTCAGCCAGAATGCCTTCCTGGGCCAGCAGGCAGTACGCTTCGCGGATTTGTTCGTCGCTGACAGCCTGAATGGCGCCATGGGAGTCCCGTGCCGCGCCCAGCGCCAGCTGTGCGGAGGCAGGATTACCAATGCGGATGGCAGTGGCAAAAGTCTCAGGGTGCTCAATGACTCGCCCTTGAACGAGAGCGGCAGCACCTTCTGCTTCAAAGCCGAACATCTGTGGGCGCTGCGCAGTGACACCGCGGCTGTGGTACGCGCAAAAGCCCATCCAGTAGGCACTAATGTTGCCTGCATTCCCCACGGGGATGCAGAGTTTCTCCGGGGCCCTGCCCAGGGCGTCACAAATTTCAAAGGCGGCGGTTTGCTGCCCCTGAAGGCGAAAAGGATTCACCGAATTGACAAGTGTCACCGACAGCGATGCGGCCAACTCCCGGACGATAGCCAGAGCTTCGTCGAAATTACCCGAAATGGACACAATTTCGGCACCGTACATCTGCGCCTGAGCCAGCTTTCCCAAGGCAATCTTGCCCTGGGGAATGACCACAAAACAGCGCAGCCCCGCTCGGGCCGCGTAGGCCGCTGAGGAGGCTGAGGTGTTCCCGGTAGAGGCGCAAATCACCGCGTTGCTACCCGCTTCCATGGCTTTGGCGACGGCCAGGACCATACCGCGATCCTTGAACGATGCCGTAGGATTGGCGCCTTCCAATTTCAAGTAGACCTGAGCGTGTAAGCGTTTGCTGAGTTCCAGAGCGGGGATTAAGGGGGTATTTCCTTCGCAGAGCGACAGGTGAGGTGTCTTTTCGGTGACGGGTAACCACGCAGCATAGGCGTCCAGTATGCCGCGCCAAGCAGGTTTTTCGTCCGGTGTCGCGGATGCCATCGGGTCAGCCTCCTCGCAGGCATAGCACAAGTTAATATATTATTCACACAATAGTCTCAGATGTCAATCCTGCGCTTTACGAACCGGTATCCAGAACAGGGGCCAATAGGCTATACTTGTTGTAGAAACAGAGACAATTCCGGCGTCACTTCCATCGGAGTGGTGAATCCACAAGAAATACGACAAGTTGAGAATCGACAAGGAACATACCTACAAAAGCGGAAATGGGATATGAATATGGAGTTTGAGCAGGTGCTGCGCTTCAACCTGTGCCGGTGGCATCGCAACATTCTCAACAGCTACTGGCTGGTTCTCTGTGTCACCATCGTGACAGAAAGTGTAATATACCGAGTCGAGCTTAGAGCCATGAGATTGTCCCTTTTCTTCAATGTTTTGTTGCCGATTCTGGTATTGACTCTAATCATCGGGACGATTGAGGTGTTGTCGCGTTATTTTCGCGACGATATGTTGTCTCGCGCTTTGATTCTCGGCGGGGAAGCCATTGCTCTCGTACTTAGCCTGGCCAATCTGGATTTCCCCTATGTGGCCGCCACCTTTGTGCTGCCCATTTGGGTTTCTCTCTTCTACTTTGAGCCGCAGCGAGTCTTTCGAACCACTGCGACCAGTGTCGGTTGGGTCGCTTGCATCATAGTCATTGACGAGTTGACTGGACACTACATTGATACCGTGGGCATTGTCACTATTTTAGGTATCATTCTGGGCGGATCGTATTTGGCTTCCCACATTACGGCCAGGGCCGTAGAAATGCTGAAGCACCTGAAAAGCACCATGGAGGCCAATCAGGATTTGCTGATTCAAAAGGTGATGGTAGAAAGTGCATCCAAACTGGACGGGCTCACCGGCACCTACAACCACAAATCCTTCCATGAACACATTGGTGGATTGTTGCAGCAGTTTTCTAAAATGGACGGTGTAGACATTCGCCTCTATCTGCTGATAACGGATATTGACGATTTTAAGATGGTCAACGACGCGTACGGGCATCAGGCAGGAGACATCGTCTTAAAACGCGTCTCCGATGGTATTCGTCACCATTGCCTGGCCAATGACTTTCTTGCGCGCTACGGTGGGGAAGAGTTTGCATTGATTCTAGTGGACCGTACCAGGGACGAGGCGATTCACTTCGGCGAAAGCCTGTGTCAGAGTGTGGCAGCGCTGCATCACCCGGAAATTGACGGGCAGAAGGTGACCATTAGTGCCGGTTTGGCTCGATACCACTCATACGAGACCAAGGACGATTTCTTCAATGCCGCGGATGCGGCTCTCTACCAGGCCAAGCAGCGAGGAAAGAACCAGTTGGTCTTTGCCGAAGAGTCCCAGCCCGTAGAGTGGGATGAGCCCGGGGAGACCATGAGTGTCGACGATGACAGCGTTCCGTCAATCCCCTGAGAAACAGGCCCCACGCGGTAAGGCTGCGTGAGGCCTGTTTTCAGGAGAAGCTGTCGCAACCTGAGCAAACCGGTTGAGTAGGCAAGGCGTAAGTAAAGCGATTGAGTAGTCAAGGTGTGAGCAAACCGACTGAGGAAGCTGGATACGGCACCCTCAGAAGTTGGCCCGGCTGGCAGCGTCCAGTCGCTCGCGGCGAGCCACGCCAGTCTGATACGCCGCTTCCTTGACGGATTCGGCCACTGCCTCCACCACTTTTTTATTGAAGACGGAGGGAATGATGTAGGACTCGGACAGTTCGTCCTCTGTTACTACGGAGGCAATGGCGTGAGCCGCGGCCAGCTTCATTTCCTCGTTGATGGTGTGTGCCCTACAAGCCAGGGCACCCTTGAACATGCCTGGAAAACACAGTACGTTATTGATTTGGTTGGGGTAGTCGGAACGGCCCGTGGCCATGACGCGGACATAGGGTTCCGCCACCTCCGGTGAAATTTCCGGTGTGGGATTGGCCATGGCGAAGAGAATGGGATCGCGCGCCATGGTTTTGACATACTCCACATCCAGGACATTGGGACCAGATAGGCCCACAAACACGTCGGCGTCTTTCATGGCATCTTCCAGCGTACCCGTGTACATGTTGGGATTGGTGTTCTCGGCACACCACTGCCACATGGGGTTCTCATGGGTCTGACCCTTGACGAGAATGCCATGGCGGGTCACGCCAAGGATGTTTGTAACACCGGCAGCCTGAAGCATTTTTGTACAAGCGACGCCAGCTGCACCAATGCCCATGACCACCACTTTCAAATCTGCCATCTGCTTCTCGACCAGTCGCAGGGCGTTGATGAGGCCGGCAAGCAAGACTACTGCTGTGCCGTGTTGGTCGTCGTGGAACACTGGGATGTCCAGTTCCTGCTTCAGCCGCTCTTCAATTTCAAAGCAGCGGGGCGATGAGATGTCTTCCAGGTTAATTCCGCCGAATGCGGGAGCAATGGCTTTGACGGTCCGCACAATTTCGTCCGGATCCTTGGTGTCCAAGCAGATGGGGAAGGCATCAACATTGGCAAACTGCTTAAATAGCATCGCTTTGCCTTCCATCACAGGCATGGCGGCGTAGGGCCCAATGTCTTTCAAGCCCAAGACGGCAGTCCCATCGGAGACCACCGCAACCGTGTTGCGTTTGATGGTCAGCTGAAAGGCTTTAGAGCGGTCGTCGCGAATGGCCTCGCAGACGCGGGCCACGTGAGGGGTGTAGACACGGGACAAGTCATCGCGGTTCTTCACCTGAATCTTAGGTGTGACTTCGATTTTTCCGCCAAGGTGAACCAGAAAGGTGCGGTCCGACACATTGATGACCTTCACGCCAGGGTGTTCTTCCAGGAGGGTTATCATTCTCATGCCGTGTTCCCGGTCGGACACGGAGATGGTAATGTCGCGAATGGAGACGTCGCGCCCCGCGCGAATCATGTCCAGCGCAATGACATCGCCGCCCCACTGTGCTATGAGTCCAGCCAACCTATCAAAGCTAATTTTTGCATTTTCCAGTTCCAATCGAAAAATCAGACTTAATCCAAGATTCTTAGTTTCCAATCCATTCACCTCTTTTACTAGACTCAGAAAGAAATGTTAGCATACGCTTTCATTATGGATCAAATTTAGTGTAGAGGAACAGCATTTTGTACAAAACATGATAGTACTCTAACAATCATGCGGTACAATGAACAGGAACCGGATTGTGTCCCTTGGACATCCAGGCGGTGGATGGGTAGTGCTGGCTAGACGAGTGCGCCATTTTCAGCGGTACCGTGAAGTGGCGCGGATCCTCGTGGGAAACGGATTCGCGATGTTCACCGAACGCATTGGCCTCAGCGATTTTCTCCATGTGCCACGCAGATTTTTGTCGGGGACTTCGCGGGAGCACAACGAGACCTTGCTGTTCAAGGAACGCGTGCGCGTTGTCCTGGAACGTCTGGGGCCCACCTTCGTGAAAATCGGACAGGTGGCAAGTCTCCGTCCCGACTTGTTGCCGCGCGACATTGTTGTTGAACTGGGGAAACTACAGGATGACGTACCGCCGTTTGCCTTTGAGAAGGTGCGCACCATTGTCGAAGAGGAACTTGGCGCACCGATAGAGGAGTTTTTTACAATATTCGATGAGACACCCGTGGCGGCGGCAAGTTTGGGGCAGGTGCACCAGGCCGTACTTAAGTCCGGCCATGTGGTGGCGGTAAAGGTGCAGCGACCTGGTATCGAATCTCAAATACAAACAGATTTGGAGATACTAGGGGACATTGCGGCACGGGCGGAGCGTCACGTGGACATGGCGAGGCACTACCGCGTGACGGAGGTGGTTAAGGAACTGGCCACAACCGTCACACGCGAACTGGATTATACGCAAGAAGCCAGGAACGCAGACAGAATTCGCAATGAGTTAAAGAATGAGGACTACATATACATACCAAAAATTTTCTGGGAATACACAACCGCAAAGGTCCTGGTCATGGAGTTCGTGGAGGGGATTAAACTCAGTGACATGGAGGCCTTGGATGCGGCGGGATATGACCGTAAACTGTTAGGAGAGCGCGCGGCCAAAGCAGTGTTCGAGCAGTTGCTGATACACGGCTTCTTTCACGCAGACCCACATCCAGGTAACATTGCCGCACTACCTAACCACAACATCCTGTTCCTGGATTTTGGTATGGTAGGAAGGCTGTCGCAGGAGTTGCGAGATGAACTTTCGGATCTGCTCATTGCTCTCATGCGGCGCAATACCCACGCCATTGTCCGGGCGTTGTGCCATATGGGCATCGTACCGTCCGACGTCGATATGGGGAAACTGCATCAGGATGTGGACGATATGCGTGAGCGGTACTATGAGGTAGCGTTGAGCGAAGTCTCCCTGGGAGATGCCATCCGGGAAATGTTCACCATTTCCTATGCCCATGGCATCCGCATTCCGGCCGACTTGACCCTGGTGGGAAAAACTCTATTGACCATTGAGGGCGTCGTGGAGAGTCTCGATCCGAAATTCCGAATCATGGATGTTGCGGAGCCCTTCGGTCGACGTCTCCTTCTCGAACGAGCCGACCCCAGTCGGGCCACGCGCAAAATCATGGGACAGGCTGAGGAACTATCGGATTTGATGTCCGAGACTCCACAGACTATGAGACAGATGCTGCAACGCCTGCGTCAGGGACAGTTGGACTTTCGCGTCCACGCGCCAGAGCTGGACACCGTGCTGAAAAAACTGGACAGAATCAGCAATCGTCTGTCCTTCAGCGTCATTCTTCTGTCGTTAAGTATCTTTATTGCAGGCGTCGTTCTGGCGGCCGCAGTCGCCAGACCGTCGTTGTCCAGTTTCACCATCCACGTGACCTATGTGGCCATTGTCATTGCATTCTTCATGGGCGCTTGGTTGATTTGGTCCATCATTCGCTCGGGCCGATTGTGACCATGACTATGGTTTGGGCGCCGCTTTAGCTTTCTTCGGCGGGAGATGCGATTGTTGCTTCCAGCCAACGGACCATATCGTTGAGGACGTCCGCACGTTCCGGCTCGTTTAACAGTTCATGGTGGCACTGCGGGTACAACTGAAAATGTTTGTCAGGCGCCGCCAGTGTCTCAAAAAAATGTTGGTTGGCTGCGGGGGACGCCAGCTTGTCCTGCCCTGCCTGTGCAAGAAACACAGGTACGGCACAGGGGGTCTCATCCACCCGTGAGAGTGCCATGGCATCATAGAACTCATTGAGCAAACGCACGGACACTTTGTGCAGAATCAGTGGATGGGTCCGGTAGACTGCCTGTATTTCAGGGTTTCTGGTGACGTCCTCCGGCCTAATGTTGGTGGGCTGAAGCAGGGTTGGCCAAATTCGGCTAAAGGTACGCATCATTCGCTCCTGGCTGGGTTTTACCGGGAATGCAAACTGCAGACAGGGCGAGCTCAGGATAACGGCCACCGTGTTCTCAGGCACTGTCTGCGTCTGAAAATAACGGACTACGGCCAACCCGCCCATGCTGTGTCCAAGAAACACCAGGGGCTGATGGGGGTAGTTATCGTTAGCTACCTCAACCTCAGCCTCTATTGCGGTAAACAGGTCCTGGAACCGCCGGATGTGGCCACGCCTGCCGGGGGTCTTGCCGTGCCCTGGCAGGTCTGCGGCAATCACAGCAAAGCCCCGTGCTGTAAACTGCGAAGCCGCCCAATCGTAGCGATCGACAAATTCACCCAGTCCATGTACGAGAAGAATCACCGCCTTGGGGTTGGCGCAGTCCCAGCGCCGAATATACCAATTGGACATGCATCTTCACCTCTTCGCAGGAAAGTGTGGATCGATTTCTGTTTCTGATGATTGCCATCGAGGCTGCGCAGCACATTTTCGGCGACGGCTGCACAACACATTTTCGACGTATTTTATAAGAGTATTCGAATTTTCTTCCCGGAATCCTGTCTCAAATTCACAGTTTTCCACGCAGCAGGATGAGCTGCGGCCACAGGGTGAGGGGTTTGCATATCCATTCGCACTGTGGGAAAATAATGGGAAGGGTGTTCTTTCTTCATTGAAGTGGACGAGCTAAAGGGAGCGGCTGTCAGTGTTTTACCAGGTGGCAGTACTAGGTTTGGCCTTGGGTATGAACAATGCCTTGGCGTCTGTGGCGCTGGGTACAATCAAAATGTCGCGGTGGAGGCAATTGGCCATCGCCTGTACTTTCTCCGTTTTTGAGGCTGGCATGCCACTTCTGGGCATTTGGCTGGGGGCGAGTCTGTCTCACGTCCTAGGATCACGAGCGAAACTTATTGGCATCGGCATCCTCGTCATCATTGGACTGTACTCTCTGTTCAAAGCGGCGTCTCCCAACGATGTAGCGGTCAATAAATTGGGCATCCGAACCCTTGTCCTCGCAGTGGCCCTCAGTTTGGACAACCTGAGTGTGGGTTTTGCCTTGGGCGTGCTGTCCATTCCCTTGGTGCTTGCTGCCGTTACCTTTGGCACCATCAGTCTCGTCATGACTCTCGTTGGGCTCGAGTTGGGCCGCTTTCTTGGGCGCCGCATCAACGTGTCTGCAGAGAAGCTCTCCGGCGTGGTACTCCTGGCAACGGCCGCCGTCATGATGATCCGCTAAGGCCCTCGACATAATCCGTCGCAATGGCGACTTTCTGCTTTATCTGCTCCAAATCGTTCCGTAGTTTTTTCGGAGAATTGCGCTGGTGCCGGTCATAATGCACACATCAACGGGAAGGGTGTTCATATACTGTCATGATAACAGTGACAGGGAGGGAACGTTCGTGGAACACCCTTACTGGACAGACCTCTTACGGGACGTGCTGCCCGGCCGAGTGGAAAAACCGAGAATATCCGGGTTGACCATGGTCATCGACGGCGGTCTTCCTATTGCGCAGATGCGCGGTCTCTTTGAACTGGCAGCGAGTCACATCGACTATTGGAAGTTGGGATACGGCAGTGCGATGGTGTGTCCGGGCCATCGCATTCAAGATAAAATCAGCCTGTGTCAGGAGTACGATATCCTGGCCTATCCTGGAGGCACGACATTTGAGATTGCATTTTCACAGGGGGTATGGAAGGAATATCTGGAAGCGCTGTGGTACAACGGCATTCGCGCGGTGGAAGTATCCGACGGAAGTATCCACGTCTCACCCGCCAAGCGGCGTGAGGTGATTCAGCGGGCGCGGCAGATGGGGTTCAAGGTCCTGGCGGAAGTGGGAAAGAAAGATGCCACGATGCCCATCTCTTTACAGGAACAGGTACGAGTGATGAAAAGCGATTTGAGCAACGGTGCGGACTACGTCATCGTTGAGGCAAGAGAGTCCGGCCGAGGCATTGGCATCTATGACGCGGACGGGCAAATCAGGGAAAGTGACGTGGCATTCATGGTTGCAGGCCTCGGATCCCTGTCCACCCGTGTTTTTTGGGAAGCGCCCCTACTCAGCCAACAAATCTCCCACATCCGCAGGTTTGGCCACAAGGTGAACCTGGGGAACGTGCATCCCGGCGATATCATTGCTGTGGAAAGTTTACGGCGAGGACTGCGATGGGACACCATGGCCGTCTCTGGAGCAGCTGGACATCAGGCCACACAGGGTGCGTCCATGGGAGGAGACATTTTGTCTGAAGAAGGCACTTTGTCTCGGGAAGATAAGGACTCGGACGGACCTGGACCTACACTGTGGGTAGACTCTAAGCCACGCAAGCACAAGTGAATCGAGCCGTCACGTCGGGATACTAAGAGAGTCCTCCTCTGCATATCCAGCTGAAAGCGTCTTAGTCAACTACCCATTAGCTTAATATCCATATTATACCACACCAATGCAGCTACGTCACCACCAATAAGATGTTCCCTTGCCTATCGCCTTGAAATTCACAAACAACCAACATGTTAAATATCTTCGCCCATCAAGCTGTGGACAAATTTCAAGAGGCGCAAAACAGTCCGGGTCAATTCATACGCATGTCCTGCATAATACCTACCACATGAAAAAAACAGCATGTACGATTTCACATGCTGTTTCCTGTGCGGTTGATTGTTTTTGCGCCCGGAAACCGAGCCACTTAACATGGCCCCGCTCTGTCATCGTCGTCACTCTCAATGACGAACCCAAGCAGCACTCTTGGTAGAGACTGTTCAGGATTTGCTTGCTCGCACCTGGTTTCTTATGCCAACGTAGCGGTCCTAGTTGCCATGTTTTTTGACGTCACCCGTTGCCTCTACACAGGTTACTGCGCGGCTTTGGCGGCGGCCAGGGCACTCTCGTAGTCAGGTTCTTCCCCGGCAGACGGGACATACTGCACGTACTGAACCACGTCCTTGGAATCCACCACAAACACGGCGCGGGACTCCAGACGAACTTCCTTAATGTGTGTGCCATAGGCGTCACCAAATGACATTTGGCGATAATCAGACAGTGTGTGTACCCGTTCCACACCTGCGGCTCCGCACCAACGTTTCTGGGCAAAGGGCAAATCTGCGCTGACGGTCAGAATCACCACGTGATTTCCCAGGTTTGAAGCCGCTTCGTTGAATTTGCGCGTCTGAGTATCGCATACCCCAGTGTCCAGTGACGGCACGACGCTGACAATCCGTACTTTTCCTTGAAAGTCTCGTAAAGACACCGCCTTGAGGTTGTTATCTATAACTTCAAACTCCGGCGCTTTGTCACCCACGTGTAACTCCGGTCCCAGCAGTGTGACATTCTGACCTGCAAAATTAAACGCTCCACGACGTTCTTGCGGCATATGTATTCTCCCCTTCTAATGGATGGAAATTGCAGCAGGAGGCCTTTGTTCCTCTCACCACTCGTACCCTATAATAACAAAAAAAATTCACAATTTAAACTGCGGTCACTATTGACAGAGATTTCATTTTATCCGGGCTCCGTCTTGGGGCGGAGCCAGGAGGTGAACAAAGGTCCGTTGTTGAAAGTGGTTCTGCCCGGTAAGATGAACAGTGAAAGGCAAGGCTGCTTGCAGGCAACGATTTGTTGAATACAAGAAAGACAGGTGGAGAAGATGAGGCGTCCGTCGGTTTTGGGCATCGTCATTGTTACGATTGGAGTTTTGTTCCTGCTTTCTGAATTTCATTTGGTGTCGTTTGACCCTGCCATGTTTTCGTCGGCGGTGGTCTGGTCACTAATTTTGGCTCTGGTAGGTCTCTCCGGGGTACTCGGCAGCCGGAAGAGGCTGGATTTGGCATCGCTGTTTATCTTTCTGCTAGGACTCCTCCTAGCGCTGCAAAACGCGCACCTCGTTCCTCTTCTGGAGAGAACCAGTGGCTGGAACCTGTTGTGGGGTTTGCTCATTGTTTACATCGGGTTGGAAATGCTGCTGCCCCGTCGCTGGCGTCGGCACAGAAAAAAAAACCATGCCCAAATCGCTGGTATGGGACGAGCCAAGGATAAGGTGACCGGCTGGGACGTTCGAGACTGGTACGGTTCTCCACCAAGAGGGACCTCTGGCGGTGACGAAGACGGCAAGAAACGTTCAAGAGGACACCGGGTTATGGAAGGAGTCTTTACGGAGGCAAAAAAGTGGATTGGCGACTTGTCTATTGGCCAGTACTCCTGGGTGCTGAAGGACATGAGCCTCTGGAACGGCCTGGGGGATATCCGCTTAAATCTGGCAACTGCGCAGATGGAGCCTGGGACCTATCACTTGTCCCTAGGGGGATGGATAGGTGATGTGCGATTATTGGTACCGCAACATGTGGCCTTGCACGTGTCGGCCAACGTCAGTCTCGGCGATGTCACGGTGTTTGATGAACGGGATTCTGGTATGAGTTCGGCGGTGGAATACCGCGATGATGATTTTGATACCGCCGACATCAAAATACATTTGGACGTCAACCTGAAAATCGGCGATGTTCAGATTGCCCGGGTGTGAGCCATGTCCATTCGAACTGCGCTCATCAGCATTACCACAATCGTGTGCATTCTCAGCATTGCCTCAACTTCCGCGGTCATTTTAACCAATTCGCCGGTGCGCATCACCGCTGCTCTGCTGGTCCGCTTGCTGATGCTCTTGCTGGTACTGCTTCTGGTATCCATCATTCTCGGGTATTTTCTGGCGCAACCACAGCGACGGCGGCTCTACGAGATTGAGGAAGCGGCTGTGCTGTTGGCAGCGGGTCGTTTGCAGCACCGGGTGGCCATTATGGGCAACGGGGACGAGATAGATTCGTTGGCCACCCGTTTTAACGAAATGGGAACGAAGCTGCAACAGCAGGTCAAGATGTTGCAGGACCTAGCGGAAGAAAACACGGAACTGGCCGAACAGTCCGACCGCTGGTCCGTACTGGAAGAGAGGCAACGACTGGCAAGAGAACTGCACGATTCGGTCAGCCAACAGTTGTTCGCCTTGAATATGCTGTCCGCTACAGCACTGCGCTATTACGAAACATCTTCTGAGCAACTGGCCGTTACACTGCGGCAAATCAACGATTTGACGATGGCCGCGCAGCGGGAAATGAGAGCACTGTTGTTGCACTTGCGGCCAGTGGAACTTGCCGGACGGACCTTAGCCGAGGCTTGCCAAAGTTTTCTCGAAGCTGTGGCCCAGCGTCACAACCTGCCGGCGGAGTTCCAGTACGAAGTGAATGACAGCCTTCCGGCGGCAGTTGAAGAGCACTTGTTTCGCATCCTGCAGGAAGCTGTGGCCAACGTTTTGAAACACGCCAGAGCGGAGCACCTGGAGCTGGTGATTTCTGGTGACGCGACGCGGGTCGAAATGACAGTGCTGGACGATGGCGTTGGCATCCAGCAGGACATCAATAAGAATGACGATTCCTACGGCATCAAGTCCATGCGCGAGCGCGCCGAAACCTTGGGGGGCGCTCTCCATATGTGGAGCCGCGCACAGGGAACCGGCATTCGAGTGGTGATTCCTCTGGTGGCCAAGGAGGAGGGTGACAAGGCATGATTCGGGTACTGATTGTGGACGATCACGAAGTTGTACGCATGGGCCTGCGAAGTTTCCTGGAGACGGAACCGGATATTCGAGTGGTGGGAGAGGCTGCAAACGGTAAGGAAGCCGTTTCTGCGGCTCGGGAGTTACAGCCTGACATCGTGCTGATGGATCTCCTGATGCCAGTGATGTCCGGGGTGGAAGCTACCGCAGCCATTACCGCAGCCGGCATGTGTACTCGGGTGGTGGTGTTGACCAGTTCTCTCGACGACACCATGATTATTAACGCACTAAAGGCGGGCGCTGTCGGCTATATTCTCAAAAGCAGCGCCGCCGGTCGGGTACTGGACGCCGTTCGGCAAGGAGCCCAGGGACAGTCCGTTTTGGATGAGTCCGTCCAGCAACGCGTCATCGGTCAGTTGCGAAACACCACGAAAAACCGTTGTGGGAGGACCTGACGCATAGGGAAATTGAGGTGCTGAAGGGAATTGCCCAGGGCAAGAACAACCAGGAAATCGCAGATTGGCTGGGTATCGGAATCAAGACGGTCAAGAGCCACGTCAGCAATATTTTCGTAAAGCTGGACGTTTTGGACAGAACCCAGGCGGCCATTTACGCTATCCGGCATCACCTGGACGACGATACACACTTTCCCCGTGAGGAAAAGGGCCATGAGAAAGGCTCATGAGACCCATGAGAAAGCTTGTCGCGCGGAAAGGCCCGCGAGAGGAAAGAGAACAGCATTTCCAGCAGAGAGACTCCAGCCGGGAAATGGGGTCTCTTTTTTTCATTCGAGGTTACTAAAATGTAACAGGGTAACGGGCCGAGCCGTGGGTACAATAGCCACTACAAGGAGGTGATAGCATGGCACAAGGACAGAAAAGCAACACGCTCGTTGTACAAGGCGCTCACAAAGCCCTCGATCAACTGAAATACGAGGTGGCTTCCGAGTTGGGTATCACTCCTCCAGCTGATGGCTATTGGGGGACCATGGCCACTCGTGATACAGGCGCAATTGGTGGCAACATCACCCGGAAACTGGTTGCGTTGGCTGAACAGCAGTTGTCCGGCCGCGCGTAACTTCATAACTGTTTGCAAAGAAGAACCCCGCGATGCGTCGCGGGGTTCTTTGCGGGAACCACTGGGAAACCCTATTGAAATGGAGTCGAAGGCTCCGAAATTTTGCTGAGGGCGTCTCCTGCCTCGTTGATATGGATATCCACGGTGGCCAAATCGCCAATGGCGCAGATGCCCACCAAGTTCCCGGACGGGTCGCACACGGGAAGCCGCCGTATCTGATGCTGCGCCATCAAATCCGCAGCTTCGTGGGCGTCCATATCCGGCGTTCCGGTAATGACCTGCCGCGTCATGCAGTCTCGGATGGTTCCGTTGGTTTGGCCTTTGGCCACGGCATGAATCACAATGTCGCGGTCTGTCACCACTCCAATCACGCGGTTGTTTTGCACTACGGGCAACGATCCGCAGTTGATGGATGCCATTAGTTGCGCGGCCCTTTGAATTGTGTCGGATTCGGTGACACTGGTCACGCTGGTTGTCATCAGGTCTTTCAGCTTCATTTTCCGTCATCCCCTTTGAAGGTTCAATTGATGGTTCAATTGCTGGTCAATCACGCCCCAGAGGCGCAACCTCCAAATTAGGATGTGTCAAAAGAAGCGTTCTTATGAAGCGTCGGGCCGGCGTCGCCAGCAAAGGATGTCGCGGGTGGACGTATATACTCCCCAGCCTCCCAGGACCAATCGCCAAACGGTATCCAGAGGTTCCGTGGAGCCGAACCAGCCGTTGGGTTGGGCCGCGCCTAGTGCCGACCAAACGAGCAGCAGGAGGCCCACTGTAAAAGAGAGGAGAACTGCGTACCGCAAGCGCGATCGCGCACCCACAATGCCCACCAGTCCCAGCACCAGGAGAAGGCTACTTTCAGCGATGGACAGCTCCAGGTAATCCGCCACGTGCCCTGTAGCGAGCCCGGTAGCTCCCAGAAGCAGCAGGAACCATCCGCAGATGCGATTGTAAACGGACGAATACATGTCTCGCACAACCCTTGTGTAAGTTCTACTATACATGTATGTTCTCGTCGGACAAACTATGTTGGCCCGCGTATACCTTGGTTGGGAGCGATGTAAACTACAGCTACAGACGACTTGTATCAGGGGATGGTAGGGTGATTCGCGAACTGATGAATCTACAGCGTCAATTGCTGCAGACGGAAACCATGATTCAACAACTTGAGGATTACGTGCAGGATTTGATTGATGCACAGAATTTACACTACCAGAGGCAGAGTGACCTGTTTGCGCAGGTCGGTCTACCCTCGCCCCATTCCGTCTGGCGTCGCCAGTTTCCGGAAGAATCCACCCAGGCGGTGAATGAATGTAACTATGGCGCTCGGTATTCCGAGATGAGGATTGGTGACAGCAAGGATTTGGAACAGCCTGGCGACGGACTGCGCGATGCAGCAAACTGCATTGGCCGTGAAGAGAATGGCCAGGCGGCTCGCAGACCCGTGTAATCCCCCGGCCATTACTCTGGTGGAGCAAGGAATATGGTGAAAACAAGCAGGCTCTCGCGCGTTTTTGTGGAAACAGTATGGGTGTAGCTAAAAACGTGGGGTGACTTGCTTTGGAGGGAACGTCGGGCCGTGCCGCAGGGAGGCACAGACGGATTGTCGCATCCGTAGTTATCGTTCTGGTGGCAGCCGTTGCTACCCTTGTTTACTTTGTTTGGCTGAGACCTACTGAACCTACGGTTCAGGTGACCACGGTTCATACCCAGAATCTCAAGAACACGATTTTTTCCTCTGGGCTCGTGAAGCCGGTTCAGAGACAGGTTATCAACCCCACAGACTTGCCTGCGCCCGTGAAAAAACTGGAGGTTAAGGTTGGAGAGCAGGTAAAGCCAGGCCAGATCCTCTTGCAATGTAACGACCCAGCTGCTCTTTCCGCCTTGAAATCCGCCCAACAGCAGGAGGCGGACGCAGAAAAGAACTACAACAGGGTTTTGGCCAGTATCAAGTCCCTTCAGTCTTCCCTAGCGTCCGTCAGTGGCGGGGCTCCGGGAAACTCGGTCCAGGGCGAAGTGGCAACCATTTTGAACAGCCAGTTGCAGGCCACGCTGGCGTCCCAACTGCAAGCGGCCCAAACCGCTCTAGACGAGGCAAAGTCCGCCGTCGCCCAGGCGCAGCAAAGCCAGGGTGCCACGACCATAAAGGCTACTCTGGCGGGCACCGTTATTATTGCCAGTCCCCAAGGGATTCAGCCGGATGGTAGTACCGGTCCTGTGATTGAGATCGTCCAGGGGCGCACGATAGTAGCGGATTTGTCCCAGTCCGACGCCGTCAACGTTAAGTCCGGCATGCCCGCGACGGTAACCAGCCAGGCGTTTCCTAATAAAAGCTGGAAAGCCGTCGTCACACAGGTCAGCCCATACTCCAGCAGTGACACTTCCGGCAACGGCCAGGTAGAGGTGACCATTGGCCAGTTGCCAACAGGCTTTTCGGTTCCCTGGGGCTATCAAGTGGACGTCAACATTATCAGCCAGGTGCACCGGCACGCGCTGGTGGTTCCGTATAGCGCTCTGGTCCAGAGCGGCACCAACTACTCTGTCTTTGTGGTGAAAAGTGGGCGCGTGACAGAGACGCCCGTGACGCTGGGAATTACCTCCAACAGCGTTGTGGAAGTCGTCAAGGGGGTTCAGGCAAAGGAAACAGTGGTTGTCAATCCACCCGCCAATCTTCAGAATGGTCGCATGGTGAGGGTGCGCTGATGGCCCTTCGGGAGATGTTTGTGGACGCGTGGACTTCCCTGTTGGTGAATAAATTGCGATCGCTTTTGACAATGCTGGGCATCGTCATTGGCGTGGCGTCCATTGTCGCCATCATTGCCTTGGGGCAGGGCGGCAAAGCGGCCATTATATCCGTCATTGAGAGCAATCGGGCGCAGCGGACCATTCAAATCCTGCCCAAGGAACTGGTTCAACCCGGACTTCCACAGGCTGGGCAGGTCCTCTCCTTCTCACCTCAGGACTTTCAACTGGTTCACGAGTTCAGCGGCGTAGAGAACGTGTATTATTCCCTGAACGGCACTGCAGCGGTGGCGGGTCGCCAACAGACCGTTACGGCAAATATTCAGTCAGGGCCTGCTTTCATGAACGAGCTGGCCAACTTTGACGTGGTGCACGGTCGCATGTTCAGCACAGCAGACACCATTGCCCGACGTCCCGTGGCTTTACTCAGCCAGTCCCTCGCAGGCAAGCTGTTTGGACAGCAGTCTCCCTTGGGCCAGGTGGTGCGCATCAATGGGCGGCCCCTGCAGGTGATTGGCGTGACCCAGGCCTCGCAGGTGAACATCCTTTCCAGCTTCTATGGATCGGACATAGTCTACATGCCGTACACCACCTGCACAGACCTGTTTCCCGGATGGAGCATCATGGAGATGGACGTGGAAATGGACGCGGGCCAAAACAAGGCTGCTTTGTCCCAGCGCATTGTCACGGCGCTGAACATCCACGCCCACGATGCTCAGGCCTTTGAGGACAGTTCCAGTTTCTATGCGGGCTTGGAAAAGACGATTCAGAAGGTCACCGGGATTTTGACCCTGGTCATTGGTTCCATTGCGGCAATTTCACTTCTGGTGGGGGGTGTGGGGGTCATGAACATCATGCTCGTGTCGGTGACGGAGCGGACTCAGGAAATTGGCATTCGCATGTCACTGGGCGCCACCCGCCGCGCCATACTTCTGCAATTTTTGCTGGAGTCCGTCCTGCTTACTTTTATCGGCGGGGCCGTCGGGGTGGGGTTGGGGACACTGGTGACCTTTATTGTTCGCATCACGACGCATCTCCCGGTATCCATACCCCTCTGGGCAGCACTTGCCAGTGCCCTGTTTTCTATTGTTATTGGTCTCATTTGCGGGCTGTACCCTGCCAATAAGGCGTCCAGACAAAACCCCATTGAAGCGCTGCGGTACGAATAAGGCCGCAGGCACAGGCCGTCAGCCAAGTCGTCAGCCAGGTGGTCAACCCAACAGGCGCATGTCACGCAGGCGGCGAATTCGTTCTTGTGTTGGCGGGTGGGTGCTGAAAAGATTCATCATGGACTGGCCGCGCAACGGGTTGACAATAAACATGTGACTGGTGGCCGGGTTCACGCCGCTGGGTACCTGTTGTGACCAAGATTCGAGGCGCTCCAGGGCGTCCGCTAGTGGGTTGCCGTCGCCCACCAACTGGGCGCCGGTGGCATCGGCTTTGAATTCCCGCGATCGCGATATTGCCAGTTGCACAACGGTGGCAGCCAGTGGTGCCAGGATAATCGCGGCCAGCTCCCCCAAGGCTCCGGCGCCGTTGTTGTTTCGGTCGTCGCGTCCTCCAAAAATGAGGCCCCACTGCAGGACGTTGGCAATCATGGTGATGACGCCGGCCATGGTTGCCGCCATGGAACTAATGAGGATGTCCCGATTGCGGACGTGGCCCAGTTCGTGGGCCAAAACGCCCTCCAGCTCCCGTGAAGACAGCGCTCGCAAGATGCCTTCCGTGACGGCCACCTTGGCGTTCTGTGGATTGCGGCCTGTGGCAAAGGCGTTGGGCTGGGGTGACGGTGTGATGTATACTTCCGGCATGGGCAAGTCCGCGCGGGTGGACAGATTGCGGATAATCCGGTATAACTCCGGATGCTCCTGTTCCGTGACCGGATAGGACCTGGTCATGCGTATGGCCATTGAACCGCTCATCCAGTAACTGGAGAAATTCATAACCACGGCAATTAGAAGAAAAATCAACATGCCGCCGGAGCCGCCAACCAGCTTGCCGACAAGTACCAGGATGACGGTCATAATCCCCATCAACATCCAGGTTTTCAGTGAGTTCAACGTTCATCCTCCTCACAACGGTTCGTCACATCATGTGCTGGACGCGCCTTCATTGTACCGGGACACCGACGCCACTGCAATTGCTCCGACTCCATCTTTTCCAGGCAGACAGTTCCACTGCAAACCGGCAGTTTAACCAGTGTCCAACGAATCCTGTCAAGGACGAATTGTTTGCCCGTGCCGTATTCGTTATACTTAGAGTGTGTTTTTGAAAACCATGCTGGCTAATACGTGCAAACGGATTGGAGCTGCTGTCCGCATGCGTAGGTGAAAACCAGGAAAGGGTGTGGCACGCGAATGCGGCTGGGTTTGAACGTAGAGTTTGAAGGAAAAAACTACGATATTCTCGAATTGCCGGGAGAGGCGTTTTTGCAGATTATTCCTGGTCTATCGGAAAAACAGTTTCAGCGGATTGATGCGTACTTTCACGATTACTGGCCCGATGCCACAGTTCGGCGCCGACACGTGCTGGAGTTTGCAGCCGATATGGCCGGGAATTCTATTGACTACATTATGTTAAACCACGAGAACATACATTTTGACGAGAACGACCTGCAAATATACGTCCAGCAACAGACAAAACAGGGGACTCGCCCGTCATGAGGAGCGTTGAGTCGTGACATCTCCAGTTCGCCGCAGGCGGTCTTGGCAGACAGTAGGAAATACCTTTGGAAGACAAGCACCTGCGACCACCATTCTGATACTTGTCAACGTCTTCTGGTATGTCGTCATAGAGTCCATTACTGGCAGAGGTGTCTACGGCCTGGTTGGCGCGGGGGCAATGTTTGGCAGCGGTGTTGAAGCAGGGCAGTGGTATCGGTTGTTCACTGCCATGTTTGTCCATATCAGTATTATACATATTGGCTTAAACATGATTTCTTTGGCCAGCCTATATGTAGTGGAAGTGATTATAGGGTCGTGGCCGTTCGTGTTCGTGTATTTCCTGTCCGGGTTCGTCGGCAACGTCGTAGGACTTTGGCTTTTGCCAGGCTACGAGGTGGCTGCGGGCGCGTCCGGAGCCATCTTCGGTATCTTTGCTGCGGCTCTGGCCCTGTCCTTTCGGGGGTACCTGAATAAGAGCGCCAGAAATCAACTGTTGATACTTTTGGTTATCAACCTGGTTTACGGCTTCTCCAGCGCGGCCATCGATAATACCGCGCACATTGGCGGCTTAATCACAGGAATTCTCATGACCCTTGGTTTAATTCGCTGGGCGCGCTATCGTCGGCTGTTTCAAGGCCTCGGCATGGTCTCTGCCGCAGTCGCCGTTGTAGCGCTGCTGTGGGTACTGGTGCCACTAATGGCCTGAGTCCCACACTGTAGATAATTGTTGCAAATTCGTGGGGTTGGTCTTATACTAGCACTCGTAACATTTGCTAAAAACAGCTTGTTGTCAACGCAAAGCCTGGTATCAACCTGCACTTAAAGGGTTAGGACCTCCATGGACTAACTTTCCCCCGTGGTGTGTGGAGGATACCGCATGCTCAACGGAGCATGATTTTCTGTGGTTAGGGGGAGTCATCGGTGGATACGATGGGTCGACATGTTATTGCAGAACTTTGGGGTTGTAATGCAGAAACACTGAACGATCTTCAAGGTATCGAAAGAATCATGGTAAATGCGGCACTGAAAGCCGGCGCAGAGGTTCGGGAAGTCGCGTTTCACAAATTCGCACCACAAGGTGTCAGCGGCGTAGTCATTATTTCAGAATCACATCTGACTATTCACAGCTTCCCGGAACATGGATATGCCAGTGTGGATGTTTACACGTGTGGAGACCGTATCGATCCGAACGTAGCCTGCGACTACATTACCCAGTGGCTGGGTGCAAAGCAGCGCGAAGCGATTGAGGTTCCCCGCGGTGTCGGCCCCCTCATATTGGAGGAAGCGAAAGTCAAGGCCTTCTAGAAGCTTCATCTTCACGTTTGGCCTTGCCAAATAAAATTCAAGAGGGTCCCAGAGCGTCACCGGGATCCCAGCGCGTCACAAGAGGCCGTCCCATCAATGGTGGGGCAGCCTCTTTTCAGTGGCGGCTGAGGACTCGCCGTGCGTGGCCACACAGTCAACCGGGGAATTGGGCTCAGTGGTTGGAAAAGACGCGGGTGTGGTGCGTCGGGAGTTCTCTATCCAACAGTACATTGCCATTTCCAGCATCCACGATGACCAAGTATTTGTCTGAATCGCTGGTGGCGAGGCCAATATAGACCAAACTGGTTTTGATATTGCGAAGCTGGACATTCTCAACGTTCATCTTGGGATGGGCAGCTGAAATTTCTTTCTGGGCATCCCGCGAAGTAATTTTTGCATATTTCTCCAATTTCTTTGTATACGCCTCTCGGCTTGCCATGTATGCCTCTTGCAGCACGTCTCGGTTTACCTGAATGCTTGACTGGATTTGCAGACGGTGTGACTCCAGATGGGGAGACGAGTAGGGTTCTTGAACGCTGTACACTCCATCCGTGTGAGTGTGAGTGTGAGCGGGTGTCGCGGGGTGAGAGACGGCATCACTCGCCCAAGCCATGGGCATACAGGTGCCGAAAACACAAATCATGCTACCGGTTAACAGAAATTTCTTCATACAATGGGCCTCCTCGTACGCATTGCCGCCGCGGGCCGCGCATTATGTACATACCCTGTCCAAAGTTCTCCAAAATATGTATTGCGGATTCTTTGAAAACAAGCCTTGATTTTTGCCGCGAGACCTGAGTATAATTATAGCTGTTCCGCTCAGGCCGGTAGTGAACTGGCGGTATTGGTTCTCGCAAAGACAATGGATTGTGGATCATGGAGTCACACCAGAGTCGGTTGCGCAACGAGAACCAACGTTTGCGGTTGCTTGTTACGGGGAATTAGCTCAGCGGGAGAGCACCGCGCTGGCAGCGCGGGGGTCAGGGGTTCAAATCCCCTATTCTCCACCAAAATTGAGAGACTGCAAAGACAAAAGACCCTTGGTATCAGGGGTCTTTTGTGACGAATGCACATTTCGTAATGTGCGTCATGGCTTCTGGCTGCCGTTGTCTGGCTGCCGTTGTCTGGCTGCCGTTGTCTACCTGCCGTTGTCCACCTGCCGTTGTCTACCTGCCGTCATCTACCGGACAGGGTCCTACGGTCATTTGTTCTCTACGACCGCAGTGCGTAAATAGCGTTCCCAGCGAAACAGGTTCAGGCGCAAGTTGCCGAATAGATGTACCCTTTGACCAGTGGTGACATGGAGCATAGCTTGCGATACCTCGACCACACTGACACTCTTCAGAACAATGGTGACGGCCTTGGTCGATCCGTTGAAGTACAGGTGCTTCGTTGTCAGCGTAAGTGTGCCGGAGTCTACCGATTTCAACTGGCTATCAGAAATTTTGCGCCCCTTGTATCGACCTGTTCGGACGTAAACGCCCTTCGCGATTCGCATAGAAACACCGCGACTGCCCCCCACATAGTGGCTGGTAGTCTGCTGCCTGTAGAGCTTTGCCGGACTCTCAAAGAGCACGTGTTCACCTTGCTTAGGAATGATAGTATGGCTCGCGATATGGGGGAGTGACAGTGGAGCAGACGTCACTTCGCTGTACCAGGCATCCGTGGGTTTCGAAGTGGAAATTTCGCCATCTTTCAACAGATCCATTTTGTTTCCATGGATCTCCCACACACTACTACAATGGTCGCAGTGCAGTTTGCTAGCCTTGAAAACATGTAATTCGAGGCGCAAATTTTGGTCCGCGTGGCAGAGTGGACAACGCCAAAATAGGATGGGATATAGTTCAATTTTGATGGACAATGAAGAAACACCACTTTCTACGTTTGCTAGTCCATGGACAGCAATAATCAGGAGCATCGAAACACCATACAAGCGCGTGTCATCAAATGTCGATTTCCAAAATTTATTGTAGCGAAGTGAGATTGTGGCGTCCAGTCTCGGAAATTATACGGGTCATTGTGAGCCATAAAGGGGTCGCAATGCCACATCAGTTGCGGCATCGGGGGGGGACAGGGAATTCGGTTGACACTGCTCTCGATATAATGTATATTCTTCACTGTTCCGCTGTCATTGCGGCTCGGTAGCTCAGTCGGTAGAGCAGAGGACTGAAAATCCTCGTGTCGGCGGTTCGATTCCGTCCCGAGCCACCAGGAACTGCTCAGTGCCATTGTTTAGCGCATCGTGCGGAAGTGGCTCAGGGGTAGAGCATCGCCTTGCCAAGGCGAGGGTCGCGGGTTCGAATCCCGT
>Ga0187809_10000091_pt1 | contig 63646 bp, 69 predicted proteins | sample NC_wetland_sal_i_8_FD_132415 | JGI IMG/M metagenome (GOLD analysis project Ga0187809, IMG submission 132415) | Wetland sediment microbial communities from Neuse River Estuary, North Carolina, USA - ASW_4 | ecosystem: Environmental > Aquatic > Freshwater > Wetlands > Sediment | place: USA: North... | reverse complement strand
TATTGCCAGCTAGGTATATTGGGCTCGATATTAAACACAGCAATGACATATTGCGGCTTATTGCCACCGACAAAACCAAGATACGTACCGTTATAAATGTTCTTATAGTAACCGCCTGTCGGCTTTGCCACCTGCGCCGTACCCGTCTTACCGCCGACCAGGTAGTTCGATGGGAAATTCATGAATCCGAAACCTTCGTGCAGATACTGACTCACCACCCCCTCCATAAGCGGCACTAGTTCCCTGCCCGTTTCAGGGGAGACCACGTTCCGCTCCAACACTTTCGGCTGATTTACGGTCGTTTGCCCGGTATTCGGATCAATCGTCTGCGACACAAGCGTCGGCTGGTAATATGTACCGCCATTGAGCACGCTGCTCAGCGCCGACGCCATCTGCAACGCCGTAACCTGCACCCCCTGTCCAAACGAAGTGTTGGCGTAACGCAACGTAATCGCCGGATCGTTCATGTTCGCAGGCGGTACATAGCCGGCCGATTCGTATCCTTGCTCTATCCCTGTATCTTGCCCCAGGCGGAAGTGGTTCGTCATGTAATCGTGCCACGTCTGGACACCCCTCTGATTAATTTTTGTACCGCCCCGCTGGCTCATCTGCATGAGCATCCACGTTGCCCCGGTATTGAGCGACAACGCCAGGGTGCTCTGAATACTTTGCTCCCGGGCACCGCCGTCTTGTTCGATGTCAGTGATATTAAAACCGTCAATCAACCAATGCGCGGGATCGTAAAAGGTAGTGTCCGGCTGGACTGCGCCTGTATTCAGGGCTGCCGAAGTAGTGAGTGTTTTCATGGTCGAGCCAGGCTCGATCGCGTTGCTGACAGCCGCATTCTCGAACACGCTTGGGTTACTAACGTCAGCATAATTAGACGGATCGTACGTCGGGTAATTGGCCATAGCTTTGACTTGGCCAGTATACGGATCCATGACAATTGCGCTCAACCCCTGTGAGTGCGTACTCTTATAGTCTCTAGCGAGTATCTGCTCCACCTGCTTTTGGATGCCGATATCAATACTCAGCACCACATTGTCGCCAGCTTTGGGCGCTATGTCTACGTTATTGCCGGTTGCGGCCAGCGGCACGCCGCTGGCGTCCGTGATAGCCTTCAGTTCACCTGGCGTACCAGCCAACTCTTGATTTAGTGCTTGCTCGATGCCGTACTCCCCTTGCCCGCTATCATTTACGAAACCGAGCAACTGCGACGCAAGCGCTCCTTGCGGATAAGTACGGTAATCCTGCTCCTGAGCCCCGAGGCCCGGGTATTTATATCCAAGCAGTTTTTTCTTTTCGTCTGCTGGGACTTTTCGACTCAGCACGACGTATCGTGTGTCTTTCAGTGTAATTCGACTCTGATAATCGCTCGCTTTGCCGCCAAGTATACTGCTCAAGGTACTAGCGACCTCAGCAGGGTTTTTTACGAGCGTGGGATCGACGTAAATCGTATAAAGCTTCTGGTTGAGCACGATTGGCACTACGCTGTTACCATCATACGCCTCTACGATGCCGCGCGAAGCCGGAATGGTCGCCTGCTTCAGCTGGTCGCTCAACGCCCGCTGGTGGTAATAGCCATACTCTATGATCTGTACATAAAACGCGCGCAAGCCGAATATAGTCACGATAACCGCAAGCAACACGTATATGAAGTTAATACGTGCGACAGCAGAGATAGGTTGCGATTGCGATGATGCTTGACGTGGATTCATCTCTTTACTTCAATTATACGTGACTCCGACAACGCTTCAGACAGCGGCCTTGGTAACAGACACGCAAGCATTAGATATTGGAAAGCTACTGTACCGAACCGCTCGGTGCAATCGGTGTCATATGCTTTGCCACATTGCTTGACTGCACGCGGTCGAGCGACTGCAGGCGGGCTGAAGCGACTTGCAGATCATCGTTCTGTGACTTCAGCTGCGTCTGTTGTTGCTGGAGAGACGCGATCTTGTACCCATATGCATTCGTCTTGGTTACCTGCGTCAGATACAGAAGCCCCAGCAAACATGCCAAGACAATCAGAATAACGGTGTTGCTGATCGGGCCGAGCGTCTTGCGCTCAAGTCGGAATGACACAGCATTTTGATTTGGGCGCTGATAGCGTTGGCGACCCATAGCTAGTGAACTTGAATATGTCATATTTTGTATTTATTTTTATTTTGGTGAACTAATCTTGGTGGTTGGGCGTCGATTTTGGACGCCCAACCGGAATGGTTAAGGTCTATTCAGACACTTCGTCCGAATTTTCCACGCGAACGTGAATCTTAACCGCTCGGGAACGATTTACTACCGTGATTGGCATTTATCCGTTCCTTTCTGTTTTTATTTTCACTGCGGCGCGGAGTTTTGCGCTCCTTGCACGCGGATTGAAAACTATTTCTTGCTCAGTGGCCGTGACGGGATGTTTGGTCAGTAATTGCAGCTTCGCGTCATAACGGTCTCCACTAACTTCGGCGAGCACTTGTTTTACCAAGCGGTCTTCCAAGCTATGAAAGCTGATCACTGCCAGCCGTCCACCAGGTTTCAGCATATCGATCCATATCGGCAAGCTCTTTTCCAAAAGCCCCAGCTCGTCGTTAACGGCGATGCGTAAGCCTTGGAACGTCCGGGTTGCCGGGTGGGTCTTACTGTGCCCTGGCCAGGCACGAGCGACTACTTGCGCTAACTCGGTGGTTGTTTGGAATGGCCGATGTTGCACGATTAAGTGCGCGATCTGCCGGGCTTTCGGCTCCTCGCCATATTTCGCTAGGATTACTGCCAGTTCCGCCTCGGAATAGTTATTCACTATCTCCGCGGCCGTCAAAGCTTGGCTCTGATCCATGCGCATATCGAGCGGGCCTTCTTGCGTAATTGCAAACCCTCGGTTAGCTTCGTTAAGGTGCGGTGACGACACGCCAAGATCGGCCAAAATCACATCAAACGTACGGCCTTCCGCGACTAAATCGCGGCTGGCGCCCAAAAAATCCTTTTTGATGATTTGTACGCCCTTCCCGGCAAACGTTTCCTCGAGAACGTTGATAGCATTACTATCGCGGTCCACAAGTACGCTTTCGTTGGGGTTATGTGTCCGCTCCAGTACGTGTCCTGCATGTCCGCCATATCCGGCCGTCAGGTCAAGGTACGAGTCCCCTTCCCTTGGGTTCAGATACTGCATCACTTGCTCAAGCAGTACTGGAATGTGATGAATTGTTTGATCCTGGTGCATCTTGTTCTTTTTGTTTTGGCGTTTTTGTTTTTACCCGGAGCCTATCCCCGGATGAACAAGGTCACCTATTCAGCAGTCAGCTTTTTGTTTTTTGTTGAGTTTTTGTTTTTGTTTGGTGATTCGAAATGTATGTAAAGAAGTAAATTGATTGAGTACCAAATAGAAAGATTTGAAAAATCTTTAGAACTTCTTACTTCCGTATCACCTAAGTTTTGAGAGACTTATGTGTGAGGTGGAGTTTTGGGAGGTGTTAAAAGAAGGTGCGAAGGTTTTTTAGAGATGGTTACCTAATATGCCATCTGCTGACTGCCGAATAGCTGACCTCATATCGCTATTCGACGTACCAAATTATTAAAGTTCTGCCTTACTCGTTACTTGGCGCTGTTTAGTCGCCAGCTTCGAGCCGCCAATATGCTCCTGCCCTGGTTGCCACAATGCTTCGTTTGACACCCGCGTAGTCGAGCAAATGTTGCTCTAACGCGATGCGCCCCTGCTTGCCGTCCATTGCGGCCTCTGTCTTGCCGCGACGGAATTGGACGTTCAAATCTGCCGTTTCCTCACTCAAGATGTCACCCTTGAGCTTCGGTTCGACCAATTCGTCCCATACCGTTTTGGAGTACAGGTGCAAGTAGTTTTTGAAGCCTCGTGTCACGATTACCCCGCTTGCGAACTCGTCCCGAATCTCGGCCGGTATGGTTAACCGCCTTTTGTCGTCGAGCTTGCGTTCGAAATAATCTACCGTGGCCATTTGTGGAGTTATTTAATTTGCTAGTGGTTTTTATTTTTGGTGAGTGGAGCGGGGTTTTATGTCACCCGGGCTACCCACGATTACCCACTGACTTGAGTTTACTACCCACCATTACCCACATACAAGTCCTTTTATACAAAAATAGTGGTGTTTCTGACACCACTTTTCCACAGATTTTCAATCTTGCACATTTATCCACAACATGTAGTGTTACGCTTTGGACCTGCCCCGCTACGGGCTTCTGCTACTTTTTGCCGGAAACTACAGCCGACCGCAAACCGATATCAAACTTCGTAGGCATATGTACGGTTTCGTTCTCATTATCATTCCGTGACCACTGCTCAGAATCTATGCCCGTGAATGTATGGATCGACGGCGTAGCATTTGCTATAACCGGCTGCCGAACAAGTTCCCTCGAGAATTTGGCAGTACCTATGATAGTCGCAAACGTCAGTACCCAGGCGCTAAGCGATGTGAGCCATATTTTTGCTGTATCAGATTGGTATGTTTTTATTTTTGATAACATCAAGCAATATAATAACAAAACATAAACATTTTGTCAACTTTATGCTGTATTGTGCAAGGATCACTGCTGCATGTATACTTGCCCTATAGCAATGTAAGGGAGAGAAAAGCTATGGGAGCAGCACCCCAGGAAATTGGCGAGGCCGAGCCTCTAATCGAAGATCTGGTAGCGGTTACCGCCGAAGATGTGGAAGACGTCACTCGGTTGTGGTCGCAGCTGACCGGCGAAGAGGCACCCGAAACCGACGTGGTGGAAGATTACTTACGCGCAACGGTAGATTCGCCGCAATCCTGCACGAAGATAATCCGAGACGGCGGACGCATACAAGCTATGGCAACCGGAACTATTTGCCGCATCCCAACCGGGCACAAGGCGTGGGTAGATGATGTCGTCACCGACGGAGCCTACCGTGGCAGAGGTTTTGGAGAAAAACTGACAGCGGCGGTCGAGGACTGGTTTGTCTCCCAAGGCGTGAAGTCATCCAATCTCACATCAAGCAATGACCGAGGATCGGCGCACAGACTGTATGAGCGGATGGGCTACCAGCCAAGAAGCTCCACCCTTTTTAGAAAATATCTTGGAGGCGGTGCTATTGAGCGTGCCTAGGCTGGCGCTGCCTCTTGCAAATATTTGCTAGCTCCCGAAAGATCATCTAAGACAACCGGGGCGACCTCTAGGGCTAGCCGTTTCTTCTCACGGGATCGATTCTCAAGATAAAAGGCCGTAATTGGGGCGTCCTTGGGGATGCCGTTGAAATTTTCCTGCTTGTCATCGAAGAGGAATATCCGGCGGGCGGCATAAGTTATCCTGCCCGGCTCGGTCGGTTTTATATGGTATAGCCCATCTTTATACGAATTGGCTAACAGAAAGCCCTTGCGCGGTGAATCGATAAGCGTATACGAGTATTTCTGCAGACGCGGGCTAACTGCGACTTTTATAGATTGCCATGAGCTACCATGCGTCAACGCTATAGCTGGCAGCCCGAGCCGATCAATCTCATCAAGAAATGTAAGCGTATCCGCATACAAGAACTCGTTGTTTTTATACTGGTCGAGTAGCGCTTCAAGAAACTCGGAACCCCTATCTGCCAGTTTGCCCATGATAAACCCCAGTTCGTCGAACGATTTACCCTGTTCGTTTGTCGCTAAGCGTGCAGCATGGATAGTTTCCGAGCCAATGCCGTATTGCTCCCCAAGCTCGGCAAGCACATCGGTATAGTACGGTTCGTTAAACACCGTCCGGTCAATATCGAATGCGATGAGCAAGTCCACCTTCTGATATTCGCGCTTTCGTTCCGTAGACTTGTTCAACGACCTCTTTTCGACAAGGTCATTGAGCGTCCGTGCGACACTAACGACATCATGCCGGATGAATGTACGGTGCGCAGCAAGCGGATCGCCACTTTTGACTTTCGGTGCCTCGGCACCGATATCCAAAAAGTTACCACCTATCGCGCGATAGTGTTTGGAACGCCAAGCGGCCGGGTTCACCTCAACCCAGAATTCGTCCTCTTTGGCATACCTCTGCAAAAGATCCACGGGGGGCTTGCTGTCGTTATAGAGCACGGCATCGAGTACTGGCGCTCCGGTCAAACGCTCAATCTCGTCGGCATGCGTCGCAACGTCAAAGCCATCTGTCTGCCCATGTTTCGTAACTAAATTGCAAACATACACGACCGCAGCTTCGGTCTCCTGTAGCGCTTCCTTAAAGCCACGTGCGACCAAGATTGGGCCAAGCGATGTGTACAGATCACCTGGGGCTATGATAACTATGTCCGCGTTTTTAATGGCCGCAAGCGCCTCCGGATTGGCACGGGCTGCGGGCACCAAACTTAAAGATGCAGTACGCGCATCATACTTGAACTCTTCCACATCGATTACACGCTCGCCGTTCAGTACTACCTGCTTGTCCGGCCAGCTCATTTTCAGCCGGACATTATCGAGCGTCGCGGGCACGACTTTGCCTGTTATGCCCAGTACGCTGCTGGCTGTATCGACCGCTTCGGCAAAGTTCCCGTCGTTCAGTTTCTCGAGTGCTGTCAAAAACAAGTTACCAAAGGCGTGCCCCTTCAGGCTCCCCTCTTCAAAACGATAATTGAATAACTCCCGCAGCGCCGATGAATCAGGTGAAAGTGCAACAAGACATTGTCTGACGTCCCCAGGTGGTAGCACGCCAAGCTCGTCACGAAGTGTACCGGTCGAGCCACCGTCGTCAGCCATATTTACTATCGCCGTAATATGCTCTGTGTACATCTTGAGCGTCTTAAGCAACGTGAAACTACCTGTGCCACCACCAATAACGACTATGTGCTTACCGTTCACCGTTCCGGTCTTTCAAGTTTGTATTGAAGCGTCGCATGAACGCGGTCCTGTCCATATTCTCAGTGTTGGGCTTCCGTCGAAGCATCGAGCTATTGCCCTCAGATGGTTTCGGTGATGCTAGGTTTGTCTTTTCGGGTGTCGGCACAGGCTTTGCGGCTAACTTGGGAGGCTTTGACCCTGTACCCTTTTCTCTCGCCACCTGAAATGCCTCGAGTCGCTCCAGATACGTTGCAAACCATTTCGCGCTCGGGCGGATGGTTCGCTTCATGTTGTGTTCGCGGTCGACGGCTACCAGCCCGAATTTCGGCCACCAGCCTTGTGCCCATTCGAAATTATCCAACAAGCTCCAATGCATATAGCCACGCACGTCCACGCCCTGGCTCAACGCCCGCTGCATTGCGACCAACGTCTGCTCAATCCACCAGCGGCGATATCTGTCCTTGGCATCGGCAACGCCATTTTCCGTGATAATGATGGGCTTTTTGTAGTGAGCGTACGTCTGCACCATCACTGGCAGGATGCCTTCCGGTTCCATATACCAGCCGAGGTCGTTAACCGGCGTCGTCGGGTTGTGCATCGAAAAACCATGATAATAGTTCGTATTGTAGTAGTTGATGCCGATAAAGTCCGTCTGCTTTTTGGTGCGGTTCAGGAACCAGCGATTCCAGCCGTAATTCGCTAGATGGGCGACGATCGGGCTGAACGGGTTGCGACCTCGCTTCGACTGATTGTTCGCCATATTCATGGCAGTACCGACATGCACCGACGGCTCGACTTGCTTGATTACGGCATATGCGCGTCGGTGCGCCCGTACTAAGTTACGGTAGACCTTGAAGGCCAACAACGGTCTCTTGATTTGCGGCGGCCAGTCGCCGACCAAGTAACTATACGTCGTATAGACGTTCGGCTCGTTCAGCACGATGATGTAGCGTAGTTCAGGCCCATATTCTTCGGCAAGCTTTCGCACGAATTCTTCGAAGTAGACGATATTCGCCTTCTTCTCAAAGCCGCCTTTATTTGTAAACCATGTCGGCATAGTCCAGTGCCAGATATTCAGGATGGGCTCGATACCGCGCTTCTGCAGACTCTTGATGTAGCGATGGTAGTGCCGAATAGCTTCGGGGTTCCACGCACCCTCTTTCGGCTCGATACGCGACCATTCAATACTGAAACGGAAGCTGTTCATATGTAGGTCTTCAAGTAGATCAAAATCTTCCTCGTAGCGCTTGTAGTGCTCAACCCCTCTACCCGAAACGTAATTCTCCGGGTCTTGCGCGTCATGCCGAACTGTTTTCCACGACGGCATCCAGCTCATCCGCTTCGCGGACATACGTGCAAGTTCGGTCGCGTGCGCCAACTCCCACTCGCTCCACTGGTTCACCGTGCCGCCTTCCACCTGGTGGCTCGCCGTGCTCGCCCCCCACAGGAAATCCTTTGGAAATAGTCTCGGGTCCATAGTGAGCTTATTGTATCAGAGTTCGGTGCTCTGCCCGTCGTCGAGCACCACGATCTTCACGCCCGGTACGACACTAGGAGCAAGCTGTGCGATCAGGCGCGGATTTTCCAGGAAATAGTTGTAATGGACCGGGATAACCGTACGACAACCAAGCTGCTTGACGAAATCAAACACATCTTTACTGCTGATGTCCGGGCCGGCGATCGGCACAGCCGCGGCACCGACGTGCAGGCCCTCCAGTGAGATACCATCACCCGGGTCGAAAAACGCGCCATCGATTACATAACCCGTATTTTGCGGACCGGCCGAGCCGTCGGGCAATAGGCAGTGTGGCAGCTCGCGGGCGACAATCTTTATACCAGCCACCTCGAACTCTTCGCTGTCGACAACAACCTGTGTTACCACATCTCCCAGCAGATTCTTAGTACTTTGATTGGCGATAACCGGAACCTTACCGTTCTGCGCCAGCGCTTTAATCAATTCCGGGTTCGCATGGTCAGGGTGCTCGTGCGTAACGAGGATTGCGTCTAGTGGCAGTAAATCTTCCGCGTTGTATTTTTCAGCAACGAATGACCCGGGGTCGATTCCGATTCGCTTGCCGTCTTGCTCGATAATCAGGCAACTTTGCGGATATTTAGTAACTTTCATGCATCCTCCTTGCTTACTTCATCTTATGTGGATCAGGCGCTACCCGTGCAGATTTATCGGTGAGTTTGTTGAGTTCGCGCATGTCGTCAGGTGTTAGTTCGAAGTCAAACACCTGCAAGTTCTCGGCGATGTGATCAGGATTGGTCGAGCGCGGCAACGGCACAGTGCCGTGCTGGATCGCCCAACGCAACATGACTTGCGCACCTGTTTTACCGTGCGCCTCTGCAATCGCTTGTACTGCTGGGTCGTTCACGCGGCCGCCGCGGCTTAGCGGGCTGTACGCCTCGACGGTAATATCGTTCTGCTGGCAGAATTCGACGATCGGCCGCTGCTCCTCGAATATGAACGGGTGTAGTTCTATCTGGTTGACCGCCGGCACGATGTTAGCATACTGCAGCAACTCTTCGAGGTGACGCACGGTGAAATTCGACACGCCGATACTCTTAGCAGTTCCGTTCTTGTGGAGTTCCTCGAGCGCCCTCCAGCTGTCTTTGCGACGTTTGCGGTTCGTTTCTAGGTCGTCGCTCCGAAAATCAGCCGGCCAATGAATAAGATACAAATCAACATAATCAAGCCCGAGCCGCTGCAGCGACATGGCAAAACCGTCGAACGCACTCTGATAGCCCTGGTGATCATTCCATAGCTTGGTTGTCAGAAAGATATCTTCGCGCTCAAGGCTTGACTCACGGATCGCCTCGCCCACGCCGCGCTCGTTGTTGTACATCAGCGCGGTATCAACCAAGCGATAACCAGCTTCCAGCGCTGCTGCGACCGCAGCTTTCGCCGCGCTATCCGGCGTAACCTGCCACGTACCAAAGCCGATCCGAGGAATCTGTAAGCCTGTATTAAGTTGCACCGTTTCAGTCATCCCTGCCCCTCTTTACCTTTCTATTATACCTTCACCGTAAACCACTCACATGAGTTTTGTAGAAGTCGTGCTATATTTGTTGGGTAATGCGTGTGGCTGTTCAGGGAGAAAAAGGCTCCTATCACCATATTGCCGCCGAAAATTATTTCGGAAGCGATATAGAACTCATATGTTGCGAGTCGTTCGCGGCTACTTTCGATGCACTTGCATCCGGCAACGCGGATACAGCCCTTGTTGCCATTGAAAATTCCACGGCCGGTTCAGTCCACCCTGTGTATGACCTTCTCCTCAAACACGACTTCTTTATCACCGGCGAAGTTTACGAGCCCATCCACCATTGCCTGGTCGCGCTACCCGGTACCGAGATGAAACACATCGAGCGCGTGTATTCACATCCGATGGCTTTGCCGCAATGCGCAGATTTCCTTGACGAAAATCTGCCGCACGCCGAACGCATCGAATTCAGCGACACGGCCGCCAGCGCTAAGCACATCAAACAGACTAAGGACAAACACGCGGCTGCTATTGCCAGCTCACTGGCTGCCAAGCTCGAAAACTTGCAGATTTTGCGTTCGAACGTCGAAGATTATCAACACAATGTAACACGATTCTTGGCCTTGAGCCCGAGCCACGACGTGGCAGCCGCCGCCAACAAAAGTTCGTTCGTGCTTGAGGCACCGCACAAACCCGGTGCGCTCGTATCCGCACTCAGCGTGTTGGCTGACGCCGATATCAACCTAACTAAACTAGAGTCACGTCCCCTCCCCAGCGAACCCTGGCGCTATCAATTCCTGATTGATGTTGAAGCGGCCGGTTCTAATCTTCATAAATCGGCTGGAAGACTAAAAGCTCTCGGCTGCAACGTCCGTATCCTCGGCGAATATAAATCTGCAGGCGGTACAATCTAAGATTATTCAGCCGGCGCGTTAATAGCGATTGCCAGCTGGTTCACGAGCGAAGCCACATCATCATAACTTACTACCGTCACCAAGCCAGCACCTGCGGCACCTTTATTAAAGTACGCCAGCTCTTCGCCTGCCGCACAAGCCAGGATCACTTTCTTGCCCTTCCCAACTGCATAGCCTAACTCGAACTGCAAGCCCACTGATGGTTTGTCTTGTACCAGTGCTACCGTCGTATCTGTCGCATCGATTTCATCTAAGTCTTTTTGCACACCGACCTCAGGCGGCACATCAGCAGCTATCATCCATCCTTCGTGTTCAATTGCCGCGTACACTTCCAGCTCATTGCTGCGTAGCCCTTCGAGAATTTGTGTGATGAACTGCCGGAACCCAGGCAGGACTTGGCCGGTAGTCTCGTCGACCTGGCCAGAAAACGAAGTGGCTAGGAAAATTTTCTTCATAGACTGATTATATCTCGTTCCAATAGCATCGATACAAGCCACCGGCGTGCATGCCGAGGTCTTTGTAACGTTTGTCGAGCTTTTTGTCGTCGGGCGACGAGTATACAAGCACCTGCCCGTGACCACGAGCTTTCAATATAGCTATCGCACGTTCGTATAGCGTCTCGGCGACCTGCTGGTCATGGTCTTTGACGATAAACCTGAACAGCATAGCCACGCGGCCATCATCTATCAACGAAATGGTTCCGAGCAGCTCGTTCCCCTGTTCAAATACTAAAATAGACTCTGGATCTTGAGTAATTTTTTGCTTCAACCTGGCTCGTCCATCGCGTGCTTCGTCGAACTGGCCGCCATACCATTCGCTGTGTCCAGTGAGCGCATTCAGCTGTTCGTAGTCCGTATCACGGTAGCTGCGAATTGTACCTTTGCCACCCGCCGGTTGTTCCACGGCACGATGCTCGGCAATGACCTGCAGGATTTCTCCGCCATACTTTTCGACTTTATTCGGACCGAAGCCGAGTGTGCCCAAAAGTTCCGGTATGGTCGCGGCTGGGCGCGCGGCGAGTGCTTCGAGTGATTTGTCATGGGCGACAATATATGCCGGCACGTGATCGGTCTGGGCGCGCTTCATGCGCCAGTCCTTCAGCTTGGCCAAAAGCGCCTCGTCCGCAACTACTGCAACTTCCGGCTCGTCAGCTTCATCGACTGCATCATCAGTCATAGCTGCAAGTGACTCCGATGCGGTTCGTAGCACTTCGTCGAAATCGAAGATGTCCGGATGCAGCTGCATTGCCATGTTGTTGATACCGGTCAGATACACGCCATCAAGCGAGCGGACGCGGCTCAAAGCCACGTACCCCATACCAGGTGTAAAGCTTTTGCCCAAGTCAATCTCGGCTGCGTCCAGGCTCATGCCCTGACTTTTGTGAATCGTAATCGCCCATGCCAAACGTAGTGGCAACTGCACGACTTCCGCGCGCTTCTTGCCGTCTTCCGTGAGCGTCCAGCTATGTGGCTCCACCGTGATAGTACGTCCGGTTCTTAGTACGTTCACTCGTGGCAGACCGTCCTGAAACCCAACCACCTGCCCACGGCTGCCATTCACGAATCCTTCGACAAAATTATTGGCTACGAACATGACTTCTGCGCCGGTTTTCAGCTCTAGGGTTTCGGGCGCCAGTACGCTGCGTGCTAGCTGCTCCACTTTGGTTGCGTTGCCGCTCGTCTTCATGACGAACGTTTTCGTTTCGCCATGCAAATTTGCCAGGTGCCGCTGGTTAATCGCATCGACGTCCATGTTGTGCGCGTACAAGCGAGTAACCGGGACACTGTCTGTCGGTTGCTTGCCAAGGCGTTCCATCAGCGCTTGCGTATGCCATTCTTCAACTTCGCCGCGGCGCATGGCTTCGAGCACGTCGAGTAACTGATCGCCCGCTTGCCGGTGTTGTTCACTTAAATAACAGATTTTTGGCGCAAGCTCTGCCCATGCCGCCGAAGTATGGGCAAAGTCTACGAGCTCGCTCGCACGGTTCACCGGCGGCAACTGGAATAAATCTCCAACCAGTACTACTTGCAGACCACCGAACGGCGCATCACTGTCGCGCAGCAGTTTACAGACTTCGTTTACCATATCGAGCCGCGCGCCGTGTAACATCGAAATCTCATCGATAACCAGAATATCGGTGCCAGCATAGCGTTTTTTCAGCCGGTCGTTGCCGTGTAACCATGTTTTATCAAACTCGTTCAAGCTATCGCGGATGCCGAGCCCCGACCAGGAATGGATGGTCGACCCACCGATATGTGTCGCCGCGATGCCGGTGCTCGCCGTTACCGCCACGCGCCTGCCCGCGCGTTCGCTACGGCGCACGAACTCGTTCAAAACGTATGTTTTCCCCGCCCCCGGCGGCCCCGTCAGAAATACGGAAGCGCCCGAAAGCATCACACTCAACGCCTGCCTCTGCCTCATATAGATCCATTATACGGAATGCTGGACGGCAATCCTATGCCGCGGCAACCTATTCTGCGAGTTCGTGCAACAACCGGTCGGTATCGCCCTGCCAGTCAGGCGATTCGTAGTAAAACGTCGTGCCGGCACCGGCCACTGCACCGAGCACGAGCCGTCGCTCCAGCTCCTTGCCCGTGACGATTCCGCTCGAACTGACCACGTCGATCTTGCTCCGCCACAACGCTTCAACCGCCCACTGCGTCTGCTCGGCGGCAGGAATCGCCATCGCCGGGCCACTCAGGCCACCCAAACCGCCCGGGACTTCCAAAATCTGTTCACCCTGCCCAGTAGCCGGACGCTCATCCGGCCAGGTGTTCGGCATAAACACAGCGCTCACGACGCCGCTCTCGCGCACCGCCTGCATAGCTAAAGTCATCTGTGTAACGGAACTATATGGTGAAAGTCGCACGAATATCGGCCGATACCGCTCTGCCACGCCTTTCAAGGCATCAAGTGTCAATCGTAGCTCCGGTAGGCTGTAACTCAAAATCTGATGGCGTTCACCGCCTTCTTTGATAACGTTCGGGCAACCGGTATTCAGCAGCACGGCGTCAGCTCCCGCCGCGTATGCACGCGAGGCGAGCTGTACCGCTTCGCCGCTCGGATGCTCTGATACTGGCGCAACGTTCACGACCAGTTTCTTATTGCCGTGCGCATGGGCAATGCGTACCATTTCCGGGATTTCGGTCTCGACCACATCCATTCCCCTGTTCGGCATGCCAAGCGCGTTGAATGTCTCGCCAGAATCGAAGTCGTGGTAATATACGACTTCACCGTTCGGCCCATTTCCAATTCGAGCCAGCAGCGTATACGAACCGGCTTCTATCCAGCCCGCACCTGTACGGGCCATCGCGGCTACTTCTTCAATTGTCCTGACCACACCGCCAGCTGGGCCCCAAGGCGATTCAATATCGTCCAGGTGTCCTATCTGGCCGGCGAATTCAGCCACTCGCGGCTCCTGTATCAGGTTTGTTTTTGCCGCCGAATCGCTTACGGTCATGGTAGGCAAGCTGGCGACGGAACTGGTCAAGCCGAACGACGTATTTTTCGTAGCGGTTATACAGACTAGAGTAATGTTGGCTTGGCGCCAGCAGGTTAAGTAACCGGTTCTTTTGGTCTAAATATTCGACCAGGCAGTAGAAATCGCCGTCGCCGGATACGATAATCGCCTTTTCGTAGTTGCTCATTTCTTTCATCGCCCACAACACTAACTCGGCGTCGATGTTACCCTTGACCGGCTTCTTCTCCTCGGTTTCCGCGGGCTTCTGCCCCTGATCTTCACCCATCACTTCGAGCATCTCCGGCTGCGGGCGCGTCAGGTCGAACGTCGGCTTGAGCACCACCGCGTAACCGGCCTGGTGCATCTGCTCGTATAAATCTTCGTTTTCCGGTATGTAGCCGATGAACATGAACGCCTTTGTCACGCCATACTGGTCGGCCAGGAACTTACGAAATTTCCGCCAATCCATCTTCCACCCCGACTTCTGTGTACCAACATTCAAGTTCTGACTGTCGATGAACGCGTATACCCGTGGTTGTTTGTCGGCCTGCTTCATGTCTTTATCATAACATCATCCGCGACAAGTAACTCTTTGAGGAGTTCCGGAAATTCGTTTGTAGGCATGTCTTCGGAGCAGAAATGACCGCGCTGGTGAAATTCGCGGTATTTGTGTCCGATAAGTTTTTCGCGGAACGTTTCTATGGACCACTTAATCCCCAGATGATCGTTGTCGGAGGCGAATATGGTCAAGCCTTGCGTGCGGCTCACCAAATCCGTATCAATATCGAAATCGAAGAACGTCGTTTTCTTGATGTTGTTCGGGTCGAGCCACGGCGCCACCAGCACGACTTTGCCCACCTGCACGTCGGGGTGCTCGCTGAGCCAGCGCACCCAGAACCCGCCGCCGGTGCTATGCCCGACAAGCATCGTTCCCGGCCCTATATCGAATCGCTCGGCCTCTCGCCGCCAAATCTCATAATCCGGTCTGAACGCCAGCGGCATGTCCGGCGCGTAAGCCACAATGCCACGCATCATCAGCTGCTTTTGCAGCCACGGAATCCAATTCTGATTACTAAGTGTCAGCTTCGCATCAGAATAGTATTCCTTCTTGCTGCACGTTCCGTGCACGATGATCGCGTTTCTCATTCTTATCCTTTATTTTACGCCCCGCCGATTTCTTTCATCAAGCCGAGTCGCCCTGCCATGACCGGTCTTTTGATTCGGTCCACCCTGCAAAATGCATCGCTGTACATGCTCAATGTAGTGCTTGGTTCCGCGTATGGCTTGTACGCTCCATCGAGGTAGTTCACGCTGTAATCATAGTTACTGAAGGCCTTCGGCACGTTTCCATTTACAAGCACCAGTCCGAAGCCCGGTCGTTCCTGCTCGCCGGCAACGACTTCCACAAATATCCACCCGAACGGTTCGCGCATGCCGGCGCAAAGTTCACTTAAGCGGTCGAGCATCGCTTCATCAGGCTCTCTTGGCAAACGAATTATAGCCATGCCGCCATCCTCCAGATACTCGGGCAACCGCGGCACTACTTTGCCATATTCCTGCCAAGGATCCGCCACGCGGATTGCCCCATACGGAGCCATCGCAGCTTCAGGTGAGCGGATCTCGTGCTTCACATCGAGATATGGCGGATTGAAGTATATCAGCTGATACTTCCCGCTCGCCCCTTCTAGCCAAGACGCCAGCTTAAAATTTACTTCCGGAGCCGACTGTAAATTCCCAATCACGTTTCGGATATTCGTATCAGCCGTCAGTAACGCAGCCGCGTTATTGTCGACGATGTCAACCTGCAGATTTGATTGCCCCCACGGAACAGTGTCGAGCATTCCAACCACGAACACGCCGCTGCCGGTACCGAGGTCTAGCACGCGCTCTTTATCCAACTTAGGTTCAACGCAGAAGTAGTAGTCATCCGGGATGCCGCCAAAAATCCGTGCCATTTTTTCTCTCGTCGGCAAGTCCCGATAGCCGCCCCTATCGTAGTAGCCTCCCAAGCTATATGCAGCTAACCTGCCAAAGGCATCACTCACTGGGTCAGGCGCGAGACAAGCCTCGGGATTGTATAGCAAGTGCACTTCCCCGCTTGGCCGGGTCAGAAAGTTACGACCTCTGGGACTATTCGGATCATGAATCCATTCAAGATGTGGGGGCACGCTCGCAGGAGCTACGTATTCATGCGTCAGGTATTCTTCGAACAATGCCGGATCTGGGAGTCTCTCAGAACTCATCCGTTAACTATGCCATGAAACTACGTCAACCGCCATAGTCGCCGGATGCTGCCCCCACCGAACGAGCAGGCGGCAACAGCTCATCATGCATCTTCTGGTACAAAGACTCCAACACGTCGACCGCAGCCGTGTGCGGCTGTGCTGCATGCGTAGCCAATTTCTGCTGCAAACGCTCGTACCATTGCTCTATCGCCGGTTGGTCTTTAATGCCCAACTCACGTAGGTTTTCCCCGTCATCGAAGAAGTGCGTCAAGATAGTCATGGTTTTATCCAGCCAAAATACGAACTTCGCTTCTTCGTCTTCGCAAGCCTCGTAGTTTTCCATAAGCTTCAGTACGTTCGGCGCTTGGGCGAATACTTTCCGCACCTGTGGCAGCGCCGCTTTTTCGTCTACTTCCTTACGCACAAGCTCCTCGCTCGACGCCAGGAGCGTATTCATGTCACTCGTGACAACTTCTGGCAAATCATGTACCAAGCTGTACGCCATTACCTTCATTGCATCGAGTTCCGGCGCGTATGTCTTTGCGAGTTCATAGGCGATTACTGCAAGTGTGAAGCTGTGGTGCGAATCTGACTCGTGCTCGCCATTCGGCATTTTCGTCACCCGTTTTATCTGCCCAAAGCGAAACAATACCTCAGACATAGCAACCGCTGTTTGCGCAGCAGCTTGTTGGTCACCCTTCCTCTTCATACCACCAGTCTACCACTTGTCAGCTTCCTACATTTTCAGCCACCCACCAAATCCACGTAGCGTAGGAGTTATCCCATATACCACAACATATAGTCACCTGTTGTGAATATTGACACAAATTTATATCTGTCATACGCTGGAATTTGTGTCTCTTCTTTGTGAGGTGGACACTTTACCGCTCACGTCGTTATTCACTAAAGCAGCGAATGGCTCACACGTGAGCGTTCTACGTTTTTAGAAGGAGGGTTAAGTTATGAAAATAGCTGCAATAATTGCGGCTAGTGTGGCAATTGCTTTCATTTTTGCCACCGGTAGCCGTATGGCGTATGCTGCAACGTTTACACAAGTCAGTAATATTACGCCTGTTAAAAAAACAAGAAGGTTAAAAAAGATAGTCACCGTTAAGCGCGGAGATTATCTGTACAAACTGGCAAAGATGTACAGCACCACCATGCAACGGCTCTTTTACGCCAACACACAAGTCAAAGACCCAAACTTGGTCTACCCCGGAGAGGAACTGGTCGTGCCAAACGCAGACGAACAGCTGACACCGCGGCCGTGGCCAGGTGCTAGTGACTCGCCGGCGAGACCAGCCACTACGTCTAAGCGGTCGCCAGACACAGCCGGCGATAGCGATGACAGTAACGTGAAGGCCGAAGCAACATCTCCGCCAACGCCTGCACCAGTCCCGGTGCCGGTACCGACCGCAACTACGTCGACGGTCAGCGGCAGCGTATGGGACAGCCTCGCCCAGTGCGAATCCGGTGGTAACTGGAGTATCAACACAGGCAACGGCTATTACGGCGGCCTGCAGTTTACATTGGGAAGCTGGCAATCCGTCGGCGGCACTGGCTACCCGAGCGATGCAAGTCGTAACGAGCAAATCGCATTAGCCAAGAGACTACTGGCCACGCAGGGCTGGAGCGCCTGGCCCGCCTGTAGCGCCCAACTCGGCTTGTAAACCTATCCTGCGAGTCGTTGCTTACGGGCTTCGTTCGCCCAATGGTCGGCGAGTTCGTTGCCCTCGTGATTATTGTGCCCGCGTACCCATATGAGCCGAGCTTGGCTTTGGTGGTACAGCGGGTACACTTCGCGCACGATATCCAGGTTCTTGATTTCTCCGCCTTTTTTCTTCCAGCCGTTGCGTTCCCAGCCTTGCGCCCATTTAGTAATAACGTTGATCCAAAATTCGCTGTCGGTATAAATTTCGCACGGTGCGCCATCGGCGTGCTTCAGCGCTGCAATGATGGCGAAGCCTTCCATGCGAATGTTCGTGGTTTCACCACCGCCCGGCTCGCCGCCAAGCACTACCGGCTTGTCACCCAGAATCACCGCGAAGCCGCCTGGCCCCGGGTTCGGGCTTGCACTACCGTCTGTGTAATACGTTGTCACCAAGCTATTATGCCACACTCTGCTACGGACGTGGTCCGGAACCAGCACCGGTTCGAACGGGCGTACCACGGAAGCAACTAATGGTATACGGATAATCATGCGTTAGTACGTAGTGATACATGGTCACCTTTTTGCCGTTCCACATGATAGGGCTAGTAATCCCGTGACAGGAGTCGAGATCAGCGGTCGTATACTGCCTGCCATTAGCGTCGCGATCACTGAAGATGCCGAAACCATCCAACGCGTAGCCGACAAGCGTATTGTTCGCATCCTCTGCCGTAACACAGGCGCTCATGCTGTGATAGTGGTAAACGCCCTGCATCTGCGGATGGCCGTCACATTTATCCTGGATTTCGTGTGCGGCCGCATCACGCCCGGCGTCGTCCAGCGCATTGAACAAGGCTACGCCGTCTGTCATGTAGCCGATAACGCCCATCGGCACGCAGCTTGGCGTACTCGCAAGCGTGGGATCCGCCGACAGCTGATAGAACACTTGTTGCGACTGGATACTATTCGGGTTGGTGTCGTATTGGTACGCCGTGGTATTGGATTGAATCGGGAAAATGCCCGTCGGCAGTTTGATTGGCAGACCGTTGCCCGAAATGGTGCGAGTCGAACCCGAGAGTGTGATGCTCATCTTGGCACTCGACCAATACACACTACCCTGCACTGTCGGCTTTGACTCGGCATCCCATGTATCGCCGCTTATCCAGCTGCCCGCATGACGGGCGCCGCCGCCGCGGAAGTTCGTCGTGCAACTGTCAACATAACCCACTTTCGGCGTACTTGAAACTTTGCCATCACCGAGCGGCAGTTTGGCTAGGTTGATCGAATCTGTGGGCTGCTTGGCGCTTGGGGCTTGTGCCGATGGCGTCGTTACGCCCGTACTGTTACTCGCATTATTCGCCTGCACTTGTTTCGGTTGATGCTTCCATACGTAAAAACCCGCACCGCCTGCCACCACGACTACCACGATAACGACCGCCACCAATGAAACGTGGCCACTCTGGTGCAAGCGTAAGCGTTTCATGCGCTCATCATAACATCAAATGTTGGCACACACTATTCGTTACTAAGACAGAAAATGTTGCCGTCGGGATCTTTGAACCAAGCTGCCCGTATCGAACCCATTACATGTACGTCACCTTCGCGAGTTACGCCAGGGATGTCATAATGCTCAAACTTCATGCCTTTGGACTTCAAGGCATCGACCGTTCCCGCAACGTCATCCACCGTCCACGATGCATACGTAGCCTGATTGGTACCTGCGAATTGCGACTGGTAGATTTTGATTTGGCCAGTCCCACTTCGGTAATAAATTTCGTTGTCGCGCTGTTTGATCTCTTTGAGCCCAAGCGTACTTTCGTAAAATTTCTGAGCTGTGGTCAGATTGCTCACCGCTACATCGGCGTGCACTTCATTCTCTCCTAACATAAGCCGCCCTCCTGTCATTACGCTGCTATGTTTCATGTTGGTTTGCATGTAGCATACCGTCGATATACCGCCTTCGTCTGTCACGTAGCCAACACTTTCGCAACATTCCTGTTACACTAAAAGGATGAATCCACCCAACAACACGCCGCTTGAAGGCACGAAACTCGCAAACTTTAACCCGGTCGCAAGTGTCCCGGAATTACAAATCATCGATCTGCAAGAAGGCACCGGTGATACGGTGCCGGCCGGTGCGACCATTACGGCGCATTACACAGGCGCACTATGCGCTGACGGCACGATCTTCCAAAGCTCGCATGACTTCGGCGATGCCGTAACGTTCCCGCTCAGTGGCGTTATCGAAGGCTGGACCAAAGGCGTACCCGGTATGAAGGTCGGCGGCACTCGCCGCTTGGTCATCCCGGCAGCCCAAGCTTACGGCGCACAGTCCCCTGCCGCCAACATCCCGCCGAACTCTGACTTGGTCTTCGACATCGAACTCGTCGCCATCAAATAAGCACTATCTGCTAGCCCTTCCGGATAGGAAGTTGTAGTTCGAGCTTAGTAACAGCTGGTTTGCCGTCTGCTTGCAGGCGAACTTCCACTGTATAATACGCACGGAAACTGCCGTGCTGGCCGTGGTACGCCAGCGTGGCCTTGTTCACATAGGCCATGTTGGGCGTCTCTCCAGAGAACAGCAGAACCGCCGGAGCCATAGTTCCAGCCGCGACCGGCAGGTTCAGTGGGCTCAACTTGCCAAGCAGGTCGATTGACTCAATTCCCACTTCGTCGTGTGATTCGTTTTGTAAGCCCCCACGCACTTCAGTGTACGTGCCATTCATGGAGCTTCGGACGCCCGAAATCCTCACGACTGGTACGACGTCTGTCAGTGAAACATTCGGCGTCGTCTCGGCCGTCGCCTGTTTTTCCTCAATCGTTACATCATCGGGCTTGTAAACCGGTTCGCCCTTTACTATCCGCAAAAATCCGCTCACTATACTCATGGCATCCTCCTAGCGACTGCATGGTACCACTAGTAACATCGAGGCTTCTGTGAGATTTTTTGGAGCGATTACATTGCACTCTGAGTCGCCTGCTTTGCTATGATTGGCTGATGGATAAATTACACACCATTGTCGGGGATTACCAATCGTTTCTGAAAAAAATATTACAAGAAATTACCGCTGCAGGTTTCGACCTGTCGGACTTCAGTCAGATGGACCATATGTGTTACCGCGTGACTTCACTCACGGATTACGCCAGGAAGAAGCAAGAATTACTTCGAGTCGGAAAATTGCTAGGCGAAGCACAGGTTAACGGGCGACCGATCGCTACATTCCGGCTTAAAACGCCGGTTCGCTACGATGGTTGGCGCATCGACACCGTCGAGCTACCCGCTCCAAAAGCAAGCGCAAACTTCGCGGAAGGTCTGGAACACGTCGAATTCGTTCTATTCGATAGCAAGGAAGACTTCCTGGAGAAGTACGCCGACAAACAATTCGACCTGAAGTCAGCAGACCGTGGTATCAATCCGGAGATTGCCTTCAAACTTCCGACGTACACGGTCAAATTCCACCTACTCAACCTACCGACGATAGTCTTTATCGAAAGCAAACTCGGGATAAACAACGTACACGACTAACGCGTGACTTCTTTGAGTAGGTCGTCTTCGTCGGCCGGCTTCAGGATGCGCTTGGTTTTGATTTCGTAGCGTAAGCCCGTCAGCGGCGATTCAACGTAATCATCGTTCAACAGGTTCACAAAGCGTGTCATATCTTTCTCGTCCATGATGATAATCGCGCCGCCTTCGTCGACCATGATTGGCACGCCCAATTCTTCGGCGTGATCGACCAAATCGTCCTGTTTGATTTGGCTCGGCTCGACTTTCTGAAGCTTCTTGATGGCCGCTTTGTTGCCCTTCACCAGTGATTGCAGGCTCAAGCCTTCAGCGTAGCTCAGACGGAAATGTTCTTCGATTTCGCGGACTTTGTGCGCCGCGATGCTCGCTTCCTTGGCGTCGTAACCGAACAGCGATTTGAGCTTGGCCGGGTTGAAGACGTACATGTCCTGCTCGAGCACCAGCAAATGGTTTTCGGGCCCGACACGCAGCGCCGCATCAGCATCGAACGGCACGAATTTGCCTTCGCGAATCATCCAGCCAGTCTTGCCACGGATGACCTGCGACTGCTGCAGTTGCTTAATCACGTAAAATGCCTTGTCCATATCTGGGTGGCTGACCCGCGCCAACACGCCCTTCATGCGCTTAATGTCATGCTCTTCGTCGTCGAACGTCTCAATTTCATGCGCCTGGTGTTTGAGCCAGTTCAGCACTTCCTTGGCCTTTTCGACATTGCTCAGGCGCGTGCGCATCAGCACGTTCTCTTCGGCCTCGGCTTCTTCGAACCCGCGCACGATCAGCCCGTTGGCCGCGCCTTCCAGCACATATTCCAGGATTTCGTCGATGAAGATCGGCTCCATCTGCTTGTCGAGCGCCTTGCTACGCGTCGTTTTGTATACTACGTAGTTTTTGTTGAAGAAGTACAATTCGACTTTCAATTCGTCCTTGTACTGCACCAGGTTGTTCGCCCAGGCGAATACATCAGTTTCCTGATAGTTCGCTTCGTCTGCTTTTTCGGCGGCCAAAATGTCCGTGACAGCGTCTTGCTTGCTCAATGCAGCCGTCGGTTCTGTTTGTACTTCTTCGTCCATGGATTTAGGAACCCCAATCTAACAGCCCAGGCAATGCGCCCGGACGCATTTATGTTTTAAATCTTTGTTTATTCTACAAACAACTCCAGCAAATGTCTGCTGTAAAATTAGTCGAATTTGCGCAGATAGTCTTCTACTCGCTGGAGCAACAACTCAACACGCTCCACCGTCCCTTGGCTATCACCCAGCATATCACGATCACGCACCTTGTAACTTATTACACTGGATCCGCTCGGAAACTGCTGCCATGTAAAGTCGATATGATAGGTTGTTCCGCCGTTTACTAGCACGTTCCAAAAGTGTTTTTCGATACCTTTGTCGGTCCGCACCTGCCCTTCTACGATTTCGGTTTCAGGAAAAAGAATCTGCACGACACGCGAGGTTGGATAACACTGTCCGAGTGCAGGGTTGCCTTGTTCGAACATATTGAGATTGGCGGTACGGGAATCCCACGAAGACTCAAGCGCTTCTCGTAACTGCGTCATGTCTACTTTTCGTAGACTACTCTTTGTCATTTCCAGGATTTTGCGGCACCACAACCCACAGTATGAGATATGCCAAAAACGCTGGGAATATACCCACCACCAGCGCTAGTACAGCAACGAGTCGCACGATGGTCGGATCGATTTTGAAATATTCGGCGATGCCGCCGCAAACGCCAGCAATCATATGGTCTTTGGTCGAACGGTACAGTTTCTTTTCCATAACCCTAGTTTAACACCGCCGGAAACTGCCGTCAGTTAAGAACCGATCAGTTTATTGTAAGCGTCGGCGGCCTGCTGCTGTTGCTGTTGCACCGCTTGGCATTGTTCGGTTTCTTGGTTGAATGCGCTGAGTTGCTGCATGTTATTGGTATTTATACTGGCGCGTTCGCTCGACAGTTTGGACGCGCAAGATTGATACTGCGCTGTCAGTGTTTCGTATAGCTTCTTTTCGGTAGCGATCTTCGAATGATTCGTAAGCACGCTTGCCAGTACGGAAGCGTGTGGCGCGAATACGAATCCGCCCGCCGCGAGGACCACCAAGCTGATGGCTGTCGTCGCTAGGGCCTTCTTCCTGCTCATATGCAGCCGCGGGAATTTACCCCATGTACGACGCCGTGGTTTGAACGATCCGGGCTGTTGCGGTACGTCCGGCATTTCCTGCCCTCGATCCACCCCAATCGTTTCTTCCTCTTCCTGAGTTATGACCTCGGGCCGCTGCGCATGTATACTCGCCGCAGCAGCTGCCTGTTGGCGCATATGGTTCACTATGTAATCTTTTATCGTCGACGATCGAAGCTTGTGCACGCTGCCCGCTTCGCGGACGGCTTCTTTCATAAATCGCAATGCCTTTTCGTCGGTCGCGTTCGGGCTGCGCCGGCCGTGCAGCAATGCCTGCAGTTCCAGCATATGCGGATAATACTCATCAAACCGCGGATCGTTGGCGAACGCCAAACTGATCGCATCCAGCCGTTGCTGAAGCGTTGCGTGTATTTCCGGCGTATCCGTACCGGCTGCTATGTGTTGGTCGAGAAAGTCGATCATTTCTCCGACGTACTCGAGTGAGTATGGTTGCGAGCTCATCCCCTTAGCCTCAAAACTTTTAGTTTTTAAGTTTGTATATTACTTATACCTCAATCATTATGCCCCACACTGCCAACCTGAACAACATACTTATCCACAGGTTGATAACTGATTTTATTTCTTCGGTGGCAGATTAAGCGCGCAACTGTTCTTCCCTGAGTTTTAGATTCTTATTGTAGGCGAATCCTAAGGTAGCTGAGCAATTACCCCTGACACGCCGAGTACTGCGACTACAATTTGAGACCACTGCATACATCTCGAATCTCCATGCGCTCTTGTTTGGCAGTATCGCGATCACGGATGGTCACGGTGTTGTCGGTCAGCGTATCAAAATCGATGGTTACGCAGTACGGAGTGCCAATTTCGTCTTGACGGCGGTAGCGCTTACCGATGTTCCCGTTGTCGTCCCACATTACGGCGCCGAACTCTTTCTTTAGCATTTGGTAGACTTCCCGCGCCTTATCTACAAGCTCAGGCTTATTCTTCAGCAATGGGCTGACAGCAACCTTCACCGGCGCCAGCTCAGGCTTGAGCTTGAGCACGACGCGCTGCTCGCCGTTCAATTCTTCTACATGATACGCATCGCTGAGGAATGCCAGGAACATGCGGCCCATACCCACGGATGTTTCGAGAATCCACGGAATATACTTCTCGCGCGTCACCGGGTCGGCGTACGACAAGTCGGTGCCCGAGAACTTGGTGTGCTGCGTCAGGTCGTAATCGGTGCGGTCATGGATACCTTCGAGCTCGTCAAAGCCGTACGACGGGAAGTTGTACTCGATGTCCCACGCGTCAGCTGCGTAGAACACCAGGTTGTCGTGCTGCGTAAGCCGCAGGTTTTCGGGCTTGATACCCATCTTCACATACCAGTCGTGCCGCTCTTTTTTGATGCGCTCGTACGCTTCTTTGTTCTCGTGTGGCTTGATGAAATACTGCGTGTCGGCCTGCTCCATCTCGCGCGTACGGAACAGGAAGTTACGCGGGGATATTTCGTTGCGGAACGCTTTGCCGATCTGCGCGATACCGAATGGAATCTTAGCCGGCGTGGTGTCGACGACGTTCTTAAAATTGAGGTAAATTCCCTGGCAAGCCTCCCCTGGCAGATATACTGGGTTTTTGATATCTAGGTCGCCGCTCAGGTCGCCCATGTTGGTCTTTACGAGCAAGTTGAAGGCACGTACTGGACCGAATTCTTTGTGACCGCATTTCGGGCACGGAATTTTGTCACGGTTTTCGTCGAAGAGTTTGTTGAGTTCTTCTTCGCTCATTTTTTCGTCGGCTTTGACGCCGATCTTATCGAGTTCCTTGTCGACACGGATGCGCGTGTGGCAGTTCTTGCATTCGGCAAGCGGATCAGAAAAGCCGCTGGTGTGTCCCGAGGCGTCCCAGACACGCGGGTCTTTGAATATGGCGGAGTCAAGGCCATAGAAATTATCGCGGTCATACACTTGCTCTTTCCACCACGCTTTTTTCAGATTATTCAGTAGTTCCACACCGTACGGGCCATAGTCGTACATACCCGCCATGCCGCCGTATATCTCGCTGCCGGGGTATACAAAGCCGCGCCGTTTAGCGAGGCTGATGATGTCGTCCATTTTTACATCACTCATTTTCAAGATTTCCTTTCAAAAGTTACTGGTTGTTCTGGATATGCGAAAAATTAGCGTAGGCTGACGCCACAGCCCCGAACCGATCCGTATCCAGCCAAAACTTTGAGTGAGTTCATATGCCCCGCATTATACCGAATAGCTCTCTGGAGCGCCAGCTTACGCTTCCGGGGGTGGTTCTGGAAACGGCTCTTGCTCGCCTGGCTGCATAAGCCCTGGTAACACGTGCCTAGCTACACCAATTGCCCACCGAGCAAGGTCTTTGTATCGAGGGTCAGCGTGCGCATCACGTACGACACTGCCTGCTCCGTCCATAATAAAATTGCCTGCATCCGGCACCTGGCCCGCGCGTAAGCGAGCTGCCGCTTCATCGTCCGCAGGAAATGATGCTGCTTCGCCGCCCGGCAACCTGACATAGCTGGCCATACCCGTCATATATTGCGCCGGTTGGTGAGCGACCGCGACCTCTTCGCCCTCGGCAGTAGTGACTCTGTTATTCCTGATTCGCCTGACTGCAAGGTACCCGGCAACCGTCGCCAGCCCCAAGCCGGCAATAGCACCGGCAGTGATGGCGTCCGACCTATTGAAGTCAAGATTTCTGGCCCTGTCTAAAAAACTAGCGGCTTGTTCCTGTAGCCGCTGCTCTGTTTCTTTTTTACCCATATTGTCTCCTTAACGAATGTATTGTTGCCGCATGAATCGCACAAGCGGTTCGACAGTTTCGGTTCGTTTGGTACCACCGACGACTTTGGCGAGCACGGCAGGCTGGCTGCCGCCGAACAACAAGCGCAGGAATTTGATGTCGTCAGCACGAAAACTACCCTGCGCATGGCGGGCGAAGGCAGCATCATCAAAATTGAACTCGTAGCTGGTGTCGGGCGCAAGTTTTTCGCCACTTATTTCTGTCTGTAAATTCGGTGTATGCCCACCGATCCGGAGCAGTTGTGCAGCGAACCATACACGGATAATTCCCAGGCTGAGCGCTGGGTCGTCTAGCGCTGCGAAGGTTTGCTCAAGCAGTTCGAAATACTCCGGTTCGGCTTCATCTTCCGTAGCTTTGTTCAGCTGCTTGATAAGTTCGTAACCGAGCATGGTGCGCTCGATGTCTTTGACGATATCGCCGTAATGTTTACGCAGGCGCGATGACACAAGCGTGCCAATGTCGCCACGACCACGGATAAACGTAATGTCGCTGATACTGAACAGCTCTATACCGCCAGCCAGCTTGGATTTGACCCGGCGCACCCCCTTCGCCATCAGGCGCAGTTTGCCGTGGTCCAGCGTGAGCAACGTAACGATGCGGTCCGCCTCACCGAAATCGGTGCGACTCAAGACTATGCCTCTGGTGGTGATTTGATTCATGTCGCTAGTTTTTGCTCTGCAAGTATACTGTCGACGGCGCGCTGCAAGCGTTTCAGGTTCGTCTGTGGTTTATAACAATACCCTGCGATACCTAGATGCTTCGTCATCACCCCGACGCTTTGGTTGAACTCTGCCGGCGGCACGTTACTGACAATGACCACCGGAACGTCTTGCCAATCGGCGTACGAACGGAATTCGTACAGGAATTCGACGCCGCCATGGGATACAAGCTGTAGCTCGAGCAGCACGACATCAGGGCGCGTTTCGTCTGCCGCCTGCAGCGCATCCTGGGCAGTCGTACTTGCCTGCACTTCGTGCCCCGTAGCTTCGAGCGCACCGGCATATGTCCGGGCAAGTACCCGATCGGGTTCGATAATCAAAATATTTGCCATGTCAGACCAGTTGTAATTGTTGGCTTGGTGATAATGTGACCGCAAACCCTGGCAGCCTCTGGTGACGACCAACGCGCAAGCGCGACGACATTGCCTTCAGAATCGCTTCGGCTACGAATACGCCGGCGCCACTGCCCGGCAGCGCGTCCACGAACGGCTGACGTGTGTGCCCATGCAAATTGCGGGCACGGCGCAAACTTTCGGGCGTAAGCGATTCGGCGTCGCAATACATGCCTGCTACGATGCCATGCTTTGTACGGTGTGCCGCCAATTGCAGGCGCAGCTGCTGCGTCCCCATGGCCGGCAACGCTTCGATAAGCGAGTATCCGAGGCTTACGAGCGCCGCCGTAAGTGCCTGGTTGTTCGCCATGACCGGTTCGTACCTGCCACCGATAGCAAGTTCGAGCTCCACATCGTACTCACGTGCGACATCTACCAGCCTTCCCCGCGCCTCGTGCAGTACCGCGCCTATCGATACCGGTTGGACGGCAAACAATGCATCTGGCTCGCGTATCAGATGCAGGCTCAGCAAATAGCTGTCGAGTAATTGCAGCGTCATGTCGGCATTCATCCGGACATTGCTTAAGCCTTCGGGCATACAACCGGTCGACGCAAGCAATTCGCTCTGGCGAGCAATGCGCATAAGCGGCGATTTCAGCTCTTCGGCCAACGCCATAAACAACCGGTCGTACGTGTCTATCGCGCTTGACGCTGATGTGCCAGAAGTCGCCTGCACTTTGTCCCCTCGGTTACCCTTCTTTCAGATTCAGTATACCACCCTGCGCCAACCGAGCGCCACAGGATGATGCAATCCACCGCTACGTATCCGAGTCTATGGCGAGAAGCTGAAGTTGGGGAGAATAATATTGTCGAAATCTTTTTGGAATTGTGTTCCCTCGGTCCAAATTTCCAATGTCTGGTTACGTAGCGGCAGGATGATAAGCGTGCCTGTCTTCTGGTTTTGGATCTGACCGGTTATCTCTACGCCGATGACCGATGGGACTTTCTGTAGGTGGAACGGCCTGACCGCAATCGATTGGTCCTGCTCCTGCGACTGGTAATTCTGCAAAATGTCGGAGTAATTACTCTGCGTGACTTCGACACGCAGCGCAAAGTTCGTCGAAGCCGTACCACTGCTGTTATCACCGGTGTCAGGCACCACGTCAGGATAGAAATAACCATTGATCATCGGATCGCTTTGGCTGTTGACAGGTATATATGCGCTCCAGGTTCTCGGATACATAATGTGCAGGCCACCGAATGCGCTTGGTCCGCTGTACGTCTTGTACGGGTTCTTCTCTTGTTCGGCAAATTGTTGTTGCAATTGCACGGTCAGCTGCTGATTGGCGACTTTCACGGCGGCTGCGGCTTTCTGGTCACTGTGGTCGCGATAATCGACCATACTGGTGTAAGAAGTATATGCGAAGTAACTGACACCGAACAGCACCAACACCACCAGGATGAGTGGGATAAGCAAGAAGTCCATCTCGCCGCGGTTGCCAAGTTTTCTCATATTGCTCATGTTAACCGAGTAACCACTATTTTGGCAAGTAGCAGGCCTATTTATACTCGTACAGATATACGCCGCTTTTGTGCTGGCGAATAGTTTTTTTGCCTGGGATAGTGAACGCAAAGCTGACGAGCTTGATGGAACCGGTGTGCCACTCGGCAATCTTCTTGTCTAGTTTCGGCATGTGTTTCGGCAGGATAAATACGAATATCCCCTCAGCTTTCGGCCACTTTTCGGTTTGCCACAGATTACCCCACTTTACTTTCACCTGTTTGCGGTAGCGCCAGGTGCGCAGGCGCGAGATGACGACCAGAATCGGGTTGAGCTCGATGCCGACAGCATCCCAGCCACGACTGGCCGCATCCAGCAGTATCTTGCCATCACCGCTACCAAGTTCGAGCAACGTGTCGCCGGGCTTTAAATCAATCATGTCCAGCGCGCGCTTCGCTTGAGGAGTCAATGTTGGCACCCACGGCGGCCCGAACAGAATCACGAAGCCAAAGCACAAGATGACAACCACTACGACTAGAAGTATCCACTGCCCCAAGTCCATTATTCGCTCTCACTAGATTGCGCGCGGATTTCGCGGACGTGGTTTTCGGCTCGCTCGAGGTGTTCTTCGAGCTGCGCAATGAGCTGCATCGCCTGTTCGTAGTAGCGTGTTGCGTCGTCAATCGCCACGTTGGGGTCTTGTAGTTTCAGCATCACGTCGTCGAGCTGCTGGCTCAACCCCTGGTACGTTGCCTTGTCATCCGATTTCTTAGCCATGTCGTTTCTCCATTCGTACTTCCCTGATCTGTGCTTCCACGCCGGCATCGGAAAGTTGCACGTTTACTATAGCACCTACAGCAAGCTGCCTGCCGGAACGCACAGCTGCGCCGCTCTGGTCGCGAACGATTGCGTAGCCACGCTGCAATACAGCGGTCGGGCTCAAAGCTGCGACAAGTTGACGGTGCCGCGCGATGTTCTGGCGTGCCGCCTTCAATGTGTCATCGACCAATTGCCCGATTTGCTTGCGTGTATCTTCGTGTTCACTCCTCTGTCCGGCAAGCATATTTTCAACGAAGACAGCAAGGCTGTCCGCTTGATCGTGCAAACGCCGACGCACATCTTTGGCGTCCGGCACAAGCAGCTCCGCCGCGTTGCTCGGCGTGCTGGCACGCTGGTCTGCCGCGAGTTCGGCCAGGCTGGTGTCGATTTCATGGCCGATAGCCACAAGCGTGGGGATGCGGCTGGCCGCCACGGCGCGCGTGACTTGCTCGGTGCTGAACGCTTGCAAGTCGTCCGCGCTACCGCCGCCGCGGATAACCACGAGTACCTCCGGCTGCTCGGCCGCTTGGTTAAACTGCGTAATAGCGCCGACGATCTGCTGTACAGCAGATTCACCCTGTACCTGCACGTCGATCAATTGGATATCGACCCCACCCCAACGATGGTTCAGAACTTTTATAAAATCCGCGTACGCCGCTGATTCTTTCGAGGTAATCAAACCTACGCTCGTTGGCGGATATGGCAATGGCCGTTTGCGCGATTCATCAAACAAGCCTTCTTTTTGCAACTTCGCTTCCAGCAGATTCGCTGCTTTTTTGATGGAGCCTTCGCCGACCGGACGCATCGACTGTACATTCACACTGAAGCCAAACTTCGAGTGCAACCGCGGATTGCCCTGCACCTCCAGCATCATGCCGTCCTCCAGCGGTCCGGGCAGCGCATAGACCGTGCCGAAGAACCGTACACTAGAAAACTCGTCCCTCAGGTCGAAGTACACCCACCTGTTTTTGCTGACTTTGAAATTAGCCAACTCGCCCGCGATAGTCACGAATGGAAACGCGTATTCGAGCGTCTGGTTCACCAGCGCCACGAAGTCGCTGACGCCCAAGACTGCGTCGTTCACGCCGCCTGCGTTCCTTCTTCGTTATTCCCGTGCAGTGTTCGATGATAGTAGTAGTAGCCCGGCGGCAGCTGGATAAGCATATTTAACACGCGGTACATCACGGTCACCGGCAGACTGAGCGCCGCTGGCACGCCAGTCGCGACCAAAACACCAGTCATCAACGCCTCGTAAATACCGACGCCGCCTGGCAATACCGAAACCATGCCGGCGAAGTTCGCGATGGAATATGCCAAAATCACCGACCCCGGGTTCACCCAATGCCCGAAGGCGATATACACTACGTAAACCGCACCGACTTCGGCGACATTCGCAATGAACGCCCACCAGAACGGGCCCTTGAGATCACGCCAACGACTCTCGATAAGCTTGTAGTTGTGATGTAATTCTTCGATGGCTGCACGCGATTTTGCCATGTTGATGGTTTCCGGGTTGTTCGGACGCACGATTTGGATAATCCGATTCAGAAGCGTCGTGACAAATGTGAACGTCGCCCGGATCCGCCGCTCGTGCCCGATTATCATCACGAATGCGAACGTACCGACAAGCAGAAGCGTCGATAACATGCCAGCCACCAGAATGACAAAGTTATTCACGCCACCAGCGAACGCCAGGCACAACAAGCCGACGAAAAGTAATATCTCAAATGATAGGAACAACAACGCCAACTTCATCAACTGCACAAGCGTCGCTCGCCCGCCGGTAATCTTTTCGCGCTCGCTGCGCATGCGCATGCCGAAGTACGAAATACCAGACACGCCGCCACTCGGAAACACGCTGTTCACGAAATTCAGCTCCAGTGATGTTTCGAACAAGAACCGGTATTTCAGTTTGTTCCCGACTGTCTCGAACAGCCCACCATATAGCTTCGCTTGGGCGTGATAATTCAACCATTCGACTGGTATCAAAAGCAATATCACCCAGATATTTACCTGCGAGAAGTTGCGAAGCGTGTCATACAACTGGTGGCGCACGGCATATACCAGCACAACCAGCGCCAGAACGGTAACGACATTGACGATCAGTTTCCAGCGCCTTTTCAGGAACGCGGTTTCGCTCATGAGTAATAGCTTATCATAAGATTTTGCTCTTCAAGGCGGTATAATGAACAGCAATGAGTAACAGTTTGTTGATTCTTGGCCGCCAGCCGGCGCTTGGGCTTGCCGAGTTGGAGAGTTTATACGGTACTGATGCGGTGCAGCCAGCTAGTAGTGAAGCCGCATTGCTTGACGTCGAATCGGGCGAAGTAGATTTCACGCGACTCGGCGGCTCAGTCAAACTCTGTAAGGTTCTGGATACGTTCGATACGACCAGGTGGCCCGATATCCAGAAATCGCTGGAGCGATTGGCGCCACGGGTAACCGCGGATATGCCCGAAGGCAAAATACTGCTTGGTATTAGTGCGTATGGTCTCGACATTCGACCACAACAGCTTGTCGCAGCCGGGCTGACCATTAAAAAGGCGCTCCGGACGAACGGCCGCTCCGTGCGGCTCGTGCCCAACCAAGAGCCAGCACTGAATAGCGCACAGGTGCTACACAACAAGCTCACTGCCGAAAACGGCTGTGAGCTAGTCATCGTACGCAACGGCGGCAAAACCATCTGTGCCCGAACGGTCGCCGAGCAAGATATCGAATCGTATACCCTGCGCGACCGCGGCCGCCCGAAGCGCGACGCGCGCGTCGGCATGCTCCCGCCCAAACTTGCGCAGATTATCATCAACCTTGCCGTCGGCAGCGACCGTCCGGACAGTCAGATAATCCTGGATCCTTTCTGCGGCACAGGTGTTGTCCTACAGGAAGCTATGCTGATGGGCTACACACCATACGGCACCGACCTCGAACCGCGCATGATCGAGTACAGCCACGCTAATCTTAATTGGCTCCGCGAGCATTTCAACTTCGGGCTTGCACCAGGACGGCTTGAGCAAGGTGACGCTACGACGTACCAGTGGGATAATATAGTGCAGTTCGTCGCCGGCGAGACCTACTTGGGTCGCCCATTCACCTCGCAACCGAACGCCGAAGTTTTGGCTCAGACAACCAGCGACGTGAACGTGATTCTCACGAAATTCTTGAGTAATATCGGCAGCCAACTACCTACAGGCGCGCGCCTTTGCCTGGCCGTGCCGGCATGGCAAATCGCGCCTGACAAATTTAAGCATCTACCCCTTATTGACCGGCTCAGCGACTTGGGGTATAATCGGGTAAGATTTGAGCACGTTCGGGATGAACAACTTCTCGATTACCGAGAAGACCAGATCGTCGCTCGCGAGTTATTAGTATTAACCAGGAAGTAACATGTCACACGTAAAAGCTGGCGGTACCGCCAAAAATATCCACGACAGCCCAGGACAACGCCTTGGCGTTAAGTTGTTTGGTGGTCAAAAAGTCAAGACCGGCCAAGTCATCGTACGTCAAGTCGGCATGACTAAGCGCGCTGGCGAAGGTACCAAGCTAAGCCGCAACTTCACCATCCACGCTACTCGTGACGGTGTTGTAAAGTTCAGTCAGCGCAAAGTCCGCCTCTTCAGCGGCAAATCAGTTCGCCGCACTGAAGTTACTGTCGAGTAGGCTGTACCGCCCAATCACCCCTTAATTTAACGGAGCGCGTTGCCGTGCGGTTTTTAGCTGATCACGTTTCTGAAGTATGTAGTTGAGATTTTCATGCATATGCTGCGTCACTCTAATGCCCCTATTCGCCTCTGCGATGTCACCAATCAAGTCAAGCATTGAACTCGTATAGTCTTCCACTGCCGCCCTCAAGGACGGCCTACGCTGCAAGTTGACTGGTGTTTCGGCCAGAGCGCCCAGAGCGACGAGTAATTCATAACCACTAACATGCGCGTCGTCGTTGATATCTTCGAGGACTGGCTTAAATGCCGAGGCTTGCCGGGACCCACGCCCATCTAGCGCCTCCACGAGCGCGACGGCCTTGTTCACAGCAGTCTTCAGGTTTTCCCGGGCATGTCGAGATCGTGGCAGTTGGTAATGATCACTCAGGAGTTCTACGACCACACGCGTACCCATAGTAGAAGCTGCACCTAAGAAACCGGCATCCTCCTGGGTTATTTCCGCCACATCTTTACGCGATAATGCCAGGATATCTTGACCCAAAAGGCCAGTGAGTGATCGTGCTTGAGATGCATGAAGTACGCGCCGCTGAATAACGTTTTTCAATCCGCCGACGGCAGAATCTCTTGTTGCATCATCCATATACGGTTCCCTGACTTCGGCACCAGCTTCAGGTAGCCTTGAATAACGGATCTGTGTACCGAACGTAGAGCCCACATCGGATACCACGACTGAACGCTTTTCGGGGTCCAGGCTGACCACGCCATGTTTACGAGATATCGAAGGATCGTCCCCGTAATCAAATGTGCTAAATGTCTCTGGGTCTTGTGCGGCATATCTTTTGTCACGACTTAGCAGAATATGTTCGCCACGCCGTATTGGGCGCACTTCGGCTGCCGTACGACCGCCCTCGCCTCGCGTAAAATGTACCAATACCATGGGCATATCGCGATCAAGCTGATACTCGGTATCCAATGTACGCCCATGCTCGCCCACCAAAGGCTTATAACCACCCGTTCTGTAGGAAACCTCAGCCCTACTAACATCTACGATTGCGAATTGCTGCTCGCCCATCGTAAACGAAGCTACTGGGTCTCCGTTTACCCCAGCATTCTGTAACCTGGTGTGTGTTTCATCGTACTCGGGCAACCGGCTGTCTTGAGGGACTACCCACTCTGCACCCGATAACGACTCGTCAACGACTTCATAGCCATTACGTAAGGTTTCTTCTTGGACTTGCTGGAATGCTGTTTCTGTCATATTTTTATTTTAAGTTTTTTAGTTACTTGATATAGATTAGCATAAGCTAAACTAAATGTCAACCATATTGTACTGTATGCTGCTTGGCGTGGCCAGCGGCATTAGCTATCACTATCTGGAGTGTCCTGCTATCCCACTGGATATTGGGGCGGTAGCTGATCCTGAAACGCATCCGCGTCTATAACTCCGCCAGGTGGTAATAACAATTCGCTTGTTTGAGATGACGGCATCCCCGATTCGTGCTGTGCCTGTCGCGATGTTCGCTCTTCCTGTACCAGCCCTTCGTGCCATGCCAGCTCTCCCGGATACACAGGTTGTCCTCGATCTTGCCGGCCATAAGTATCAGCTAGTAGCGTCTCACGCATCGTTCTTCGACCTGGTTCGGCAGGTAGCACTGATCGGCCCATAGCGGTAGCCTCAGCCGCCACTCGGTTCTCTGCCAAGGCAGCGCGCTGCTCCCGATCTATGATAACCATGGCGTTGAATTCGTCGGTCATTTCGACCATTCCGCGGCGAAATACCCTATCAAACGCCCTGCGGAAACGCCCGCCAGGATACATACGGCGGGCCGCTTCCATATGAGGAGTTAAATCTGCAGTGAACGCTTCACTTTGAATTCTGGGAGAAGCATGAGTCATGGATATAAAGTAACATGCTAATGCTAGTATGTCAAATTATGTTCTTGATGCAGTTCGCGGGGTCAGTCTACATACCGAGATGCTGTTTGATGCGCTCGACGACGTCGGCTATGACAACTTGGGATTTGACGAGATAATCATCGACGCCCATCGATTCGGCACGCTTTTTGTCAGCCTCTTGGCTGAGCGCAGTGAGCATAATAACCTTCAGGTTTGTCGTTTCGGGCGTGTTACGGATGATGTCGAGCACTTCAAACCCGCTTACTTTCGGCATCATGACATCGAGCAATACGAGATCGGGGTGATACTCAAGCGCGGATACAAGCGCGTCCTCGCCATTGGCGACACGGCGTACGTCGAAGCCTTCGGCCTGCAAGCGTGTAAGGTACACGTTCGCAAGCGCGTCATCATCTTCAACCAGCAGGATACGTTTGGCGTGTTGGCCTGGTTGTGAAGCGGGAGCGCTGGCTGTCGAATCCATACTGTTTAAGCTATATTACTTCGCTGCTTTTTGCAAGCTCTGGATGAAACCACTGAACATCGGGTGCGCGCGGTTAGGACGCGACTTGAATTCGGGATGGAACTGGCTCGCCAGAAAGAATGGATGGTCGACACCTTCTATGATCTCTACGAGATTTGTTTCCGGGTTCGTACCGCTTGCACGAATGCCCCACGAAGCATACTGGTCACGGTAATCGTTGTTGCACTCACCGCGATGGCGATGGCGTTCGACGATATTTTTCGCGCCGTACACTTTCGCCGCAAGGCTGCCTTCTTCGAGCCGGCAGTCGTAGTTACCCAAGCGCATGGTGCCACCGGTGTTTTCTTTGCCCTTTTGATCAACCATAGTGTTGATGACTAGATTAGGGCTCTTCGGATCAAGTTCGAACGTCGTCGCGTCCGCGATGCCAGCGTTGCGTGCTGCCGCAATAACTGCCATCTGCAGACCTAGGCACAGGCCCAAATACGGTACGTTATGCTTGAGTGCATACTGGGCGGCCAGGATCTTGCCTTCCAGACCGCGCTGACCGAAACCGCCCGGTACTAGAATGCCATCGACATTTTTATCTTTAATGGCGGCAGTCACATCGTCTTGCGAGTGCAACCCTTCGGCGTCAATCCACTCAATTTCGATATTTGTGTCATTCCACCAAGCAGCGCTTCGAAGTGCCTCGAATACCGACATGTACGTATCCTGATTGTCCATATACTTCGCCACTACGCCGACCTTCACTGTCTTGCCGTAGTCTGTCGTTGCACGACGGACAACTTCTTCCCAGTCCGAAAGGTCGGGGTTTGTCTCTGCCAAACCAAGCCGCCGGCATAACGTGTTACCGATATTACTATCGCGCAGCGTCAACGGCACGTCGTAAATACTCCGTGCATTTGGCAGAAGTACGATCGCGTCTTCGCTGATACCCGAGAATAAGGCCAGCTTCGCTTTCACGCCTTCATGTGGCGGTGCTTCGCTACGCGCTGCCAGGATATCTGGCACGATGCCAAGCCCACGCAACTCACGTACCGCATTCTGTGCAGGCTTTGTCTTGAACTCATGGCTTGTTCCCAGATAAGGCAGATACACCACGTGTACGTATGCGCAATTTTCGCGGCCGGCCTTCATTGGGAATTCGCGGATCGCTTCGATGAATGCCTGACTTTCGTAGTCGCCGACAGTGCCGCCGATTTCGACGATGTGTACATCGTAACCCTGGCCTGCCTTCAAAATTTCATCTTGGATCGCGCCAGTAACGTGCGGGATGATTTGCACGGTATGGCCTTCGTGGCCACCGTTGCGCTCTTTGTCGATTACTTTCATGAGTACCCGGCCACTCATCAGCGAGCTGGACTGTGTCAGTTCTTCATCGATAAAACGCTCGTAGTGACCAAGGTCCAGGTCGGTTTCGGCGCCGTCTTTCGTTACGAAACACTCGCCGTGCTCACGCGGGTTGAGCGTGCCGGCATCGACATTCAAGTATGGATCGCATTTTTGGAGATTGACTTTGAGCCCTCGGGCTTTTAGTAGGTTCCCAAGCGAAGCGGCGGTGATACCCTTTCCTAATCCGGAAAGCACTCCACCCGTAACAAACACATACCTCGTCGGTTGCTCCATTTTAAAAAGACCTCAAACTCCTTTTATGCCCCTTATCTTAAAGCGGTGTAAGCATAAAGTCAAAGTAATTTTTACTGCTATTGCTTCTCGAGATACGCCTCGGCCGCTTTCAGCTGCGTGTCGTTGCCAGCTTTGGCGTCCTGGTCGCTCAACTTCACGATTTGGTCAGGCGTAATCCCCTTGTGATTGATATTCTGGCCGTCAGGTCGATACCAGCTGGCAACGGTGACTTTCAGTTCTGCGCCGCCCGGCAAATTGTCGAGCTCCTGCACAACACCTTTTCCGTACGTCTTGATACCGATAATCCGGGCCGCGCCGTTATCGTGCAGCGCGCCAGACGTGATTTCGGAAGCCGAAGCACTGCCGTCGTTTACGAGCACAACCGTCGGGATACCATGCAACGTGTCACTACCGGTCGCGCTATATGTCTGCACGACTTGGTTGCCTCGTTTTTCCTGCATAATAGTCTTGCCTTGTGGGAGCCACAAGCTCGAGACATCGACCGCCGCATCGACGAGACCGCCTGGATTATCACGCAAGTCGAGAACAATACCTTTCACATGCTTGCTGGCAAATGTGGCAGCTGCTTCGTTGGCGAGGTTCGAGGTATCGTTGGCAAATGTGCTGATCTGCATGTAGCCGATGTTACCTGGCAGAATCTTGGTTGTGACACTCGGCACAGTGATATTCGCACGTGTAATCGTGAAGCTCAACTGCTGCGTACCATTTCGTAAGATACCGAGTTTGACCTTTGTCCCTGCAGGCCCGCGGATCTTGCCCACAGCTCCGTCCGGTGACAGTCCGCTGGTGCTCACGCCGTTAATCGTCGTAATGACGTCTTTCGGCTGCAACCCTGCGTTCGCTGCCGGCGTACCTGCAATCGGTGCGATGATTTCAATATTCCCCTGCGCGTCCGCACCCAGCTCCGCGCCGATGCCATCGAACGAGTTGTTCAGCTCGTCACTGAACTGACTCGCCTCTTTGGGTGTGAAGTATTCGGTGTATGGATCACCGGTCGATTGCGCCAAGCCTTCCTTCAGCCCGTTCAGTAGTTGGCCTGCAGTTAACGTGCCATCATACTTTTGTTTAAGCAGTTCGTATACCTGATTCACGCTCGAATAATCAAGCGTGTTCGGCAGATTCTTATTCATGTTGCCCGAGCCGACAGCAATCCGCCCGTCACCGACCCCGACGCCAAGTGCAAAAACCACAACTGCGGCAACAAGCGCCGCGCCGATCCGCGCCATCGGGCCTTTCATCAACTGCCGAAGCTGTTTCGTATCTTTTAATTTTTGGAGTGTTTTACGAATTTTACCCATAGAGATGCAACTGCTAGCAGGCCCTTCCCTCACTTTTTTGTATATGCACTCAATTATACCGGACTATTCCTGAAGACCAACCAAAGACTTGTGCGAATTTTAGTGGATGTAGAGCAAGCTGTCCGTTGAGTAGGTACTGGTGTGGAAGTGGCCTGCGTAATCATAGTTCATGCTCATAGTCAGGACTTCACCAGCCGGAACCGTGTAACCCGAATACGTTTCGTCCTCTGTAGCAAGCACGATACCGACGTGTCCGTAGGGCCCTGCTGTCTTTACGAAGATGTCGCCTTTGTGCGGCGTAGTGCCGACTGGACGGCTTGAAGTATATGCCCAGTCTTTGGCATTACCCCATACGCTTAAGGATTTACCTTCCATGGTCGTGAAGTACCAGTAAGCGAATGATGTACACTCACGGTTCGGGAAGCTACCGGAAGTCAGGACGCTATCTTGTGTCGCGTCACACCACGCCATCGGATAACCGCCATTACCGTAACCGACATCGCAGTTTCCACCCGATCCACCGCTCGGCCCGAGGTTGACCACCTGCGTGCTTGCAGCGTTGATTGCAGCCTGCTCTGCCTCTAGCGCAGTAATCTTCTTCTTGTTGGCACTGATCTGGTTGTTGTATGTAGTCTGCTGGCTCTGATTCATAGCAAGCAAGTTCTGCTGCTGGGCTTGAGCGCTCGCCAGCTGCGCCTGCTGCTGCTTCTGGGTGGCAAGTAATTCCTGTACTTGCTCCTGCTGGTCCTTCAGCTGATTCTGCAGCTTCGTGATGGTAGCCATCGTATCCTGAATTTTATTCTGCACGGCGTTGCCATATGTTTCGGCGTCCACAAAGTCACTCAGGTTCTTGCTGGTCGCAAGCATTTCTACCGTCGACATCTGCCCACCTACATAAAGCGCTTTCAGTGCCTGGCCTAAGCCTTTCTTTTCTTGATCCAATTTCACTTGGTCGGCATCTATCTGAGCCTGCAGTTCGACCTGTTTAGCCTCGTTCGCATGGATAGCGGTCTGAATCGCACTAATCTCGCCCTGGAGCTTATTGATTGCATCCTGGTAACTGTTCGCTTGTAACTGCAAGTCACTGACCGCCTGCTGGCTCTGTGCGTTCTGTGAGCTCAAACTGTCGATCTGTTGCTGAATACTATCTGCGTGCACTAGTGCGACTGATGTACTGCCGACCACCAATGAAGCAACCACTACCAAAACTGGCATTGTTTTTAATTGGCGCAAAAATGCTGTTTGTGGCTTTGGCTTTTTCATGGTTTTTATTTTGCTTATGCCTGAAGCAATAATAGCATGTTTTCCCATGTCTTGTAAATTACCCTCTCTTATCTGCTGTGTTTTTCCCGGAGTTGTTTATTTTTGATTAAGTATCACTTGCGGACCTTTGCAGAATGGTGCAACGTGCGCAGGAAGTCTGCGTACAGTGTGCTTCTGTAAAGGTCCAGTTTCTATTTCGGAGATTTGAATTTGAGATATCGCCGCGTGGCAATTACGGACGAAGCGGCTCCAATTACTATACCCACGCCTAGCTGCATTGTCAAAAGCCACCAGAAGTTACTGCGGAAATAAGTGTTCGCGTAGTTAATATCGAGTAGGCCCAGGCTACTGGCCTTCAGCCCGGAAGAGGCTACGACGAACAGCGTATTGATGAGTACGATGGATATCAGTGCCGACAAAATGCCATAAAAGACGCTCTCGACCACGAACGGTCCACGGATGTACCACGTACTGGCGCCAAGCAGGCGCATGATAGTCAACTCGTCGCGGCGGTTAAAGATGGCCATCTGGATTGTATTGAAAATGATAAGCATTGAGATGAGTGCGAATATCAGCACCGCGATCACGCCGACGCGTTTCAGAATGTCGGTAGCGTGTGCGATTTTGTCGATAGCCGCTTTGCGGTCGCCCGAATACGATGTACCCGCCTGCGGGTCCTCAAGCTGAGTAGTCGCCGGCTGGTTCAGAACTTTCTGAATCTGGTCGATCTTGCCAGGGTCTACCGGAGAGACCTGAATCGATGCTGGCAGCGGGTTCCCTGTTTCGTCAATTGCCGTCAGCAAGTCTTTGTTTCCAGCGTTCGCAGCCTTATACTCGGCAAGCGCTTGGTCTTTAGATACATAGCTCACGCCCTTCACCTCCGGCAAAGCACGTAGCTGACTCACTAAGTCGTCACGTTGTTTGTCGGTCACCGAATCATTCAGGTATATCGAAATATTAATCTTATTGGCGATCTGGGCGACCGTATGGTTGAACGTCGCGCTTGTGACCAACGAAAATAAGATAATCGTCAGGGTCACAACCATCACCGCCATAGCTGCCATAGCCAGCCAGGTGTTACGGGCAAAGTTGTACGCGCCGGTACGAACGATGCGGGTGAATGTTATAAATCTATGCTTCATAATATGTGCTTAGCTGCCCGGTTGAGCACTGTTAAATCTTATAATCTGCGCTCGCACGATCACTCGCGATCTTGCCGCCCTTGATAGTAACGACCCGGCGTTTCAGACGGTTCACGATCTCTTGGTTGTGTGTCGTCAGCAAAACAGTGGTGCCGTAACGATTAATTTTCTCTAGAACCCTGATGACGTCCCAGGCGTGCTTGGGGTCGAGGTTGCCGGTAGGTTCGTCGGCAATCAGAATCTTCGGCTGGCGCACGATGGCTCGGGCGATTGCCACACGCTGGCGTTCACCACCAGACAGCTCCATGGGCATATTCTTTTCCTTGCCCTTCAGGTTCACGATGTCGAGTACGCGTGGCACGGTGTGGCGGATTTCGTGATTACCCATGCCGACGATTTCGAGCGCAAACGCGACGTTTTCGAACACGTTCTTGTTCGGCAACAGTTTAAAATCCTGGAATACGACACCGATTTTGCGCCGCAACAATGGGATGTCTTTGTCTCTCAATTTGTCATAATCCACGCCGCCAACGATGATTTTTCCACTCGTTTGGCGCTCTTCACGAGTGAGCAAACGCAGCAGGGTCGTTTTACCGGCACCACTTTGCCCGACGACAATCACGAACTCCTTCGGCTCAACATGCAGACTGATCCGGTCCAGAGCCGGCGAATTACTCCGCCCATACGACTTCGTTACCCTATCCAGTAGAATCATTTAATTCCATTATACCAAACAAAGCGAAAGCATGTTTTTAAAAGTTTGGCGCTCTTTAAGCTTGCATGGTGTGTTCGAGATATGCATCGATGAATGGGTCGAGACCACCGTCGAGAGTTGCGTCCGGGTCGCTCGATTCGTAGCGCGTACGTAGGTCTTTTACCTGCTTATACGGGTGCAGTACGTAGCTACGGATTTGATTGCCCCAAGCAGCTTGTTCGTTCGGGCCTTTCAGCTCGCTGATTTTTTCGGCGTGCTGTTCCATCTGCAACTGTGCGAGACGCGAGCGCAAAATGGTCATTGCCGTTTCTTTGTTCTGCAACTGGCTGCGTTCGTTCTGAATGGTCACGACGATATTGGTTGGCAAGTGTGTGATACGCACGGCGGAATCAGTCGTGTTCACGCTTTGGCCACCGTGGCCGCCGCTGCGAAACACATCGATTTTCAAATCTTTTTCATCAATTGCAAGTTCATCCGGCTGATCAATTTTTGGCAGCACTTCGACTTTCGCAAAGCTAGTCTGGCGCAAGTGATCCGCGTTGAACGGGCTCAAGCGTACCAGTCGATGCACACCATGCTCGCCTTTCAGTTTGCCGTACACGAAATCGCCGTCCAGTTCGAATGTGACGCTTTTGATACCTGCCTCTTCTCCAGCGGATTCGTCGACCATGTTCACTTTCCAGCCGTTCTTTTCGGCATAGCGGACGTACATGCGCAGCAGCATCTGCGCCCAATCCTGTGCGTCAGTGCCACCAGCGCCGGCATGGATGCTGATAATCGCCGCATTCGCATCATGCGGACCTGTAAATTTCAGGTCCCCTTTGAGCGATTCAAAACGTTGCTTAAGCGTATCCAGCTGCCCCCGTAGATCGTCCGTAAGGGTTTTATCACCAAGCGCCGCAAGTTCCCCAAGCTCGTGCAGCTCCTTGCGAAGCCCTCGCCACGGACCGATACGCCGGCCCAAGTCTGCCTGTCGCTTGCTCACACCGGCAGCATGTTCGGCGTCCTGCCAGAAGTCGGGCGCAGCCATCTGCTGTTGCAGCCGCTGTTCCTCGTCGTCAAGCTTGGCGAAGCCCAAGCGCGCAAGCGCCGTGTCAACATCCGCTTGCAGCGCATCTATGCCAGCTTGCAACTCATCCATGCTCTACACTTTATCAGATTTCACCGGCTGTCTGCCCCATAGCGGTGCGAGGCGAGATTGCAGTTCAATCGCAAACGCTTCGCCGCTGTTGCCGAGCGCGCCGATACCCCATACATTGTTGGTAAACATTTCCCGAGTGATATCGACAATACGTTCTTTAGTAACTTCGCGGATGCGCTTGGGGATTTGATAATAATCTTCGATATGATCATCAAAGAAGTAGCGTTCGCTATACCCGGTTGCCGTGCCACCGACGGTCTGAGCACTGCGCTGGTATCGGCCGAGTGCATATTGCTTGGCAGCATCGATGTCGCCCGCCGGCAATTCGCCCGCAAAAATTTTGCCAAGTTCATCAACCACGATATCCATGAGTGGCAAAGCATTCTTCGGTGACACTTGCGCACCGATCCACCAACCACTGCAAAGCTTGGATTCGTTCACACCCGAACTCATGCCGTACACCAAGCCACGCTCGCGGGCCTTGCCGAGGATTTTGGAGTGCAGCGTCTCAGTCAGTACCGTGTTAATAAGGTTTAACGCGTCTGATTCAGGATCGCTCAGACGACGCTTCAAGAACGTGTCGACGTAAAAGTACACGTTCTTCACCGTCGAGTTTTCGATGTATAACGGTCTATCAAGCGTGTGTGGCCGCTCGTCTGGTAACGCGAAACGCCGACCGCGTGGCAACGGCGTAGCCTCGAGCATTTCTTCTAGCTGCGACACGCGTCCCGGCGTGATATTGCCAGCAACAACGAATCGCATATTGCTCGTGCGATGCGTAGCTGCGTGATGTTCGCGAATGTCATTCAAACGTACGTTCTTCATGAGCTTCAGCCGCTCCTGGTCGGTTTTCGCTAGAAAACCGTACTCTTTGCGCAACGCTAAGCTCAAGTGGCGGAAATGGTTGTTGCCACGTGCAGCCAGCTCTTCTTCGACATTGCCGTATTCGGCCGTAAATTCATCGCGCAGAAACAATGGTTTGGCAATGGCCGTAAGCATCAAATTCAGAACGCGATCCCACTCGAAATCCGCGCACTCGGCTTCGTACGTGATATCGTACACGCCGGTCGAAGCGTTGCTGTACGCGCCGTTTTTCTCAAGCTCCGCCTGGAAATCTCGCGCCCGCGGTATCAGCTCGTTCGCACCGAGCAGCACGTGCTCCATCAGGTGCGGCACTTCCCACTTCTTCTCGTCAACCAAATATTCGCCTGCTCGGAAATTAATCTCGAAAGTCATCACCTCTGCGGATGGTACATACACCAACAAGCCGCGCGCACCATTTTTCAAGACCAATTCAGAGACCGTATGTTTCAAGCGAACCCTTTCGACAATTTCAAAAATCTTCTACCTACTGTAGCACAATTTGAGCGAAGTTTTCGTCTTGTCGTAGCGGCAAATATAAATTAATTACTGGAGTCCCTCAAGCCTATTTGCGCTTGCGGGCTTTGGTTTTGCGCTGGCGTTCTTGTTTGCGGGCCTTTTTGCGCTTTTGGTCAGCTTGCTTCTTGACTTCTTGCTCGGACTTTTTAGGCTTGAAGTCCTTTTCGTCGAACTCCACTTCGTCTTCGTTGATACGGTCAACGTTGTCGACAGATTGGCGGGCAGCACGCGTCAGCTCGGTCTCGGCCGGCTGCTCGAGCTGAGCTGCATCGACCGGTTCAGCATGGAAGAGTGCGCGTACGATATCGTGACGTAGTGTGTGCTGCATCTCGTCGAACAACAACTGCCCCTGGCGGCGATATTCGACCAACGGGTCCTGCTGACCGACACTCATCCAGTGGATGCCTTCGCGCAAGTGGTCCATGTTTTCGAGGTGTTGCATCCAGAGGTTATCAAGAATCTGCAGGTATACATCGCGTTCGACTTTGCGCATGATCTCCGGCGTGAATGCTTGTTCGCGGCCGGCATACAGTTCGCGCGCTTCGGTGAGCAACACTTGCTCGAATTTGTCGGCTTCGGTGTCGAACAGGCGATCAAGCGTCTTTTCATCAAACGGAAAGACTTCGCGAATGACATCTTCATACTCGTCGGTCGTAGCCAGCGGCGAGCTGGTAACCGTCTTTACTTCTTCTTCAACGAACAGCTTGATACGCTTACTGATGTCGCCCATCTTCAGAATTTCGCGGCGCATGGCATAGACAGCCTTGCGGTGGCGGTTCATGACGTCGTCGTATTGCACGACATTCTTGCGCTGGTCGAAGTGAAAACCTTCGACTTTCTTCTGTGCGCCTTCAAGCGATTTGCTGATGATGCGGTTCTCAATCGGCGTGTCGTCGTCGACCTTCAAGCGTTCCATAATGCCAGCGATGCGGTCGCCGCCGAAAATACGCATCAGGTCGTCCTGAGTACTTACGAAGAACTGCGTCGTACCCGGGTCTCCTTGACGGCCGGCACGTCCACGGAGCTGGTTGTCGATACGGCGGGATTCATGCCGCTCACTTCCTAGTACAAACAAACCGCCGAGTTCCTTCACGCCTTCGCCAAGCACGATGTCGGTACCACGGCCGGCAATGTTGGTCGCCAATGTAACAGCACCCTTCTGCCCTGCTTTTGCTACGATGCCCGCTTCACGCTCGTTGTTCTTGGCGTTCAAGACATTGTGCGGTACACCAGCTTTCGTAAGCAGTTCGCTCAGTACCTCGTTCTTTTCAATTGATGCAGTGCCGAGCAGTACCGGCTGACCCTTTGTGTGCAGCATCTGAACTTCGCGTACGATCGCGTGGAACTTGCCATTTTCGGTTTTATAAATCCGGTCTGAACGGTCATCACGGACCACTGGGCGGTTCGGTGGGATTTCAACGACATCGAGTTTATAAATCTGGTGGAATTCTTCTGACTCGGTCATAGCCGTACCGGTCATACCGCCAAGCTTCTCGTACAGACGGAAGTAGTTCTGGAAACTAATGGTCGCGAGCGTCATACTCTCCTGCTGGACCTCGACTCCCTCCTTGGCCTCGATCGCTTGGTGTAAGCCTTCGTTGTAGCGACGGCCGGCGAGCAAACGGCCGGTAAATTCGTCGACGATAACGATCTCGCCATCTTTCGTCACCACGTAGTCTTTGTCGCGGTGGAACAGCGCGTATGCGCGCAGCGCCTGTTGCAAATGGTAAATGGTGCGGATGTTACCAGCGCCGTACAGGTTGTCGATGCCGAGGATCTTCTCGACATGCTCGATACCTTTGTCGGTCAAGATAACTGTCTTACGCTTCTCGTCGGTTTCGTAGTCCAACTCCTTCCGCAGCTGGCGCACCACCTTGGAAAACTGCGCGTAGGCGTTTCCGGTCGCGACGCTCGGTGCGGAAATGATCAGCGGCGTGCGGGCCTCGTCAACCAAAATCGAGTCGACTTCGTCAACAATCGCGTAGTGCAGATCGCGCTGGCGCAGCTGATCCTCTTCACGGACCATGTTGTCGCGCAGATAGTCGAAACCAAATTCGTTGTTCGTCCCATAGGTGATGTCGGCCGCGTACGCTTCACGGCGCGAGCACGGCTTCAGGTGCTTGAATCGAGGATCTTCGTGGCTCTCGTCGACGAAGTTCGGGTCATAAATATATGATTGGTCCGGGACGATAACCGAGGTCGACATGCCCAAAGAGTAATAAACCGGCGCCATCCAGCCGGCACCGATGCGCGCCAGGTAGTCGTTAACGGTCACCAGGTGCGCGCCCTTGCCGGTCAGCGCGTTCAGGTACATCGGCAACGTTGCCACCAATGTCTTACCTTCACCAGTCTTCATCTCGGCTACGTTGCCTTCGTGCAATACCATGCCACCGATTAACTGCACTTCGAAGTGTCGTTGCCCGAGCACGCGAGTGGCCGCTTCACGTACGACCGCGAATGCGTCCGGCAAAATCTTGTCGAGCGATTCTTTTTCGAGCCGCTTCTTCAGCACGGCTGTCTGCTCTTGCAGTTTTTTGTCCGACATTTTTTTGTATTTCGGACCGAGTTGGTCTATTTCTTTGGCACGTTTGCGCAGCCGCTTGATGGTCTTGGCTTGCGGGTCCCCCAGAACCTTTTTCAAAAGAAAGTGCATACTAACAATTACTCCTGTCTACAACTCCTGAAATCATTGGTATTCATTGTACAGTTTTACTGCTTGAAACGCGAGAGATTTTATGTAAACTTTTACCGAAAATCTTTGGCTTCCGATTAAGCCGTTTGCCGTTTCAGGCGCGCGATGACACGGCGATGCAGTTTGGGGCTCGCATGCAATTCTTTGTACTTTTTGAGCTGGTGCTTCAATTTTTCTTCGACGATGTCCACTGCTGCGTACAAATTGAGTGTCGCCTCCTCTACCCGCAGCACTTCGTGTGGCAAGTGCAAGACGACCTCGCAGGCATAGAGTGCTTTATTAGTTCTGGGTTTGTTTTTCTTCAGTATTACTTCAGCATGGGCGCTTTTTCGCGCGTGACGGGCTATGTATGTGTCAAGCTTGCCGATTTTTTTGGTTACGTATCTTTGTAGCTTGTCGTCGACACTGGTGTGTACGCCAGTGATTTCGAATTTTTGAATCATACTTCCCCTCTTGTTAAGCTTGGAGATTGACCCTGAGGACCCATCCCCTCACTTCTATTATATCTCCGTTTGGCCACCCATGTATGGACGTAATACCTCCGGAACGACGAAGTGGCCATCCGCCGTCTGGTTGTTTTCCATGATTGCTGCCATGATACGGCCCAGTGCGAACGCCGTTGCGTCGTTGGTATGGACGAGCTCGATCGAACCATCTCTACGGCGCGTGCGGATTTTCAGATCCCGTGCCTGGTAATCGGTCATGAAGTCGGCGGTGTGTGTTTCACGATATTTGCCCTGACCCGGAAACCAAACTTCGATATCGATGCCACGAGCGTTCGGCTTGCCAATATCGAATGTGCACTTCTGTAAAACCTGATATGGCAATTCGAGCTGCTGCACCAGATACTCCTGAATCGCGACCATCAGCAAGTGTTCGTCCAGGCCGGTTTCCGGCGTAGAGAACACTTCCATCTCGAGCTTGTCGAACTGGTGCATGCGGATGATACCTTCAGTGTCCTTACCGTACGTGCCGGCCTCGCGACGGAAGCTAGTACTATAGCCGATGTAGCGGATCGGCAATTGGTCTTCCGGCAGAATCTCGTTCCAGTACATCGTGCAAAGCGTGTGCTCAGCACTGGCGTTCAGCCACAAATCGTCCTCTGGCTGGCCAGCTCGGTAAGTCACTTCTTCGGCATTCAAGCGGGCGCTCGCGACATATGGCTCAGTGCGCAGCATTGCCGGCGGCAAGACCGGTGTAAACGGCTTAGCCACGAGATCCAAGTGGTTTTCTTCGATAAGCTTTTCAAGCACCTTCACGTCGCCGAGCGTATTCACCACGAATTGCATGATGGCGAACTGCAGACGCACCAAGTCGCCCTTGATATACGCGAAACGACTGCCCGAAATTTTGGCCGCGCGTTCTTTGTCTATCAAATCGCGTGGTTCGGCAATTTCCCAATGCTGTCTCGGCTCAAAATCGAACTGCTTCGATTCACCAACCTTTTTAGCGACTTTGTTTTCATCTTCGCTCAAGCCAACCGGTACATCACCGAGTGGCATATTCGGCACGCTTTTCAGTAACTTGTCATAGGATTCTTCGACAGGTGCAAGCTCACCTTCGAGTTTAGCGAGCTCTTCTTTCAGTTGCTTGCCCTGCTCGATTTGCTCTGGCGTGGGCTTGCCGCCCTTCGCTGCCGCAGACAATTCGTTGCGCTTAGCGCGCACGCCTTCGGCCTCTGTCACCAAATCGCGCCGGTGAGCATCAAGCTTCAACAATTCTCGCACATCAACGTTATAACCTTTTTGTTTCGATTTTTCCTCTACCAGCTCCGGGTTGTCACGGATAAATTGGATGTCTAACATATGTCCTTCTTCTCTGGAAAGTTAGCGTTTAATAACAAATCTGGAATATAAAAATAACTATCGGCCACCGGCCGATGAGCGTGAGATTGATGAAACCAGATTCGCAAGCGCTATCATTACAGGCCAATTATAACAGACAATGTTCCTAGCCCTGCACCTTCTTCGGTGTTCGGTTACGGATGGCCTGCATAGTAAGTTCGGTACGCTGACGGGCGTAGGTGCAGAAATCACAGGGACCGCCCATGGCGGCGGTGCCGACGGCCGGCATGTCTCCCTCCATGCACTCCTTCATTTGGATGAGCGTCGGCTCGACCCATGAATCGTCACCGGTGTACGGAATAATCTTGGTCTTGAACTCAACGCGGTTATTAAACCCATCAAGATCCAAGCGGCCGTTGCAATATACGAAGTACCCTGTGCCGTTCACTTTGAAGCCATTCTGGCGCAGTAGCCATTGGTACACTTCCATCTGGCGCTTATAGCTAATTTGCCATTCGGAATCGATATTTACATCTTTATCTTTAGCGGTAGCTTTGTAGTCCACCACAATAACTTCACCATCCGGGTTCACCCATAGGTCATCCACGGCCCCAAACACGTGCAAGTTGGTCGGCTCGTGCAGCGTCGTCACACCGACGAAGTTCTCGCGCCATTTGTCCAAGTCCGCGTGCGTGAATGGCACAGCCTTGACCTTGAAGTCTACCATCAGCGGATGCGGTTCGCCTTTCGCACGGTACGTGTCGAATTCCTTCTTGAGCAATTCGTCGATCGCCTTGTTTATGTTGAATGGCGGACCGTTCGGCCGTGTGATCTTCAGACGCGTGTCTAGCCAAAAGCAGCGCGGGCACTGCATAAACAATTCAATCTTGCTCCGGCTCACCTTGAACGGTGCCGTCTGGCCAGGCTTATACGGCTGGCTCCGTTCCCTCCAATAATTCATCCCTTAATTGTATCAGTTCGCGGGTTCGACAGCGGCAAAAATTTTGATCAGGTCTGCCGGCGTTTCAGCCAACGCGAACGGTTTTTCCGTACGCAGGATCGATGCATCGTTGTAGCCCCAACCCACAGATACACAGCGGACATGAGCTTTGTTGGCAGCCTGGACGTCACGAATCTCGTCTCCTACATAGAAACAAGCATCGCGGCCGAGCCTGTTCTGCCGGATAACTTTACGCAGGCTCTGTGTCTTACTAAACAACCCAACGCCGCCGTAAATCTGGTCGAAATATTCACGCAGCTTATGTTCTTCCAAATATGCCTCGACATTCTGGTGGCTGTTCGAGCTGACAACCATCAGCTGCCACCCATCTCGACGCAGTGCAGCCAACGCTTCGTGCAGTCCGGGGATCACCCGCACCTCATGCATGCGCTGACGCATCAACGTGCGGCCTTGCACGAGCAGCCGCGGTGCTTGCCGTAGCGGAATGCCCAGTTCCTTGATAACCTTACGAACTGGTGTGCGTCTAAGCTCCGTGATTCGTTCAGGAGTAAAGCGTTCATGCCCGGTCAGTTCGTAAAACAATTCAAGCACTACTTCGAAACTATTGGCGATGGTGCCATCGAAGTCGAAGATTATCGTGCCTTTATTCATCTATCTTTACGGATGTAAGATGCCGGCAAAAATCTGCCACGCCAATGCTGTCTTTGCTACTAAACCGAGCGCCATGTATACACGCTCACCGTACAAATAATTTGTCCATTTGCCAACTTTGCGGTATTGCAGGTACATATTCACCGGAACAGCTGCCGACAATACAAACAAGGTACCGAAAATCCAATAAACATACCCAGGTGCAGCAGCACCGTATGCACCGCCACCGATAAGATAGATTGCTACTACAGCCCACGGCACCACACCGGCGATACAACCGGCAACATAGCTCAGCCAGTTCACGTTCCGCGTACCCTGGTTCCATAACTCCGTGACAAGGTAAGCTAAGTTCATAACCGCCGTCAGGGCGAACAGCATGAGCAGCGATGAGGCGTCCTGAACACCGGCAATCAAACCAATCGCTACCACCATCGTGCTTGCACTGAACGCATATTCAATCCAGCGGACCTTGTTCAGTCCCTTCTTTAGGTCACGTTCGTACATCGGACGCAAATTCGCAGCCAGGAGCCCATGTGCGATCGCCGCCATGAAGAAAAATGCAGCCACGACGAATGCGAGGTTTACATCGAACAAATGCTGCGAACCGGCAGCGAGCACAGCCTTCCCTTGTGCCTGCGTCTGTAACGTATCCACGCCGAGATAGCTCGTCGTAACTGGGAACAGGCGCGTGACGCTCAATATCAGAATAATCACGCCCTGAGCCGCATATATGACCGCCAAGTATTTGTTCCATTGGGATAGGTTAGCGGGAGTAATGTCGTTTGTTGGTTGAAGCGTGCGTTTTTTAGATGTTTTCGTCGCCATTATTCTACAACTATAGCATCTTCAGTTTGAAAACCTAGCCTTTAATCGGCTCGTATGGAACGTGGCACATGCCGATGCCGGTACGCTCGGTGAATTTTTGGTGTTCGGGTTCGGCTTCGTAGAATTTGCCCGCTTCTACGATTTGCGTAACGACCGGCTTTTTGCAGCTCAGGCGCAGGTCGTCACGAGCTCTCTCGGCTATAGTTCTTTGCCCATTATCGAAGTAGAAAATCGCCGAGCGATATTCGTCGCCGATGTCCGGGCCCTGCCGATCAATCTGCGTCGGGTCGTGCATACGGAAGAACTGCTTTACTAGCGTCTCGTAACTTACTTTTTTAGGGTCGAACTCGATTAGCGTAGCCTCCGCATGACCGGTCCGGTGTGATGCGACCTCCCAGTATGTCGGTTCACTCGTGTGGCCACCGGTATACCCGACCGTAGTCTTTACCACGCCCGGCACTTGGTCAAAATAATATTGCAATCCCCAGAAACAACCTGCTGCAAATAGTGCTTGTGACCTCATATTCACAGCATAACAATTTGAGCTACTGTTTTACATATGTGCAGTTAAGTGCACAATTAGCGCGACGCCAGTGGGATACTTGTGAATAACCGTTGTGCAAAAACCGCACAACTGCTACGATATGGTTATGTTAACAGATACGACTGCCGTTAGGACGTATTTCGCCAAGCTTGGTTTGGAGAGAGAGATTGCCGATATATACTTGTCGCTGCACGCGCACGGCCCACAGACTATCTCGGAGCTGTCACGCAACGCACACGTGGAGCGCACCCGTATTTATCGACTCATAGATAAACTGCTAGAGTCGGACCTCATCGAAGTCGAGCCACACAACAAGCGCGGCGTTATCAAGGCCGCACCGATTGCCAACCTTCACATCCTTATTAGTCAGAAGGAACAAGAGCTTAGGAGTTTACAGGACGAGCTCGGGCTTATCGAGCAGGTACTTGCTCGTAATTCTCTGAGCTCGCCCGCTGCACGCATCCAGTTCTATGAAGGCCCTGAAGGAGTCAGACAAATGCTATGGAACCAAACAAAGGCGAAAACCGAAATCACATCCATCCTTTACGAGGACATGCAAAATAAAGTTGACTCGAAATCTTTCGAACGCTGGGCCGAGAAATGCAACGAGCAACAGATACAGCACCGGAGCATATACGGCGACCGGTTCATAAAGGCGCAAAAAGATTGGGACGACAAACGCCTGAGATACTGGCAACGACGCTACATCGCGCCGGATATTTTCCCTATCGCCCATGATACCATCATCTACGATGACGTAGTCACCTACCACAACTGGAAAAGCGGCGAGGTTTTTGGTATGGAGATTTATAACAGAGACATCGCAAGCGCCCAACGGGCGTTCTTTGAAATGCTCTGGCAGCAGGCACAGCCCAAAGCAAAGGTCTAACCCTAGTTATTAGTCTTTTGGCTGGGCGTGCAAGTACTGGGAGCTGAAACGGTGACCCAACTTGAAGCAATGTCCACCGGACCGGTTATGTGTAGCCGTACACGATACGTGTAATTCATGTCCGCTGTTTTACTGAAAAACGGTTGTGACGAATCGGCTGCAGTGAGTTTAACCTGCGAAGTACCGGCTAGGGCTGGCTGCGACCCCGAGCTAACCACCGTAGGCGTATTGGGCGTATTCGTGCCATTGCTCGTTTGGGTCTCCCACTGCCACGCTACTGTACCGTCAGCAGCGGTGGGGCTTTGGAAGCTCAACGTAGCTGAAGCAATACTATACGTATACGTCGTTTGCCCCTGATCACAAGTTTGTTGCGCCATTGCCAGGGCCAAGGTTGCGGGTGCGGATTGTGCGCCACTTGTGCCGCTCTGGTTAGGAGAATTGTTATTGGACGAACCATCCGAGGTTGCTGTAGCACCCTGCTTGCTTGCTATCTGCTTTGTCTTATCCTGATCTGTAGGTTTCTGTACTTTCTTCGGTGCATGCGGAGCGGAGCTGTTGTCATCACCGAAAAAGGCGAGCACTTTCGAGCTCACCGAATGAGCGGCAACAGACGTCGAATGCAACTGCGAAGAAAGCGCCGAATCGGGCGAAGCCCCCGCCGTAACGTTGCTAGCTACAATAAGCGCCATTACGCTTACCAAAACCATAACTGCGGTGGATAAACCTGGCATATGGCGTATGCCACTCCAGGCGTTCATAAGCAAAATGCTGAAAAGTCGTTTCACGTACGTCCTCTCGAACCCCTAATATAGCATTTTTCCGGATTTAATGCAATAACGCATATGGTTTCCTGCCTAATCCTCTAGGGTAACATCGCGCCAAAACGCGACGTAGTTAGAGAAATCTTTCTTGACGATATCGATCGCCGATGGCTTGGGGGTCGGATAGCTCCAAGCGTTATCTTTACTCCAATCATTGCCTTCGCCCACATCGAAATACTGACAGACTCCCTTCCATGGGCACGTATACGGTGTGGAGCTCTTTCGCAGGAATTCCTGTTTAACGCTTGACGGTGGGAAGTACCACGTCTGTTCTATATAGATCAGATCCTCTTTTGGAGCGTCTGCAACAATCTTGCCCTTCCAGATAGCTTTCATCGTTTCTCCTTTACCACAGCCAGCGGAACCGTATCGGACCGCTGCGCCACCATGCACCTAAGCTTAACACTTGATTCCGATAGCCGAAAAAGATAATCCAAAGCAGTACGATGTATACGATGTGTTCATCGACGAATGGGTTCGCTTTTATCGGTAACGACGCTACCCACATCATAAGAAGCAGCAACGTACCACTTACTACAGCGATGCGCACAGCTATACCTAAAACGAGCGCCAACCCAATGCCAGCAAGCCCGACCATAAACAGCCAATCCGCCCATGCCTGCCCCGCCATAGCGTGAAAGAAGCCGGCAAATGGCCCGTGCACTGCTGATAAGTAGCCCTTCGTTGGCGATCCGCCGTGTATCCAAGCTTGGGAACTTGGCGTTGCGTAATGTAGCCCGAACAACTTATCAAAAAATGCCCACAAAAAAACGAACCCTAACAGAAACCGTGCTGCTGCTACCGCATACCACGTGAGGCTTTCCGGAGCCGTCTTTTTTGCCTTAGTTTGAGCCATCGCTACCCCTTGTTGTTAGGGCGGGCATTACCGCTTACGCTTCATTATGCGCCAGCGGTCCCAAAACGACAATACATCCTTGAAGGATCAAATATTATTCGATGTAAATAAAGTTGACTAAAATACAATATAGGTGTATTATTGCTTATGTATATGCCCCTCTGTTAGAGAGACTCAGGGACGGAAAAGGAGTTTACAGAGATGAAAGTAGTAAAACTACTCGCAACTACCGGCGTTACTGGCCTAACTGCCGCTAGCTTGATCGTGAGCCCAGTGCTTGCGTGCCACCCCCAGGGTAAGATCGTTAAAGAAGTCCAAGACGACACAACAAACAGCGCAAACGTCAACGCAAACAGCGAAAGTACCGCGCTCACAGTAAACAAGGGTGATACCCTCACCTACACCATTACCGTAAGCAACCAAGAGACTGTCGAAGGCAATCAAAACCAGGCAGACATGACCAATACCATGCTGACTGACACATTGCCTGCAGGCGTTGATTTAGTGAGCGGTTCCCTGAGTCAGAACCTCGGCACTATCAAGGCCAAGGATAGTGTTACAAAGACAATCGTCGTAAAAGTTACCGAGGACCAAGATGGCGCAGTGCTTAAAAACAAAGCCTGCTACACCAGCGAAAGCAACCTTGGCAAGTCGTACGACCAGAATGGTTGTGACGTGGCAATCGTGAAGGTGCATGTTCCTCCGACACCTACCCCCACACCCACTCCAACACCGACACCTACCCCGACTCCAACACCACAGCCAACCGTACTGCCGAACACCGGCGCCGGTAATTTCATCGCACCGGCTGCCATAGTGGCTGTACTTGGTTACGCCGGCTACTTGCTCCGCCTGAAGCGCCGCGCCGCTTAAATATTGAGAGCTAAAACATATAAAAAGGATGGTATTATAACCATCCTTTTTAACTTGCCTATCACTTTTCTTTCGTCTGATTTCTGCTCGTAACCGTGGCCATGTCATACCGGGGCTTCGGTAAGTGATTTATGTGCGAAAAAATTATGCCCAGGCCGAACCACATCGCAACGATCGACACGACGAACCCGATGAACGGCACGAAGTACAAGAAGAGTAACACCACCGCCCCTATGAGCATGATCAAGAGTGCGTTCCCGTTCTTTGCCAGCAACAATCGGCCTACGTAGTATGCCGCGAACGGGCCGGAAAGGAACAACGCCACGAGCCAAGCGAAGATAGCCAGTACCCCGAGCGGGATGCCAACCACTGTAGCCATCAACAACACGATAACCGCCGGCGCCACGATACTTGCTGCAAACCCCACCAGGAACGTCCTGCCCGGGTGATGTATCGCGACTTCGGTAGCCACATGGAACATCTGGGGCGCCAACAATACGAGCACGAGCGCTACGATAAGCAGTGCTACAAACAGGTACAATGCAAACCAAGCACCGCCCCGGATGAATGCCCCGTAGTGCATGTGCTGGTTCTGCTCTTTTGGTTGCTTATGTATGGTAATGCCGACCACGCGCGCGCCGGGTGCTTGCGAAAGCTGCTGCGCACTTGTGTATGTGAGATTACCGCTGATAATTGCCGTGCTGCCGAGCGTCAGGGTGTTGACCGACGATTGTACATCTCTGCCGACCTTCCCGTTGATCGTCGCGTCCGTTGAGCCCAGCGCCAAATCACGGCCAATCGAGCCGTTCACGGTTGCGGTCTGGCCGCCGATGGTCGCATCGCCCCGTACATTACCGCTCGATTCGACCGATACGTCCTGCCCGCCTACCGTCAAATTATGCCCAGTCGTACCATTTATCGTCACGTTTTGACCGGCAACGCGGATGTTTCCATCAACCGTTCCAGAGATATGTACGCTCTGCCCCGCGCAAATAACATCCCCAGTCACCTTGCCGCTGATCGTCACGTCTTGGCCGGCACAAAAAACATCGCCGTTTACCGTCCCGGCGATGTCGATGTTACGTCCTGCAGCAAAGAGTGTCTTATCAAGTGTCTGTGATTGCGCAATCGTTATTATGTCTCCCGATTGAAATCCTTGCGCATTCGCTATGGCCGCCCAACCCAAGACAGACAGTGCGGTTACCACGCCTATTAATGCATACGTTCTCCACCTCATTACTAGCCCTCCGCCTGTATGTTCTAGTACTAAATCCTCTACCGCCTGGGTAATATCTACCTAGGCTTCCAGCTAGCTCCTGTCAAAACGGACTAGTGTGATGCTATGTATGTCGGGTGCTGGTGGGTCGTGTGCCAGCTGTGACGAGTAAGTGTAGCTAGCCATGTCACACCAAGCACAGCCGCCGCGCTGTAGAACATCGCCTGGCTAGCCGTGAACAGGCCGACGACGATCAAGACCGCTGCGACCATCCACAGTATAGCTTCGCTCCAGTTTACCCAGTTGTGCCAGTCAGTCAGTTCAGAAACGTTCAGTAGAAACATCAACAAACCGATTACGCCCAAGACGCCCACGGCGCCTTTCCAGCTGCCTATTAGCCACCAAGAATAGTCCTGCGACTTCGCGAACACCACGCCCCCGCCGATGACGGCGAGTATGGTGGTCCAGGTATCTCTCCATGATAAGTTCATCACAATTCCTTTCCGGATGAGAGTGCTTCCCTTATGCCACCTCCTTTCCCTCGCTTACGCGCCCATCCAACTTTATGATGCGCCAATAACAACGGAAAAATCAGTGACCTTCCTCACCTTAGACAATAAATATCCTTGCTACGAGGAGCAGCCTGATCTTACAGATACTATCTTGGCCAACGGGAGTAGTGAGTGGAGCCCATTTTCTACATTTGAGACCGTGGTAAGCACTGGCTTTAACGGCGTGTCGCACGCCAGAGTCGCTGTTTTCGATACCAGCGATCCGCCGGAACCGCCGTGCTGAGACGCGCTACCTCCCTGTTTCTGTCCGGTACTCACGATAGCTGAAGCAGTTCTGGAATCGCCAGCACCCGCTGCTACGGATGAAGTCTGCGTCGTAGGGGACGCATGCTGCGAAGGCTTGTTGGTGCCCCCGGTACTCTTACTAGATACGGCAACTACAGGTCCATTTGAAGTGATGGAAACCGGTGGAACATTTGGTGAGCCAGCTCGTTGGGATACTACGAGATAACCGAGAAATCCTATCAGTGCTATACCGAACGCCACTGCCAGCACTTCGCCGAACCGCTCCCTGGCTTTGACCTCCATCATCCCCAATTTTACCCCACTTTACGCTATTTATTGTAGCATGCAGGGCCTAAGCACCCGGGATAAGGATTTCTTTAGCTGACGGAAATGCGTTATAGCCTTTCGTCGACATCGCAGCACAGTAGGCACCCGTGTCGGCTATTGCGACCAAGTCGCCGATAGCCGCTTTACGCAGCCTGCGCGGGGCAATTTTTTCCGGGTCACCCGGTACTGGAGTGAGCATATCGCTGGTTTCGCAATTATGGCCAACTACCACATATTCAACCTGTTCAGCCGACTCGTTCAAGACTTCAATCTTATGCTGGGACCCATACATAGCCGGACGGATAATGTCATTCATGCCGGTGTTAAGCCGCAGAAAACTATGGCCGTCTTTCCCTGTATCGACAATGTCATCCACCTCGGCGAGTAATATACCGGCATGCGTGACCAACCAAGTGCCAGGCTCTATTTCCAGTTTAAGGTTACGGCCAGTTTCGACAGCGAACTGACGCAGCCGATCAGCAAAGACACCGCCGATCTGCTCCATATCAGTCTCGACTTCACCGCTGGTACGTGCAACTTTGTAGCCACCGCCCATGTCGAGTGTCACTACATCGGGCATTTGTCGGGCGATGTTCAGCGCCGATTTCGTGGTAGCATCCCACAAGGATGGGTCAACACCGCATCCTATATGGACCAGCAGCCGATCAACGATTAACCCTTTGCGCTTCGCAAACTCCAGCGCATCGGCTACGTACTCATGCCACAAACCGAAGCTCGAGTTTGCACCTCCGGTAGTTACACGATTGCTGTGCCCGTCCCCGAACGCCGGGTTCACGCGCAGCGCCAACCGGCTGCCCGGCTTCGTTGCTTCAGAAAAAAGCTCGAGCTGACGCGTCGATGTCGCAACATACCGTACGCCTGCTGCTAACAGTTCCGGCAAATTATGTGCCGATTGCTGGCTCGCAAGGCTTATTTTGCTGCCCGCGACACCTATCCCGAGCAATTTCTCGGCTTCGTAGCTCGAACTGGCATCGAAATGCAATCCTGTCTCATCAAATAGTTTGATAATGTCGGGATGGGGATTCGCCTTCACCGCATACCGCACTGTATGACCGAACGGCATCCGCAAGCCCACCAGTTCTTCTGCCCGCTCTTGGAGAAGTTTTTTGGAGTACACAAATAGCGGCGAACCGTGCTTGGCTACTAATCCGTTAGCTTGTTCATCCGAGAGCCACATTGTGGATGACACCTATTCAGATTTCGAATTAGTTGGCTCGAACTGTAGGCGCGCCAGCAGCCAATCGCGCGGCAGGATGCTCAGGAACCAGCCAGCGCGAGGCCCGCTCGTCTTGCCTATCAGCGCCCGGTAGAGCGTGGTGAACATTTCCTTCGGGCCCATGCCGGTCTCGTCTTTCAATTCGTAAATGGCATCATGGAACCACGCGCCATCGGCATCCGCCGGGGCACTTGCAACTTTGTCACCTAACTTTTCGAGGAACGCCCGCTCTGCCTCACTGAACTGGCCGGCATCCACGTTTTCGACGAGCGCAAACTTTACCTCATCAGGAGCTCGTTTTTCTAGCCAGTTGTCGATAAACTTCAGCTCGTTCTTGATGATTTCTGCGTCCTCTTCGGCAACTTGGGCATACTCAGTACGTTTGATGACCTCCAGCGTTTTGTCGGCGTCTTTGAGCGACGCTTGGTAGCTCGCCACTAGGTGCGAGAATGGCACGCGACTTACTGTTTTGCGTTCCTGCCCGTGGGTACAGATATATAACAACTGCTCTTCTGATTCCGTTTTGTCAGGTTTGGCAGCCAGTGCCGCGAACTCGTCCATGAGCTGGACGACACCGTTGATCGGGTCGAAATACAAACGCTTGAGCGGCGCCGCACGCAGAACAAAATATCGAACAACCTCCGGCGGCATAATAGCAGCGCTCTCTACCGCGTCGAGTCCAGTTCCCTTGCTGGCGCTCATCTTTTTGGTGTCGCCCACGAGGTTGATGAAATCATAGGGTACGGCAAGCGGTGGCTCAGCACCATACACGTCACGGCAAATATGTTCGCCAGTTTCTACGGAACCACCCTTGGTACTATGGTCGCGGCCAGACGGCTCGCAAGCGACATGCTGCAAGAACCAGTGTGCCGGAAAATCCAGGCGCCAGTCGAGTTTGACCAAGCCGGTATTATACGGAACAGTCACCGCCAAACCATCAGCGCTTTCGTACTGGATAGTTTTGGCATGCTTGTATATCGAGGTGAACCGACGCTTTTTAAGTCGGCCCTCTTCTACGATTTGGATCGGTGACCATGTGTCATCGAGCTTGCGCCCGCTCACCTCTTCAAGCACTTTGCGTACTTTAGGGATGTTCTCGAGCGCCAATTCTATAGCCGGCACGAACCAGCCTTCACGCCAACGTTTGTATGCACGGACATACTCCACGTCGACACCCAACATAGCACACGCATCGATCAGCCCTTGCAAGAAATAATCTGCATACGATTGGTCCGAACCATCAGGAGCCGGGATGTCGCATATCGGGTAGCCTAGATACTTTTCGAATTCGGCCGGGACATTAACTGGGATTTTACGCAAGTTATCCAAGTCATCCACGAACTGCACGTGACGTGCTTCGCGACCGCGCCTGCGCAGTTCCAACAAAATCGCATCAGCCGTCAGTAGCTCGCGCAAGTGGCCCAAGTGATACGTTCCCGACGGTGCGCTGCCCGTCTCAATCAGAATTTCACCTTCAGGGTGACGGGCGATCAACTCGTCAACGATATTGTTTAACCACTGCATTATATTTTCATCCTTTGCTCTTCACTTTATCATAAAACACCCCGGCAATTGGTCGTAACGCCGGGGTGCTTAGCTCGCTGTAAACTCGCTTCGGACGTTACGACCGAAGCTTGGGCTTTATGATACTGAGTCGATTACTGTATTGCATGGGAGTTCAACTGATATGAGCGATTTTGAAAACGGTAGTCTCTGCAGGGGTTTTAATCTCTATCTCGTCGCCGACTTTCTTACCAAGCAAGGCTTTACCGATAGGCGATTCGTCAGAAATTTTGCCGTTAAGTGGATCAGCTTCTACTGTGCCGACCACCTGGAAGGATTTACTCTTACCATTCTTGCTCTCAAGCTTGACTGTATTGCCCAGTTCAACTGAACTGTCGTTTTTCGGGGTCGTGATAACGGCAGCATTTTGAAGAATATGCTCAATTTCGGAAATACGGGATTCGTTCTTCTCTTGCTCCTGGCGAGCGGACTGGTATTCGGCGTTTTCGGCAAGATCGCCGAATTCACGGGCAGTCTTAATGCGGTCAGCGACAGCACTACGTTCAGCAATCAAAGCCTTCAGCTCTGTCTCAAGCTCGGCTATACCGTCTTTGGTCAATCGAAACTGTTTGTTCATCATGGCTCTCGCTCCTCTCTCGGCTGGATTCGTTGACTTTTTGTTTATATAACGGCGATGATATCCGCATTATACCTGTACGCCGGTAGCCGGCGCCAGCATTTTTATTACTTCCTCTCTGGCCACAAACTGTGGTTGCTCTTGCGTACGTGACTTGACCTCTAACTTGTCTTCAGCAATCGTTTTGCTGCTCACAACCAGTCTGTACGGTATGCCCATCAAATCGGCATCAGCGAACTTCTCGCCTGGGCGCACGTCACGGTCATCATATAGTACTGCAACTCCTGCCTGAGTCAAGTCATTATATACGTCATCCGCCAGCGAGACAACCTGTTTATCGTCACCTAAGCGCGCCAAATACACCTTGAATGGCGCAACTGCCTCCGGCCAAGCCAGACCTCTTTCATCAGCGAAGTGCTCAGCTAGCACCCCCATCAGCCGGCTGATACCGATACCGTAGCAACCCATGACTATCTGTTGCTGCTCGCCGTGCTCGTCCGTGTAATACACATCGAGCGCATCAGTATACTTGGTTTCAAGTGGGAAAATATTCCCTACCTCCACGCCGCGCTTCTCTACTAGCTCATCTTTTTTCAACCCAACCTTGACCAGATTCTCATCGGTGTAAATTTCTTTGTTGATGGCGATTTTCTTGGCCTCATGGACATAAATCGTATCTTCACCGATGGGGCTGACAGTCTGGAATTCATCACTGAATTTCTCAGTGAAAATACCGCCGTCGGCGTAGGTACGATACGTGAATTCGCCCAGCCCAAGCCGCTCATATACTTTGGCATAGGCCGCAGCTACTTTTTCGTAGACTTCGGCGTGCTCTTCTTGTGAGCGCGCGAACGAATACATGTCTTTCATGACGAACTCACGGCCGCGCAGCAACCCACTCTTGGCCCTGAGCTCATTGCGGAATTTGTTCTGAATCTGATACACCAGTACTGGATAATCTTTATACGAACCAACGAAGTCTTTTAGCGCATCGACGATAGGCTCTTCGTGCGTCAGCCCTAGGCCGAGTTCAGTACCGCTCTTCAGCGCTGTCTTGAACCAGTTGTCGACTTTGGCGTCATCCCAACGGTCGGTTTTTTCAAAAAGTTCGCGTGGTTGTAGCGCGGTCATCATTACTTCTTGGCCACCGACAGCATTCATTTCCTCGCGCACGATCTGCTTAATGTTCTCGAGCACCTTTAAGCCCAACGGCAGATAGGCATACACACCTGCCATTTCTTTGTGGATGAAGCCAGCCTGGATGAGCAACTTAGCATTCCGCGCAGTCTCGTCTGCTGGCACGTTCTTGCTTGTCCTCGTAAATAACTGCGACATTCTCATACGTTTTTACTCCTTTTCGGATTCTTTCGGTAATAGATTGTTAAAGATTGAAATTACGAACAATAAGGTAACGGCCGCTTGGCCGGCATAATAGTTGAGATGATATTTGAATAGTTCCTATTCATTTGGTGGGTATTGTACCATCTGTATTCCGGATACGACAACAAATTTAAACAGTTGCAGCCACGTAACCCAATTCTTTAGTGAGTATGGAAGATAAAAAGGCTAATGAATGCGATGGTATTCTTGAGCCCATGGACGCCCATGGACGCCCAGAGCCGATCGGTTTTCTCGCGCAAAAGGATGAGCACCAACGACAATACAAACGTGTCGATGGCAGCCACCCACAATAGCGGCGCACCTTCGCCAAACTCCAGATGCGCCGTGGCAAAAAGGATGCTCGTTACCAAAGCTGCACCTATCTTTGGCATGCTCCTGCGCAAGGAGCTATACAGGAAACCACGCATAAGGATTTCTTCCGCTATCGGCGGCAGGATGACCAAGCTGATCGCCGTCATCGCGAGCTGCCCGAATCCGCTTGCTGTTTGAAATCCGATCTGCTGCGGCTGGTTGACGTTCAGAGACGGGATAAACTTCATAAGTATGCTCAACAAGACCGCATATGACACGAAATACAAAGCAAACCCGCTGAGCGCATATAAAACATCCTCGCCCTTAGCCCGCTTCAGCCCTATTTCGCCGAGGCTGATTTTGAAATGCCTAAGGAACGCCCAGAGCGACAAAAGTGTCAGGCCTTCTGCGACAACCACATAAATAAATTGTGCTACAACGGAGTTATTGACCCAGTCATTCGCCTGCGAGTCCGACCAGTGGTGCAACGCCGGATAAACCGACAACAGTAACCCACCAATAATCTGCGATGCAAAATAGATAAACAGCACGATCAGCACTGCCCCAATCGGGTGCACCCACGGTTTCCGAACGTCGTCCTTCTGGTCTTTTATCTCGGCTCGTGCTGGGCGTTTCGTGAGATGGTGCAGTTTGTTCGAGATACGAGCACCGAAGCGGAGCGTACTTTTTGGTACGTGAGCATCGGAGCGCAACATCTCGGACGAAATGTGCCGTTCTACGGAAGAGTCTTTTTTAGAGGAATCTTTGGACATCGACGATTGTTATCACCCCTATAAGTAATAATAAGAAGATAAAACTCCCCCCGTACACCGCCTCCTCGAATTCCTGCGTCAGCGG
>Ga0187809_10000090_pt1 | contig 64247 bp, 64 predicted proteins | sample NC_wetland_sal_i_8_FD_132415 | JGI IMG/M metagenome (GOLD analysis project Ga0187809, IMG submission 132415) | Wetland sediment microbial communities from Neuse River Estuary, North Carolina, USA - ASW_4 | ecosystem: Environmental > Aquatic > Freshwater > Wetlands > Sediment | place: USA: North... | reverse complement strand
GTCGTTCTCCTTGATAAACCGTCTCAACTGCTCCTTGGAAACCATAGCCATTCTATTCTACCTCCCAATTTTGTACTCCCATAATGGGATTGGGAGTTTACACAAAATATTTTACACCCTCTGCCCCATTGTTCAGGTACGGAGACGTAGCGCTCCTCAAAGGACTCATTATCAATATAAGAAAAATTCACATCGTAGAACTCCATACCGCCGATTTTCTTCAACTGCTCTTTAACACGGCGACGCATTTCGAGGGCGAAAGTTAGGACCTCCTCGATGTCCTCCATAGTGAACCTTGAATTGGTACCCGAATTTGACAAGTCTCCCGAAGCCGAAAGGTGAGTATTCCGGAGCAAATCGGCCGCCTGTTCCGGTAAATCTCGGCCACTCATTCCAGCAGAACCCGGCCACTTTTGACCACTTTCCGGAATCCTAGATCCCGGTCTTGTTTTCTCAGTGTCGGCGCCAAAATTCGTAGCAGGTGGACAAGTTTCGCTCGTGACTTCAATCGTATCCCAGGTCGAGAGGAGCATTGTCTACATGGCCGTCTATGACCGAAAGCTGGAAACACTGCTGTTTCCTAATCCTCAGGGACGACCCAAAAACTGTGGAACCCGACTGGAGTTATGTACATCATGAGTTGAGCAAGAAGGTGTAACGCTGTAACTGCTTTGGGAGGAGCATAAGGCAGAACAAGCCGATGGGTGCCACTACAGTCAGTACTGTAACCGTTATCGTCGATGGACTGTGAGTAATAGCCCGAACGTGGTGGGTCTTTTTCCAGAATACCAGGGATACGCTGAGAGCGAGGGTTACACTCAAGGTGTATATAGTAATGCCATAGATACGGAAAACGCTATTCGTGCGGCGGATTCACTTTCTACCGTAAATAGCAGATTCATGTGGCTTGAAGGTGTTTCCATGGGAGGGGGCGGGTAGGTTCGAACCCCAAGTCCTCGGCCTACACAGACTCAGTTGTCGCCATTAGTCCCTTCGTTGGATGGGACATTACACTAGGTGGGCAAATCAACACAAAACGAATCCTCACCTCGGACAAAAAACACCTGGGGACTGCTCAACTAGCGAATATCTTGCTATAATGACCATGCTGATTAGACGGAGCGTCTCCTGTTGTGTACTTTGCTGGTGCCACGACAAGGGGCGTTCTTTTCCATTCCCAGAATGAGGACAGTATATTCGTCAATTTGGGGACAGGAAATACCGTCAGCATTGAGGTATTATGCGTGAGGAAAAAACACTTTCGGTGAAAATTAGCCACCAGATGGTGGCGGTGAGTAAACAAAATGAGAGCACTCGAGGAGGTACCAAAGTGAACAGTGACAGTGCGTTGATGGTCATTGACGTTCAACAGGCCATGTTTGATGAGCAAGACCCAGTTTACGCAGGTGACGTTCTTTTGGAACGAATTGGAAATTTGATTGCTAGAGCACGATCCTGTGGTGTTCCTATTATCTATGTTCAGCATAATGAGGGACCGGGTGAACCTCTCGAAACAAATACCCCTGGTTGGAATATCCATTCTGCTATTGCTCCGATGGAGGGTGACGTAATTATCCAAAAACGTACACCAGACTCGTTTCATAACACTAATCTCCAGGATGAACTCAAGAAACTGGGAGTCAAAAGGCTCGTTGTAGCAGGGCTACAGACCGAAATGTGTGTTGATACAACGTGCCGTCGAGCGTTTACCCTGGGCTACCAGGTCATCCTCGTTAAAGACGCTCACAGCACGTGGGACAGCGGTCAACTTACAGCTGGTCAAATTATTGAACATCACAACAATGTACTGAGATGGTTTGCAGATACTGCAGAATCTGCCGATGTCGTATTTTGAATCTATCGCCACCTATGGTGATTGCAGTTAACGACAGACATGTTGTGGCGCATAGGGGAGTTCATCCTGAGTTGGCCATGAGTCAGACGATTGTAGGACGGCTTGAGCCGTGTGACTCGACCGGATCACGCACGGTTCTTACGGGGCCAGGGCATCGAAGGGTGTCTGAGCTACCTGACCAGATAGACTGAACAAGGAGAAAACATTACTTTATTGTGGGAGGATTAGAAGATACGAACCAGTATAATTGGTACTTCAAGAATCCAGATGGAGAAACTTATGAACTGGTAAGTACTCGTGTATTTTTACACCCCGAAACTGCTTGACACCATGTTTTACAAGGGAATGGTTCAGAAGATGTTACAAGATTAAGTCCCTGGAGGCTATAATAGTTTAGCCAAAGTTTCCTATTTTTTGCGCGCACACATGATGTAGTGATGTACTTTTACTGTTCAGCACCAAATCAAGCACACAATCCGGATGTCTTGATGCAAATGGCTCGAGAACGATTGCCGACTGCCTACTAGTGTGGACCCGTTGGTATTTTGCCTAGACCTACTTGAAAACTTTTACTCCACAGATCCATGTATGCGAGACGAACTCTCTTACTCCTCGTTTTAGACCCCGACATGGAAGATTTGCAGCTCGATGAGGGTCTGGTACATGAGACTATCGCTAGGGTACTGGACTATGCGAGGGATGAGCGTGATCGCCGTGGGTACATTGACGGCAAAGGCTGGGCACATACTGTTGCACATACAGCGGATGCGCTGGACAGCTGTGCTCAGCACCCATTGTCCACGAATGCTGAACGGTTTAAGGTGATCCACTGTATCGCGGACTTAGCGACATTGTCTAATCCAATTCACTTTCAAGAGGACGACAGACTCGCGTTTGCAGCCAGTCGAATCATTGAATGTAGCTATCCACAAGGATAAACCAAAACTGGGGGGGATGCGGATATCCCACGTCTCCATATTATTGGATTATACTTGCCTTAATCCTATCAATCGAATGCAGGTGAAGCTATGCTCACTCTTCACAACACAGAGAACCTTGCTGGCATCGAAATATCCGGCGACTACTTCGACCTTGATGCACTATACATGGCCCTGGTCATGATTATCGGGGACGAGGGAGACTACGGAGACTACGAGGGTGCGTGGATGCGCGTACTTGGACTTCTTTACGACATCCGACATGCGTTCCAGGGGCATCGGGAATTTGAGTTTGTTCTTAATGGTATGGATGCGGACAGAATGAAATTACTGGAAATCATTACACCAGACAAGAACCTCTATTATAAGGTCAACGTCTATTATCCCGAAGTTCTATTCGTAACCATTGCCATCAACGACTTTATCCGCCTCTATGCGAGACAACAGGCAAAGTCAGCACCATTTCCTCTGATGGACAAGAAAAATTTATGGGATACGTATATTGCGAATGCCAGATTGTTTCAGTCCTTGGTTGCGAATTGCCTGAAGGAAGCGGTCACGGAGGCTTCATACAAGCGGGTGATGAACCTCATACACAAGGACTATCCGTGCACAGAGGGATATACGACGCAGTACTTGGACCTGCTGAATATCCGATATTTGAATATCAAGGAAAAGGAAGAACGGGCAAAGGCATTGTCAACAACCGTTAAACGCATGGTGGAGAAGGGTAAGGAATATCAGGAAATCGAGCGAACAGTGATAGAAACGGCAACGGCCAACAACTGCTCGACAGAAGACATTGGTTTTACGGACTTGGATTATCCAGAGGAAATGCAATGGTAGGGATCCATTGAGCAACGTGGACGGTACGTAACGGGGGAGACCTGGAATCCTTTGTGATGGAAAAGGACGTCATTTATGTGGGTGGCGGGAATACAACAAACCTTTTGGCCCTCTGGCGAGACTGGGGACTTGACAGGAGCAAACTGTCCTCATTACGACGGAGAACCAGAACGACGGCCCACCTTTAACCGGCTACTTCGGGAAGGGAAGATTGGTGCGGGCGTAGCGGCAGATGATGGGGGGCTCTTCACTCTGTGGACACGACGTTGCACGCGGTGGTAAGTTCGCGTCCCAATGCCAGCGCCTATCGGCTTACTGTGGGCGAGACGGGTGTCATTGAAGAGGAAATGGCGAAAGAGTTTCTTTCATACGTTCATGCTACTTGTGCCTTACTGTGGCTGCGGTGGCGGTGGCGGTGGAGCCGGAGGCGGAGCAGGTGCAGCCGTTACGGTCACAACTAAAAAACCGTGCAAGAAAGGGGCGTCCGTGCGGCGCCCCGGAGTTTCAACAACAATGGACCATTTTAATGTCTCATTACATCGTCAACACAGCACGAAATCGAACCTCGGCGTCCATCATTCTAGCATAGGCTTGCGCTACATCATCAAGGGGAAAGATTTCAATGATGGGCTCTACACCTTTCAGCATACTGAATTCAATGGCATCCCGGCGAGCTCCAGGTGTGGTCGCAACCCACGCTTGCACACTCCTGCGGCCTTGCATCAACTGCCCGGCGTAGACTTGAATTGGGCCATTGATACCCGCCACAATTATCAGCTTTCCGTCCGGTCCCAAGCCGTTGACGAGCTGGGTAACAACTTTATTGTTGGGAGCTGTCACCAGAATGACCTTGGCTCCGCCAAGTTTTTGCAGTTCCTCATCCACCTTGGTGGCTTCGGTGTCAATGTAGATATCTGCGCCGAGATTTCGAGCCACATTTTCCTTCGCCGTTCCTCTGGATAACGCAACGGTTTTAAAGCCCATGCGATGGGCGTACTGAACCGCCAGGTGACCCAGGCCACCCACGCCTTGGATAGCCACGACGTCCCCCGGCTGTGCGCCGGCGTGCCTCAGTGCGTCAAAAGTGGTCGATCCCGCGCAAAGCAGCGGAGCCGCCTCCAATGTGTCCAACTCTTCCGGAATGTGGACCAGTTGGTTTGCGGGGGCAATCAGGTATTCCGCAAACCCTCCGTCGTAAGAGATTCCTGCGGGCCAACCCACACCCACGCGTTGGCCAACGGAGCAGCCGTCTGCTTCAGCACCCAATTTATCTATGATGCCAACAACTTCATGGCCAGGAATGCGAGGGTATTGGATGTTTGCAAACGCCCCTCCCTCTTTGACAATAGCGTCTCCATGGCAGACACCACACGCCAGTACCCGAATGCGAACTTGACTGTCTGCGGGTTCCGGTACGTCCCTGAGGACCAGCTCAAACTCTCCGCCTGGTTTTGAAACTTGAACAGCTTTCATTTTCGTCATGAATACACAACCATTCCATTGTAGTTTTTCCTTCACATATAAGGCATGAATTCAGGGGCTGGCGAATGATTAGGTGGATTGTGGGCTCTGATACTGATTCACATACAGAAAGTCGTCGACTTCGCGGCGAACCCTAAGATAATCACTGGTCTCAGGTAATGGATAACCCAGCCGGCAGGAATAGGCAATTCTGAGATGCTTGGGAATGTTTAAAATCGCCTTCATGTCCTCACCCATAGGTCCATCACTCAGAGCACTCACCAACTGTAACCCGATTCCAAGAGAGTGTGCCATTAGCCACATGTTTTCAAGTGCACAACCAAGACTGATAATCCCCAGGAAGTCCCCTTCCGAAGCAGGGGCGGGATGTGTGGGATTGTACAGGACGACAAGCAACGCAGCGCTAGATTGAATGGCCTTACCCTGATAATCATTCGTAATATCTTCCGGCTTGGCATCGGGCTTAGTCATGGCAGCCGGAAATCGCGTATGCAGTAAACCCGTTTTCTTCCGAAGCAATTCCTCCTCGGAAAACGACAGTTGTGCGTAGTTTTCCTGCAGGAAGGTTTCAGAAACAGGGTAGCTTATGGCACCGATTTTCTCCAGCAGTTCCTTGTCTTCCACCACGACGACTTCGAAATTCTGCATGTTGTGGGCAGTGGGTGCCCAACTGGCCGCCTCTAGAATCTGGTATAAATCTGCCTTGGATATAGGTCTGTTAGGGTCATAGAAGCCCCGCGAGGACTGTCTCGACTTAATCAATTGCAGTAGATTTTCCATGATTGCGCCTCTCCCTCAGAATGGTACTTCCAAATTCATGTCATACCCTTATTATAGCGCTTGGCAGGGTATTAATGCACATTACAAAACTATTTATGCATTAAAGCAACTTTCAAGAGCACCTCGTTCCAACATTGTTGTTTGCTGCCTTTCACTATCTGTCGTTGTGCGGAACCAGTCGTGAGTTAAGGGCAATTCACCCCTAACATTGGAGATGTCGACCAAGATGCCAAACAGTGATGCTCTAGTCGTTTAAGCCCTTTCCTTCGAGAATTCTCTGTACGCATTTTTCGACCCTTGATTCTCGTGTCCTAGACTGTTTTGGTTGGGAAAAATGCAGAAGGTATCCTCTCTGGCGCCCCGGTGTGAGCGTCTCAAAGGCACTTTTTAGGGCAGGCATTTCATCAAATTTCCTTTGCAACTCTTGCGGAACTGTGTAATCCATATGGGGCTTAAAACTAATTTCCAAACCGGCTTTTTCGACTTCAATGGCTTGCTGGATATAGGTTTTCAAAACAGGCTCCAGCTCGGCAATCTGCCTGGCGCTGGTGAAACGAATTTGGCGTGCTGCTTGAACATTCTCAGTCTGTTGAACGAGAATGCCATGGTCATCGCGAAGCAAGGCGCCCTTGTGAAATAGCAGCGCGCAGTACTCCTTGAATCCGTGTATCAGGACGATGTTCCTGTTTTCAAACGTGTAACAGGGATGCATCCATTTGAATTCTTCATTCAGATTGCAGTCCAGCACAATTTCTCTCAGCTTTTCATATTCGCTCTTCCACTTGGTGGATTTGGCCAAAAATTCATCGACTTTGGGATTCAATTTGGCGCTTTTCATCAGGGGGCACCTCTCTCGAATTGATGAGCCAAGGGGGAGCGCTTCGGACTCATCTTTGTAAGACACTATTTAAAATATTATCATAGGATTTGTTGCGCGTTCAATTGCCGACGTGCTGCTTTCCCGCGCAAGGTATTTCATTCATTGTCTTGTGACTGTCTCCACTTGTTAAATCTCCGACGGACAACTGTTCCTAGAAACCCGCGGTCTAGTGGGATTGCCATCTTAAGCATTCCCCAAATACGTCGATAAAGTGTTATTGTAAGTTTTGTTAGACATTGGTCGTCTACTATACCAGGCGGAATCAACCTGCGCTAACAATATACATAAAATTACATGGGAGATGTTTGAACATGAAGACCGCAAGGTTGCTCGGCACACTGGGAATCATCATTATGATTCTGGGAGTTTTGGACTTCTTTTTCAACATCGTGAGGATGCATCCAACCACGTTTCGCATGACGGTCTATGCGTTTGAAACGTACATTATGGTAATGGCTGAGCGATTCTTCGAGGGTGGGGTTCTCATTGGATTGTCGCGCCTGATTAAGAACCACGCGTGGCAGTAAAATGGACGGTTGTAAGAATAACGTAGACTCATTCGTCTACTCCGAGGACGACAAGTGTATGTGGTGTTATGGCGGGGTGTGAACACTGAATCAGAATGAAACCATCAACCAATGGTTTAAGGAATTCGGCAACGATATCTATCGATTAGAGTGTTGGGGTGGACCGTCTCTAAGGTGAACGTCACCTATCACCGGGATCAACAGGCAGCCAGAAAGATACTGCCGGAATCTCTGGAGGGAGGGGGTGCAAAGGAAATTTGAAAAATCGTGACGGACTAAACAAGGTAACCAATTTGGAAACATTCTATGAAGCGGCTGGGAAGCTGCAAATGCCGGAAGATATGCAGGTAAGGTTGCAACAGTACCTCAACCAACAGGAGTTTCAGACACTGGCGCCGGTTCAGCAAAGGAGATATTACCTCCGTACCGTTTCTGCCATAGTGGCGGCGGTGTTCATCGTGGCTGGCGTCGTCGGGCTCACATTACGTGGGAGCGTGGGGAAACCAGCACAAATCACAGCGAAATCCACTCATCATACAACCAATCCGGCCAAGAACACATACGATTACCAATCAGTGCTTGGATTTACGCCGCAGCTTCCGGCAAAGTTGCCTGCAGGGGTGAAGCAGTTCGACTCTGTAGCCCAGATTGTATTTAATTCCGACTCGCCAAATCTACATACGTTCACTGCTGAATACGAAGACAGAACTGGGAAAGTCATATTCAGTTTAACGGAGAGCGCCAACTACTCGGATGTCCATGCCGGTGTACAGTCGTACCCTCCCAAGGTGTATGACAAGAAGGTTTCGAATCAGGGGCGAGCCATCTATGTCACGGACATTTATCCGACGGATGGAACCCTAGGCGGGGCAACAGACACTCCAAATGCCCCGGATTATGTCATCCATACGGAAATGTTCCTGAACGGAGTGTACTATCAGTTGCAGGCGTTGAAGAACGAGGCCCCCGAGAAACAGTGCATAAAGCTTATGGAGGAAGACCTTGTTCCGTACGACGCGAGACCAGATGGAATCACGCGGGAGTATCACTCATTAGCCAACATTGAGGCCGCAAAAGGAGTGTTTTCGTATCAGATTGTGGTGCCGCAGAGTCTGCCCAAGGGATATAAGTTGCAAAGCGCTTCCGGATACCAATCGACGGGTACGGTTTCGCTACCCTCCACAGTTATTACAACCAATGAGTGCCAATTCATGTATGTTCCAGGTGTCCAGTCCGGCAGCGTAAAATTCGTGAGTATCACGGAGAAGGCGGGATCGTCAAAGTACTCTTTGCCGTTTTGGTCCGACCCCATGAAGATTCGCTCCACGACTGTCCAGGTTTATGGAAACAGCTTGGCTTGGTACGATCCATCCCGGCACGTTGTTATCGAAATCAGCGGTGGTGACGCGACCACAAAAGCAACTTTGGTGGAGTTCGCTAAGGCCATGGTGCCACAAGAGTGACGCCGAAGGGATTGCGCGGAAAGCCATGGCCGTCTCATAATGCCACAGAGATTGTGCGCAGAAACAGCTTTGCCGGGTAGCCATGTGAACTGACGGAGAAGGTGGTGTATGATGGGGGTCAGAAGACTAGGGAGGTTGCATCTGTGAGTCAGTTTCAACTCATTGCCACCACCGCTTTTGGCCTGGAGGCCGTTGTGAAACGAGAGCTGCAAGACCTTGGTGTCGAAGACATCCAGGCAAGCAACGGCTATGTAGAATTCAGCGGTGACGAAAACATGATTGCAAAATCCAACCTGTGGCTGCGCACAGCCAACAGCGTACTTATTAAAGTCGGACAGTTTCGGGCGAGCACCTTCGATGAACTGTTTGAACAGACAAAAGCCCTCCCCTGGCCAGATTTTTTGCCCAAAGACGCCAGTTTCCCCGTAAACGGGAGGTCTATACAGTCGCAGTTGTCCAGTGTTCCCGCCTGCCAAAGCATTGTCAAGAAGGCCGTAGTGGAGAGTCTCAAGCAACGCTACCGTATGGAAACCTTTCCGGAAACGGGAGCGGGCTACACCCTCGAAGTGGCTCTGCACAAGGACGAAGCCATCGTCACACTAAACACCAGCGGTGACGGTCTGCACAAGCGGGGCTATCGCAAGCTTACGGCGCAGGCACCCATCCGTGAAACCCTTGGTGCGGCATTGGTGCTGCTGAGTCGATGGGGTATCCATCGTCCCTTTGCCGATCCGCTCTGCGGTTCCGGGACCATCCCCATTGAAGCTGCTATGATTGGTGCCAATGTGGCACCCGGCCACAAACGCCGCTTTGCCGCCGACAACTTTGTCTGGATGGACAAACAGGTGTGGAAGGAAGCCAGACAGGAAGTGGAGGACAAAAAGAGACGAGATGCTCGCTTTGAGGTGTTCGCGGGGGATGTGGACAAGGCCGTTTTGAGCCTTGCCGAGTACCATGCCAGGCAAGCCGGAGTTGGTCCCCTGGTGCAAATTGTCCAGCAGGACGTAGATAAGTTTCGCCCAGAGACGGAATACGGCTGCATCGTTACGAACCCTCCGTATGGCGAACGCCTGTGGGAGGAACGGGAAGTTCGCCGACTCTATCAGACCATGGGGCGCGCCTTTAAACCTCTGGAAACGTGGTCAAAGTTTGTTATCACATCATACACGGAATTTGAGCGAGCCTTTGGTGCGAAGGCAGACAAGAAGCGCAAACTGTACAATGGGCGAATACAGACTAACTTCTATCAGTACCTGGGTCCATTGCCTCCGAGAGAAGGACGACGTCTCGCGGAAAGTGATGCCATTTCCGGCAACGCAACGTAGAGTAGCCCAGTTTGAGGACGAAAGACTCAAGGATGCAATCACGACTGCGTAGTCATCGGTCAATACTGCGTAGTCATCAGTCAGGACTGCGTATTTAAGCCAGGAATGAGTATTCATTAATGAGGTGACAGGGCATGATGAGCCAAAAACGGTTTGTCCTGCGATTAATCCCATGGTTCATCCTCATAGTTCTCACGGCTACAGGGTGTGCAACGTATCAGCCGCCGGTAATTCCTCCGAACACTGCATCCTTGACACCCAGAGAAGTGGTCAGCGACTATTACGAGAGCCTAGCTGAACATAACATGTCTAAGGCTCAGCGATTCCTGTCTCCCAAACTGATTCACTACTACCGATCGACAGCCGATGGCCTGCAAAATTTGAAAAAAATCTCGGACATACAGGTGTCTGCACCCACCACGATTCAACTCAAGAACAAAACCGAGGTACAAGTTACGGCCACATTTATGGCCGAATACTACCATGTACGCCGAAAAAGCAATGGGATGCAGACGCGGTTCCTCTTTCTCGGACGGAGTGGGGACAATCAGCCATGGCTAATTGAGTCCATTGGACTGGGCCCGTGACAAGTGATTGGGAAAAATAAAGGTTGTACACTCAAGACCCATACGCGGCTTGGATACAGAGGGCATAAATAACCTTCGCCAATAAAGCCTTATACTCCCCGGAGAATGAAGTGTGTTACAACATAGCAGTTTGAAAATATAGTTGTTGACTGAACCATCTCTAGGGTGTCAGCCAAACATAATTCTGAAATGATAATGCGCATCTACAAATATTTATGCAGATTTCGAGAGAGGGTCTTGTTGCACATTCGCCGCCTTTAGCGACACAAGAAACCACCAAACCTCGTGGATGTTGTTACCATTTCGACACATACACGACATGCTCCGTGTCCAAATCTGGACGACGCTGGAGCCCAATACGTTCTGCCACACTCATTGCCTGCATGTTTGTGGGACGTGTTCGTGCAACAACTGGTAAGTGGGGCTGATGAGACTGAGCGGCTTTTAGAGCTTCTTTTGCGACTTCAGTCGCATATCCCTTTCCCCATGCTTCTGGACCGTATCGATAATACAGGTTTAATATCTGCCGTCCAGACCATTCCATCACTTGGACTCCGCTGACACCGATAATTTTTTCATGAAGTCGTTCGATAACGGACCAGTAACCAATACCGTCCTCAGTCCAGTCATTAATCCACTCGACTACTCGTTCCTGTGCTTCATCTAAATCCTTCATTGGACCAGCGGGATTATGATGGTTGGTTTCTGGGTTGGAATGGATAGCGAATACATCTGCTGTATCGTCGAGACAAGGTATACGAAGGACAGCTGTATCGGCCTTGCCACCGTCAACCTACTGAAGCAGTCCGGCGTCTAAACTTTCCCCAAATATAGCCAAGCGTAAAAATGATAAACATTAATAAATATGCTACCAGCGTGTGAACGATAAGTGCAGGAGTCGGTTCAAAGCTGCTAAAATACCCAATAGGCGGAAGGGTGCGGGTCATAACATAAAATGGTGATATGTAAGACAACGATATAACTTCCAACACTTTAAGCCTGTGGGGATCTGACTCCAAGAGATACTGCCATATAAATATGAGAAAACAGATTCCCCATACGCTATTGCCAAATGCAAGACTTTGTATTTTCGACATGTTGAGCCCAGCAAACCTATTGCCTACCCAAATCCAAAATGGAACGATTACAATCTGGCTTAATATTGGTAGAGGGATAAAAGAGAAACCACTCAATCCAATCGCAAAAGGAAGCAGGACCCAGAGAAACTCTTTTCCGTGTTTCACGGAACACCTCCCATAATTCAAGATAACTGCCCGACAGCTCAATAACATCCACACACCAACACTGTATAATTATGTATGAGAAATGGTGATTTCTACTTCACCAATCCCCGCTACACGAAGAACATGACAACTAGTTTTAATCACTCATTGGGAAGTTGGATGCCCTGTACAGGATAAACAACATATTGGTCGAACCCAGAGTGTTCACTCCTCGTTATAATTTGATTCGACGAAAAAGCCATGAATTCTCCATTGCCTAAATCAATTGATATAGCAGGTACCAGGTGTCCCACTCCTCCTGACTTAGAGCCGCTTTCCAGCATGTAAATGAACGCGGCTTTAGTGAACAGTTGTGTTCCTTTTTTAACACTAGCGTAGAGTCCTTTCACATCATAGGTACCAGCATAGAAAACATAGCTCTTTTGGCGCTTGTCACCAGTGTATCCCGCCATCCACAAATCCTTAGTTTCCGAAAAGGCATCAAATGGTTTAACGGCATTATCATGGGGGGTAGCATTCCAATTTAAAGCGTAGGTTTGTACCGTAAGCGGGACATGTACTTCTGCTGCGAGTTTTAGATCATGGATTAACCATGCTGGACCTTTCCCACTAATGGAAATAGTTCGAGTGCGATTGGGGGGCGAAGCAGCATTCTCTAAGGTAGAAACGGAAGGGGCCTTTGTGTTGGTATTGTTTCCCACTCTGTTTCCCAAAGCTGTCGCCCCATTGTCTAATGTTTCACATCCTGTAAGAAATCCGACTATGCTTAGAGCCAGCCCAATCGTCGCCCATGGCTTGTTGTTTTGCTTCACTTCAAAATCCCCCTTGTTGATGTAAGACGATTTCGTGCCACGCTACGTGACATTCCACGTTGCGTGACACTGGCTGCACAGGAGGAGGTACGAATTCTTGCATATTTTTGCCTAATATTGCTAAAATTAGACAAATTCCTTGGTGGATATTTATGTATTGACTACTGGAAAAAATGCCATCCCTGGCCTTCATCATTGTAGAAAACTCGACAAATACCAAGTACGTCTGTCCTCATCAAATCACCATTTCCAATTCAACTAACCTTATGTCCCACAAGCAGCCTTCGGCATCAACTGCATATCCATGCAACTCCCCCCCCATGGCCGGTCCTGCACTCTTTTCCCCTATGTGCCATTAGCATCAACCTTCCACCGATTTCAGTTTTGCGCCCCAACTTCGGCGCAGTGCGAGGCCGGAAAAAATGGCACCCAGAGCCATGAATACAATACCCGTGATAAATAGCGGACCGTTGACATCCTGAGTGATGAGCAACTGAGGTGCATATGACGTGATACGTATGAGAGAAAGGATGGAGAGCAGCGCCGCAATGACCATCGAGATGAGAATGGCGGTTTCCGGGACGAAGACGAGCCTCAGTTCCCGTGCCTGAAATTCAGTTCTGGCCACCACCAAAGATACAGCGACGGTGCCTGTGATGAGGAGGATTGCCATGACGGCTAGATAGCTGAGCAGGTAAACATACACGTGTCTTTCCGGACGCCACCAGGCGATGCCACCTGTGGCAAGCAGTGCCGCCAACGCACAGCCCAGCGCAATGCCAAACGGCAGCAATACGCTCTTCTTCCTCTGTTCCATCGCTCTTTTAATAGATACGAAAAACAGTGGCATTCCGGCAAGCAGAAAGACTACGAAACCGATACATCCAACAATGAGCAGTGCGCCGTGAAGCACGTTTAACTCGGGGTGGGCGTGGGCTGCCGTTTGAAAGTTGGGAACGGGATCGTTAATGCGTTGCAGCATTGCCCAGCCAACACCAAACACGATGAATGCGCAAAAGGTCATGACCACACCGGAACGCACTCGGTTTACCATATTTACCACTCCCTCCGTAATTCCACTGTAGTTCAGGTGTGCATCCACTGCCCCAACGATGAGGTCCAGCATAGTTTTTGGCGTGATTTTACACTCCTCCAGCAGCGCCAACATTTCGTCTTCATATCTGTCCCGCCACTGGCGAGGATAACAGCGGATAATCCAGCGCATCAAAATCCCTCCGTCTGCATCAATCGGCTTTTGCCCACGGAGGCCACCTGTTCCAGCGTTGCCACTTGTTTGCGCAGAACCGTAAGGCCTAGTGCGGTGATGCGATAGGGACGACGGCGTGAATCAGAGGGCAGGGCTTCTATCCATCCTTGTTTTTCTAAGCGACTGATGGCCCCATACAGCGTTCCTGGCTCCAACTGTGTTCCACTGAACTGCAGGATGTCTTCCATCATGGCGTAACCGTGTTTCGATCCGCTGGCCAGACTGGACAGTACGAGAAACGAAGCATCCGAAAAACGGCCCAGCTCGTTCTGATTCATTTCACAGGTCTCCTGACAATATTAAGTTTAGCTTACTAAGTTAAACTTAATATACCCGGGCGCAGTGTCACTTGTCAATGGTCTTAACGTCAGGGAAGTTCCAAGGTATGGGACACCTGTACATAGGGTACCGTATTTCTGGAGAACGGAGGTGATGAATGGTGAATAATCAAGCATTGGCGGGACATGAAACGATGGAGCTTCACGAGTTGCTTGCGTTCAAGAATGTGTGTCTGACGAAATCCCGGACCATGCAGCCTCTGGTTAGTGACGAGAATTTGAAGAATCTACTGCAAAAGGCCGTTGACGTCGACAGAAGGCATATCCAAGACCTGCAAGACATTCTTTCTACAGGTATTCAGGTACACTAATTCAGATGCACTAGGGGGTGTTTTTATGAATCCAGTCGTTGAATCCTTGACCGGAACCGCTGGCATGACAGACCAGGTTATTGCTGCAGACTTGCTGATTGCCTGTAAAGCAGGAGTACGTGATTACGCTACCGCGATTAGCGAGACAGCCTCTCCACGTGTGCGATCCACACTTCGTCGTCACTTGGACGACGCTATCAATTTTCATGAGCAAGTGTTCAATTATATGGAGGACAAGGGTTGGTATAACGCCCATGACATCACCAAACAGGTTGAACTGGATATCAGGAACGCGGATACGGCCTTAAATCTCTAGGGATTGAGAGGACAGTCGGTGTGCAGCCGACCTCTCCATCGCCATTCAAGTTAAGAGGCAAGGCGTCAACCGTCCCATTGGGGACGGTTGACTTTATCTACCATGCCCTTCACACTGCAACGCGCAGCTTCTGCGAAAACTCCGCCTGCCCCGGTTTGGAAAGCAGGAAATTCGAAGCTGGAAAAGAAGTGGTGGGAGTTAATTAGGCAGAGCACGGCTGATGCCATAGACAAGGGTGATTTTTCCGGTGAATGTTCCGGTACATATCCATTCAGTTCCTGCTGTTCGCGGGCAGATAAACGCCAATACAACTGCAAAACAGAGGATTTTGTTAGCAACCTTGATTCTCATGGCTGTGCAGCAGCTTCTGCTCGTTGTTGTCCCCCTGGGAACGCAGGCGTTGTTTCACAAGCCCTATACGTGGAAAACGATCTTTGCTACCAACCTCACGCAGTGGGATGGCCAGTGGCTGTTGCAAATAGCCCAGTCTGGTTATATGAATTTGGCGCATACGGCGTTTTTCCCCTTGTATCCTGGTGTGGTACGTATTGTTGACGATGTCACCAGGCTTGGATATTCCGCAAGTGCCCTGCTCATTTCCCTGGTCTGTTTGGCTGTGGCCCTCTATGTTCTCGGTTTGTGGATGTACGAGCAGTTTAATCTGCACACCTCATTGTTGGGTCTGACCATGCTCGCTCTATTTCCCACATCCTTCTTCTTTCGTGCCGCTTACACAGAGTCTATGTTTCTGGCTCTGTCCGTTACAGCCGTGTATCTATCTAGTCACCGCCACTTTTTTGCCGCTGGAACCGTTGTGGCCCTGGCGGCTTTAACTCGAAACACCGGAGCGTTGTTGGATATTGTTCTGCTGTGGGACTATGTTAATTCCCGGTCCATGGGCTGGACTTTTTGGAAGGCCAGTTGGTGGCGCAAGGTCGATGTTAACGTCGCAGGCTTGTTTTTTCCTGCCGTGGCCCTATTACTGTTCTTCATCTGGCTGAAGTTTCACACCGGATATTTCCTGGCTTTTTTGCATGCGGAACAGGTGTGGCATCGGACTTTTGGGTTACCCTGGATGACTATAGGCTCTAGCGTATTCCAGTTGTTTCAGCGACAGCAGTTGTCCAATCTACCCTATCACCTGCTGGAAGTAGGGTCACTGTGTCTGGTCCTCCTTGCACTGGGCTATGGCTTATCCTCCGCACGGCGAAGCTCCCACCAAATGGGGAATTATCTTTACCTTATTCTTGTTCTGTGGGTCTGCACTACGGCGCCAGCCAAATCCGGAAATGGACTGCATCAGTGGGATTATTTGCTCAGTATGTCGCGGTTCGTCTTGATGATGTATCCGGTCTTTGCTTACCTAGCAAACGCCATCCACAGGAAATCCACGGCAATTTCGTTGGCGGCCGTCAGTGTTGTCCTGAGCTGTGTCGTTTACGGCGCCTTTTGTGTGGGGGTTTTCATTGCATGAGTTGCAATGCTTCTGTAGCATGGATGAGAGAATGTCTTTGCGCAATCAGTTGAAAACTCACGGGTCTCGAATGTCACCATAGGGTTCAGGCTGCATCACGGGTCTCAGGCGGTATTAAGGGAGGGGATTCATCTTGTTCAAGGTGACGATTCCAGGTCGCGGTGATTTGGAGATTCAGCACGCCGTCTTTGACTTCAACGGCACACTGGCAACGGACGGCAGGTTGGCCGACGGGACAAGGAAGCTTCTTGGCCGGCTGAAAGACATCGTCGATGTGCACGTCATCACCTCGGATACCTATGGCACGGCTAGGGAAGAATGCAGGGATGTAGGCATCAGCGTCAAAACTCTTACCGGTGGTCTTGCCGCCACCGAAAAGGCGGCCATCGTAGCAAACCTGGGTGCGCAGCACACCTGTTGTATCGGAAACGGCGTAAACGACGCGGAAATGTTTCAGGTATGCGGACTGGCCATTGTTGTCATTGGCGATGAAGGCGCCGCCGTCAAGGCACTGAAGCAAGCGGACATTGTGGTGAAGAACATCGAAGACGGTATTACCCTGCTATTGCAGCCTAGTCGAATCACCGCAACACTGAGGGGCTAGTGGGTCCATCCCCAATCTACGACTTGACTGCGGAAGCGCTGCGCGGACTTTGCGGCTTACGGGCCGCCACGTAAGCGACGTAGGCGCAATAGGCCACCATACCGAACAGGATTGCCATAAACCATGGCAAGTGCAGCATAAGGCCAGTCAGAGTCGCCAGGGCGGTCAACAGAGTGCCAATGACCCCATGGATGCCTCCTTGCGCAAAATCAATGCTCTTGCCGTGGCCGTCCGAGAAACGAATGAGTATCAGGGCGGTCAGAAATACGGCGGGGAAAGCTGCCAGCAACCCGGAAATGTGGGGTGACAGCTTGGCAACGACGCTGATGCCTGCCACGGCCAAGCCGCCAATGAAAAATCGCACCATATATGGTAACAGAGTTTTTATCATTCTGATTCGCTCCTCTTATTTTGGAAGGACTGCGGAAGTTATTGCAGACGTCGCTACCCATATCGTCAGCATCGCCAACAGGGCGACACCAAATGGCAGTCTGGCTAAGGTTCGCGGTGCAGCCCAAACCGTTACCATGTTTGCCAGAATGGCGCCAAGGCTGGCCGTCACAATGGTAATTAACAAGGTGTCGAGACCTCTGCCAGGATTGCTCCATGCTTCAAGGACAAAGACCGTGACGAAGATGGCGGGAAACCCGGAGAGGACACCGCCAATCTTGCCACCCAAGCGGTTGGCCAAGACCGTGACCGCGGTTATGACCACGCCTCCGATAATAAATTTCATTAGTATCAGTTCCATTTATCTCACCCAATCACAATAATAAAATCACCACCCCAAGCAATCAAAGACGTATAATTTATTAGAAAGCATAAGTGTTTGCTTATAACCAAGAAACCAGGTGGGAGTACAAATGGACATTCGCGATTTGGAGTACTTTCTGGCTGTAGCCGATCACGGTCACGTCACCCGTGCCGCTCAATTCCTTCGCGTCAGTCAGCCGGCGGTTAGTCAGGTCATCAAGTCTCTGGAAGGGGAAGTGGGACAGCCTCTGTTTTATCGCACGCCCACGGGCGTTGTGCTCACGCAAACTGGGGCGCTCCTGCGCCAGCGTGCATTGAGAATACTCAACGAACTGGAGGATGCTCAGGAGGCTCTTCACATGACGCGAAACCAGACACGGCAGCTTCGCCTGGGCGTTCTGCCAACGTTGGCCCACGACTACGTTCCGGCTATCCTACGAGCTTTTCTCGAAATGGAAGAGGTGGATCCACAACAAATCGACGCTTCCGAGGAAATCAGCATTGCTCAGGGCAGCACAGAAGAGTTGTTACGGGGTGTCAATAGTGGGGATTTGAGCCTGGCTGTGGTGGATTTGCCCATCAGCGAACCGGCATTGTCCGTCGCCCGCCTGTGGAAGGAACGCCTCGTCATTATTGCACCCATAGATTCACCACGCCTGCCCAATCCGGTACGGCTGGAAGACTTGGCCAATGAGGTCTTCATCACTATGGAGGCGGGCTACGGTTTGCGTGATGCACTTTACCGAAATGCGCTGAATCGCGGCTTTCAACCAAAAGTATTGTTCGAATTGAAAAGTGTCATGGCCATTGTTGGCTTTGTGCAGGCAGGTTTTGGCATCTCTATGGTGTCTGCTCGAACTGTGGCGCTAGAGGCTCAACTGGAGCAGTTGCAACTCGTTGATACCCTCCCTCAACTCACCAGGGACATTGGCGTTGTTTGGCGCAGCAACCGCCGTCTGCCTCCGTTCCCCCGCCGCTTTCGAGACTATTTTCTCAGCCAAGCAAGAATGCTGGCTCAGACAGAAGAGGGCCTGATTATCTAGACCGAGGTTTATGGCTAGTCGCGTGCGATTTATTGTCGGCCCGTGCGTTGGGTCTATGAAGCCGCCTGTGGCCGACGGACGAGCTTACGGCCTGTGCAGTCGGCCTGTGCATTGGGTCTATGCAGCCGCCTGGGGCAGATGGCCGCGCTTACGGCATGTGGCTTACGTTCATAAAAGCGGTACAGACCTAAAACGAATTGACGTTTGGTTTCGTTTATATCAGTGAGAAACAGTCTACGCGATTCAACCGGATTTTTGACCCGAGTCGTAAAGGGGGATGGCGGTTGCAGCAGTCAGACGAGTGCCTTGTGGAACAAATCAGACAGGGTAATCAATCCGCCATGGAGCTCCTTATTCGCCGCTATTACAAAGTGGTGTTTGGGCTTGTCTACCGAAAAACCGGCGACTATCATACAGCGTGCGATTTGACCCAGGAGGTCTTTGTCAAGGTGGCCCAGTCCATTGGGCAGTACCAGACCACGGGGTCCTTCAAGAGTTGGATTGTGGCCATCACATACCACCACTGCACAGATTTCTACAGGAGTGCACAGTATCGGCGGCGGCAAAATGAGACGGAGTTCAATGCGGAAATTGCAGATGAGGCCTCCAACATTTACAGGCTATTGGAACGCAAAGACGAACGGACGCGAGTGCGGAGTGCGTTGATGCAACTGCCGGACTTTCAGCGGGATACCATCATTTTGAGCTACTACGAAGGCATGAAAATGCGCGAAATCGCCCATGTCATGAATTGCAGCGAAGCTACGGTGAAATCACGGCTGCACCAGGGACTCAACAAACTTCGAAAATTTCTCCTGGGAGGTGAGATGCATGCAGAGAGCGGAAACCATTCGTGAGTGGCAAAGGCTGGCACAAGAAGGTCTGGTTCAGGATGGTGAAAATCAGGTAGATGTAGAAGCACTGGCGGTATTGCTGGACGAGTACACTGTTGAGTTTCCTCCGGAGGAGGTTTTACAACGAGCCGTTGAAACCACTCTGGACTATTTGCCACGACCAGAATCAACGCCAACGATGGAACAATTGGTAACGGAACGTGTCCGAAGCCCACAAACTGTTACTCCGCCCACGCTGGTGAATGTATCTGCCTCTCTCAGTTCGGCGTCTCAGACGTGGTGGATTGGCGTGCGACGCCAGATACAGATATTCAGGGTCCAGACCCAGTACATGGCAAACTGGTTCTGGCCACTAAGTATTCTTCTGTTTGCGTGCGGATTCTGGGCAACTGTCCATCATGGCGCCAATCCGTACAAAACCATGCTGTTTCTCGCGCCCATGCCTTTCGCACTAGGTGTCATGGAACTCATGCGGGATGTGGATGTTGGAATGGCGGAAATCGAGCTGACCTGCCGCATTTCACTACCGCAAATGCTGATGTCCCGTACCGTATTGCTGGGACTGTACAATGTAATCCTCAATGCAGCCATTTCTGTGGCGTTGTACGTGGCCTTTGGTGTCGACTTCTGGCGCGTGGTGCTCTTGTGGCTCGTTCCCTTTACCTATATGGCCGCCGTAATGTTGTTTCTGGCAACAAAGGTTCGGAGCCGATTGCTTGCTCCGTTCAGCATGTTGATGTGGGGCGGTGGAGTTCTGATTGCGCTGGCAAATCCCAATTTACTGCCTCAGTTGCTGGCATGGAGCGAAACTTGGCTTGTGGGACTGGCTGCCATGGGTTTGCTGTTGGCTAGCCTGCAAATGATGCGGCTGCATCGAATGTTGGAACGGGGGACCATCTTTGAAACTGCACATTGACGGTGTTTCGAAACAGTACAAAGGAAAGGTTGCCTTGGCAAACTTTGAGGCGGAGTTTACAGAGGGCGTACACGCACTGTTAGGTCCCAATGGGGCTGGGAAAAGTACGCTGATGCGAATTATTGCCGGCGTTCTCAGGCCAACCTCGGGGAAGGTATGCCTAGATGGCGAGAGTACAGTAGCCATGGGTGAACGGTATCGGGACGTTTTGGGCTATCTCCCGCAGAGTTTTGGTCTCTACAAAAATTTCACCGCCGAACGTTTTCTCCTCTACATTGCAGCACTTAAAGGACTGGATAAATCTGTGGCTCCTCGGAAGGTGGCAGAAACGCTGTCTCTGGTGGGCCTGGGAGATGTGGGGAAACTGAAAGTGGGCAAACTCTCCGGGGGCATGAAGCAGCGTCTTGGGATTGCGCAGGCTTTGCTCAACAACCCCAAAGTGCTGATTGTGGACGAGCCTACGGCGGGGCTCGATCCGAAGGAGCGGATCCGCTTTCGCAACCTGCTCTCCGAGTTCGCAAGGGACCGTATCGTCGTCCTCTCTACGCACATCATTTCCGACGTTGAAGTGGTAGCGCAGGATGTGTATCTCATGAATCGGGGGCAACTGTTGGCTAAAAATACGGCGGAGGGATTCCTAGCGGATATGGTGGGCAAAGTGTGGACGTTGACCTGTGCAGAACGTGAGATTGGCCGGTATGAAAGGAAGTTCCAGGTGGGCAATGTGTCGCGGATTGGTCAGGACGTGAAATTGCGGATTTTGTCCGACCAAGCGCCCTCCATCCAAGCAGTGGCTGCGGAACCAACCTTGGAAGACATGTACTTGTACTATTTCAAAGAGGAGGCCGCAGCGGATGAAGTCCATGTCGTTGACGCGGTTTGAACTGTACAAGATTTTGTCGCGTAAGAGCCTGTGGATCTTTCTCGGACTGATGCTGTTGTGTTTCTACTTGCCGCTGCAGATTGTGCAATCTCGGAACGCCACACCATACTATCAGGCCACACCTCCTACACTGCAGCAGGTGCAGGCAGCCAAGGCGGACTTGAAGAAAATAGCGCCACTGACTGAAGGCACTCCGAGTAGCCCTATACAACCGGCGCTGGCCGAAAGCTTGAATCAGCGCTACCTCCGGGACAATGCCATCATTACTTCTGCCAAAGGCGGAGCAAAAGCTGGGGTGTTGCAAAGCATACAGTTTTCCTTGCAGAGGATGCAAACCCAGGGCCAGACAAGCACTTTTGCCTACCGTGCTACGCAAATGAAGTATAAGATGTGGAAGGCCATGCCGTTTATTGGCGGAGGGGAGTACAACGGCGGGGGCGCTATCATGATGGATTTCATCAAAACTTTTGGGTTTGTGTTTTTTGGAGCCATGCTGCTGATTGGGTTGGCACCTCTATTTTCAGAGGAATATTCCATTGGAACGGATAGTTTTCTGCAGACCGCGAAACACGGGAAACGAACGCTGGTCACGGCCAAGCTCATGGCCGCGGGTCTATATGTGCTGGTAATTGAGGGGATTTTACAGGTATTTAACGCAGCTTCTACTTTGCCGTTTTATGGGATTCAGGGGCTGAACTACCCGATTCAGAGTATCCCTCTGTATTACGCGCCATTTCACCTTGTCATCTGGCAGTACATGATTGTCGCCGTCATCATTCAACTGATTGGCGGTTGGGCCTTTGCAGCGGCCATGGCACTGATTTCTTCGCTATCACGTTCGTCTCTGATTTCCTTCTTTGTATCGGCTGGGGTATTCCTAGTTCCGGAGCTATTGCACATGCTGCTGCAGAAGAATTGGGTGGAGACCGTCATGAACTTTAGTTACACGGGACTTACCCAGGTATCCCGGCTGTTCAATACATTCCTGGCTTACAACCTGTTTGGCCATCCGGTACTATATCCAGCTCTTGTCATCCCCCTTGCCATTCTCGTGTCTATCCCCATTGCCCGCCTGGTCTACACCGCCTATTACAGGCACCAAGTGGCGTGACACCATGGTGCGGGGTGAAAATCATAATATGATTCACCTCTAGGTGGGAAGCTCAGTGGGTGTCGCACCTTGACACCTGTTCCAATCGGGTCTACAATCCCTGTGTGCAATTTATTCGGTAAAACCCGAACGAACGGAATTAGACAAATGAATGGAACGATTTCTTGCTGTATGCAGAGGCGGGCGTCACATTGCACTCTCACAGTGCACTCTGCAATCTATATTGAATGACGGAGGTGCATGTCATGCCTGATGTGGAAAACTTTGACGACCTACGCGACAAGTACGCTGACTTCTTCGGACGGGCTTCCGCTCTGTACAACATTAACCCTTTGCTGGGGAGGCTGTACGCCTACCTGTTGTTGTCACCCCAGCCCATGACCTTGGACGATTTGGTCGATACAGCAGGAGCTGCCAAGAGTACCGTCAGCGTCGCCATGAAAGGCCTGGAACACTATCGCCTGATTCGCCGCCAGTGGAAAAAGGGCGACCGGCGAGACTATTTTGTGGCTCGGACAGACACTCTGGAAGTGTTACGTGAGTTATATCAACAGTTTTTTTCCCGCGAAATGAAGTACATGCGCGACGCCAACAACGAAGCCCGTCAGTGGTTGTCATTGCCCGATATGCAAGGCCAAGGAAATTGGCCCACTCCTGAGCAAACAGACAAGCTACTGAACAGGCTGCAAGTGTTGGACGACTTGGTTCTGACGGTTCAGTCTATCCTCAATCAGTTCCTGGGAACCGATGAAACCACCCCTTCACAAGGGAAGTCCATCCAAATTGAGGTGGAAGAATGAGTGCGGCACGGGTCATTGCCATTTCCGGAAAAGGTGGTGTCGGCAAGACAACGGTTGCCTGCGCCACAGCCGTGGCGGCGGCGGACCAAGGGCACCGGATTCTGGTCATAAGTTTGGATAGAGCTCACAGTCTGGGAGATGTCTTGGGGATGAAGCTCTGTTCTGAGGCGATGCCTGTCGCCGGATGTTCGAACTTGGATGCCATGGAGTTAAACCCACAAGAGGAACTGGAGCGCCATGGAACAGCTTTGCAAGAGTACATGCAACACTTCTTCTCTTACTTGGGTGCCGAGGGCATTACAGCCAAAGAGATGGCAGTATTTCCGGGCCTGGAAGAACTCTTGGTGTTGACGCGACTGTCAGATTTAGCCGACTCCGAGTCCTATGATTTCATTGTCACCGACATGGCCCCTACAGCCAGCAGCCTTCGATACTTAAGTTTTCCGGACATGATGGACGGGGCCTTGGGGAGGTTAGTCGCTTGGGATCAACGTTTTGTCCAACTTTTTCGTCCGTTTCAGGGTAAAGCCTTCAAGATACCCATGCCAGGAAACGAAGTCTATGACAGCATCCATCAACTCGCGGACAGTCTTCACCGACTCAAGGAACTGTTGCAGGACAGTAGTCGTGCGGTGGTTCGTCTCGTCATGGTACCTGAGAGCATCGTGTTGGAGGAAACTCGCCGATCTCTCACCTATTTCAGTCTCTTTGGTCTCACTGTGGATTCCATCATTGCCAATCGGATTTTCCCACAGAGTGCTGTGGAAGGTTATTTCAAGGAATGGGGCGAGGTGCAATCCAGAATTCTTCAGGAAACTCGTGCTTCAATGCACGATTTACCCCTCTTGACACTGGAGTTTCAACCTCAGGAGGTTCTAGGTCTAGGGAACCTTCGCCAGACAGCAGACCGGTTGTACCAAGGGCATAATCCCGTTGTCTTCCATTCATCGCAACCTCCCATAGCCTACAAGCAAGATGGCGACGCTACAGTACTGACTCTTAGCCTGCCTCACGCTGGCGGCGATGAGTTAAATCTTCTGCAGCGACGCGATGAACTCACCGTTACTGTAGGTGGCTGGCGACGCCACATTCTTCTGCCGGACTTTCTCAAGGGACAGGCCGTTGTCAAGGCGAAACTGGCTCATGGGCAGTTAACCATTCGCTTCGAGGACACATTGAACAAATCCCGGAAAGGGCTGATTCAATGACCACGTTGGTGAGGTTGGAAGGCGCGTCTAAAACCTACGGAAACGGTGTCAAAACAGTGGCACTAGCTCCGACTACGCTGGAAATTCCCCTGGGGGAACTGGTGGTGATTTTAGGCCCCAGTGGATCGGGCAAGTCGACGTTGCTGAATCTCATGGGGGCCTTGGATATGCCGACTGACGGGGAAGTCATCGTCGACGGTGTCCATCTGCAGGCACTTTCTTCGCGGGAGTTGTCCACCTTTCGCCGAGATAAGGTGGGATTCATTTTTCAATTCTACAATCTGATTCCCACTTTGACGGCTTGGGAAAATGTCGAACTGTCTGCAGCTTTGAGCCGCCGTCAAGAGGGCATAGAAGCGGTCTTAAATTTGGTGGACCTCCGCGATGTCGCCCACCACTTTCCTGCTCAACTCAGCGGTGGACAACAGCAAAGAGTTTCCATTGCTCGAGCCTTGGTGAAAAATCCGCCTTTGCTGCTGTGCGATGAACCCACCGGCGCGCTGGATTTTGAAACGGGAAAAGTGGTGTTGGGGATACTGGAGAGCCTTGTTCACAATGAAGGTAAAACAGTCGTAATTGTTACGCACAACAACGCGCTGGCTGCCATGGCAAACCGCATTATTCACCTAAAGGACGGACAAGTGGTCGGAAACGAAGAACAGTCTCATCCCGCAAGTGCCGCCAGTCTGTCATGGTAGGAGGGCTGTCTGTGCTTATCAGAAAACTGTGGCGCGATTTTAAGGGCCAAAAATGGCAAATTGTTGCCGTCGTTATTGTGGTACTGCTGGGAATTTCGCTGTTCGACGCGTCCTATCTGGCGTACCAAAATCTGCAGCGAAGCTACTCGGCAACGGAGCAACGAACACATATGGCGGACATGACGGTACAGGTCACCTCTATTTCGCCAGAACAAACGGCTGCTGTGCGGGACATTCCGGGCGTGGCCACGGCCATAAGCCAATTGGTTCAACCTTTTCCGGTCATCGTTTTGCACGGACGAACGGAAGAAAAGGCCACAGCGCGCATTGAGGCGCAAGGACGGTTCATTAGTATTCCGTTGCATGAACAGCCAAAGTTGAACCAAGTGGTGGTGATTTCGGGTCACTACCCCACATCAGACAATGAGGTATTGGTGGAGCGGCATTTTGCGGAGTACCAACACCTGGAGCCTGGGAACACCTTTTTAATTGAAACCCCCGCAGGCAGTCGCGTGTTTCAGGTAGCAGGAATTGCCGTGAGCCCGGATTATTTGTGGGTAGCGCGCAATCGCCAGGACATTTTTCCGTCGCCGGCCGATTTTGGCGTATTCTTCATTCCACGGCAGGGACTTACCAGCATTGGTCGGGCTGCCATACATGTTCAGGGACACAGAGCGTCCATGCAGCTTCAGTTGGCGGCTACAGGCACTGACGGTAATACTCTGTTATACAGCCTGACACCAGGGGCCAACAGTGCTCAAGTCCTGTCAAGAGTCAAGTCAGTTCTTGGGGCTCAAAATGTCCTGTCGGCCACACCGCGAAAGGATGAGGTAGGCGCCCAACTCCTCCAGATGGACCTCAATGGTTTTCAGGAGATGGCTGGCGCGTTCCCTCTATTTTTCCTTATCGTAGCTGCTTTTATTGTGGCGGCATTGATGAATCGGATGGTGAATCGGGAACGTCCCTTGATTGGCACCATGATGGCTCTGGGTGTTCGTCGGCGCACGATTCTTGGGCACTACTTGTCCATGGCGCTGACAATAGGTGTTGTCGGCTCTACGGTAGGAACTGTTGCGGGCCTTGCCATGGGCAACTTTATGACCACGGAGTACGCCAATGAGTTGCATATTCCCTTCGTCAGTGTCGAAGTGAACTTCGCCGTTCTGTTAGCAGGTGTTGCCATGGGGTTACTAGCCCCTCTCCTTGCGGGACTCTTGCCCGCAATACGCGCGTCACAGTTGCAGCCCGCCGAGGCGATGCGGCCTTTCGTGTCGCAACCAACCCTGCCGTTACAGAAGCTAAGGAATATTTGGCAGCCACAATGGAACAAGATTCCAAGACAGCCAAACCAACACGGAAACAGACGGCGAAACTGGGTGCCCTTTTGGCTACGGTTGACGCTGAGGGATGTCGCACGCAGACCAGGGAGAACCGCGGCAACCGCCATTGGCATTATGGCAGCGCTGGCTCTCGTTGTCACGACGGCTGGTTTGAAAGATTCCATGACTCGCGGTATCAACCTTTCGTTCACGCAATCTGTCCACTACGATTTGCGCGCAGATTTTTACTCGCCACAGAGTGCCCCGAGCGCGGTGGATGAAGCTCACGGCATTCCCGGCGTTACAAATGTGGAAACTATCACCACACTGCCGGTTGAGGTGGCAAACCTGGCAACAGGTAAGACCTACGATACTTCGCTGCAAGGCCTGCCACCCGAGTCCCCTTTACTACAATTGCGAAGCAGCGGTGGCACCCTTTTGGCGCCAGAGCCGGGGAAGGCCATAGTTAGTTCGTCTATTGCCACAAAGTTGGGATTGAAAGTGGGGGACAAGATTCGTGTAAAGGTGCTCCCTAGCGGCAGAAGTATCATCCTCCCCATTCAGGCGCTGGATTTTTCCGTGATTGGCAATTCAGTAACCCTTGCAAGCGCCAGCGTCGCAACCGATTTTCACATGACAGGAAAGGCGACAACACTCCTATTGAAGGTTTCCCCAGGTAAGACTGTCGCCGTACGAGTGGCACTGGAGAAGCTTCCTACAGTGGTACAGGTACAGGATGAGCAAGCGTTTCGCAGTCAGGTCCAACAACTCATGGGATTAATGAATGTCCTATTGGCGATGATGTTGATGTTCGCGGTGATTTTGGCGGCGGCGATTCTGTTTAACACAGCGACGCTCAACGTTCTGGAACGACAGCGGGAGTTTGCCACGATGCGGGCGTTAGGTTATCCGCTTGGCGGTATAGTAGGATTGGTAACGGCGAGCAACGGGATAATTGGAGTCATTGGGTTGATACTGGGGTTTCCCGTTGCACTGCTGGTACTGAGGCAATTTCTCAACTTGTACACCAGTGACTTGTTCACGATGCCGTTTTGGCTCTATCCTGAAACGATTGCAATTTCGATTATTGGCGTATTGCTCGTCTTGTTTCTGGCCCAGTGGCCTGCCTTAGGGGCCGTCCGTCGGATGAATCTGGCGGAGGCGTCAAAAATGAGGGAGTGAGTCAACAGTGACTACCATGCCAGACGCGGCACTAGATAATGCTGCGCGAATCGCGTTGGGAGCCGTCGGCGCGTGCTGAACGTTCTCCCCCGCGATTCTGGACGGACTTGGCGGCGCATTCGGTGACCATGTAGCTAGGCAGCACATGTGCCTGTCGGAGGCTATCCGCTCGTTGCGCTTCTCTGAGTATTGAATCCTAAGGCCCAGATAATGACGTTCGCAACGAGAAGAATCACGATGTAGATGTAGATTCCAAAGGGGATGAGAGTAAACAGCAGATGCACAATAGCCAGCAAGGCAATGACAAGCATGAGCACGAGAACCAGGTAGCGTTTGCCCTGCTGTACCACCTCGAAAGGCTTCGAAAAGGGCAAATCCTTGTCCATCGCCCAGTAGCACACGACGGCGTATATCAGAATGGCAAGGCCGGCCGCCAGAAGGTGGGGTATGACGGAGAAGCCGAATATGGCTGTGAACACGATGCTTTCAAGAATGTACACAGGTAACAGCAGCCGGACAAGGAACGCCTTTAGGACACCGCGGTAGACACTGCCCAAATCGGAAATGGGTGTCACTTGATAAATCCAGGCTGCTTTATACTTCCCTGAATACTTCAACATGGAAACCACCGTGGGAATCATGAGGGCGGTCATATAAATGGCGAGGTACCACTTGCTGCTTGCCAAGGAATGAAAGCTGCTCTCCATCGCCGGGTTAAGCATAAAGATGAACGGGAACGCAATGGACAGTCCCAAGGAAGGATATACCTTCAGCTTGAAGTCTCGTTCTCTTGCCATCATCCACGAACTGAATTGGAACAAGGTCCGTTCTTCGTCCGTCCGGCAGATGAGCTTTGCAATCCATTCCAGCACTACATGGGAACCTTTTCTGTTCCTGGCCGTATCTGTGGAGAGTTTCTCCAAGCGCCTTTCAAAGGCCGGCATCAAGCGGATGTACAGTGCAAACATTGCGCACGGAACGACAATAGCCAGCGCGGTCAGCACCACAATTTCCGCTCCCGGTGCACTGCCGACTGCGTGACCGCCGGGCAGCCATGTAAAAACCGAGCCGAACCAGAATGGGGGTACCAAAACCTGCCACCAGGCGGCATGGAAGACAATGTGGAGTTTGAAAACAGCAAACGATCTGCCAATCACCTGGTACCCGAGAATAATGGTGATGGACAGTACAATTTGGACGTAGTTAATGATGTCTTTGAGTCGCTCTCCGTCAAAGACGTTGAGAATCAGAAGGTACAGCAGAGCGGTAACGACGAGAACAAACACGTCCGCCAGCACCACCAGCATCAAAAAAAGCAGAAAAAAGCCAATGCCGTGGCGGAGGAGGCCGCCAATCAACCCGGGTCCGGCCAGCGTCGCGGTCAAGAGGCTGAGGTAGATGAAAATGTGAACCGTTCGGGCAAGGCTGACAGTCTTGCTCGTCACCGGTTTGGTGGAAACAATAGCGCGATCGCGCACGTCCAGCAGGACGGACGAGAAGTCCGAAATCATGGACGTCGTTACGAGAAACATGAGGATGGCGAAAGCGATACTCATTTGAAACAGGTAGTTTTCGCTGGTGAGGACAAAGGGCAGGAGGGCAATTCCCATCACGCCATACAGCCACAGAGAGCGGACGAATGTGTTCCTCTCGACATTTTCCTGCCTGTTTCGCCGGGAGTTGTTCATCATCACGGTGGGAACGCGGCGTGCGTCCATGGTCAGTTTGATTTGCACAATCTTTCGCAGAACCGGGTAATCGCACCCCAGGCGTTCCAGTGCGGGACGGAGTCTATCGAGGATTTTCAGCGACAAGAAATCTCTCAAGGACTACACCTCTTCCAAGGCTGCTACAAATTCTGCGGCAATGTCTCTGTGCTCGTGAAATCCGGTGATGTCGTTGAATACGTCTTCCAGGGACGTGTCGCCGGCTTGTCGGGACAGTTCCTCAAAGGTGCCGTCGGCCACAACCTCACCATCCTTCAGTAGGAGAATGCGGTTGCTGATTTTTTGCACAACTTCCATGATATGCGACGAATAGAAAATGGTTTTGCCGTTTTGCGCCAGTTGAGCCAGGATGTCCTTTACCACGCTAACACTGTTGGCGTCTAAGCCGCTGAGCGGTTCGTCGAGAAACAGGATATCGGGATTGTGAAGCAGACTGGATATCAACAAGACCTTTTGCTTCATGCCCTTGGAATATGAGGACAGGCGCGACTGGAAGGCACCATCCAAATCAAGAATTTGCATCAATTCCCGCGCCTTGCGCTGTGCCTTTCTTTCGTTCATACCGTACAATCGGCCAATAAAGGTCAAGTATTCCTGTGCCGTCAAGGCATCATAGATTTCCGCAGTTTCCGGCACGTAGCCAATCCCTTTTTTGTAGTCCACGTTTCCGTCTGCAATGTCTCGGTCAAAGATGCGGATTTCTCCGGTGTACTCCGGAATCAGTCCGAGAATTGCTTTGATTGTGGTGCTCTTCCCGGCCCCATTGGGGCCAATATAGCCAATAATTTGACCTCGCCGGACACTTAGATTGATTCCTTTGAGAATGGTTTTTCTTCCAAAAATCACTTGCAAATCTCGAGTAAGAATGGCAACGTCAGTATCGGTATTGGAGTGGAGACTGTTGCTGTTCTGGGGCATGGGTCACCGCCTCGTTGGACTCAATCCATTTGGAACACGTCAAACTCAGTATAACAATGAATGGCAGATTACGGGGAGGAAATCCAAATGAAAACTATCGGAATTATCGGTGGCACCAGTTGGGAGTCTACGGCCCAATCACATCATCTATGACGAGTTGTGTCTGGGACAGGTTAGGGACGACTCCAGACAGTTGTTATTGGACATCATCCGTCGACATGGGGAGACAGAAGAAAAGCCCATTGAAGGTGTGATTCTCGGTTGTACAGAGCTAGGCATGATTGTGAAGCCTGCACATGTTGGCTTGCCCCTGTTTGACACCACGGCCATCCACGTGGAAGCCGTCTTGAATTTTTCTTTGCAAGGTTAGACACTGTAGATAGCTATCAGCGCTGTTATCCGGCGCAGGCACAGAGGTCGTGTAGGGGGATGTGACCGGTCATCATTCAGCTAGAAAACGTGTCGAAATCCTATAAAATGGGACAAGACAGTGTGGAGGTATTGCGCAACGTCAACCTTCGCATTGCCACGGGGGAGTTTGCGGCCATTCTTGGTCCGTCCGGCTCCGGCAAGACGACGTTGATGAACATTCTGGGCTGCCTGGATGCGCCCACAACGGGCCGTTACCTCCTGGACAATCAGGAAGTGACGGCCTTGTCCAATATGACTGCAGCCGAAGTGCGCAATCGACACATTGGCTTTATCTTTCAGAATTTTTACCTCCTCCCAAGGCTGAGTGCCTTGAGAAATGTGGAGTTGCCTATGGTCTACGCTGGCGTCAACCGCCAGTTGCGTAGAGAAAGGGCGCAACGGCTGCTGGAGCAACTGGGACTAGGGGACAGAATACACCATCGCCCCACAGAACTTTCCGGAGGGCAGAGGCAACGCGTAGCCATCGCCAGAGCCATGGCCAACAATCCGCCGTTGTTATTGGCCGATGAGCCAACGGGATCGCTGGACTCAGTGACCAGTGAACAAATTCTCCAAGCTATAGCCGAGGTGAACGAAGGTGGCACGACGGTGGTGCTCATTACTCACGATACCCATGTGGCTTCTTCTGCCCGCCGAATCATACGAATGCGCGATGGATCCATCGAATCGGACAGCGGACGGTCAAACTAGGTATTAAACTTTTGCAAAAAAACCACCACAAAGTCTCCACATCTCTCCATGAAAACACCACATCGGGCTAACATCTCCGCATAACTTCCGGCGTAAACTACTCCCAAAGTGATTATCCTCATTCTATCAATTCAAAAAAACTTCAAATAATGGGATGAATGAGAGCCCGTTGAAAAGAAAGCATGGAACTCAGTACATGAGGGGGAGATGGAGCTATGTCTTCAGCAGCACATTCAGCTTCTCTGTCGTTAAACATCCCTGCCCGTATCGAGCGGCTGCCGCTGACACGGGTTACGTGGCAGGTCGTATTGTTAGCGGGCTTGGCCTGGTTTATAGAATCCCTGGACATTGGAGCCCTGGGAGTCGCTCTTACGCCCATCAAGCAAGTATTTCAACTGTCCAGCAGCAATGTTGGTTTTCTCACAGCCGCATCCACCTTCGGAATTGTCGTCGGGCTTATTCCTGCAGGCCTTCTCTCCGACAGATTTGGCCGCAAACGCATGCTCGTCTGGGGCATTGTGGAGTACAGCATCATGACGCTGGTTTGTGCCTTTAGTGTCAATTTCCCGATGCTGCTAATTTTCCGCTTTCTCTCCGGACTGGGCATGGGAGCAGTGTTTCCATTGCCATACGCTATCGTTAGCGAATTTGTGAAGAGCCGTCAGCGAACGACGTTCAACGGCATGATGGACGCGTTTCTGTCCATTGGCTACTTCATAGCGCCATTGCTTGGCCTGCTAATTCTGCCGAAGTTTGCTCCAGCAATGGGCTGGAGAGTGTTTTTTGCTGTTGCCGCCGTTCCTCTCCTCTATGCCTTTATCATCCACAGGTACATGCCGGAGTCGCCACGTTGGTTGGAGAGACACGGGTTTCAGGGGGAAGCGGAGGCTGTCTTGGCGAAAATGGAGGACAGCGTGCAGTCCATCACCGGACGAGCTCTGCCTGTCCCGGAACCCCAGGAAAGCGTTGCGCCGGTGCAGGGGAAAAAGGCATCTATTGGCGTTCCCTGGAGCAGGCCCTTGATTAAGAGAACCGTGTCCCGCTCCTTTGCGGCCATTGGCACCTTCTTTATGTTCTATATTGTCATGACCTATATGCCCAGTATTTTTACTTCCAGCGGATTTTCCTTTGCCCATTCGCTGCTTTTTACGGCGATTATTACTGGGGCGGCCATTCCCGGAAAATTGCTGAACGGGTATTTTGCCGAGCGATTTGGCCGCAAGTCGATGTACGTGGTGTTCATGGGTATTGCAGGCATTGCGACACTCTTCTTTGGTTTGGCAAAATCGCCCGCAAGCATGGTGACATACGCCTGCCTTATGTCCTTTTTCGGCACCGGTGCGTTTCCAGCGCTGAAAATGTCCTATGCCGAGCAGTACCCCACGTACGCCCGAGCGACAGGTGCCGCCACTGTTGAGACCATGGGACGTTTTTTTGGAGGAGTGGTTGGTAGTTACGTAATGCCTGTCATTTTGGGAACAAGTGGGCTTGCCACGGGAACCTACGTCATTGCGGCAGCCGTTCTGGTTGCTCTGATATTTGAACTGACCCTGTCCCCCGAATCCAAGGGATCTACCCTGGAAGAGCTGGAGATGGCCATCGTTTCAGGGAAGTAGGCAGCGAGTATTTTGCATTGGTGTGGACGCTCCAGACAAACGTTGAGGGGGGAGGGAAAGTATGGCCAAAAAACAACACCTGTACGAAATTGACCTCATGCGGGGTGTCATCATGCTCTGTGTGCTGTCTGTGCATACTCTGGCACGCTTTATAGAAATGCAGCCGCAGAACGTGACGCGGCCATTGTTTTACATGGGCGATGTCATCAGTTCCCTTCACTTCACGAGAGAATCCTTCATGTTCATTACCGGATTGGTATTGTTTGTGACGTACTATCGCCGCGATTTCCGTCCCGTCCAATTCTGGAAAAAAAGATTTCTGCTGGTAGGCATTCCGTACGTGGTATGGACCGTAGTATACATCCTGTTTGAAGGTCAGTACACGGTTTCCTTTGATTGGTCAGCTGGCGTTGTTCTTAAGGACATTGGACATTCGCTGCTTTTTGGCGATCAGTTCTATCTGTACTACGTCCTCGTCACCATTCAGTTATACATTCTGTTTCCATTTCTTGTTTACGCATTGCGGAGACTAGAGCGCTGGCACCTATATATTTTCATTGGCAGTTTTCTCTTTGAAGTCTTCCTCATGTATGTGACAAAATTCACGTTGCCTCACATCAAGGCGTCCAGTCTGCCTGTGGTGCTGCGGTACATCGATGTGTATCACGAGCGGTTTATTTTGACATACCAGTTCTGGTTTGTTTCCGGAGGTATCATCGCCTGCCACTACAAGGAGATTTTGGCTTATTTCGATAGACACAAGCTGCTTCTGCCCATTACATTGCCCATGTGCCTCGTGCTCTTCCTGGGGCACTACGTGCTGGACTGGTCCGTCCTGCACGAGAACGGAATGGCCTATACGGTCATGCAACCCATCATGGTGCCCTACAGTTTGCTGGTGACAACGGTAATGTGGCGCTCAGGCGTGCAGTGGGCCCGCCGGCGGGAGAATCCTGGCTGGGTACCCTTCAGCAAGTTTGTTGCGGTCGCTTCGAAAACATCCTTTGGCATCTTTCTCATTCAGCCATTTCCACTGTACCTCATGGAGACAGCCATCAAACACATGCACGTACCAGGATGGATACACTTCAGTCTCATCCCGGTCTGTGTGCTCTTTGTTTATTTTTCATCCATGTTTGTTGCCTACTGGATAGGCAAGACTCCACTGTTAGCCTACTGCGTCGGCCAAAGGGTCAACCTTAGGCGGCGGAGTCCCGAATCGGTGTCTACTGCTGCGTCCTGACGCCTGAATCGGTGCTTGTTGCTGCAATCCCGATTCCGGAGAAAGTTGAGAGGAGTTGCCTCTATTGTCGAAGCTCACAGTTGCCGTTGCAAATTGGCTTCTCGGAAGTGCATCCCTGCCGGAGCAAAACTACATCGTTCACGATAGAACCCAGTGGCGCGCCGGACCAGAACTGAAAACAGACATCGAGTTTGTCAAATCGCTGTTCGCCGCGTGTGGACTTTCCCGAGGAGAGCGGGTGCTCATTGGCTATCCAAACTCCTATGCCTTTGTCATCGCTTATTTTGCCGCGCTTCAATCAGGAATGGTGGCGGTCCCCGTGAATCCCGGCATGCCACCTGCGGAAATGGAAGTGTTCCTGCGTCGAAGCAAGGTTCGTTGCGGCTTCTTTGAGGAAGACCAATGGGGGCAACTGGTGGGTACCGGAGAACTGGCTCAAAATTCACTGGACATTGAATTGAAGGTTGTTTTCACGTCGTCAAATAGCCGGTCCCGTCCGGACCATGTCTTCCTGCACCAGCGCAGCGACTGGCAGGAGCGGACCATCTCCAGTTGGATGGCAACTCGACCGGATATTCCGGGACCGTCGGTTGAAGCCGATGTCGGTGAAGACGACATTGGTGTTCTCCTCTATACTTCCGGAACCACAGGCAGACCCAAGGGCGTCGGACTGAAACACCGGCACCTGTTCTTTGCGGCACAGCAGGTGGTGGCATCTCACCAACTGACGGAAGAGGACATTGGCTACTGCATCCTGCCCCTATTTCACATCAACGCGCAAGTGGTCGTCCTGCTGGCATCCTGCCTCTCTCGAGGTAAAGTTGTACTGGCTCCGAAGTTTCATGCCAGTGAGTTCTGGAAAACTATTGAGGAACACCAGGTGACCTGGGTTTCTGCCGTACCTACTATCATTACGATATTGCTCAACAGCGGTGCACCATTTGTCATACCAAGGTCTTTGCGGTTTGTGCGTTCGGCGTCCGCACGCCTGCCTATGGCCGACGCAACAGAGTTTGAACGACGCTTTCACATTCCTATTATTCAATCCTATGGCATGACTGAAGCTGCCAGTCAGATTTGTGTAAACCCTGTGGGAGGGGGCAAAAGAAAACTGGCCTCAGTGGGTGTGCCCATGGGCGTAGAGTTGCGGGTTGAAGACGACGGAGGTCGGGAACTAGGTCCGAACCGCGTAGGGGAAATTGTGATTCGTGGAAACAACGTCATCGAAGCGTACGCCGAGGCGCTGAATCAGGATGATTTTGTTAATGGTTGGTTTCATACGGGAGATTTGGGCTACCTGGATAACGATGGCTACGTCTACCTGACGGGACGAAAGAAAGAAATCATTAACCGAGCCGGGGAGAAAATCAGTCCCTATGAGGTGGAGGATGTCATCAGGGAGCACCCGCTTGTTGCTCAAGCAGCCGTCATCGGACTTCCGGACGAACTGTACGGTGAACGGGTAGCGGCTTACATCACCATGAACAGATCTCTCTGTTCCTCTTCCACCGTTGCTCAAGAGGTTATGGACCTGTGCAGACGGTCTCTTTCCAGCTATAAGTGCCCGGCTGAAGTTCACGTCTTACCTGACATTCCCGTGGGCTCCACAGGAAAGGTCCAGCGTCGGCACTTGAAAGAGCAGGTCCTGCAGGAAGTCCGTAAAATAGGGACTCATTAGCAAAGCCAGAGTGGGTTTACACTGTGAAGAAGGGTTAGCATATTATGTCTGCATCAAAAAAACGGCTCGAGAGAACAGAACAGAACAGGGGTGTAAAACGCAGGCGCCGCCGTTGGCGGGACTTGCTGCTGGCAATGACCTTTGCTGCGTGTTTGGCTGGAGCGTTTGTCGGCGGTTGGGAGGCCAAAACGAAAAATCTGGAGTCAAATGGAACAGCACTTGCCGCCAGCTTGAGTTCCATCGGCGATGATACGGGCATGGGCAAATCTCTCACACAGGAAACAGTGGATGTTTTTGGGGGGTCCATGGCTCACGGCTGGCTCGATCCCAAAGATGACTCCTATCTGAAGCGCGCCTTCACAACGAGATCGGACAGCACGGACGTCACCTACGACTACGTGGACCACACGGTTGTGGGACAGACACCTGTGTTACTGGCTACACAAAAACCCAATCAGTTCAAGGACTACATGCAGCGAGACAAGCCGGACGTGGTGGTTCTGTCCTGGGGGCTGCTTAACTCCATGAGCAGTAGACACAAGACCACCATTACGGCGTTCGGCAATGCGATTCACCAGGAAATCGCCGACGCCCTGGCCGTGCATGCGGTGGTGCTCATTGTAACACCGCCGGTGACCCAACTGTCGGCGACAACCGACGCACAAAAGCAGGAACAGTTTCTCACTAAGCTCAATCAAGAAGCGAAATCCTTCAACAGTATCAATGTGGTGGTGATTGACGTGTACCATCAGATGGCAGACTACTTGACCGCCCATGACCAGACCTATGAGGACTACTATGGGAACAGCTGGCATCCTAATGAGGCGGGCCACGAATTGGCGGGAATGCTGCTGAGTAACGATTTGATGGAACGGTACCACTATGGTCCAATTGTCTGGAAAAAAGCGCGCTAGGCATCGGCGACCGAGTCGGTATTCCGCCAAAATCGGGAAAATGAGCAGAACCCGGTTATTTTCCCCAACCTCCACATTTTCTCCACACACTAGCCAAGTTTACTCCACCCAAGGAGACAGCAAAGTCAGTAGAATTGTACTTGGAGGTGTGCGGGATGGAACAGGGTTCACATGGTATGAAGACAGTCGGGTTGTGGGTTGCGGTGGTTCTGGTATCCGCGCTCGCGGGAGCCGGCGCCGCGACGGTCGTCACTCAGAAGATGGCCCAGACCCCAACGTCTGTTTCCAGTTCCGACACAGGGGTTACCACCACAGCGGCTCCGGTGTCTACGGATGTAACCAACGTCAACATTAGCGATGGGATTACTCAGGTGGTGAAGAAAACCTCTGGAGCGGTGTTCCCGGTGCTGAACTATCAGACAAGTTCACAGTACTCCTTCGGCGGTTTCGGGTCCGGCTATGGAGGGGGCTCCGACGGCTCAGGCCAGGACCAAGAAGAAGCAGTGGGAACCAGCGTTCTGTTCAAAAAAGATAGTTCCAATGCCTATCTGGTCACCAACAACCACGTGATTGAAGGAGCCAACAAGGTAGAAATTGTAACAGCCTCGGGCAAACACATAACGGCGCAAATTGTCGGGGCCGATCCTTACACGGACCTGGCAGTGCTGAAAGTTTCGGCCAGCGCCGTCGCCAATATCACCCCGCTGTCCTTCGCCAATTCAGACGACATTGAAATTGGCGAACCCGTGGTAGCCATTGGGACGCCAGAGGGACTGGAGTTTCAAGACTCAGTGACATCAGGGATTGTGAGTGGCAACCAGCGTATTATGCCGGTTCAAGATCCCAACACCCAGGAGACACTGAACTACCAATCCGTGATTCAGACGGATGCGGCCATTAACCCTGGCAACAGTGGCGGACCTCTGTTAGACTTGCAGGGGGATGTCATTGGTATCAACAGTAGCAAGATTGTGGATCCTTCAGTGCAGGGAATGGGATTTGCCATTCCGTCAAACACTGTGATTACCATAGTCAATCAAATTCTGCAGACCGGACACGCGGTGCATCCGGCGATTGGAATCGAAGGCTACGAACTGGATACCGTTCCTCAGTCGTACTGGCCCAACGTGCCGGTGAACTATGGTATCTACGTTCGCACTGTCACATCATCGCAAGCCCAGGCTGCAGGAATTAAAGCGGGGGATGTGATTGTTGGTATCAACGGGACCACAGTGCGCACCCTGGCGGATTTGAGAGAGGTTCTGTTCAAACTCTCACCTGGACAAACCGTACAGGTTCAGTTGTATCGAGGAAGTAAGAAGATGACTGTGACAGAAAAGATAGGGACGCTGCAGCCATCCAGCTCTTACGAAAATTAAGTGTAACTTGTTAAAGCAGAGAGGGGATACTAGCTTTTGGAAGAAACGCAAAACAAACAGAATCAGAGTACAAGAAAGTACGGCAGTGACGGTCCCTCGCAGTGGTTGAGGTGGTCGTGGTTGCTGGGTGGTTTGGGCGGCGCCTTGATTGTGGGAGCCGTTTGGTTCACAACGGATAGGCTTCATTCCGGCGATCCGGTCACAGCTCAGGTGGGAAGTACCCAAATTCGCCAGTCGCAACTCGTAAGCAAGCTGGAATCATCGTCGGGCTCGTCCATGCTGGAGCAAATGATTGTGAATCAACTGGTGGAGGACGGTGCCAAGAAGGCAAACATTACTGCGAGCCAGACGGATCTGTCCAATGCCTTATCGTCTTTTGAAGCACAGAACGGAATTACGGACTCCACCGAATTATCCCAGGTTTTGGCTCAAAACGGCGTTAGTCAGGCGGACTTCAACGAGATGCTGAAGGTTCAGGTTCTGGCACAAAAGTTGTCTGAAAAAGGAATCACGGTAACGGACAAGGAAATTCAGGACTACTACAACAAGAATAAATCCCAGTTTGTTACGACGACCGGGTCCAAAAAACCGCAACCCTTGTCGAAGGTGAAGAGCCAAATCAAGCAGATTCTGATTCAGAACAAAGCTATACCCACGGACCAACTGATTGCCAACTTAGCGAAACAAGATAACGTCAAGATTTTTGACACTCAGTATTCCAGTATTATGACGGATTTGGAAAGCACTTCAAATGCCACGTCCAACAGCACCGCCAATACTACGGGGAATTCCGCAGCCACCGGTAACACGGCGGGTTGACAGACACACCCCATGCCATCGGGATGCACAATCGAAATGACGGTGAACGACAAAGGTCGCGGGCTATTGGCCCGCGATTTTTGTGCGCACATGAAGGGGTGCGGCGAGACTGGGTTATTTGGCAGCGGGCTTTGCAGCACTGCGGTTTTTCACCTTGCGTGGTAGCTTGTACTGGGAGACAACCCCCAGTGGCGAGATGTTGAGATAGCGCACAATGTCCGCCTCACTCTTGAAGCGCAAATCGAGATACTCCTGCAGAAACGCAATGCCAATTGCAGCCAGAAGCGCCAGGCCCGTTGCCAGCGCAACATCGCGTATCCGGTGTTTCGACATGGGTGTGGTCGCGGGCGGGTCAATCACAACCCCTCCTGTAATGTTGGGGATGAGATGACTGGAATCCACTGTTTCACCAATGGCGGTAAGAATTTTCCGACCGTAGGCAGGATTTCTGGTGTCCAGTGCCATTGTAATAAGCTGGCCGTTGAATTGATAAGAGATTTGGTTCAGCTCCCGAACTGTATAATTACTTGACGCCTGTCGGTTGAGCGTCTCAGCGAACAGTTGACTCTGAAGCACACCTACGTAGGTCGCTGTATCCGGTGTACCGCTGGCGTTTTGTGTTTCATTGACAAGCAGAGTCTCTTCCACCGTGTACCAAGTTCCCTTATGCAATACGTACAAGGTGCTTACGGCCGCGGCCAGCAACGGCAAGAGCAAGACAATCCATAACTTCTTTCGCATCACCAACCAGTATTCTCTCAGTTCCAACGCAGAACCTACTTTCTATGCAAAGGTTGTAAAAGCGTAACGTCAAAGTGCGAAGTCAAAGTGTGACACGGGCATAAGCGGATTACCAATGTAACGGTTTTGAGAGGAATTCTGTCTGCAGGGCAGATCCGACGGGGTATTTTCGCGCCTGTCTAGACAATCGGTTAAGAACGGCGCCAACTACATTTACATCCAATTCCTGCAGCCGACCCAGCATCCTTTGGGCAGAAATTCGATTGGTTCGCTGTGCGTCAATAACCACAATGGTTCCGTCCATGCTCTTGGCGAGGTTCAGTGCCTCACTGGTAGCCAGCACCGGAGGCCCGTCAATGATTATCACATCGAACTGGTAGCGCACGGCTTCCAAATAGTCTTCGAATCTTCGCGAGGCGAACAAGGATGCTGGAACTCGCGGCTGAGGGCCACTGGGGAGCAATGTCAACGAGGAGATTCCAGGAACCTTAATGTAGGGAGGCTGTTCTGTCTCTTCCAGAAGAAAGTTGCTCAAGCCGTCTTCGCACTGCACGTCGAAGAAAGTGTGCAGGCTGGGCTTGCGCAAATCGGCGTCAACGAGTAACACATGTTGCTGCGCTTGACAAAAGGTTACGGCGAGATTGGCAGCAGTGGTGCTTCTGCCTTCACCCCGGTTTGCGCTGGTAATAAAAATGGACTTTCTCTCATTACCAACCCCACGAAATTGAATATTGGTCCGGATTGCGTGGTAGGCATCGGCAGCGAGTGATGACGGATTTGCTTCCGCAATTGGTAACTGTTTTCTCGAGACTCGGGACACGACAATCACTCCTTGTCATAAAACTCTCAATGTCCTACAAAATGCCCTACAAATGTTCTTTATAACGAACGCAGGGCGCGTCACGGTAGATTGCGCCTGGGGTGGGGCACAAAGGGTTACCACCGCACCTGTACACCAACGAAAGTGCGTCGCAGCTCAAGCCCGGAGCCCGGTATGAATGATTTACTATAGATGATTTGCGGAGATGTCCTCGGTGACCAACGCTTGAACAGGAACATCCAGGACTTTTGATATGCGCTCCACCACCTGCAGTGAAGGATTGGTCTGGACGTTGCGTTCGATGGCGCTCAAGTACGACTTGGCGACGTGACTTCGTCTGGCCAACTCCGACAGAGAGAGTTGTCGTTGTTTTCGCAAGGCTTGTATTCTCTTTCCAATCATATCCGTGTCCCCTTAGTTGTTCTTCACAGAGCATAGGGGTCAATCGCATATCCGGCTTTCACGTTACTGCCACTTACCCCGCACACTCTATTCCCATCCTCTCATTCTGTATATGGAATCCTAAAGAACGTCGAGATTGCATAAGGATAGTTTGCTAGTAGTTATGCAGTTCATTATAACGAACATTGGGATTTTGCAAAACTGCAACATATAAAGAAAAACCGCCAAAACAAGAGGTTTTGCAGTATCATTTGTTCTTAATCACGCAAATTAGTGAATTTGAGATTTTTACAAGGAGCTACCGGACGATATACTGAACTCGTGATGTTCTATATATAGAACGCAGTTGAGGTGTCTACTATGGCAACGTATCTGGCACGCTACAGCAAAACGATGGGTTTTCTAATGGACATTCTAACGATGGTCGCAGGGTTTTTCCTGACCTATGACATCCTAAAACAGTTTACAGGCCGGAACGTTTTCGCGCATCAACAAGGGGCGCTTTTGGAAACAGAGGCGCTGTGTTTCGTCTCTTGGGCCTTGGCAATCGTCCTTTATATGGAATACCCCAGTCGCAGACGGAGCGGCGCGGTAAGGGATTTCCATTCTGTCATCAGCATCAACCTCATTGCGGTGCTGCTGTTCTCCGCAACCATTTTTTTTGTGAAAGGCATTTGGATTAGCAGGCTGTTTATTTTGCTCTACGTGTTCATGCAGGTGCTGTTGATGTTCCTAAACCGCTACGGCGTCCGTCTGGTTCTGTATTTGTTTCGGCGGGCAGGGTGGAACACTAGGACGCGGTTGATTGTGGGAACGGGTGACAGTGCCCGAGCCTACCTCGAGGAGGTCGAAAACAACAGACGCTTTGGATTGCGCGTCATTGGCTACGTGGCGGACGAACCAGAAGCGGAAATTCCCATTTCTCACCTGGGATCCATTGAAAACCTCGACAGGCAGTTGACTCGCCACAACCCAGACGGCGTGGTGATTGCACTGTCTGTGACTCATCCGGGTATGGAGCAAGCGGTCAAGGTCTGCGAGTCTGCAGGTGTCCCCATGGAATTGCTGTTGGACGGCTTATCGTCGCAGATTGCCACCAGTGAAGTGCATCATGGCAACCGCGTGTCCATTCTCAGCCTGTCAGTGACACCTCACACACCATTTGCCCTGCTGGTGAAACGAGTGACCGACATTATTCTGAGCGCAACTGCACTGGCGCTACTCTGTCCGTTGTTTCTGTGCATTGCCCTCGCCATCAAACTAGAGGACGGGGGTCCCGTGCTGTTTGTCCAGGAGCGTGTGGGCCTTCGCAACGGACGTTTTCGCATGTATAAGTTTCGAAGCATGTGCGTAGGCGCGGAAAAAATGCGCGACAGCCTCCTGCACCTCAACGAGATGTCGGGTCCGGTTTTTAAACTGACCAACGATCCGCGAGTGACCAAAGTGGGCTCGTTTATCCGCAAAACCAGCCTCGATGAGCTTCCGCAACTGTGGAACGTTCTGGCGGGCAGCATGAGTCTGGTTGGACCCCGGCCGCCCCTACCCACAGAAGTGGCCCAATACGACCAGAGCTATCGCCGGCGGTTGTCTGTCAAGCCCGGGCTGACCTGCTTGTGGCAGGTGGCCGGGCGCAACGACATTGACTTCGACCGGTGGATGGAACTGGACCTTGCCTATATCGATAACTGGTCCTATCTGGAGGACCTAAAAATTATCTTTCGTACAATTCCGGCCGTTTTGAAGCGCCACGGAGCGCGGTAGGGAGGTGTTCCAGTGAAAGTCGTGATTGTGCACGACTATCTCAACCAACAGGGCGGCGCGGAACGCGTAGTGGCTGTACTCCACGAACTTTTTCCCGACGCTCCCATTTACACACTGTTTGTTGATAGGGCCAAACTTTGGCCTGCATTGCGGGATGCTACCATCATTTCCAGCTGGTTGCGCCACTTTCCTTTTGTGATGAACAACTTCAAGCTGTTCTTTTGGCTTTATCCCATCGCCGTTCGGACGCTCTCCATTCCTGAATGCGATGTTGTCATCTCCTCCAGCAGCGCCTATGCAAAAGGGATCCGCATCAGGCGGCGGGGTCCTCGTATGCCACTGCACATCTGTTACTGCCATACGCCCATGCGCTTTGCATGGCACTTTGAGGAGTACATCGCTCACGAAACCGACAGCAAACTCCTCGTGGCCATTGCCCGGAAAATAGTTCCACTGCTGAAATGGTGGGACGTTATGAGCAGCAGACAGGTGGACGCGTTTGTTGCCAATTCCTCGGCTGTCAAAGAGCGAATTCGAAGATTCTACGGACGGAACGCTCAAGTTATTTTCCCGCCGGTGGACGTGCGCACTCCCATCAGGGGTAAAGGTTCTTTATCAGTCTCCAGTGATGCGCCTCCGGGTGAGTACTATTTGATGGTTTCCCGACTCGTTTCTTACAAGAGGCTGAGTCTTGCCGTTGAAGCCTGTACACAGTTGGGGAAACCCTTAATTGTCATTGGCTCCGGGCCGGACCGTCAGCGCCTAGAATCCATTGCGGGTGACACGGTGACATTTCTCGGCTGGCAACCGGACGAAGTGGTAGCCGCCTATATGGAATTGTGCAAAGCCCTGATTTTTCCGGGGGAAGAGGACTTCGGCATTACGTTGGTGGAGGCAAACACCCATGGGAAACCGGTTGTGGCCTTTCAAAGTGGCGGGGCGTTGGACACCATTTGTCCTGGAGTTAACGGAGTGTTCTTTCGCGAAGCTTCAGTCGAGGCTTTGGCAAAGGCTCTTGATGAACTGGACAACACGTCCTGGGACGCAACGAGAATTCGTGCCTGGGCCAGCCGTTTTTCTCGACAACACTTTCAAGAGGTAATTAGCGGGTACATTCGGAGCTTGGCTTTGGCGGCGGAATTATCCTCCAGAACCGCACCCTTGGCTGAAAATTGAGGTGAAATCATGTGTGGAATTGTGGGCGGAATTGGCTACTCTGTGATTGGCATTCAGCGGGCGCTTGATGCCATGACAAATCGCGGGCCGGATGGTTCCGGATTGTGGCGTGAAGACAGGGTGGTATTCGGGCACAGGAGACTGGCCATCCTCGACCTCACTCGAAATGGGCGACAGCCCATGACAGATGTGTCCGGCCGAATCACCATTACGTTCAACGGCGAAATCTACAACTTTCGCGAACTGCGCAAGGAACTCTCCTCCCAGTTCAACTTCGGGACGCAGACCGATACCGAGGTTCTCATCGCAGGATACCTGCGCTGGGGAATGGAGGGCTTGCTGCGCAGGGTTCGCGGCATGTTCGCTTTTGGACTGTGGGACGCCGGAATCCAGACCCTGTATCTCGCCCGCGATCCCTTTGGCAAAAAACCATTGTACTACTGGCAGTCGGGGACGAAGATACTTTTTGCGTCTACCATGAACGCCATTCTCAGCGTGCTGGAGCGAACACCCTCCATTGACGACGAAGCCCTGGACGACTACCTCACCTATTTGGCCGTTCCGGGTGAGAAAAGTATTTTCTCGGGAATTCGCAAACTGTTGCCAGGTCACTATGCCAGTTTCTGCAATGACCAGCTATCGCTGACAAGGTACTGGTATCTATCCTTTGCCAGTCCACTGGATATCACCGAGGAAGAAGCGATTGAAGAAGTGGAACGGTTGCTGCGGAAGGGGGTCCGACGACGGCTGGTCAGCGATGTGCCCATTGGAGCGTTTCTCAGCGGGGGTGTTGACTCCGGCCTGGTGACGGCGCTCATGGCGCAGGAATCCAACCACCCCATTACGACCCTAACCATGGGTTTCGCGGACCATCGCTTTGACGAACGGGCGTTTGCTAGGAAGGTTAGCGATGTCTACCAGACCCGTCACCACGAAGAGGTCCTGGGCGAGGAGTTGTGGCGGTTCATTCCGGAGATTGTGATGAACACAGGTGAACCCTTTGCCGATTCTTCCGCGATTCCAACCTATTTTGTGGCAAAGTTTGCCAGGGAACACGTGACGGTGGCTCTCAATGGTGACGGCGGCGACGAGCTCTTTGCCGGATATACGAGACCGCTGGCTGAGGCTATGGCCATTCCCTACCGCAGATGGTTCCCCAGGGTGCTGAGAGATTCCCTGGGTCGCTACGTCAGCGGCAAGGGGAAACTGCATCCACGGTTGCTCAACGGATTCAAACAGGTGCTGGAGGCTGGGCAAACATCGCCAAAGGAGGCGTTTGTGTTCAATCGGGCACTGCGGCCATACCGCCAGAGGCTGTATTCAAGCGCCTTTCTCCATCGCCTCGGGCAGCACCACCCGGACGACTGGTACCACAGGGTGTGGGACGAAGCGGATGGTAAAACCTCCGTGGACAAGGCGCTCTATGGCGACACCATGACGTATCTGCCGGACGAACTGTTGCCAAAGATGGACGCCATGACCATGGCGCATGCTCTCGAAGCCCGCTCTCCGTTGCTGGACGTGGATCTGGCCGAGTTTGTTGCCAAGTTGCCCTATACACTGAAGATTCAACGACTGGAAACGAAGGCCCTGTTAAAGAAAGTGGCGGAACGGCACCTTCCTCGCGATGTGCTCTACCGCCCGAAAAAGGGCTTCAACATGCCCATGAGTCAGTGGCTGCAGACGGCACTGGCCAAGCCTTTGCGCGAACTCTTACTGGGGCGTGAAGCGGCCAACAGGGGACTGTTTCAGCAGGACAAAGTGCAGGCCATGATTCAGGCGCACCAATCTGGCAAGAAGGACTATGGGCAACAACTGTGGTCGCTCCTGATGCTGGAAATCTGGTTTCAAATGTACGTCAACGGAAACTTGCAAGTGCTGGAGCACTTTGACTCGCTGCGCCACAGCCCGGTGTTTGGAGGTGTGGGACTGTGAGAGTGCTCGCTTCCGGAATGGAGTGGTTCACAGACAGCCCCGGCGGGTTGCCACGGTATTTTGCCGACTATCTGGCAGCCTGCAGGGAGCAAGGACATGAGGTGAAAGCCTACGTTCAGGGCCACGCGTCCGCTGGGAGTTATGCCTCTGTTGAGGGGGGCGCGCACAATGAGCGAAACACCGGTCATTACCCCCCCTATGTACAAAGCGTTCAGAGCGTAGGCAGAAACCCGCTGTCGACGCGAAGGGTATGGAAACAGGCCTTTCAGGAGGAACTGCGCCGTCACCACTACGACGTGTTTAACGCTCACTTTGCTTACTATGCGTGGGGGTGGATGCCGCTCCAGGAGGAGCTGCCCACTGTTACGCACTTCCACGGTCCTTGGGCCTACGAGGCTCTGGTGGAGCGCAAAAATGCAGGTGACGACGGAAATCCGCTGAGCAGACGGATGGGCTTCTGGATGCAGCAGTTCATTGAAAAGACCGTTTACCGCCACAGCCAAAGTTTGATTGTACTGAGTGAGTCCTTTCGACTGCAACTGGTTGAGAGGTACGGAATACCGGCAGAGCGGATTCACGTCATTCCCGGCGGTGTGGACACGAGCCGCTTTTGCGACAGTTCAAATCGTGGCGAGGTACGCAGACAGCTCGGGATTGAGGAAAACCGGTTCGTGCTGCTGACGGTGCGCCGCTTAGTACGGCGCATGGGCCTCGAAAATCTCATCAAAGCCGTGGCGGAGCTTAGGCTGTGGTTTCCAGATATCCTCCTGGTCATGGTGGGGGGCGGGCCGCTGTACGAGGAACTGGAACATCTCATACGCGAACTGAAGCTGGAAGCCACAGTTCGTCTCACCAACCGCGTGTCTGACCAGCTCTTGCCTCGGTACTACCAGGCAGCCGACTTGACAGTGGTGCCAACGACAGATTTGGAGGGCTTTGGCTTTGTAACCGTGGAATCGCTGGCTTCCGGTACACCCGTCATGGGTACACCTGTTGGGGGGACGAAAGAGATCCTCAGTCCCTTTGACTCAGACCTATTGTTCAAGGGAGTCTCCGTATCCCATCTCATTGAGGGCCTCGCTTCCGTTCTGACTCGCCCCAAGCAGTTGCCGGGCAGACAGGCTACGCGTCAATACGCATTGCAGCATTATACCTGGGACGCAGTCCTTCCTCAGATTTACAACGTCTTTGCGGCGGCGGGGGCGGAACAATGAACCCGCCAAAGCTGAATTTGTCAAAGGCGCACGCAGTTCAGTCCCCGGTCATCCATGGGCAAAGCGCAACCAAGGGAACGGTGTCTAACGACAGACAACTCACCGGCTCAATCGCCGTGGGCGAACCCCCTGCTTTGCCCCTGCGGGTGCTGTATTACAGCCACACTGCTGACGTCAGTGGTGCTGAAATTAGTCTGTTGCTCACCATTTCCCACATGCCCAAGGCGGACTCCATTCTTGTAGCACCCCTTGGTGAACTCCTCAAGCGAGCGGAGCGGCAGGGCATACACTGCAGAGCCGTGAGTAGCTTTCGCGCAAGAATGACCTCAAATCCCGTAGGGTTGCTGAGGGGCATTGTGGGGACTGTGGCGGCGGGTCTCGAATTGAGAAGGGTTGTAGGAGAGGTCAAGCCCGACGTTATCCATGCCAACTCCATTCGCGCTGGGCTCATTGCAACGGTCGCAGCCGTGGGAAAGGAAAAGACCTGTCAAGTCGTGTGGCATGTGCGTGATAACCTGGCGGAGAACCTGCCGGGGCGGGTTATTAGGCGCGTGGCCGGCTGGCGGGTCAACGCGGTCTTTGCCATCTCCACGGCCATCCAGGAGAACTTTGCCACGACCGCGAAATTGCGGCGGAAGACGGTGGTTGCTCACAACGGCATCGATGTCAGTCAGCCAACAGGTGTATCTCTGCGCGGAGAGTTTGGCGTACCGGAAGCGGCATTTGTCATTGCCGCGGTCGGACAAATTGCACCGTGGAAACGGCAAATGGACGCCGTTGTCTCCTTTTCTGAATTTCACCGACAGGTTCCCCGCAGTGAACTGTGGATTGTGGGTGAACCTAAATTCCGGCGGGAAAACGTGGAATACGAGAGGCAGTTGCGGGAGGCCGTAACAACATCGGGACTGTCAAACAACGTGCGTTTTCTGGGATTTCGAGAAGACGTCATGAATGTGATGAACTCTGCCGACGTACTGCTGGTCACCTCGGACAACGAGCCCTTTGGCCGCGTCATCATTGAAGCGATGCTGGCGTCAAAGCCGGTGATTGGTACGCGCGGAGGCGGCGTGCCGGAAATTATTGAGCATGAACGCACAGGTATTCTCGTGAACACCGGCGACACGACCGCCATGACACGTGCCCTGGCCCGTCTCCATGAGGACAGGCGGTGGGCAAGGGAACTTGGCCGCAGTGGACGCGACCGGGTTCTGCATCGGTTTTCTATTCAGTCGACGACGGAGTGCATCTACAGGGTCTATTTGCAACACGTGTTCGCTAAGGGAAGGGAGTATTTGCATGAGGCAGTCTATCGTTTTGGTGGCCAATGACATTGGCGGGGTGGGTGGTATGGAGCACCACCTGGAGGAGATGGTTCTGCGGCTGAGGCGGGACTACGATGTCACTGTAATAACGTCATCGTTTCGCGTGCCGGACGCCCAAGATGTACGGTATATTCACATTCCCGTCATCCGCAAACCGTTCGCGGTGATGATTCTGATGTTTTCCGTCCTAGCGTCTCTCCGCCTTCTGTTTGTTAAGCGCAATGCCATCGTCCACACCACTGGGGCCATTGTCTTCAACCGCGTAGACCTGTCGACTATTCACTTTTGCCATGCCGGCTTCCGCGAAGCAGCGACCCGCTGGAAGACTGACTCCCGGAAAACGACACTGCCTCTGGCAAAACGCATGAATGCGAAGCTGAGTCTGCTGATTAGTCTGCAGAGCGAGCGGTTCTGCTATCGTCCAGACAAAATTCACCATCTTGTGGCGGTTTCTGGCCGCATTGGAGAGGAACTTCAAACTTTCTGCCATTACCCGGTCCACCGTATTCATAGGATTAGCAATGGTGTCGACACGCAGCGATTTGCTCCAAAGTCACATTCCGCGAAGCGCATTATGAGGCAGGCCGCCGGATTCGACGAGGACGGCACCTACCTCATCTTTATGGGTGGCGACTGGGATCGCAAAGGTCTTCACTGGGTAGTAGGTGGCTTCAACCAATTGGCAGAGGAGCATCGAGACCTGCATCTTTTGATTGTTGGTTCCGGGAACACCCATCGTTATCAGGCCCTTGTCCATCCACAGTACCGCAATAGGGTGCATTTTCTGGGGAAAAGGTCCAATCCGGAAGACTGGTACGCCATAGCGGATATTTTCGTTTTTCCCTCTCAGTACGAAGCTTGTTCCCTGGCAGTTCTGGAGGCGGCTGCCAGCGGTCTGGCCCTGGTCGTCACCAATGTCGGAGGGGCCGGGGACATTGTTGAAGACGGTGTTTCCGGCATGTTTGTTCAGGGAAGTTCATCTGACATCGCCACCAAAGTTGGATTGTTGTTGGATAATCCGGCACAGCTGCAAAGCATGGGTCAGGCAGTGCGACAGCGAGTGGAGCAACTGACGTGGGACCATACGTATGCGTCGTTTTGTGAGGTTTATCGTCTCATACAAGAGGAGAGGCGCAGTCCAACGAAACGTCACACAGACAGTCTAGTCTCAACCCAATTCGGCGAGCAGGACTTACGATGAGAACAAATTGTGCACTTGTGTTCCATATTTAGAACGGGTGCGTTATAATGTGTTAGGCTTATCGTTCTGTATAAAGAACATTGTTGGATGAACGGTTGAAAATCGCAGCAAAAAACATGAAGGGAAACAAAAATGAACGTCCTGATTGCAATGCCTTTGGGGGAGTTTGGGGGCGGCGCCGAAAGAATGTTGTTGAACTACCTTTCTGCCCGTCGCACCCAGAATTCACAACTCAACATCAGTCTGGTGTTTCTGAGTCCGGGATCGCTGGTGGAAGAGGTCCAGAAGCTGGGCTACACGGCGATTGTGCTTTCAGCGGGAAGGGTTCGACAGATACATCGGCTGTTGTATGTGCAGTATCGGCTTGGGCTGCTGATTGCGGCATGGAAAATCCATCGCGTCCTCGCATGGATGCCCAAGGCTTGCGCTTACGTCACTTTTCCGGCTCGCATGAGGCAAGTGCCATTGTATTTGTGGCGACACGACATTCCCTGGCAACTGGACCGTCTGGATAAGTGGGTCTTCCGCTATGGACGCCCGGCGGCTGTGGCTTGCTCCAGCCGGTTTGCAGAGCAGGCGTTACAGAGCTCTACGGTGCGGGAAGTTCACTCGTGTGCCATTCATCCCGGCGTCGAGAGACACCCTTACAACCCAACAGTGGTCAAGGAGATACGAAGCACACTGTTAGACCAGAGTGGTGGGGTCATTGTAGGCACGGTGACGCGACTACAGCCATGGAAAAGAGTGGATTTGTTTTTGCGAGCCGCAGCCGAACTCAAACAGAGCGTATCCGAAGTGAAGGCTCTGATTGTAGGTGGTGAGAGCCACGGACTATCCAGCGGTCACGAAGCGGAACTGCGGGCTCTGGGTTACCAACTGCTGGGGGACAACGCCATTTTTGTAGGTGAACAGAGAGACGTTGGCAACTGGTTGCAAGCCATGGATGTATTTGTGCTGCCCAGTGAGGGTGAACCATTCGGCATGGCTTTGGTCGAAGCGCTAATGTCAGGAAAACCGGTGGTAGCCTGTGGCGGCGGTGGACCCGAGGAAATTCTAAGCCCCTCCACCGTAGGCCGGCTGCTTCCGGCGAATCCTTCTCCAGCCGAACTGGCACGTGCAATGGAGGACATGCTTGACCCGGCGCTGCGAGAGGATGCGAAAGTCGTCAACCAGGAAGAAGGCAAGCGCTTCTCCACAGGGGCAATGGCAACAAAAATCGACGAATGGCTGCAATCCTAGGATTGGCAAGGGAGGCGCGAAAATGGAACTGAGAGTACGTCTCATGAATGGGACACGCTGGATGGCCTGGGTCGTCTTTCTCTCTGCCATGGCCTGTTTCATTGGCCTCTACGGGACGGATGCATCCATTCTGCGCGGACTCCTGTCCATCGTCCTGTTCATTCTCCTCATGGGCCTCAGTCTGCACACGCCGGCTGCGGCTCTGCTGCTCCTTGTCATCATTGAACCTCTGTTGGGGCTCACCCGAAGATTGCTTATTCCAATGGCGGGGTGGAGTTCCCTCGATCCGCTGGTCATTCTAGCACCTGTCACGGTACTACTTATGGGATCTTACTGGTTCTACCGCGTATACGTGCTCAGGCAGGAGGAAGCCAACGACACCATAATCTTTCGATTGCTGCGGTGGATGCTTCTCATAAACCTGCTGGAGGTTGTCAACCCGTTACAGGGAAGTGTCACTGTGGGACTCGGAGGAGTCATCTTCTACGTTGTTCCGCTGCTCTGGATGATTCTCTCCCGTGAGTACGTGGACAACCAGTGGTTTTCGCGAATTCTTGGACTGACTTTTTTCCTAGGGGTGCTCATAGCGCTTTACGGATTGAAACAGACCTATTGGGGGTTCTATCCATTCGAACAGGCATGGATTCATCTCACGAACATTGTCTCCATGAATGTGGACGGGTCGGTCCGGGCTGTTTCCACCTTGACCAGCGCCCAGGAGTACGCGATGTACATGGGTATTGCGATGATGATTGGTTGGTTCTATCTGCTATATGGAAAGATTCACATCAAGTTCATCGCTCTCGTAGGACTTGGCATTTTAGGCTGGGCTCTGTTTATGGAGTCGGTTCGCGGGACTATTGTTACAGCCGCCCTGGGGCTGGGTTTTATGACAATCCTCTCCGGCAAGGGTCTGCGCCGCCGAATTTTTATGCTCCTTTTCATCTCCGTCGTCTTTACCGTGATGTTCATTGAAATGGGACACATCCACTCAAGCAATGGGCTGGTGTCGCACAATATCCAGGGACTTTCCAATCCCTTGAACAATCATGACTCCAGTCTAAGTGGGCACTATGCCATCATGCTGAACGGCATTGTGGAAGGACTGAAGCAGCCAATTGGTTATGGTCTGGGCAGTACCACCACTGCAGCAGGAAAATTTTCCAGCGGCAACCTGGGAACGGAAGTAGACGTCAGCAACATGTTCGTTTCAGACGGTGTCATTGGCGGAGTTCTTTACCTGGTGCTCATGGGATTCATTCTATTCTCCGCCGTAAAACAGGCAATTCAAGGCGAAAAACTGGGGCTGCTGGTGCTCGGAGTACTGTTGGTGGCTGGTGGGCAGTGGCTGAACGGAGAGCTGTATTCCACCTCAGCACTGGTGTGGATTGTGGTGGGTCAGTTGGACAGATTTGCAGTGAATGCAAGAATGAATACGGGGTGAGTAAATGCGTGTTGCATGGATTGGCCCGATGCCTCGCAAGGGTGGCGGAGCCAGTGGCGTATCCAACCAACTGCTGCAGGAAATCGATAGGCATGGCTCCGTTGAAGTGGACTGCTATATGCCGGGCCATGCCGCCAGTCTCCCGGAGGAACTGGTCAAGTTGAAGCATGTCCGTTTTTTCTGTGAGCCCTCCTCCTGGGAGTGGGGCCAATGGTACAGCCGAAACCGCCTGATGAGCTTCATTACAGGGCAGGTGGCCAATCTGCGCTGCGAAAACCGTCTAGCCAGGAAGCTAATTGCGGCACACCGTGGGCAGCCCTACGATGTCATCTACCAGTTTTCGCACATTGAGTTTTCGGCCATTCGCCGCTACAAGCAGGAACTCCCTCCTATCTGCCTGCATCCGTCTGTACATGCTGCCGGGGAGCTTCGGTGGCATCGACAGGAGCGGCAGCTGGCGAGAACGTGCGAACCGTTCATCATCCGTACAGTGGAGCGGTTGCTTCTCACAGCACGTTACATTGTACAGAGACGCCACATCAAGGTGGCAGATAAAGTATTCGCTCTCAGTCGAAATTTCGCCGACAATCTCGTAGAGGACTATCATGTGGCCCCTGAGGACATAACCATCATACCCAACCCAATTGATTTGCATCACTTTACATTAGACGTTTCAAAGAAGGACTCATCGCGATTCACTTTGTTGTTCGTCTCGCGAATTGCGGTGCGAAAGGGTGTGGAGTGCATTGTTGAACTGTCCCATCGGTTAAACGATTTGGACTCGGAAGTGGAAATTCTCGTGGTTGGAGATAAATCTCAGTGGTCGGACTACACACCCCTGTTGCGGAACCTTAACACCAGGATGGCGAGATATATTGGCGGAGTGAACGGGACAGGGGATGAAATGGTCAGACTCTACCAGAGAGCCCATATGCTCATCCAGCCCAGTCGCTACGAGCCTTTTGGACTGACCGTAGGGGAAGCTCTGGCCTGCGGAACACCCGTAGTCGCCAGCAACAAGGTCGGGTCGGCGGAGGACGTCAAGCGCGAGGCCTGTCGAGTTTTTCCCGATGGGAACATGGACGCACTGGAACTCGCCATCCGCAATCTGCTTCTTGATTTACGGAATGAGTCGAAGGCGCAATCCATTTACCAGTTGTGCCGTCATGAGTGCGAGCGACTGTTCATCGGTTCCAACATAGCGGACAGGTTGTTGGCAGAGTTGACCTCTACAGTTCTCTCGCGCCCTGCTGTTCCTTTGCCGGCCATGTCTCACCAGGAGGCGGTGAGGAAGGCTTGAGGATTTCCGTTGTGATACCTACCTTACGCCGAGTGGTGTCTCTACACCAGTGCCTGATAGCCATGGACAGACAGACTCGTTTACCCGAGGAAGTGGTGGTAGTCTGCCAGACTCAGGATAAGGAAGCCATGGACTATTTGAACCAGTGGCAGGCCATCCGGAAGCATTACCGGAAAACCGTCGTCACTGTGACACAACCTGGTCTAATCCACGCACTAATGAACGCATGGCGGGCAACCAGTGGTGATGTTGTGGCCCTCACGGACGATGACGCCGTTCCTCACAATGACTGGCTGGAACGGTTGGCAGCGCACTACCACAGCCCTGTTGTAGGAGGGGTTGGGGGCAGAGACATCGTCTTCGACGGTTCCACGTACCGTGCCACTGCGGCTCAGGTAGGCACTTTCTCATGGTACGGGAGACTGTACGGCAATCACCACGTTGGCACTGGAGGTGCCAGGGAAGTGGATGTGCTCAAAGGTGTCAATATGTCCTTTCGTAGAGAGTTGCTGCAGTTTCCGGCCTATCTGAAGGGTCAGGGAGCGCAGGTCCATAATGAAATTGCCTTGTGTCTGCCCATCCGTAGAAAGGGTTTCAAGCTGATTTACGATCCCGCTGCGCTGGTCAATCACCACCCTGCACCGCGTGGCGCCGGCGACCGGCGAGTACGTCCCAGTTGGACACAGATTCGCTTCGCTGCCTTCAATCAGACCTTGGCGGAACTTCTCTGGCTCTCGTGGCCCAAGAGGTGGGTTCGATTGACGTACCAGATTCTTATTGGAGACCGGGACGCGGCTGGAATTGTCAGGGCTATCGTCAGTCTTCCAATGCTGGACTATGACGCGGTCAAATCATATCTGCCCACCCAAGCGGGGATTTGCCAAGCACTGTTGCACAGTGCCGTGTTTGCTGAGGGACGACAGGGGCGTTTCGTAGAGTCACAGCCTGACAGGAAAGGAGACCGGACTGATGACATTAGGGATTTCCGTGGAGCCGCCGGTAAATGACAATACCTCGTTGGAAATGAAGGTGAGTATCTGCATTTGTACCCGGAATCGTAACCTGGAACTGCACCGCGCCCTGAAATCCATCCAAGATACAGCGTATCCCGTGCACGAGGTCATTGTGTCAGACGACAGCACCAATGGCAGGACCAGAGACATGGTCTGTACCGAGTTTCCGGGGGTTGTCTATTTACCCGGTCCTCAAAAGGGTCTCAGTGCCAACCGCAACAATGCCCTACGCAGTGTAAGTGGAACCCACGTACTTTTTCTGGACGACGATGCGGCGTTGGGTTCCAATTTTCTGGAATGTATTCATCGTTATCTAAAGAAGTACGGCATGTCACGTGACGTCAACAAAATCATTGTCACCGGTGCTGAAAACAATTTTGGGAGCCTCATTTTTCCAAACGACCAAGGCTTTCTGGGCTTTCAAACACGGACTTACCACGGAGTCCAGAGGCTGAAGACCATTGTAATCAACAGTACGGTTTTCCCGGTTAACCTGTTCTCAGACACACAATTCGACGAACACCTCATATACGGTTATGAGGAAGTGGACCTTGCCACCAGGGCCGTTGGACAGGGTTATGAGATACAGTTTTGCAGCACAGCAGTAAACTTTCATTATCCTTCACAGGTAAACCGGGAGTATTATGCGCCCTTCACTGATGCGGCGCGACTGTATGTGACCTTTAAAAGATACAGGTATACGGAAAGGAGGCCTTTAAAAGCCGCGGTTTTTCTCATCCTGGGATTTTCTCACCACCTTCTGCACAACATCAGGAAGAAGTCGGGTGGTGGTGTACAAAGTACTCTGCGGACATGGAATATGGCTTTCCGGCTCATATTTCACGCCAACTGATTCAGTTGGGGAAGAGAATGGCTCCACGACTATGCCACGGGAATTAAATGTGCTAAAATGTTCTTTATTGGGAACGATAAATTATGATTACAAACTTTATAATGAATAAAGGACTGGTCATATGAATAGCCCTGCGCCACTGTTACGCCTTCTGCAATCTGTCTACCTTCATGGCGAGCTTCCTCCAGATTTCGGTAACGAGGAATACGAGGTCTCGCTTCGAGACATGGTGAATCATGATTTAGCCTCCCAGGTATATTCGAAGTTGAGATCCTTCAATCTCTTGACTGAAGTTCCTGAGTATTTCCGGCGCCGATTGCATGCGAGGTACTTGACTACAGTTACCCAAAACGCGCTGGTCAAGCATGAACTGTTGACCGTGTGCTCCGCTTTGGAAAAAGGGCAGATTCAAGCTGTCCCACTCAAGGGGGTAGTCCTGGCTGAGCAGTATTTTGGCGAATTGGGCGCGAGGCCAACAGGAGATATTGACATTCTCGTCCACAAGGAACAAGTTCCCGAGTCTATTCAATGCCTCAAAGCCCTAGGCTTTACGCCGGAAGGACCACTCTACCCCTGGCAGTTTCACCGGGTGTTGAGCCGTCGCCTGAACGCCAAGTACACATTGATTCTTGAGGTACACTGGAACTTCATCCAAGAGCGTACCTCTGATGTGGATTTGCACGGCATCTGGAGCAGGGCCAATCCCTTGACGGATTTTTTCTCCATTAAAGCGCTCTCCCTTGAAGACACTTTCTACACCCTGTGTCTTCACGGAGCAAACCATCGCATGGAGTCCATGAAGTATGCCTTGGACATTTTACATATGATTGCACAGTTTCGCACTGAGTTGAGTTTTGACAGATTACTGGCTCAGGCGCGGCGGGACCAGACGTTTCGCCGGGTCTTCGCCACCCTACGTTGGGTCTACCGCCTGTTGCCGGAACTACACGAAGTCAAGCCTCTGCCTGCCGCCCCTCAAATCAACCGAATCCCTGACTTTCGTCAGGGAGAAAACCACATGATGATGCTGGACTCGTGGAGGTACAGATGGCCCGTCATCAAGGATAAGGTCTGGCCGTCAAGAGACCTGGTCAATATTTTTGTGGGAGGTGACAACGGCAAAGTCTACAAGCACGTCTATTTGGAGTTTTATAAGAAGAGGTTGCAAAAGATAGCCAGACATGTGCTTCGTGACCACGGGAGGGATGACTATGCCTAGCGTAATTGCAAAAATCGCTGAGTTTTGGGTGAGGGTTCACAGCGAAAACACGGAAGTTATCAATTGGATGAAGACCCGTTTTGAAGTAACATCGGTCTCACCTTGTGACGAAGGGCAGAAGTGCGTCGCGACGATTCATCTAGTGCCGGGCTACGGTTCAGGATTCTCTGGATTTGCTGTCGCCACAAGCATCAGCCACGGCAAGGTCAGATTTGACCGCAGAGACTACCTGATTGAATCCGACTTGGATTTTCAGCACGCGGACATAAGCTATTTCAACGAGTTGGCGCTAAGACATGCTTTGATTAGCTTTTTTAGCAGTTTTCTTGTACACAAACAATGGGGTATTGTCCTTCACGCATCTTGTGCCATTGACGATGAACAAGCCTATTTGTTCTTTGGCAAATCCGGTGCCGGAAAATCCACGGCGGCTCGACTGTCAAGTCCTCGGCTTCTGCTGTCGGATGATGCAGCCCTTGTCAAAATTACGACCAACGGGATTCGAGTTTACGATTCTCCCCTGCGCAGCGATATAATGCCGACTTTTACAAAACGTAGCTACCCCATAGCGGGAATTCACTGGCTCCATCAGGACGTTCATGTCCGATGTGCGCCTTTGCCCCGCAGTCAGGCTCTTCAATTGCTTATGGACAATGTCTTTTACTGGCCACATACGCCGGTGGACACGCTGAAGATGGTGCGGATGCAAGGGATGTTCACGGCGCAGGTGCCGTTCTTTCATCTATATTTTCAAAAAAACGACTCTTTTTGGGAGGCAATTTCATGACAAAGCCGGCAACGCTGAAATATACTTGGGCACCCTACGTGGAAACGATTCAGGTAGATGGAGAATGCGTAGTCATTCAAGCTGAGAAATACACCACGACTCGATTGAATCAGACGGGCGGCTGGATTTGGTCCCAGTTGCAAGAACCGCAGACCGTTTCCGATTTGGTTGAAAAACTGGTGGAAAACTTCAACGTTCCAAAGGAACAGGCTGAGGCGGATATCAATGATTTTCTCCAAGAAATACAGCGTGTCGAGCTGATAATGACCGTATAGAATTTTGCAGCCCACCGTTCTTTATATAATACATGTATTGCGTGATTGAGAACAATTGGCTATAATCTTGAACAGAGGGGGGGTGAGAGGATGCAGACATATCAGTCTCCGAAGGTTGTGAGTCATGAAACTCTGGTGTTTGAGACACACCCTTCCAGTTGTGGCGGTAAGGGCCCGATGTAACCGACCAGCACTACTAGGAGGTAAAAGGATGCCGACATATGAGTCGCCTAAGGTACTGAGTCACGGAGAACTGGCATTTGAAACCAGTCCGTCCATTATTGTGCCAGAACCCGCCTAAGTCCCAATGATTGGCATCATGTAAATGAGAAAGCTACTACAACACGGGGGATTTGCTTGTAAGTTGAAAGCAAATCCCCTTGGTAGTGACGGGGTGATGGATGTGAGCAGTTGGGCATATCGCCCAGATACAGGAAGTAGCGCCCTGGTGCAAAGGGTGGTTCGGCACAAGGGCTGCATTACAATGCCGTCTCGAGGTACAAGTATGTATCCGTTTATTCAAGAAGGAGATATTTGCTGTTTCCGAAGGATTGGCGACAGCGAACCAAAACCGGGTCAAGTGGTACTGTTTAAGGCCCCACAAGGGCTGGTTGGGCACCGTCTGATTCGACGGCCAGTCCAGGCCGGGGATGGAGCGGGGGTCTTGTACCAGTTCAAAGGAGATACCAACTATTTCTGCGATGCCCTCGTTGCCGCTGACTCCCTCATTGGCATACTGGACTCTCTGACTCGGCGTGGGCGTCACGTTACCATGGACAGTTGGGTACGCAAAGTGTGGTCCCTTGTGGTTGTGCACGTCTCCAAATATACGCGCCTGGTAAGAATTTTCATGGACTGGCAACAGCGGCTTCATGGCTTTCCAGCGAAGGGATTCAAATGATGAAATCATTGAAATCGGCGCTAGACTACGTACAAAACAAGGTGTTTTCTCTGAATGACCTCACCCGCTACATTCGTTTTGTGTCGACATACCTGCGCAAGCACAAATGGGGTTACGCGGTTCTCGTAGTGGTCATGTTGTTCAGTGTCTTTATGTCGCTGTTTTACGCAACGTTCCTGAAAGACATTACGGAAGCAGCGCTAAAGCACCAATTCCGGATGGTGGTCATTATCCTTTGCGTAGCCATCCTGATGTACGGACTCAATAGCGTCGCGGGTCTCATTCAAACATACTTCAGCACCGTAATTACCAATTCCATGAAGCGTGACATCAAGTCAGACCTGTTCAGTCACGTAATTGGACTTCCGCAAAACGTAATGAATACATATCACTCCGGAGATCTTCTGTCACGCTTGAACAACGATGTCGACAAGGTTGTCGATACGGTGGGAAACAGCACCATCAACCTACTGCGATTACCTTTGACATTCAGTGCAGCCTTTATTTACGTTCTACAAATATCTCCCGAGCTCGGTTTTGTCACTTTGGCCTTTGGCCCTCTTGCCCTCTTCATATCCCTCGTCTTTCGCCGCCATCTGAGGGAAAACGGAAGCAAGATTCAATCTGCCTTTGGCCGCACGTACACTATTGCCAGCGACGCTTTGGGCGGATTCCGAATTATTTACGCATTTTCGCTGGAGACGTTCTTCGCAAACAAGTTCCGTGACAGTAATGAGGAACTGGTCCGTCGTGAAGTGAAAGGCGCCTATTTAAGCGGTGGGTTCACTGCTGCCACCCGAATGGTGGGTGCGCTAGGATACCTTACGAGTGCTGGACTGGGGGCCATGTTCATTGCCCGCGGGCAGCTTTCCATAGGCGAGTTTCTGGCATTCATCAGTTTGGTCGATCACCTTATGGATCCGTTCACCGGGGCAGCAGGTCACTTGGGCGGTCTCCAGCGGTCCATCGCTGCAGCTGAACGAATCTGGGACGTATTTGCGCATCCTGGGGAGCAGCAGGAAACCTTGGAAGCGGGGGGAACCCACGGAGGTTCATTAGGTAAGGGAATTAAGGTTCAGGGACACAAGGAACAATCTCCGAAAATCCTGCCTACCGCCGTACTCCTGGATGACGTTTCCTTCTCCTATGACGGATTTCACAAGGTTCTCGACGGGGTAAATCTTCGCGTTGAGAGAGGAACGAGCGTAGGCATCGTCGGCCCCAGCGGCGCGGGAAAGACGACTCTTCTGAACTTAATGCTAAACTTCTATCTTCCCACAGAGGGACAAATTTATATAGACGGGGGATTCGATAATTCCCTTACCAACCGGGAAATCAGACAAAACATTGGGTACGTGCCTCAGGATGTGTACATTTTTAGCGGTACCATTGAGGAAAACTTGCGTTATGGGCGACCTGATGCCACAGCGTCGGAAGTCGCGAGAGCTGCCCGCAACGCAAATATTCATGAACACATTCTCTCACTTCCAGACGGTTACGACACTCCAGTTGGGGAACGGGGCCTTAGACTGTCCGGTGGTCAAAAGCAGCGTATCGCCATTGCACGAGCGTTTCTTCGAGATGCTCCCATTCTCTTAATGGATGAAGCGACGTCATCTCTGGATATGGAAAGTGAAAGGGTCGTGCAGGATGCCCTGAACAGACTGATGAAAGGAAGGACCACAATCACTGTGGCCCATCGACTCAGCACTGTTCGAAAGGCAGACCAAATTGTGGTATTGAACGAAGGGCGTATCGTCGAACAGGGGACCCACCATGAATTGGTTGCCTTGGGTGGTCTATATGCAAGGATGTATCATTTGCAATTCGACAACCACCAGAGCTTTGCCGCGTGGAATTAGAGGGACACCGTCTGTGTAGTCACACAATGCGCGACAGTGGAGGAAGGGAGCAGTATACGATGCGGTGGAAGCATGTCGTAATTATCGGAGACGGGCGAATCTCCCAGGCGCTAAAGATGTCTTTTAGAAACCATCTTCCTGTTACACAGGTCCATTCCAAGACACTGTTTGAAACAGCATCAGTCTCCAACACAGTTACGTCTACACCGTGGGTTTCCAACGCGCCGGCATTAGCCTCCTGTGAAACTTCATGGATGTCCAATCCCTTGGCGGAGAGCAATCCCTTGGAAACACTGTGGATTTTGGCAACAGAAGAGCCCAATGAGATGCTGACCAAGCAAGTGCTGCAGTGGGTAGACGAAAACCCTGGCATAAGGGTGCTTGCAGTCAGTGGACGCCTATCCCAGGTCTTTCTGGGCCCTTTTGTGGCCTGGCAGCGCACAGGTTGTCTGGAGTGCTTTGAACTTCGCTGGGGCCAAGCCATGAGGAGGATTCCGCTGCACAACCTGATGAAGGCGGGTAAGGGAGGAGAGACTTCCTATACCATGTCTCTCGCAATGGGTGACGCAGTGCTCAGGGAGATGGTCAATACTATTATCCGAGACTTCGATGACCTATTCTCAGATGGTAGCCGCTTGGAGAAAGGTGAGGTGGCGGCCTATAATCGCTTGGGTCACATGACCTGGCGCCGCCTGATTCCTTCTTGCGAGTGCGCACGATGCAGACGTTTTTTCCACGAAAGCCGTACTCAAACCTTGAACTTTCAACCACATGTCATGAATTACCCTGAGGATCTCCGTGTGGCGAAGGTTCCGGAGAGGACACTGACAGACCTGTACGTGGATTTGGAGATAGGCGTTGTTTCTGCTCTCCACAAGGTGATAGACTCCGACGGACTGATAGGTGTTAACGCTAGGCTGGGGATGCAGAAGGAATACATCTCGGGATTTGGGCTAGCCACCACTTGGGAAGATGCAAAAACAACCGCCGTGCTGGAGGCGCTGGAGCGGCAATGCATGTTTTCCGGCAGTAGGGAAACTGACCTCACGGATAGTTATGATAATCTGCGAAATGTGGCTATTCATCCGCGAATGTTTGGCTTTCCGGAGGCCATTTTCTATGAAACCAATTCTCACGTTGTACCGTTTTCCGACACAGAGCGTTATTCGTGGATGTGGGGAACTTTGGTTCAGAAAGGGTCTGCCGTGCTCATTCCTCGGCAACTAGTCTACAATGACAACTCCCAGTTGGAACCGCGTTTTATATGGGAAAATTCCAACGGCTGGGCCGTAGGATCCACCCTGGAAGAAGCTGCGCTACACGGTGTTTTTGAGGTGCTGGAACGAGATCACTTTCTAAATACATGGTATGGTCGGATACCTCTTCCTCGTCTGAACGTACGTGAAGTACAGGATTCCCCCTACGCAGAGTGGCTCCATGCGAGAGATTACGATGTTATATGCTTTGACATGTCCCTGGATTTGGGCTTCGCGGGGGTAATGGTGGTTGCCGTCAACAGGTACGATACGGCGCCAAAGACGGTCTGCTCCACAGCGCTCCACCTGTATCGACCCCAAGCAGTGATTCACGCCTTGAAGGAACTGGCGGCCCAAGTATATATTCTGGAAGAAATTTTTCAAAGCGAGGTGGAAGGGGTCCAACGCAAATTCCGTGAGCCATCTTTAATGAAAAGTATTCGCGATCACTCTGCTGTGGCCGCCCTTCCTGAAGCTGCGCCCAGGTGGGACTTCCTGCTCAACCCGCAACCATTGGAAACGACATTGTCTGCAAGCTGCGCGTCCCCAGGGCACCCATGCCATGGACAAGAGATTGCTGCCGGCTTCCGGGCACGCTGTAATACACAGCAATGGCGAGATATTCTGGATGCCCTCCTAGGTGTTACTCATCACCTGGGGCAATGCGGCTATGACGTCATTGTGGTGGATGGGACGACTCCTGAATTGCGGGCCGGAGGGTTTTACGGGGTGAAAGTGCTGATTCCGGGTATGTTGCCCATGACATTTGGCTATGGTAGGCGGCGAATCAAGGGGCTGACGCGCGTTCTGGAACTCCCATATCAGTTGGGGTACGCGTCGGAACCTCTTCAGGAAGAGATGCTGAATCCCAATCCCCACCCGTTTTCCTAAGTTCGCGTATTCTGAGCCCCCGTGTTCCCAACATTGTGATGCCGTAGTCTTCAGTCGTCGTGATCCTTGCGCCATTTCTGAAACTCCAGGTACTCCTTGAACTGTGCTTTGCTAAGTCCGGATTTCATGGCCTCCTTGGCCAAGGCAATCCACTCCGCATCGACCTGTTCTTCCTGACTGTCGTCGTCTTCGTTCCGTATGAGTGTCTGAACGGAAACCCCTAGTACGGCAGAGATTTTCTCCAGTACCTGAATGGACGGGTTCTTCTGCAGCGATCGCTCAATTGCACTGATGTACGACTTCGCCACATCCGCGCGCTCCGCCAATTCAGACAGCGTAAGACCGCGACTCAGTCTCAGTTTTTGAATCCGTTGCCCTATCATCCATGAGCCCCTATTCAGTGGAATATGTAGATTCGGCAATAACGCTGTTCCTGTCGCTGGAGAACTTCTCCGCAGACCGCTTAATCATATCACACCTGTTCTCATTTTGGAACGCGTGGTCACCGATAGGCCCGGACTTTGGATTCCGGGCACTTTTGAATACAGCGAAGGAAAAGCGATGGAAGGGTCAGATTGTGCGAAATGGACTTCTATTCCACGGTGGCGTTCTGAAATTGAGAATGAATGAACTGCCGAACTTCTGCAGTGGTGAGTCCTATGGCCCTCGCAATCATCATCAGGTCGAGCCATTCCTCGTCAACCTCGGTAGGTGCAAAGATATCTTGCTCACGTACACATTCCTCGTTGGTTTTTTCCACAATCTCACCCTCAAGTTTCGTTTCGCTCTCCAGGCAGTTCAGCCGTCATAGGCACTTTCCCGTAGACCTGCAACTTTGTGCCCCTGTCTTTCAACAGGTTTACCGTTTCAGAAGATACGAAAGATAATGTCCGAACCACTTTTCGAGTATACGTTGTGACTGACCAGCGTAGACCCAGCCGATTCGTAGTTGCGTCAGACCTTCACCTGAAATCAAGTGCACACGTCCGCCACCGCATAACTTAATGCAGGAATTGCAGTATGTGCATTCATGGGTGGAAAACCACCTTTTAGCCACGAAAATAGGAAGTGAAGTTTTCTCAGCCACAGAGATTATAGCCGCAGAAAGTTGTCCCATCAATTAAAATATTCCATCAAATTCCGCCACAGTTAGACGACACCGTGTCATGTTGAGTGTGTAGAGCGGGAACCAATGTAGGCACACTGTCGACTCATGTAGTCCCTTGCAACAATACCTCGCAAAATTGTATCATTGACAGAACAATAATGTTCTATATAATGAACAACAGGGTGAACCTTTTCCAACACTGATTGTCTACAGGTTGAAATTTGTCCAACTAGGCAAGTAGGAGGAGACGGTCATGGTAGAGCAGGCGTTCTGTATACACTGCGGTGAACTTCAG
>Ga0187809_10000089_pt1 | contig 64857 bp, 77 predicted proteins | sample NC_wetland_sal_i_8_FD_132415 | JGI IMG/M metagenome (GOLD analysis project Ga0187809, IMG submission 132415) | Wetland sediment microbial communities from Neuse River Estuary, North Carolina, USA - ASW_4 | ecosystem: Environmental > Aquatic > Freshwater > Wetlands > Sediment | place: USA: North... | reverse complement strand
GACCATACGATCTAGCTGAGCGTCTCCTTGTGTGTACTTCGCTGGTGCCACGACAAGGGGCGCTCTTTTCCATTCCTAGAATGAGGACAGTATATTCGTCAATTAGCGGACAGGCAATACCGTGAGCTTTGAGGCATTATGCGTGGGCAGAAACAGCAAGGGAGCAATTACATGAGATAAGTTGGATGCGGTGACGAGTTCCTTTAGGGCGAGAATGAGTTCACCTGCTACACCCTTCTTTCCTACCGTTGGGTTTACGATACCTGCGCAAATAACTAGAGTATTTGGTTGGATATTCGTCTCAGACTCCCGTATAGCTCTACTTAGTGTGTCGGTATAGCCTGATGGCAGGTCAGTTACCTCTCTCGTCCAGCGAATAGGTACGCCCCAACCACTAGCCATCGCTTTATCTTCTGTCTTATCAATAAGGGCGATATGGTACTCTCCAAAACATTCAAAAACACGTTCGATGTACACCTCAGCTACTGGATCAGCCGTTATAAAGAGAGGAAAACCCTCCGAAAAGAGTTCCTCAATTTGCTCATCGGTAAACTTCATAGCATCAAAGCGTTTCACAATATATTCCATAATTTCCCCCTATCCTCGCATCCTTCGCTCGTTCAGAACGAGAGGCGAACTACTATCCAATTCAGATTGCTACGTTCGTACCTATGGGTTAGTGCAACAAGATTGCTGGGAGTAAGGGAGGAGTTAGTGGAGATGGAGAATCTCGTCAACCAAAAAAATGACGTATCGGACTGGGCTATTTATAACTCCAAACCATGCATCCGTTGTATGGTCAAAGATAGGCACACGAACACACTTAAGGTGCGATGTGATGCCTGCTCTTTTCAGCAACCATTACAGGTGTTTGGACATGGCGGAATTATGATTCCCCTTTCGATACATCTCCATTGTTATTTTAAAACATTAACGAAATTCTGTAAATGATATCGGACTTTTCTGCCCTTTACAGCAGCAACGAACCTAATCCGCTAATGTATAATTATGAATTCACCGTGACAAATCCTTGTCAGTGCCCACCTCGCTGTCGGCAATCATCTCCAGGAATTCATAAGTGCCACCGTTCGTATTGTTCATAAATTTTCTGATGGGGCTAAAGCCCACTCGTTCATACACCTTGATGGCTCGTTGGTTAAATGTCGCAACTGCCAATCGGAAGTGATTTGGACGAAATTTGTCTCTGGCAAAGCTAAGCCCAGCTTGGACGAATTCTGTTCCCAATCCATTCCCAGTTACATCAGGCCGCAGCCCGAGACCTATGTCAACAATTCCGTTATCATCGTCAAATGAGAAAAAGCCGACCAAATTGTCTTTTCCATCGCAGACGGCGTATTTCGAGTCCTTCTTCCAATTCTCGAAATCAAGGAACTCACGCAAATCGTCTTCATCGGCTGTCATGTCATAAAAAGAGTATGGATCTGGATAATGCCACTCAACAATGACAGAAGCATCTTCTGGCTTCATCGTGCGAATTGAGAACTCCATCGCTGTGCCTCCTTACTGTATTCTTCTGCCCAATTCTGCAAGAGAACTAGGGTGCCAGATGCAAAGCAAGGGCCATCAATGCAGTTCACGCATCGCCTGATCGTCCCTGGGGTCAGTATACAACTCTATTTTCTAGTACACGACTTTATTTTTCGGTATACAACTTTATTTTCTGTAAACAAATCACCCAAACCCTAGCCCCTCTTTCACTCTACAGTGACACTTTTTGCTAGGTTCCTGGGTTTGTCGACGTCATTGCCACGGGCCATGGCAGCGTAATAGGCTAGAAGTTGCAGTGGAATGACGGTGGCCAATGGCGCCAGCAGCGGATGGGTCTGCGGCATGTAGATGACCTCATCCACGGACTTCTGCAGGTTACGGTTGCCCTCCCACGTGATTCCCAGAATAAAGGCATCTCGAGCCTTGACCTCCTGGATGTTGGAGACCGTTTTTTCGTAGATGGCGGGTTGGGTGGCAATTCCTATGACGGGGACCCCCTCTGTAATCAAGGCCAGCGTCCCGTGCTTCAGTTCTCCTGCGGCATATGCCTCGGCGTGGATATAGGAAATCTCTTTCAGCTTGAGTGCACCTTCCATAGCGACGGAATAGTCCACTCCGCGACCAATGAAGAACACGTCTTCCTTGTGCGCATAGTTGTTGGCAAACCTCCGGATTTGCGGTGTGCTTTCCAGCATCCTTTCCGCTACCCAAGGTAAAGTGTCCAGCGACTTAAGCAGGCTGTGTATCTCCTCTTGATTCAACATTCGCCGCTCTTGCGCAAAGTAGATGGCCAGCAAGTACAGAGCTACCAACTGCGTCGTATAAGCTTTGGTGGAGGCCACGGCAATTTCAGGACCTGCCTGGGTCACAATGACATCGTCTGCCTCCCTGGCCACCGAGCTGCCCACTACGTTGGTAATGGCCAGAACCTTACGACCATTGGCTTTGGAGGCCCGCAGTGCAGCCAAGGTGTCTGCTGTTTCCCCTGACTGGCTAATCACAATGACCAGCGTATTCTCCGTCTGAATAGGATTGCTATAGCGATACTCTGATGCGATTTCCACATTCACGGGGATGCGCGCCAGTTGCTCAAAGGCTGCTTTCCCCACCAATCCGGCATGCCAGGCCGTGCCACAGGCTACAATGTGAATGCTATCAATGGTGTGGACGTCTTCACTCAGGCTCAAATCACACAGTTCGACACGCTGCAGGTCCTGAGAGAGCCTTCCCCGGAGGGTGTCGCGAATGGCCTGAGGCTGTTCGTGAATTTCCTTAAGCATGAAGTGTTCGTAGCCTCCACGTTCCGCAGCGACGGCATCCCAGGTTACGTGGAAAATCGCTTTTTGGACGGGGCTACCTTCCAATGTGAAGCACTCTACCTTGTTCTGTGTCACAACTGCCATTTCACCGTCATCGAGAATATACACATCCCTCGTGTAGTCCAAAATGGCAGGAATGTCTGAAGCAATAAAGTTTTCATCCTGCCCCAGCCCAATCACCAGGGGGCTGGCCTTGCGCATGGCAACTAGGGTGTGCGGATCGTCCTTTGACATCACCACGAGGGCATAAGCCCCTTCAATGCGTTTGCCCACATTGAGCATCGTGGCAAATAGGTTGTCTTGGTATAGGTCTTCCACTAGGTGAACAATGACTTCTGTATCCGTTTCAGATTGAAACTTATGCCCCTTTGCCAGCAATTCCTCGCGGAGGCTTTGGTAGTTTTCGACAATGCCATTGTGCACAAGTGCGAAACGGCCGCTACAGTCCAGGTGCGGATGGGCGTTTGCGTCTGAAGGCCGTCCGTGGGTTGCCCACCTGGTGTGTCCGATGCCAATGTTCCCGCGAAACGATGTCTTTGCAGCTTCAGAGATCAGTCTATTTTCCAAATTTGTCAAACGTCCGACAGACTTCGCAACTTCAATTTTCCCGTTTGAGAGCATAGCAATGCCCGCAGAATCGTAGCCACGATACTCCAGCTTCGCCAGTCCCCCGATGACGACATCCTTTGTGTCTCGGTGACCGATGTAGCCCACGATACCACACATATAAAAATCCTCCTATGAACCTGCTCGCTCTTGTTCCAGCAGTCGCCCACTGGGTTTCGAGCTTCGCTTGCGGCGCGGTATCACGCCGGGAGGCACCCGCCGAATGGTTCGCCAACCTCCTCCGCGTCAACTGGGACGACGTACATCTCTTCCCAGCCCAGGCGCTTACGCGACACGGGTGTATCAGATTCACCCACGCACGTGTTGCTCTTTGATTTCGCGTGTCTTCACGCCCGCTTCTCCTACCATTGCATCACCCCTTTCAACGTATGCTCTTAGTAAGCACACTGCGCCAGACTCCATCCTATTCTATCAATCTTTGGACTGACGCCAGTGTCCAGTCCTTTGAGTCATGGGAATTCTTATGCCGTAAACTCCTCGCGAATCACCTGAACCACGGAATCCACACACTTCTGCAACGCCCGTTCCTCGGGACCCTCGGCCATCACGCGTACAATCGGCTCCGTTCCAGATTCGCGGACGAGAATTCTCCCCGCCGATCCCAATTCTTCTTCTGCCCGCCGCACAGCCTCCTGCACGGCCTCATTAATCTTCCATGCTGTTTTATCCTGAACCCTGACGTTTTCCAGAATCTGCGGATAGCGCTGCATGACCTTGCGCAACTCGGAAAGGGGCTTGCGACTGTCTACCATGATATTTACCAGTTGCAGAGCCGTGAGAATCCCGTCGCCGGTTGTGGTCTGGTTGAGAAAAATGATGTGCCCGGACTGTTCGCCGCCGAGGACATGGTTGCCCCTTCGCATCGCCTCCATGACGTATCTGTCGCCAACGGCGGTCTGCTCGACGCGAATGCCTTTCTCCTCCATGGCTCGTACAAAGCCCAGGTTGCTCATGACAGTGGCTACCACGGTGTCGTTCTTCAACTCACCCCGTTGGTGCATTGCACTTGCGCAGATGGCCATGATGTAATCGCCGTCGACAACTTGTCCTGTGGAGTCAATGGCAATGAGCCTATCCGCATCGCCGTCAAACGCCAGACCCACGTCCGCACCGGTTTCCAATACGGCTCGCTGTACCACGTGCGGGTGGGTGGATCCGCAGCCAACGTTGATATTCACGCCGTCAGGCCTGGAGTTCAGCTCCGTCACGCGGGCCCCTCTCTCCCGAAACACAGAAGGCGCAAGCTTCGAGGCCGCCCCATTGGCACAGTCCAGCACAACGTGCAGCCCGTCAAAGTGGTTGCGAATAGTCCCGACAAGAAATTTTTCATAAGCGGTGCTTGCCGGTTCATCGTACAATCGGCCAATAGTGGCGCCTACGGGGCGCGGGAGTTTGTCCTGGCCATTGTTCAGAATGCGTTCTATCTCGTCTTCCACGCTGTCTGGCAGCTTGAAACCATCGCCGGCAAAAAACTTGATACCGTTGTCCTCCACGGGATTGTGAGAGGCGGAAATCATGACCCCGGCGTCCGCTCGTAAGTGGCGAGTGAGATAGGCGACTCCCGGTGTGCTAATGACGCCCAGGCGAAGAACATCCACGCCCATGGACAGAACGCCGCTGATAAACGCCGCCTCCAGCATGTCTCCGGAAATGCGCGTGTCCTTGCCAACGACGAAGCGCGATCCGCGTTGCTTTCCGGTCAACACATATGCACCGATACGACCCAGTTGAAACGCTAATTCAGGGGACAATTCGGTGTTGGCAACACCTCTGACCCCGTCGGTTCCGAACATTCGACCCACGTGAACAACTCCTCCAATAAAGACGCATAGGCGCCAAAAGCTCTAGCTTATTCTGACATAGTCAAACTTGTTTTCGCAAGAAGAAGTTCCGCCTCGTCGCCGTTTAGGCGAAGTTACTTGCGATTGATCACCCGGTGACTTGTACAGGAACCTGTGTACTGGAGAGTTGCGTGACAGTGACCCACTGTGGCGTGTTCACCAAAACTGTAGCCTGGCTGTCCTTAGCTGTCAGCTTGGAGGCGTCAATGTACGCTGTGACATCCGAAGTGCTGAGAGCATCCATCACAGACTTGGGGCCTGTGACTTGTATGGTGACGTTGGTGGCCCCAGGAAGAATGACCTGCTGGCCACTTTTCAGATTCCGCACCTGAATAGGGATTGAGGTAAGTTTTTTGGTTTCGGAAGGTTCGATACTTACCGTAACAGAGACCTTCGCAGGACTCAACTGGCTGATGTTGCTGTTCTGAGGCACGGACAGTGTCAGGGTCTGCGTGGAGTTCAGGCCGGAGACGTCCACTGGCAACTGTATTTGACTTGGGGCGTTTTCACCATAGGCTTTGACGTTGGACGGAGACACTGTGATGCCGGCAATGGTGTATCCCGCCATGGGCGTTCCTACAGGTACAGGGTTGAGCACTACGTTTGTTTCCGGAGACTGAATGGGAATGTTGATGGTGGCAGTCGCAGGGTTCACGGTGACGTTGGACACTGTTTGTCCATTGTGATCGACCGGTGTCAAGTCTACCTGTTCGGATAAATTGGAAGAGGCTCCGTTTAGTTGGACCACTGCCTGAACTTCGGCCACTTGGTTCAGCTCGTTTTTTGCGCCGCTCAGAGTGACGCTGGAGACGTTGCTACTGGGATCTCCCACTGTGAAGCCGGCTTTTGCCTTTCCTTGGAGAACGATTTTAACGGCCTTTGACGCAGTGTCCTTGTGGGCCAAGGTGATAGTTACCGTACTCGGGTTCAATTGATACTGAATGGGAGGTATGTTCAAGGCCTTCAACTGAATGACATGGGTCCCGGCGGACAGACTTCTGGCGTCGGCAACCACCTCTACGTTCAGCATCTGTTCGGACAAAGCGGTTGTGAGCAGATTATCGTTTACTTCCAAGGAGATTACAGCAGGCTGGATGGATGTCACAACCATCCCCGCCGCAGTCTGTACCTGAATGGGGCGGGGAAATTTATCGAGACTGTTCGTGCCGCCTGGCGCATGCGTGTTGGCCAGTTGCACGCCAAACCATAAAATGACGCTCAGGGCCACGGCGATGATACGGAGAACCGTTTTGTTTGCAAGGAATCTATCCATTCTTGGAATCCGCCTTTCGCCCCAGGAATCGGATACCACTAGACCGTTTTCTGGGTATCAGCAGACTGACCAGCAAATCGCGGAGGGAAGACTCGTCCAAATCGCGGGTAAGTACGCCGTCAACAGCCAGGGAAATCTGGCCCGTTTCCTCGGATACCACGACGCTCACGCCATCAGACTGTTCGGTGATGCCAATGGCGGCCCGGTGCCGGGTTCCAAGTTTTCTGTCCAAATCGCGGCTATCCGTTAAGGGGAGGAAACAACCCGCTGCCAGGATTTTGTCTCCATGCAGAATCACGGCGCCATCGTGAAGAGGCGTATTGGGAATAAAGGTGTTGATGAGCAACTCGGAACTGACACGACCGTCAATGGTGGTGCCGGTTTCCACGTATTCGGACAGACCCGTGTTCCGTTCAATAACGATGAGTGCCCCAATTTGATTTTTGGCCAATACGAGGACAGCCTTGACTACTTCATTGGTCAAGTATGTCAACTGACCCTCATCGGCAGAGGCAAAGGAGACAGAGAAAAACCCCCCTCTTCCCAACTGCTCCAGGGTACGGCGAAGTTCTGGTTGAAAGACAATGGGAAGAGCAATAAAGCCGAGGGTAATAATTTTGCTTAAGAGCCAGTACATCGCAGTCAAGCGAAAAAAACTGCTCAGGGCAGTAGCCAATAGAATTACAATGACGCCCTGCAACAACTGGATTGCGCGCGTGCCGCGAATGAGCAACAGCACACGATAAATAACAAACGCAACCAGCAGAATGTCGATGACGTTGAGTACGTTGAATTTTTTAAAGACGTCTATCCAGGCTGCCATAATTGTCCACCCAACGACAAGTTTCGGGTAGTGCTGTCCCTCGTTTCATTGTTTCGTACAAGCGAAGTCACGTCAAGTGAATTTCGGTTCCATGGAAGGATATTTCAAATTCTCCTTGACCCTTCCTTGGCACTGTGGCTAACCTTACCGTGGCTGCCTCAAAGGGGCATCAAATAGCCTAAGAAGATCTGCGCCCGGCGCTGCCGGGGATGCGATTCCTGTACTGACGAAGGGGCGAACATTTTACTTTTGAAACTTTTTCCTCGGTCTGCGAACCCGTCCCAGGGACTGACGGTAAGCGCGCAGGATTGTCCGTGCAATGGTCAGGTGGCCGGCGTCGTTTGGATGAATGGGGTTCCCAAAGAAGCGGAAGTCCTTGATATTACCTTGCTTGTAGCCGCTTATGTACTGCTGCTCCTTGCCTAGGTACTGTTGGCGGACATCCGCCAACAGTAGTTTCTTACGGCGGACAGCGGTGCGAATGGCTTTGTTTAAGGCTTCCACGCATTCCTCCGCGGCCATGGAATTGGGAAACGGGTTGTACAGCGTAGCAACCACAATCTTCGACTGGGGTCGTTGAACGATGCTTGCAATTTCAACGATGTTTTCATAAAGTCTGTCGGCAGCCTTGTACAACGGACGCCTGCTTCCATCCAGCAACCAGGGTGCAATCCGGAGCAAGTCGTTTCCACCTACCATCAGTGTGATGAGCTTCGCCTCGTCCCAGATGCAATCGGGTATGGAAGATAGGGATTTAAGGAGTTGTTTCGAGGTCCATCCTGCCTTGGCGTGGACGTAGAGATTCAGTTTCTGTCGCTTGCTTAGGTTTTGCTGAATGTGGTTGACGAAGCGTTTTTCCTCAGAAGAAGAAGAGTAACCGTGAGTAATGGAGTCCCCCAGCGCGGCATAGAGCATAAGAACGGTCAACCTCCATCCGGGCATTCTGCAAATAGTCTATTCGACCAGCAGGGCGGAGTGACCATGTTGTCCGCTGAGACGCCTGTCAAAATCCTTTCCAAGGCTAAAGGCACGGCTATAGCATCTGCACCAACTGCGGTGTTACCAGTCCCTCTATAAGTGCCGCAATGAGCAGGAGCGCCAGGATGAACGGGACGTGGTGCACACATCTTCGCAGTTCTCCCCGAAAGCTCTGTTCACCTCGTTTCAGTGGCTGGCGGGCGCGCAACCGGATGGCTCTAAAAATCCACCGGGAAGACACAAAACCCAGGTTGAATCCAAGTCCGGCGGCCCAGGTCAAGGCGGCAATTTCCACGACTCCGTGCGGCAGGATGGCATAGGCCAGAACTTTTATGAGGGATGCGTGTGTCTTTGCCACGGCGGCTTGAGTCACGGCCCCGAGTACGACACCGTTCATCCACATGACCCATGCGGGATACACGCCTGCGATGCCCCCTAAGAGGATAAGTGCAATGGCCACAATCGCGTTGTTGACAAAAATAGTGATAACGGCTGTGGAGGGTGGGGCATTGGGAATTTTTGCGCCAATTTGTTGGATTTTTTGCACCGCAGGCTGAACAATGCCTGTGAAGTCCTGTGGCCACAAGTATCCTGCAGTATAGCCTGCAATGATGAGGCCGGCTGCAAACAGGATAAACCAGCCGAGGCTTTTTTCTTTCTGCGCTTTCTTCATACTATACCCTCCACCGCGGCAAGCGCTGTGAGCGATTGTGCCGACTTTGCTTGCAGACTTTGACAGCGGCTTTGCTTGCGGACTTTGACAACGGCTTTGCTTGCAGACCTTGGTCCAAAGGCGGTTCTGCTTGCGAATGGCATTGCTGCTGCGACGGGCCTCCTCAGGGCCTGTGTTACTGCATTTGCGGCAGCCCTGTATAGCTGTGGGACAAGGCGCATAAACTTTGCTCAGACTGAGAAGGAGGCTGTATCTTCATGACTGAAGGTCGAAAAATCCTGACGATTACCGCCATTGTAGCAATGTTCATGGCTGTACTGTTCGCCGTTTCCGGACAGACTCGCGCCGATGCGGCAGATAGGCCCACCGCCATCTATAAAGTGGATACGAACAAAAAACTGGTTGCCCTTACCTTTGACATCTCCTGGGGAGAAAAGGTGCCGGAACCTGTACTGGATGTCCTGGAGCACGAGCACGTCACAAAGGCGACATTTTTTTTGAGTGGGCCCTGGACTGCGCGCCACCCGGATATTGCAAAACGCATCAAGTCTATGGGCTATGAAATTGGCAGCCACGGAAATCTGCACAAAGACTTCTCCCACTATCCGGACAACTGGATTCGGCAACAAGTGACCCTTGCTGAAAAATCCATCCACGAGGTGACGGGAGTCAAGCCCAACCTGATTCGGACGCCAAACGGCGACTTCAATCCCCGCGTCATCCAGTGTCTTAACTCCATGGGCTATACCGTCGTTCAATGGAACACGGATTCACTGGACTGGAAGAATCCGGGCGTTGGCGCCATTCAGAACCGCGTGCTGAAGCGTGTCGTCCCCGGAGACATCATCTTGATGCACGCCAGCGATTCCTCCAAGCAGACGGCTCAGGCGTTGCCAGCCGTGATTTCCGGTTTACGCGCCAAAGGATATCAGTTTGTCACAGTTTCCGAACTACTCAACGAAGCCAAGGTCCAGAGTCGGGTCCAGTAGAGGAATGTAGCCGAATTTATGCGTGAATCGGAAAAAACCCTCTCGGGCCTAAGCGCCGTATCCCTAGCCCTCGCGATTTGTCGGCACCCACTGCATATGTCCGCAGTGCCCGTGGCCAAACCGGCTTTCGCAACCTCCTTATGATACCATGTCCGTCTGCATAAGTCGGTTGGTGTGACGCATACTGACGATGAGGAAGGAAACGGAGGTTTGGGCATGAAAATTCGCAAGGGATGGCTCCCTGTAGCAGTTGCCTTGCTTATTCTGACGGGCTGCGGACAGCAGCAGTCTGGCGCGGATGTCAGCCAATCGCAGTCCAATTACGGAACCACCAAACAGATGGTATTGGACATTCTGCATTCCCCTGATGGAAAGCAGGCTATTCAGGCCATGTTGCAGGATCCCCAGTTTCGCGACAAGATGGCTGTGTCCAACACTGATGTGGCAAAGGGCGTGGAAGCTACGTTGAAGACAAAGCAGAGCCAGACATTTCTCGCTCAACAAATGAAGGATCCGAAGTTTGCGGCCACCTTTGCCGCTGCCGTTCAGCCTGAACTCATAGGTATTCAGAAGCAGTTATTGAAAGACCCTGCGTACAGTAAGGACCTGATGGTGCTGATGAAGTCTCCTGAGTACACCCAATACGTGAACCAGCTCCTCCAAACACCAGAGGTGCGGGGACAGATTATGAAGGTGATGACGGATGCGCTGAAGACGCCCAGCTTCCGAATGCAGTTTCAGGACGCTCTCAAGCAGGCTGTCGCGGAGTCCATCAGCCAGAGCGGTGGCCAACAGAAGCAGCCCCAAAACGGTGGCCAACAAGGCGGCGGTAGCAGCTCATAGGGGCTGATACCTACGTATTTGGGGCCACAGCCTGAGTGGACTGTGGCCCCAAGTCATGTATGCTCGCCGGCGCAGCACCGACACGCACCAGACCTAGACGTGCAAAGCTACATCAGACGTTTGCCAGGTTATTCAATCCGGCGCGCTGGGCAACGGTCCTAGCCAGCCCTGCAAAGGCATCTCTTTGCGGGCTCTCAAGGTTGAACAGCGACGTACCACCTTCAACCATGGCCGCCATGGGAATGCGGGCAATGACTTCTGTGTTAAGTTCTCCAGCCACTTTATCGCCGCCGCCCTTGCCAAAGAGGTAGGTTTTTTCGCCACAGCCCGGGCACTGGAAGTACGCCATGTTTTCGACCACGCCGATAATTTCGTGGTTAGTCCGCAGACCCATGAGGCCGGCGCGCACGGCTACGTCCGCCGCTTCTGCCTGGGGCGTGGTCACGAGGATAGACTTGCTCTTTGGCAGCATCTGATGAACGTCCAGGGATACATCCCCCGTGCCTGGAGGCAGGTCCAGCAGAACGACATCCAGATTGCCCCAGTGGACTTCACCAAAGAAGTTCTCCAGCATCTTGCCCAGCATCGGACCGCGCCACACTACCGGATTGTTGGCGGGGACAAAGAAGTCCATGGAAATGAGCTTAATGCCTTCCACTTCAATGGGAATAATAAGGTTGTCAATGACGGTGGGGCGCTGCTTCTTTACGCCAAAAATACCAGGCAAACTGAATCCGTAAATATCGGCGTCAACCACGCCCACTTTCAGCCCAAGGAGCGCTAGTTCCCGGGCAAGGTTGGCCGTAACAGTAGATTTGCCGACGCCGCCTTTACCAGACGTAACAGCAAAAAATTGAGTCTCCACATCAGGCTGGAGGAGCCGCGGCAGAGTCTTGGCAGACTGTGGCCCCCGAAGCTTCGCCGTAAACTTCGCTCGTTCCTCCTGAGTCATGCTGCCAAGTGTGACATTGACGGAAGTCACGCCATCCAGCGCCAGAAGTTTTTCCTTCACCGACTGCTCAATGGTGTCGCGTAGCGGACAACCGCCTATGGTCAAGGCAATTTCCACGGTGACATGACCGTTTTCCACCTCAAGTTTTCGAACCATTTCCAGTTCGACAATACTTTTATGGATCTCGGGATCTTCAACGTCCCTGAGGGCGTCAAGAACCTGCTGTTTTGTGACCACCCGTTTCCCTCCTTTAAAAAGTGACAAAACCGCGCTTACCTTCAGAGTGTACATCATTTTAGCTTCCACACCAACCTGCACCGGGAAGGACCGTTCAGGGGCCGTTACAGGTATAGACCTGATAGCCTATCTTGTTCTGTTCGTCCCAGAAGACCGTAAGTTTATAGGGCGATTGTACGGATGCCGCAAACCACAGGGATTCATGGGGCTGCAGATTCAGGTGAGCTGCGGAGACTGGATGGAGACTGGAGAACCTTGAAGGGGCTCGCAATCCAACATAAAGAATGGGCACAGCCTCCTCACTCCAACTTCGCAATGTAATGTGATTCAGCGTGCTCTTGCTGATATTTTGGAGTTGGTAGACCGGGTGGCCAAACCACTTTGCATGGGTCGCTTGCAACTGAAAACGGGATGGTGGGGGTACCTGGTACTGCTGCAGGTTGTGTCTGACGTCCTTGTGTACAAGGTGGCTCCAGAGCAGCAGCAACACCACTGCCACGATGACGGGCAGCAGCAGCTTCATGCCTTCCACTGTAGACCGGGAGTTCTGCTGCTGCCATTTTGGAGAAGGCATCCTGCTCACCTCACATGGCGTGAAAAATGTGCGCGATGTACGTTTTCCACCCCTTTGGTTCCACTTGAAAATACCCCAGAATTCCAGTGTATAAGGCGAAAGCGACCTGCTCTTGGTAGGCCTTTGTGGCCAGTTGTTGCTCCTCCTCCGGATTGCTGAGGAATCCAATTTCCGTCAGTACGGACGGAGCGTGGATGTGCTTGAGCAGAAACAGGGAGGAAACAGCCGCGGGGCTTCGCCCTGTCGGTAACAGGTTTTCACGAAAGGAATCCTGGATGATTTCTGCTGCCTGCTTGCTGTTCTGGTGACCCTGCATATACAGCGTCTGGGCACCTCGCCAGGCGGGTGACGGAATGGAATTGCAGTGGATACTGACAAACAGGTCCGGGCCAGCGCTCTTGGCCAGTTGTACTCGATTGGTCAAATCGGCCCGTTGGCGACGGCCGCTGAGTCTGTCTTCCCGGGTCGCCAAGTCGTCATCGACGGTTCTGGTCATGACTACCTTGGCTCCATTCTGGCGTAACAGCACTTCCAGGTCTTTTGCCACCCCCAGGGCCACGTCCTTCTCCTGCACTCCTGTAATGCCCTGGGCTCCAGAGTCGCGGCCGCCGTGGCCAGCGTCTACCACAATGGTCTTACCCACCATGTCCGGCGTGGCGGCTTCAACCGCAAGAGGCGTTCCCGCAACTGAGACAGTGATACCCAAAAGTAAACCGAAGGTTGTTTTGATACTTTGTACCCAGCATGTCGTTCTTTGATGCAAAATGGACAGCATCTCCTTCCACAGAAATAAAGGCAATGGTCTGTCCACTGTAGTTTATGCAGGCGTGTGTCATTCAATGAAAACAAAGAGGATTGCTCAGTGCAAAGACTCCTTCACACTGGGCAATCCTCTGCGATTCCTTAAGGTTGCGCCCACCCTCACAGGTAAGTTGCCCCTGTGACAGCATGCTGTCTCGTTAACGTTTGGAGAACTGAGGTGCACGACGGGCGGCTTTCAGTCCGTACTTCTTGCGCTCTTTCATTCGGGCGTCCCGTGTCAGGAACCCGGCTTTCTTCAACGCCGGCCGCAAGTTCCCATCTACCTTCAGTAGGGCACGTGCAATCCCGTGACGTATGGCGCCTGCCTGACCACTGGTACCTCCGCCATAGACGTTGACAAAAACATCGTACTTGCCCAGGGTCTCCGTGAGCAACAGAGGCTGTTTCACAATGAGATGCAGCGTCTTCAAACCGAAATAGTTCTCCATGTCGCGTCTGTTGATAACAATTTTCCCGTCGCCTGGCAACAAACGGACACGAGCAACAGAGTGCTTGCGACGGCCGGTACCCAGATACTGTACTTGAGCCATGGTAAAGTCCCTCCTCCGTTAGTTGCTGGCCGATTCGTAGGGAATCGGTTGCTGTGCTTGATGTGGATGCTCCGGTCCGGCATACAACTTCAGCTTGGTGAGTTGTTGCCGGCCCAGGCTGTTGTGCGGCAGCATCCCTTTCACTGCGGAATAGAGGATGCGCTCGGGATGTGTCTTCAGCAGGTCAATGGCCCGAGTTTCCTTTAATCCACCGGGATAGCCCGAGTGACGATAGTACATTTTCTTTTGCATCTTGTTGCCGGAGAATACCACTTTATCTACATTGACGACTACAACAAAGTCGCCAGTGTCCACATGCGGTGTAAACTCCGGTTTATGTTTTCCACGCAACAAAATGGCGATTTCCGTGGCCAACCGACCCACGCGTTTCTCGGTGGCGTCAATCACGTACCATTTGCGCTCTACGGCGTTTGGTTTCGCCATATACGTCGTCCGCATGAGAGTCCCTCCTAAATTCCTTAGAACATGCTTACTTTTTTCGCCAATTAGCGTACTTCCTTCATTCCTGAATCTGTGAATTTCAGCCACTTTGTAACGGGGTAAGTGGTGAAAAAACGACTAACCTTTAGTTTATGCCAAGTCTTTATATGGGTCAAGGCTTTTCTTATCGTAATAAACGTTCCAGAGTGCCAGGCCCTGCGCCGGAGCCGTCTGGCCCGCTGTTTGCCGGTCCTGCGCCAGTAACGCTTTTTCCACATCCGACGGCGCCATCTTGTGCAATCCCACATCGACCAGCGTCCCCACAATGATTCGCACCATGTGCTGCAGAAAGCCGCTTCCAGTACAATATATGTCTACATAAGTCCCGCGGCGGGTGTAGTGCAAGTCGTGGATCCGCCGAATTTTATCTTCAACCGGCGTCGTCGCTGCACAAAAACTGGTGAAATCGTGTTCTCCAGTCAGGGTGTGTCGACAAGCATCCATGGCCACCCAGTCCAGAGGGACGGGTTGGTGCCAGACATAGCGGTGGGTAAAGATATCCGTCAGCGCCGCTGTCTGAATTGTATAACGGTAGGTTTTCCCACACGCAGAAAAGCGGGCGTGAAAGCTATCGTCCACCGTCTCCGCCCCAAGGACCACAATGTCCCGTGGCAAGACCCGTTGCAGAACCCAAGGATAACGTTGCGCTTCAGGTCCCTGGTGTTGATCCCAGTGAACCACCTGAGACCGCGCATGCACACCTTTGTCTGTTCGACCTGATGCGAAAACCTCGATGGATTCCCCGGTCAATTTGGACAGTACGCGTTCCAGTTCGCCCTGAACTGTCCGCAGTCCGGTTTGTCTCGCAAAGCCGTAGAAGTCGGTTCCATCATAAGACAGTTCCAGCTTGATTCTGGTCATCCAACCACCACCGATACGGCCGTGACGGTCGAATCCACGGTAGCCCTCCGGGGGTAGGCTCTCGGACCGTCCAACAGACCAAAAGGGTGACGTCCCGTCCAGAATGTCGGAATTATTCACCCTGCAACCACCGTGACATTCCTCAGGATGACGCACCCTCAATATTCTTTCACCAAGGTTTACACCAGTTCAATATAGACCATTGGCGCTGCGTCTCCACGGCGCGGTCCAATCTTGGTAATGCGGGTATACCCGCCGTTCCTGTCTTGAAAACGCGGTGCAATGTCGTTGAACAACTTTTGAATGACATCCTGCTCTGCGTCTTCCAACGATTCTCGTCGTACGTAGGAGGCCACTTGGCGGCGTGCCGACAAGTCTCCACGCTTTGCCAGTGTTACGAGTTTATCTGCAATGGAACGCAGTTCCTTGGCCTTCGCTTCCGTTGTCTCAATTCGTTCGTACAGGAACAAATCCGTGACAAGGCTTCTCAAAAGCGCCTTGCGGGCAGCCGACGGGCGACCCAGCTTACGGTATGCCACAGAATTCTCCTCCTCGCTAAATATCTGCCTTACCACTCTTGCTAGTTTCCGTCATGCCAGGTTCCCACGCTTGTGGGAACGTTCTAGTCGTCCTGGCGCAACGTCAATCCCAGTCCGCCAAGTTTCTCCACGACTTCTTCAAGAGACTTGCGACCCAGATTGCGGACTTTCATCATTTCATCCTCACTTCTGGCGCACAGCTCGCCAACGGTGTTGATACCGGCACGTTTCAGACAGTTATATGAGCGAACCGACAAATCCAGTTCTTCAATGGGCATCTCCAGCGTCCTGTCGACGGTGGTATCTTCCTGCTCAATCATAATGTCTGTGTCGTTCTCCTTGTCGGTCAATCCAACAAACAGGGAGAGGTGCTCGGTAAGAACCTTTGCGCTGAGGCTCACTGCTTCGTCGGGCGCGATGCTGCCGTCTGTCCAGACGTCCAGCGTAACTTTGTCGTAGTCGGTAACTTGTCCGACACGCGTGTTCTCCACTTTGTAGTTGACCTTGACAATGGGAGAGTAGATGGAGTCAATGGGAATCACACCAATCTCCTGTTCGTCCGGCTTGTTGCGGTCGGCCGACACGTAACCTCTGCCGCGGCCGGCGTGCAACTCCATATACAGGTGAGCACCCTCCGTAAGCGTTGCAATATGCAGGTCTGAATTCATGATGTCTACATCGGAATCGGCACGGATGTCCGCTGCGGTAATTTCCCCACCGTTTTCGGCGTCGATGACAAGAACTTTTTCCTCGTCCGAATGAATCTTCAAGGAGAGCCGCTTGAGGTTGAGAATAATTTCAGTTGTATCTTCGACCACTCCCGGAATGGTTGAAAACTCGTGCAAGACACCTTCTATTTTCACGGATTTTACTGCAGCACCCGGAATGGATGATAGAAGGATTCTTCGCAGTGAGTTCCCCAGTGTTGTTCCATATCCCCGTTCCAGCGGTTCAACAACGAATCTGCCATAGTTTTCGGTGCTCTCTATTACCTCAATTCTCGGCTTCTCAATTTCGATCATCCGTAACCCTCCTCGCTACGCGGGTTTTTCGCACTTTCCGCCGAAGGCACCAGACCCCTGTCAGACATCCGGGATTGGTCATTACAGCCAGCCCACGGTTTGGGCGCGGCTTAGCGTGAGTAGTGCTCAACTATCATCTGCTCGGCTACCGGTGTATCAATCTCTTCACGAGCCGGCATCCGAACGACCTTTCCGCGGAAATTCGCCAAGTCCAGTTCCAACCACGGACTCACCGTGTGGGACTCGGCACCTTCCAGCAATTCTTTGATGCGAGTCAACTTCTGGCTCTGCTCACGAATTTCAATGACGTCGTCCACTTTGGTCTGGAAGGAAGGAATGTTTACGCGACGACCGTTTACCGCAAAATGACCATGCCTGACCAATTGGCGCGCCTCCGGTCGAGATGCAGCGAAGCCCAACCGGTACACCACATTGTCCAAGCGGCTTTCCAAGGTCTGTAACAACGTTTCGCCTGTGATTCCAGGGCGACGGTTCGCATATTCATAGTAGGATTCAAACTGTTTCTCCAATACGCCATAGTAACGTCGGGCCTTTTGCTTCTCCCGTAACTGCAATCCATATTCCGAATTGCGTCGGCGACCCTGCCCGTGCTGACCCGGAGGAGTAGCGCGGCGGTCAATTGCGCATTTCGGACTCAGGCAACGTTCACCTTTCAAGTACAGCTTGACGCCCTCACGACGGCAAAGCCGACAAACCGGTCCGGTATATCTTGCCATTCTAGTGTTGACACCTCCAATTCAATCTATACCCACTGTAAATCAGACACGACGACGTTTTGGCGGACGGCATCCATTGTGGGGGATGGGCGTCACGTCACGAATGCCGCTAACTTCCAGACCTGCGGCCTGCAAAGAGCGGATTGCCGCTTCACGGCCGGCTCCAGGGCCCTTTACAGCCACCTCTACCTGTTTCATACCGTGTTCCATAGCAGTCCTTGCCGCCGCTTCGGCTGCCATCTGCGCGGCAAAGGGAGTGCTTTTACGCGATCCCTTAAAACCAACGTTACCTGCACTGGACCAGGAGATGACATTCCCGACGCGGTCTGTGATAGTGACAATGGTATTGTTAAAGGTCGAACGGATATGCGCTACGCCAACCTCGACATTTTTGCGATCACGGCGCCGTGTACGAGTCGCTGTTGCTCCTCTGCGCTGCGTGCCTCTAGCCATCTATTGAATACCTCCTCGCGTACGAAAATTACTTCTTCTTGCCGGCAACGGTCCTTCGGGGTCCCTTGCGGGTGCGGGCGTTAGTCTTGGTTCTCTGCCCGCGAACAGGCAAGCCGCGACGGTGCCGAATGCCCCGATACGACCCGATTTCCACAAGCCGTTTGATGTTGAGTGCAATCTCCCTGCGGAGATCACCCTCCACCTTGAGAGATTTGTCAATATAATCACGAAGCCGAATGACTTCGTCTTCCGTCAGGTCACGCACACGTGTGTCCGGGTTTACACCGGTTTCCTTCAGAATCTTGTTGGACGTGGTTCTGCCGATTCCAAAGATATACGTGAGTCCAATTTCCACACGCTTTTCGCGCGGCAAGTCGACGCCTGCGATACGAGCCATTAGAAGGTTCCACCTCCATAGATTGTTTCATATATATCGAAACGGGCGCAGTCCTGGTACATGCCAGGCAGCCGCACTACGCACCGCTGATATCTCAAGTGAGACGCATTAGCCTTGACGTTGTTTGTGTTTGGGATTCTCACAAATCACCATGACGGTGCCCTTGCGTCGAATCACCTTGCACTTTTCGCACATTGGCTTTACAGACGGGCGAACTTTCACCAGGCTCCCTCCTCGCTTCAGTACGGGTCTGCAGAGATTACAATGCAGTAGATTGCAATCCACCGGGCAGGGTCACGGGCCCGGCTGGCAGTTGACCCACATTCGGTATCATACCTGAATAGTCCACTTTCGGCTACCAGGGCCTCACTTATAGCGATAAGTAATTCTGCCACGACTCAGATCGTACGGTGATAATTCTACCGTAACCCTGTCTCCAGGCAAAATTTTGATGTAATGCATCCGTATTTTCCCTGAAACATGGGCCAGAATCTTATGCCCATTTTCCAACTCCACCTTGAACATGGCGTTGGGCAGGGGTTCAACTACGGTGCCTTCCACTTCAATGACATCATCCTTCGCCATGTGCGCCGTCCCCCTCCTTATCCAATTCGTTTTGCGGTGCTTCTCGGAACTCCCGTAAAGCGTAGCGCAGTTGTGCATTGGTAAACTTCTGTACACCCGATGTGCCAGGCACTTTGCCACTATCGATGCGATGAGGCGTAAGACGAACGTGTGCGACGTTCTTCTTTTTCGGCTGAGCTACTTTGCGAACGTGACCATCGGCAAGCAAAACATACCTGTCGGGGACGAGTCCCACCACCACCGCGTAAAGACCTCTGTCTCGTCCGCGAGTAATTTCTACAATCCGTCCGACCTCCGGCAGCTCAATGTGCTTCACGGCCGTCACCTCAACCCTGCAACTTCAGTAGTATCTGCCTGACCCGCTGGTAAACATCGTCAATGGGTTGCTGTCCGTCCACCTCTTGCAGACGTCCGCTACTGCGATAGTAGTCTACCAACGGTGCGGTTTGCGCGTACTGCTTCAGTCTGGTGGTCACTGTTTCCTCTTTATCGTCGGAACGCTGATATAGCTCTCCCTGGCAGGCGTCGCAGACACCGGACTGTTTTGGCGGTTGGAATACCAAGTGGTACGTAGCTCCACAGTCTTTGCAAATGCGGCGTCCTGTCAATCGTGCCAACAGTACTTCTTGAGGTACGTGAATGTACAGTGCCACATCCAACTGCCGGCCCATTTCCTTCAGGGTAGAGTCCAGGGCTTCTGCCTGTTGCAGCGTCCGGGGGAAACCGTCAAGCAGGAAGCCTCTGCTGCAGTCCGGTTCTTGCAAGCGGCTTTCCACCACGCGAATGGTCAAGTCGTCCGGCACCAATTTGCCGCCGTCCAAATACTCCTTGACTTCCAGTCCAAGGGGTGTCGCAGCGGCAATGGCGGCGCGGAACATGTCACCTGTGGAAATATGGGCAATTCCGAAGTCCTCGCGAATTCGCGCGGCCTGTGTCCCTTTTCCTGCCCCCGGCATCCCCAGTAAAATCACCTGCATCCGTAATCTCCCCCCACCGTGTCACAGTCAGCGTATGAATCCGCGATAGTGCCGTTGCAGCAACTGTCCTTCCATTTGCTGCAAGGTCTGTAACGCAACACCGACGATAATCAAGAGCGATGTGCCACCCAAATATACTGCCGTCAGGCCCATGCCGGACAACAGAAGGTAAGGTAACACGGAAATGAACCCGAGAAACAGCGCACCGAATACGGTAATACGGTTGACGACTCGAACAATGTACTGCTCTGTGTCCAGCCCGGGCCTAACGCCAGGAATGAACCCCGCGTACTTCTGCAACTGTTCTGCCAGTTGCTGCGGGTTAATCTGTACATGGGTATAAAAGAAGGTGAAAGCAATAATCAGCACGACCTCAATACCAATGTACCAAGCGGAATTAGGGTACAGATAACGCGCAATGAACTCTGCCCAGTGGTGCGTTGAGAAGTAGGTGGCCGCCATATAAGGCAGCATGAGCAGGGACACCGCAAAAATGACAGGTATGACACCCGCTGCATTAATCTTCAGCGGAATATGCGTTTGCTGTCCACTGTACACCGTCCGGCCCACTACGCGTTTCGCGTATTGAATAGGGATGCGGCGTTCCGCTTGCTGAACAAATACAATCAAAGCAAAAATAATGATAATCCCTATCAGGAGAAGTACCACTTTCAGAATACTGATGAACAAATCTCCGCTCTGACCGTAGAACCACTTTTGCGCCACTTCCTGACCTAATTGGCCAATTCGTGCGATGATACTGGTGAAGATGATGATGGAAATTCCGTTGCCGATACCTTTCTCGGTAATCATCTCACCAAACCACATTAAAAGGGTATCTCCGGCAGTGAGCGAAATCACGATGATGGCGTACCACCACCAGTTGTTTTGATACAGCAGATTGCTCCTCCAGAAGCTGAAGGTCAAGCCTGCGGCTTGAACGAATCCCAAACACACTGTGAGATACCGGGTCACCTGCGTCAACTTCTGACGACCCGATTCGCCCTCTTTCTGCCATTCCTCAAATCTCGGAATTACGCCGGATTGCAATAACTGCACAACAATGGACGCAGTGATGTAGGGCGTAACGCTCATGGCGAAAATCGAAAAGCGGTAGAACGCCCCTCCGGAAAACAGGTTCAAGAGGTCGAACAGGGCGTTCTGCGAGTTATTCAGTAAAGACGTGTTCATATCAGGCACCGGAAAGTACGTGCCAATCCGGTAGATGGCAATGACCATCAACGTGAACAACAGTCTTCTGCGCAGATGCTTCAACCGCCACAGGTTCAGGAATGTCTGCAACTATATCACCTCAGCGGTGCCACCAGCTGCTTCAATCTTTTCCTTGGCTACACTGGAAAACGCATGGGCCCGAACGGTCAACTTGACGCTCAGGTCGCCCGCTCCCAATACCTTCACGCCATCGAGCAGCTCGCGCACCATCCGACGCTCCAGTAGGAGCTCCGGTGTTACGACAGTACCTTCCGGAAAATCGTTCAGACGCGCTAAATTGACAACGGAAAAGGTTTTCCTGAACCTTTCGTTGGAAAATCCGCGTTTGGGAATGCGCTTGAAAAACGGCGTCTGACCACCTTCAAAGCCTGGCCGGACCCCACCGCCGGAGCGCGCCCACTGCCCCTTCTGTCCGCGGGTAGACGTCTTACCGGTACCTGAAGAGGTACCACGGCCCACGCGCTTGCGGCTGTGTCTGGAACCTTCGCTGGGTTTCAAATCGTGTAGTTGCACCGTCACACCTCCTCTATACCTTATTCGCTCTCTACTTCTTCCACAGTCACAAGATGCGAAATGCGATTAACCATCCCGCGAATCACCGGTGTATTCGACAGCACTACCGTTTGGTGAAGCTTTCGCAACCCCAATGCATAGGCGGTGTCACGCTGGTTTTGAGGGCGGCCGATGGGACTGTGAATCAGTGTAATGGCCAATTTGTTCGCCATCTGGACTCCTCCTAGCCAAAAATTTCTTCGACGGTCTTGCCACGCAAGCGGGCGACTTCTTCCGCACGCTTCAGTTGCTGCAACGCATCCAGCGTAGCGTGTACCATATTGATGGGGTTTGAAGAACCCAGAGACTTTGTCACAATATCCTTAATCCCCGCCATTTCCAAGACGGCACGGGCTGGACCGCCGGCAATTACGCCACTGCCTTCCGGGGCGGGCTTAATGAGAACTCTGCCGCCGCCGAAGCGCCCCAGGGACTCATGAGGAATCGTGGTTCGCTTCATAGGGATGTGAATCAAGTTCTTCTTGGCGTCCTCGACACCCTTGCGAATGGCTTCCGGGACTTCCTGAGCCTTGCCCAGGCCGGCGCCCACGTAACCATGTTCGTCACCGACGACGACCAACGCGGAGAAGGAGAAGCGACGTCCACCTTTGACCACCTTGGCGACGCGGTTCACTGAAACCACTCGTTCGCTCAGTTGCAATTGATTCGGGTCTACACGCACAGAGACACCATCCTCTCTTTAGAATTGCAGCCCGGCTTCACGCGCTGCGTCTGCCAATGCCTGAATCCGTCCATGGTATAGATAACCACCGCGGTCAAACACAACGAGGGATAAACCCTTTTCCAACGCCCGTTTCGCCACCAGTTCCCCGACGAGACGCGCTGCCTCTACACTGCCGCCGTTCTTTACCGATGGCTTCAGTGCAGGATCAACTGTCGAAGCGCTCACCAGCGTCTGACCTGCTGCGTCGTCAATGATTTGCGCATAAATGTGCTTGTTGGAACGATAAACGTTCAGGCGCGGACGCTCAGAGGTACCGTTGATGTTCTTGCGCACCCGCAGGTGACGCCGCTGCCTGGACAGGTTACGGTCTTCCTTCGTGATCACGGACGATTCACTCCTTTCCTGGACAAGCCCTATTTCTTACCAGTCTTGCCAACCTTCCTGCGAACCACTTCGTTTTCGTACTTAATCCCTTTGCCCTTGTACGGCTCCGGTTCGCGAATCGAACGAACGTTGGCTGCATAGACGCCCACCAGTTCCTTGTCGATACCGCTCACCACCAGTTTGTTGGGTGCCGGTACATCCACGTCGATGCCTTCCACCTGCTCCAGTACAACCGGGTGGGAATAGCCAACGCTCAGGGTGACTTTATTTCCATTCTTCGTGGCGCGGTAACCGACGCCGACGAGATCGAGACGTTTTGTAAAACCGTTGCTGACGCCTTCCACCATGTTCGCAATGACACTGCGGGTGGTTCCATGAAGGCTTCTGTGCAGCTTGCTGTCACTGGGACGCTCGACATGAAGCTCCTGACTGTCCAGTGTCACTTTCATGTCGGGGTGAATGGTCCGTTGCAGGGAACCCTTGGGGCCCTTCACCTGAACCAGCCGACCGTCGATTTTCACCTCTACGTTAGAAGGAATCACAACGGGCTTTCTTCCAATACGGGACATCGTAACACCTCCGTTCTGAGCCTGTTACCATACGTAACAGATGACTTCTCCGCCTACATTGGCCTTGCGTGCGTCACGGTCGGTCATAATGCCGCGGGATGTAGACAAAATTGCGATACCCAGGCCTCCGAGCACACGGGGAATACTCTCGTGATTTGCATACACTCTCCGGCCCGGCTTACTAATGCGTTTGAGGCCGGTGATGACACGCTCCTGATTTTTGCCGTACTTTAGAAAAATGCGGATAACGCCCTGCTTGTCGTCTGCAATGAATTCCGCATCCCGAACAAAACCTTCGTTTTTCAGGATTTCTGCGACAGCCCGCTTAATGTTGGATCCGGGGAGTTCCACCTTGTCGTGTCCAACTGCGTTGGCATTACGGATTCGAGTCAGCATATCCGCGATTGGATCTGTCATGGTCATTTCTCGAAAACCTCCTTCCTCTTACCAACTCGCCTTTTTAACTCCCGGCAACTGGCCTTTGTAAGCCAATTCGCGGAAGCAGATGCGGCAAACACCGAACTTGCGCAGGACTGAATGCGGACGACCACAGATGCGGCACCGGGTGTAAGCGCGAGTGCTGAATTTCGCCGGACGCTTGGCCTTCACAATCATCGACTTTTTTGCCACCTCATCAACCTCCTGTCCTGAGTTCTTTCTATGAACGCCGGAATGGCATCCCCATCAACGTTAACAGGGCCCGAGCTTCCTCATCCGAGTTCGCCGTGGTGACAAAGACCACTTCGAGCCCGCGAACCTTGTCAACCTTGTCGTATTCGATTTCGGGAAAAATCAATTGCTCACGCAGCCCTAGCGTGTAATTCCCGCGCCCGTCGAAAGCCTTTGGAGAAACCCCGCGAAAGTCACGCACTCGCGGTAGGGCAATGTTCATCAGTTTATCCAGGAAGTAATACATGCGCTCACCGCGCATCGTTACCTTGGCGCCAATGGGCATTCCCTGCCGGACGCGAAACTGTGCGATGGACTTCTTGGCCCGTGTAACCACCGGTTTCTGTCCGGTTATCAGTTCCAAATCAGCCACGGCTGCGTCAATCGCCTTGGGGTTCTGAACGGCTTCGCCAAGGCCCATGTTCACGACCAGCTTTTCAATCCTGGGTACCTGCATTACCGATGTGTAGGAAAACTGCTTCATCAGTTCTCCAACCACGCTGTCTGTATAACGCTCATGTAAGCGGCTCACTGTTTAGCCTCCCTTCACCTGGCTACTAGTCAATCACTTCGCCAGACTTCTTGGCATATCGAACTTTCTTTCCATCCTCCAGAAACTTGTATCCCACGCGGCTTGCCTTGCCTGTCTTGGGGTCGGCAACAGCCACATTGGAGATGTGAATGGGGGCCTCTTTCTCGATGATGCCACCCTCTGGATTCACCTGACTTGGCTTTGTATGGCGTTTCACCATGTTCACGCCTTCAATCAGCAGCCTGGATTCGGCCGGATAGACCTTCAGGACGTTGCCTGTCTTGCCTTTTTCTTTACCGGCGATGACTACCACTTTGTCGCCTGTTTTAATACGAAGTTTTGGCACCTTCTGTGCACCTCCTCGCTTCGCGGCCTCTGTGATTACGCCAGTGGAGTTTCATGTCCACAGACCGTAACCCCTCGCCTCTTCCTCGCCACCTGCCGCAAATTGCCGACCAGGTTGGCGAAAACCCTTAAGCTGTTCTCAGAGAACCTCGGGAGCCAGCGATATGATTTTCATAAAGTCTCTCTCGCGCAGTTCTCTCGCAACAGGACCGAAGATACGTGTTCCACGAGGACTCTTGTCGTCGCGAATAATGACGGCAGCGTTCTCGTCAAAGCGAATGTACGATCCATCGGGACGTCGGAGCCCGCGTCGGGTGCGCACAACCACCGCACGAACCACGTCGCCTTTCTTAACAACGCCGCCGGGTGTTGCACTCTTGACGGACGCTACAATAACGTCACCAATATTGGCGGTCTTTCTGTTGGAACCGCCCAATACACGGAAGCACATAATTTCCTTTGCCCCTGTATTATCCGCAACAGCCAACCTGGTTTGAGGTTGAATCATGGTTCTGCCTCCTCTCGACCGTTAAATCACGACTGCCTTTTCAACAATCTCCACTAAGCGCCAACGCTTGTCTTTACTCAGTGGCCGGGTTTCCATAATTTTCACGGTATCGCCCGTCTTGGCCTCGTTATGCTCGTCGTGTGCCTTGAATTTCTTGGTTTTGCGGACAGTTTTTGCGTACAGTGGATGCATGACGTTCTCTTCCACTGCCACAACAATGGTTTTATCCATTTTGTCGCTGACCACTTTACCCACTCGAACTTTGCGGTAGTTCCGCTCCAAGGAAAGCCCTCCTTTCAGGTGTAACAAATCAAACGATTCCCAGTTCCCGTTCCCTCAGAATGGTCTTCGCCCGGGCAATGTCCTTGCGAACCTGGCGAATCCGCATCATGTTCTCCAACTGGCCGGTGGCGAGCTGGAAACGGAGGTTAAACAGTTCATCTTTTAACTGATCGACGCGACTCTCAATCTCTTCGCTGCTCAAGTCACGGAGCTCGTTAGCTTTCATCAGCCTCACCACCCACTTCCTCACGAAGCACGAACTTCGTCTTAATCGGCAGTTTGTGTGCCGCTAGGCGCATGGCCTCGCGAGCCACTTCTTCGCTGACTCCTGCCAGCTCGAACAGGACTCGGCCGGGCTTGACAACTGCCACCCACTGTTCCGGAGAACCTTTGCCGCTGCCCATACGGGTCTCGGCAGGTTTCTGGGTTACCGGCTTGCTCGGGAAAATCTTAATCCACACCTTGCCACCACGGCGAATATACCGCGTCATGGCAATACGTGCAGCTTCAATCTGACGGTTTGTGATCCACGCGGATTCCAATGCTTGCAATCCGTATTCACCAAAGGTCACCTCTGTGCCACCCTTGGCGGCACCTCTCATCCGTCCGCGGTGTTCCTTGCGATGTTTAACGCGCTTTGGCATTAACATGGATTAGTTACCTCCTTCCTCGGCACCTTTCCGACTGCGCTGGGGAAGAATCTCTCCCCTATAAATCCAGACTTTCACGCCAATACGGCCGTAGGTTGTGTGCGCTTCTGCAAGTGCGTAGTCGATGTCCGCACGCAGCGTATGCAACGGCACGGTACCTTCAGCGTAACCCTCAGTACGGGCAATCTCGGCGCCGCCCAAGCGACCAGCCACTTGAATACGAATACCCTGGGCGCCGGAGCGCATGCTTCTTTGAATGCTCTGCTTCATGGCCCGGCGAAAAGAAACCCGGCGTTCCAGCTGAGTGGCCACGTTCTCAGCCACCAGCTTGGCAGACAAGTCAGGCGCCTTAATCTCAGAAATGGAGATGTGCACGCGTTTACCGGTCAAGGCGTTTAACTGATTCCGCAGTGCATCCACCTCAGAACCGCCCTTGCCAATGACCATACCAGGCTTGGCTGTATGAATAATCACGTTAATACGATTCGCGGCTCGCTCGATATCTACCGAGGCCACAGCTGCGTCTTTCAACTTCCGTTGAATGAAGTCGCGAATCTTAATGTCTTCGTGGAGCAAGTCCTGATAATCTTTTTTATTTGCAAACCACTTTGATTCCCAATCGCGAATCACACCGATGCGCAGACCAACTGGATTGACTTTCTGACCCATGCCGGTATTATCCCTCCTTCTTTTCAGCAACCACCACAGTAATGTGGCTCGTTCGCTTCATGATGCTGTAAGCGCGCCCTTGTGCCCGAGGGTGAAAACGTTTCAGCGTTGGACCTGGATCCACGTAAGCTTCCTTCACGTAGAGCCTGTCGACATCCATATTGTGGTTGTTCTCTGCATTGGCCACAGCCGAATGCAATACCTTTTCCACTAGCGGTGATGCTCCCCGTGGGGTTAACTTCAAAATGGCAAAGGCTTCACCAACGCTCTTGCCACGAATCAAGTCAATAACCAGTCGAGCCTTGCGCGGCGCAATTCGCAGGTACTTGGCCCGCGCTTGCGTCTGTGTCGCTTGCGTCGCTTCCATGAAATGCGTTTCCTCCTTTCGTTCCAACCAGCCTACCTTGAACGCGAAGACTTCTCATCTGCGGCGTGTCCCTTGTAGGTTCTCGTTGGAGCAAATTCACCCAGCTTGTGTCCGACCATATCCTCCGTTACGTACACCGGTACGTGCTTGCGCCCATCGTGTACGCCGAAGGTGTGTCCGACAAACTGCGGAAATATTGTCGAGCGGCGTGACCATGTCTTGATGACCCGCTTTTCACCGCTGTTGTTCATGATTTCGATTTTCTTCAGTAGATAGGCGTCGCAGAACGGTCCCTTCTTGAGAGAACGACCCATCTTACAACCTCCTTCCTCTCAACTGCCAAAAAGGCATGTTACTTCTTGCGAGAGCGAACGATATACTTGTCCGTCGGGCTGTTCTTCTTCCTCGTCTTCTTGCCCAACGTAGGTTTGCCCCAGGGTGACATTGGCGACTTGCGACCGATAGGCGCGCGTCCTTCGCCACCGCCGTGCGGGTGGTCAACAGGGTTCATGACAACACCGCGAACAGTGGGTCGACGGTTGAGCCAGCGCGATCGGCCAGCCTTGCCAATGTTCACATTCTCGTGGTCGAGGTTGCCTACCTGGCCAACGGTTGCGCGGCACTCTAACCGAACCAACCGAACCTCACCGCTGACGAGGCGGACTTGGGCGTAACCCTTTTCCTTCGCCATCAACTGCGCTGAAGCACCCGCTGCACGCACGAGTTGCCCCCCACGACCAGCTTTCAGTTCCACGTTGTGAATGACGGTACCAACGGGAATGTCAATTAACGGAAGCGCGTTGCCAGGACGAATGTCCACTTTGGATCCGGAGACAACCGTGTCGCCTACTTTCATGCCGTTCACGGCGAGAATATAGCGTTTTTCTCCGTCCACGTAGTGAAGCAGGGCAATCCGGGCGGAACGGTTGGGATCGTATTCAATGGTCGCAACCTTTGCCGGCACTCCGTCCTTGTCCCGCTTGAAATCAATAATGCGATACTGGCGTTTATGGCCGCCGCCCTGATGACGGGTAGTGATTTTGCCCTGATGATTTCTCCCGGCCCGCTTCTTCAGAGGCTCCAACAGGGATTTTTCAGGTTTATCCGCCGTCACTTCCTCGAAGGTCGACACAGACATGAAACGACGACCTGGCGAGGTTGGACGATACTTTTTGATACCCACCGAGACTACCTCCTTAAATCAGAGTCCACTTTCTTAGGAGCCAAAAAAGTCAATTGGCTTGGAATCCGGGGTCAGCGTAACAATGGCCTTCTTCCGCTCGGAAGTGCGACCCACGCTGCGGCCCACGCGCTTCAGCTTTCCAGGCGTGCGCAGTGTGTTGACCTTCAGAACCTTGACTCCAAAGATTTTTTCGACCGCTTGGCGGATTTCCGTCTTGTTGCCGCGGCGATCTACTTCAAACACGTACTTGTTCTGTTCCATCAATTCACTGGAGCGTTCCGTAATTACCGGACGCTTAATGAGGTCACGCGGATCCATTACGCGAACACCTCCTGAACTTTATCCACGGCATCCTTGGTCAAGATGACATGGGAATGCTTCAACAGTTCATAGACGTTGACCCCGCGGGCTTCAATGTACTTGACGTCCTGCAGGTTACGTGCGGAAAGCTGAACTGTCTTTTGCACTTCTCCGTCAACAATCAACGCTTGAGGTACGGACAGTTTGCCGAGCAAAGAGACGATTTGCTTCGTCTTAATTTCCGGCACGTCCAACTTGTCCAGAACAATCAACGTTCCGCCGTCCACTTTGCTGGAAAATGCGCTATACAACGCGGCCCGGCGTACCTTCTTGTTGACCTGAAAGTGATAGTCGCGGGGTTGCGGTCCGAAGACAACGCCGCCGCCCTTCCACTGTGGGGAGCGAATGCTGCCCTGACGGGCACGACCAGTGCCTTTTTGTCTCCAGGGTTTGCGGCCGCCACCGCGAACTTCCGAACGAGTCTTGGTCTTATGGGTTCCACGCCTTTGTCCGGCAAGGTACTGTAGAACCACTTGATGCATCAGGTCGTCGCGGACGGGTGCGGCAAAAATTGCATCGCTCAGTTCCACCTCGCCGACCTGCTCACCGTTCATGTTATACATTGGTACTTTCGGCATCTGTCTGCCTCCCTTCTGTCCCTTACTGTCCAACAGATTTTACAGCTGTACGAATCGTGACAAATGAGTTCTTGGGACCCGGAACAGCACCTTTGATGAGAAGGACGTTTCGCTCCACGTCGACACGAACCACTTCTAGATTTTGTACAGTTGTGCGCTCGCCACCCATGCGGCCCGCCATGGTTTGACCCTTGAATACACGGTTGGCAGCAATGGAGCCCAGTGAGCCCACGCCGCGATGGTACTTGGAACCGTGTCCCATGGGACCCCGATGCTGGTTGTGGCGCTTAATTGGACCGGCATAGCCCTTGCCCTTGGATGTACCGATGACATCTACAATGTCTCCAGCCTGGAAGACATCTGCTTTCAATTGCTGCCCCAACTCATAAGCGTCTACGTCCACTCCGCGCAATTCACGGACGTACTTTTTCGCGGATGTATTCGCCTTCTCGGCGTGACCCTGCTCGGGTTTCGTGGCCCGGCTGGGTTTCTTTTCTGCAAAACCAACCTGGATGGCTGTATAGCCATCGGAAGCAACCTGCTTTTTCTGCAGAACAATGCAAGGTCCTGCTTCGACCACGGTTACTGGAACAACCTGCCCGTCTTCGTTGAAGACTTGTGTCATTCCTAACTTGCGGCCCAGTATGCCTTTCATAATTGCACCTCCCTGAACACAACAATCAAGTCTTGCGCCTTATGTGCTTTGTCGCTGCTAGCAGCGGCTTATAATTTAATCTCAATATCGACGCCGGACGGCAGGTCAAGCCGCATCAAAGCGTCGACGGTTTGCGGCGTCGGATTGAGAATGTCAATCAGCCGCTTGTGTGTCCGCATCTCAAATTGCTCCCGCGAATCTTTGTACTTGTGGGGTGCTCTGAGAATGGTGTAAATCTGTTTCTCCGTCGGCAGAGGCACCGGGCCTGAAACCAACGCACCCGAGCGTTTCGCGGTATCAACAATTTTTTCGGCTGACTGGTCAAGGACCTGATGGTCGTACGCCTTCAACCGAATACGGATCTTTTGCTTCGCCATATGTTTCCCTCCTTTGTCGCCCAATTCGATGGACATGCTCCGCAGAAATGACCTCATTGGTGCCCCATATGGCCATGGACACGTAAGCAACCTTCTGCCTCATCGCTGTCAGAGACCAACATTCGAAATTATACTAGAGACATGGCCAATTTACAAGGACATTTGTCCGGTTTTCGCGAAAAAACAAGGGACTGTGGCAAATAGTTGCACCATTTGCCACAGTCCCCGTTTTCAAACGCAGTCGTGATACCGCCTGCGCTGATTACTGATTGATGGCAGTGACGACGCCTGCGCCAACGGTACGGCCGCCTTCGCGAATAGCGAAACGCGTTCCTTCTTCCAAAGCGATGGGGGAAATCAGTTCCACCTGCATGGTTACGTTGTCGCCAGGCATCACCATCTCGGTGCCTTCCGGCAGTGTGACCACACCGGTAACGTCAGTGGTGCGGAAGTAGAACTGCGGGCGATAACCGTTGAAGAACGGTGTGTGCCGTCCGCCTTCTTCTTTTGTCAACACGTAAACCTCGCACTTGAACTGCGTGTGTGGCTTGATGGAACCGGGTTTCACCAAAACCTGTCCGCGCTCAATGTCTTTTCTTTCAACGCCGCGCAGCAGTGCACCAATGTTGTCGCCAGCGACAGCGCTGTCCAGCAGTTTCCGGAACATCTCGACGCCGGTCACGACGCTCTTCATGTTGTCCTCGCGCAAGCCGACGATTTCTACTTCGTCGCCAACCTTCAACGTGCCACGTTCCACACGACCGGTGGCAACGGTACCGCGACCGGTAATGGTGAACACGTCTTCGACGGGCATCAGGAACGGCTTTTCGGTGTCGCGTTCCGGGGTGGGGATGTAGCTGTCAATCGCGTCCAACAGATCCTCAATGGCTTTCACGTTGTCCGCGTCGCCTTCCAGAGCCTTCAGTGCAGAACCGCGAATGACAGGAATGTCGTCGCCAGGGAACTCGTACTCGGTCAAAAGTTCGCGAACTTCCATTTCAACCAGTTCCAGCAACTCCTCGTCATCAACCATGTCGCACTTGTTCATGAATACGACGATGTAAGGAACGCCGACCTGACGGGCAAGCAGAATGTGCTCACGGGTCTGCGGCATGGGGCCGTCAGCGGCGGACACGACCAGAATGGCTCCGTCCATCTGAGCAGCACCGGTAATCATGTTCTTTACGTAGTCGGCGTGGCCTGGGCAGTCAACGTGGGCGTAGTGCCTGTTGGCCGTCTCATATTCCACGTGCGCTGTGTTAATGGTAATTCCGCGCTCGCGCTCTTCAGGAGCCTTGTCAATTTCGTCGTACTTCTGAGCCTGGCTCAAACCCTTGTTTGCCTGAATCAAGGTCATGGCGGCGGTCAAGGTGGTCTTGCCGTGGTCAACGTGACCAATGGTACCCACATTTACGTGTGGTTTGGAACGATCGAACTTTGCCTTTGCCATCTACCAATCACTCCTTAAGTTTATTCGCCTTTACTTTTTGCAATAATTTCCTGCGCAATGCTCTTAGGTACTTCTTCATACATGGCGAACTCCATGGAATACGTGCCGCGCCCCTGTGTACGCGATCGCAGGCTGGTGGAGTAGCCAAACATCTCAGCCAACGGCACAAAGCCGCGGATGATTTGAGCGCCGGCGCGGGTGTCCATGCCTTCCACGCGTCCACGGCGGGAATTCAAATCGCCAATGATGTCTCCCATGTACTCTTCCGGTATGGTAACTTCCACCTTCATAATTGGCTCCAGCAGCACCGGCCCGGCCTTAAGGGCACCAGCCTTCAACGCCATCGAACCAGCAATCTTGAATGCCATTTCTGAAGAGTCAACATCGTGATAGGAACCGTCATACAACGTCGCCTTGACGTCCATCATGGGATATCCTGCAAGCACACCGTTTTTCAAGGCTTCGGAAATGCCTTCATCCACGGCCGGAATGTATTCTTTCGGAATTGCTCCGCCAACGACCTTGTTTTCAAACTGATAGCCCTTGCCGCGTTCCAACGGCTCCAGGATGATTTTGACGTGACCGTACTGGCCACGGCCGCCGGACTGGCGCACGAAACGACCTTCCTGATCTGCCCGCTGCGTGATGGTCTCCTTATAGGCGACCTGCGGTCGACCAACATTGGCTTCCACTTTGAACTCCCGCTGCAACCGGTCGACGATAATTTCCAAGTGCAACTCACCCATACCGGAAATAATGGTTTGACCGGTTTCCTGGTCCGTATACGTCCGGAAGGTGGGGTCTTCCTCTGCAAGCTTGGACAGGGCAATACCCATCTTGTCCTGGTCGGCCTTCGTCTTGGGTTCAATGGAGACGTGAATAACCGGCTCCGGAAATTCCATGGACTCCAGCAGGACGACAGATTTCTCGTCACACAGGGTGTCGCCGGTGGATGTGTCTTTCAACCCAACGGCTGCGGCAATGTCGCCGGCGTAGACGGCGTCAATTTCCGAACGGTGGTTTGCGTGCATCTGCAGTATGCGCCCAATCCGCTCCCGCTTGCCCTTCGTGGAGTTCAGGATATACGATCCGCTGGTCAGGACGCCACTGTACACTCGGAAGAATGCCAGCTTGCCAACGAAAGGATCGGTCATAATCTTAAAAGCCAGTGCCGAGAACGGCTCCTCATCGGAGGAGTGACGTTCAACAGCATCGCCCTCCACGGTAGCTCCCTTGATTGCAGGAACATCCGTAGGCGCCGGCAGATAATCCACAACGGCGTCAAGCATGGGCTGAACCCCTTTATTGCGGTACGACGACCCACACAGGACGGGGAACAACTGCACAGAACACGTTCCTTTGCGGATGCCCGCCTTCAGTTCTGCGACGGTAATCTCTTCGCCTTCCAAGTACTTCATCATCAAATCCTCGTCCAACTCGGCGACAGCCTCAACCAGCTTCATCCGGTACTCCGCGGACATCTCTTTCAAGTCTTCCGGAATGTCCCGGGACTCGGAAGTGGTTCCTAAGTCGTCCGTGTAGTAAATCGCATGGTTTTCCACCAGGTCCACCAGGCCGACAAAGCTGTCCTCAGCGCCGATGGGCAACTGAATGGGTACCGCGTTGGCATGCAACCGGTCCCTCATCTGCTGCACGGAGGCAAGAAAATCAGCACCAATAATGTCCATTTTGTTGACGTATGCAATTCGGGGCACATGGTACTTGTCCGCTTGGCGCCAAACCGTTTCGGATTGGGGCTCAACACCGCCCTTGGCATCGAAAACACCTACTGCACCGTCGAGCACGCGAAGCGACCGCTCTACTTCAACGGTAAAGTCCACGTGTCCTGGTGTGTCGATAATGTTAATGCGGTGATCGCGCCACTGACAGGTAGTTGCCGCAGACGTAATGGTGATACCGCGTTCTTGCTCCTGCGCCATCCAGTCCATGGTGGCTGCGCCTTCGTGGACCTCACCAATCTTGTGCACTCTACCTGTGTAAAACAGCACACGCTCGGTTGTGGTCGTCTTGCCTGCATCAATGTGAGCTATAATCCCGATGTTGCGTGTCCTCTCAAGGGGAAATGCGCGTGGCATGTGCACCCTCCTTTCCTGATACTTGAACAGTTCCTACCAACGGTAGTGGGCAAAAGCCTTGTTGGCCTCAGCCATGCGGTGTGTGTCCTCTTTCTTCTTGACAGCTCCACCGGCGTTGTTTGCTGCATCCAAAAGTTCGTTGGCCAGTCGCTCCACCATGGTCTTTTCGCCGCGCTGACGCGCGTAGTTAACCAACCAGCGAAGTCCAAGGGTGATACGGCGTTCGTTGCGCACCTCTATCGGCACCTGATAGTTGGATCCGCCGACTCGGCGTGCCTTGACTTCCAGTACCGGCATCACGTTACGCATAGCCTCTTCAAAAACTTCCATGGGGTCCTTGTTACTGCGTACGCGCACATCGTCAAATGCTGCATAAACGATTTTCTGCGCCACGCCGCGCTTTCCGTCAAGCATCACTTTATTGATTAACCGTGTCACCATTTTATTGCCGTAAATGGGATCCGGCATCACGTCGCGCTTGGGAACAGGTCCTTTCCTCGGCACTCGTTCTACCTCCTTCCATGCACATCCAAGATGTATTACAAAGCACAGTCCAGTGCGACAGGCTACTTCTGCTTGGGTCTCTTCGCGCCGTACTTTGAACGGCCCTGCTGGCGGTCTTTCACGCCGGCTGTATCGAGAGCTCCACGCACAATGTGATAACGTACGCCTGGCAGGTCCTTGACGCGTCCCCCCCGCACCAGCACAACAGAGTGTTCCTGCAAGTTGTGGCCAATTCCAGGGATGTACGCCGTGACCTCGTAAGTGTTCGTTAGACGAACACGGGCGTATTTCCGAAGAGCAGAGTTCGGCTTCTTCGGAGTCATGGTTCCAACACGGGTGCAGACACCGCGCTTTTGCGGAGACGGCAGGTCGGTCTGCTCCTTGTCAAAACTGTTGTAGCCCTTTTGCAGTGCAGGAGCGGTTGATTTCTTGGTGACTTCCTTGCGCCCTTTTCTTACTAACTGGTTAATCGTTGGCATGCCCAGCACCTCCTTCCAAAGGTCAACCGAAGTTCTCGGTTTTTCATGTCCACAGAGCCTGGTGGTTCATATTTTCGCACAAAGAACCACAACCCACTGTGTTACTTGCGCAATGGCAGTCTAGTCCTCGAGAACAGTGGCTGCGGCGGCGCCGACGTCAATCCCGCAAGCCTCGCCCAGTTCCTTCATCGAGTCCACCCACAGGAGTGGTACTTCACTCTGCTCTGCAAGTTCTACAATCGGCTGTGTTACGCGTTTTTCGGCATCACGCGCCACATAAACAGCCTTGGCTAGAGACTGTTGAAGCATCTTCATGGTTTGGTTTGAACCTATCGTTCTTTTCTTTGCATGACGTATCCGTTCCAGGGACACGGCTCAGCCTCCCCAAGAATGAACCACAAAGTTCCCATGCTCAAGGCACACTCAAAGATTCTATCACCGGAGAATCCGGGCTGTCAACACGAGTTCACGTGCCGACAGCACCCGATGGAACGCATTTTGTCTTCTCCCAGTGCTATTCACAAGTACTGCAGGCGATTCCGTTCCTTTGGACCTAATCCCCAACAGGAGAGGGTCATTCCGAAACCGTCACGGCAGGGTCAATCTCAACTGCAGGTACGCCCTCAATCGTTCGCCCGGTTTCGACGATTTCAAGGCGACGGTAGCGGCCCATACCTGTGCCCGCGGGAATCAGCTTGCCAATAATGACGTTCTCCTTGAGTCCCAGTAGTCTGTCGACCTTGCCCTTGATGGCGGCTTCCGTGAGTACCCTCGTGGTCTCCTGGAAGGAAGCGGCGGACAGGAAGGAGTCCGTTTCCAGCGAAGCCTTGGTGATACCCAGCAGTGCCGGTCTTGCGACGGCCGGTTCTTTGCCCTTTAGCAGTACATCTTCATTTGCTGCCTCGTAGTCGAACAGGTCTGCGTAGGTACCAGGCAACAGGTCCGTATCCCCCGCGTCGAGAACGCGAACTTTGCGCAGCATCTGTCGAATCATCACTTCGATGTGCTTGTCGCTGATGTCCACGCCTTGTAGCCGGTAAACGCGCTGCACCTCCCGGAGCAGGTAGTTTTCCACGCCTTGCAGGCCCTTGACACGCAACATCTCCTTGGGATCGACCGAGCCTTCCGTCAGCTCGTCGCCGGCGTCAACCTTCTGGCCCACGCTGGCGCGAATTCGCGATCCGTAAGGGATAGCGTACACCTTCGATTCGCTTTCACCTTCCACTTCGATTTCACGCTTGTCCTTGGCTTCGCGGACGTCTGTGACAGTGCCTTCAAATTCCGTAATGACCGCCTGCCCTTTGGGGTTACGGGCTTCAAACAGCTCCTGAACGCGGGGCAAGCCTTGAGTAATATCGTCGCCGGCCACACCGCCGGTATGGAATGTGCGCATGGTCAACTGCGTTCCAGGCTCGCCAATGGACTGAGCCGCAATGATACCCACGGACTCGCCGATTTCCACCATCTGTCCTGTGGCCAGGTTGCGCCCGTAGCACTTGACGCAAACACCGTGGCGGCTGCGGCAGGTAAGGACGGAGCGAATGTAGACTTCCTCAATGCCAGCCTGGACAATGGCTGCTGCCGCTTCGCCAGTAATCAAGTCGTTCTTCGCCACAATAATCTCTCCCGTTTCGGGATGGCGAATATCCTGGAAGGCAATGCGGCCTTCCAGTCTGTCTGGCAATTCCTCAATGATTTCGCGGCCATCGCGGATCTCTGCCACACGCAGGCCCTTATCGGTACCGCAGTCCTGCTCGCGGACAATGACATCCTGGGCGACATCCACCAGACGGCGGGTGAGGTAACCGGAGTCTGCAGTTCGCAGGGCGGTGTCAGCCAAGCCTTTGCGGGCCCCGTGCGTGGACATAAAGTACTCCAGCACCGTAAGGCCCTCGCGGAAGTTAGATTTAATTGGCAGCCCAATGATTCGTCCCGATGGGTTCGCCATCAGTCCCCGCATGCCCGCCAACTGTGTAATCTGCGAATTGGAACCACGAGCTCCGGAAGTGGCCATCATGTAGATTGGATTCAGTTCGTCCATGCTCTGCATGAGCGTCTCGGAGACCTCTTCCTTTGCCTCCGTCCAAATCTGGCTGAACGATATATATTTCTCTTCATCCGTAATCAGACCACGTCTGTACTGTGCTTCCAGCTTGTGCTGGCGGTCTGTTGCCGCATCAATAATGTCCGCCTTCTCCTTGGGGACAATGATGTCGGAAATGGCAATAGTGATACCCGCCAGAGTCGAATAGTGAAAGCCTAATTTTTTCACACGGTCCAGAATTTCAGCCGTTGCCGTGGTACCGTACCGGTTGAAGCACTCGCCCAAAATGTTCCCTAGGTCCTTCTTAATAATCGCCTTTGGCACCGGTCGGGCCGCAATGGCCTCAAGCAAATTGACACCCTTGCCAAAAACAAAGGTCTCATCCGGCGCGCCGTTGAGAATATTGGATTTGGCGCCGGAATTCAGGTATGGGAAATCCTCCGGAAACACTTCATTGAAAAATAGCTTTCCAGGGGTCGTAATCAGCATGGCTTCCCGCTGTTCAGGTGTAAAGGACTTGTTCAGGCTTTTAGCCGGAAGCACTATGCGGCTGTGCAAAGTAATGACGCCCTCATGCAAGGCCATTTCTACCTCGGAGAAGCTGGAAAAGACCAGACCCTCACCTTTGACACCCTGCTTCTCGATGGTGAGGTAGTAGGGTCCAAGCACCATATCTTGTGTCGGCGTGACCACAGGCTTGCCGTCTTTCGGATTGAGGATGTTGTGTGCAGCCAGCATCAGTAGCCTCGCCTCAGCCTGGGCTTCAGCGGATAAGGGAACATGCACGGCCATCTGGTCGCCGTCAAAGTCTGCGTTGTAAGCCGTACACACCAGCGGATGCAGCTTGATGGCTCTGCCTTCCACCAGAATCGGTTCAAATGCCTGAATGCCCAGCCTGTGCAGCGTCGGAGCGCGATTCAGAAGCACGGGATGTTCCTTGATAACGTCCTCAATGACGTCCCACACTTCCGGTGACACTCGCTCAACCTTGCGCTTTGCACTCTTGATGTTGTGCGCCAGACCGCGCCCTACCAGTTCCTTCATGACGAAGGGTTTGAACAACTCCAGTGCCATTTCCTTAGGCAAACCGCACTGGTACATATTCAGTTCGGGGCCAACAACAATGACGGAACGACCGGAGTAGTCAACGCGCTTGCCCAGCAGGTTCTGACGAAACCGTCCCTGCTTTCCCTTCAGCATATGCGACAGAGACTTCAGCGGGCGATTGCCCGGCCCCGTCACAGGCCGACCGCGACGACCGTTGTCAATCAGCGCGTCCACGGCCTCTTGCAACATGCGTTTTTCATTCTGAACAATGATATCCGGCGCGCCCAAGTCCAGCAGCCGCTTGAGGCGGTTGTTGCGGTTGATGACGCGACGGTACAAGTCGTTCAAATCGGAAGTAGCAAACCTACCGCCGTCCAGTTGCACCATGGGGCGCAAGTCGGGCGGAATCACAGGCAACGCCTCGAGAATCATCCAGCTGGGGTGATTCCCGGACGCACGGAACGCCTCCAGCACTTCCAGGCGCTTGATGGCCCGGTTGCGCCGCTGGCCCTGGGCCGTGCGGAGCTCTTCTTTGAGCATCTCCACTTCCCGGTCCATGTCAATTTCCAGCAGGAGTTTCTTGATGGCTTCCGCGCCCATTCCGGCTTCAAAAGCATAGCCGTACTTCTCCCGATAGGAGCGGTACTCCTTCTCACTGAGCAGTTGTTTTTGCTCCAGCGGAGTATCACCCGGGTCCGTCACAACATAGGAAGCAAAGTAGATGACTTCCTCCAGTGCCCGCGGTGACATGTCCAGGACCAGACCCATTCGGCTGGGGATCCCTTTGAAATACCAAATGTGGGACACCGGTGCAGCCAGTTCAATATGACCCATCCGCTCCCGGCGAACCTTGGAACGGGTAACTTCGACGCCGCAGCGATCGCAAACGACCCCTTTGTAACGAACGCGCTTGTACTTGCCGCAATGGCATTCCCAGTCCTTCTGAGGACCGAAAATCTTCTCGCAGAACAAGCCTTCCTTTTCGGGCCTCAGTGTTCGGTAATTGATAGTCTCCGGTTTCTTGACCTCTCCGTGCGACCAGGACCGAATCTTTTCCGGCGATGCAAGCCCGATTTTCATGAACTCAAAGTTGTTCACGTCTATCAAGGAGGATCCTCCCTTTCTGCTGAGTTGGCCGTATAACCCCTAGGACCGATGCCAAGACGGGCGCGGTTCAACACCATCGCACGCCCCGGCTCGGCGGTCAGTCGCCTATTTCACGCATCTCGAGGTTGAGATTGAGCTTTTCCCCAGCTTCGTCGTCCTCGTCGCTTTCCTTCATGACAATTTCCTGTTCATCCTCACTAAGGATTTTCACGTCCATGCCCAGACTTTGCAATTCCTTGATGAGAACCTTAAACGACTCGGGCACACCCGGCTCCGGTACGTTCTCTCCCTTAACGATAGCCTCATAGGTCTTCACACGTCCAACCACGTCATCCGACTTCACCGTCAGAATTTCCTGAAGCGTGTAAGACGCCCCATATGCCTCCAGGGCCCAGACTTCCATTTCGCCAAAGCGTTGACCACCAAACTGCGCCTTGCCACCCAAGGGCTGCTGTGTCACCAGGGAGTAAGGACCAGTGGAGCGAGCATGGATTTTATCGTCCACCAAGTGAGCCAGCTTCAGCATGTACACGACACCCACGGTGACGCGGTTATGAAAAGGATCGCCGGTTCGACCGTCAAACAGCTGATGCTTGCCGTCGCGCTCAAAGCCCGCTTCCTCCAGCGTGTCAAAAACGTCTTCCGCATGGGCACCGTCAAAGACCGGCGTTGCCATTTTGATGCCCAATGCCTTTGCGGCCAGGCCCAAATGGGTTTCCAACACCTGTCCAATGTTCATGCGGGACGGCACACCCAGTGGATTCAGGACAATCTCCACAGGAGTCCCGTCTTCCATGAAGGGCATATCCTCCTCCGGCAGAATCCTTGCCACAACGCCCTTATTCCCGTGACGGCCGGCCATTTTGTCGCCTTCGGAAATCTTTCGCTTCTGAGCGATATAAACGCGAACCAGTTGATTGACTCCGGCCGGCAATTCATCGCCGTTTTCGCGGGTGAAGACTTTCACATCCACAATAATCCCTGCGCCGCCGTGTGGCACACGCAACGACGTGTCGCGGACTTCTCTGGCCTTTTCCCCGAAAATCGCATGGAGCAGTCTTTCTTCTGCCGTCAGTTCGGTCACACCCTTAGGCGTGACTTTGCCAACGAGAATATCGCCGGCACGAATTTCGGCGCCAATTCGAATGATGCCCCGCTCATCCAGATTCTTGAGCGCGTCCTCACCCACGTTGGGGATGTCTCTCGTGATTTCCTCAGGACCCAGTTTCGTGTCCCGGGCTTCCAACTCGTATTCCTCAATGTGGATGGATGTATAAACGTCGTCTTTTACTAGTTTTTCGGACAGCAGAATCGCGTCTTCGTAGTTGTACCCTTCCCACGTCATAAACGCCACCAGGACGTTTCGTCCCAAGGCCAGCTCGCCGTTATCCGTAGCGGGACCATCCGCCAGAATGTCGCCCCGTTTTACCGACATTCCCTCGCGAACGATGGGCCTTTGGTTAATGCAGGTATTCTGGTTGGAGCGTACAAACTTGTGCAAGCGGTATTTGTCCAAATCGCCGCGAACGACGTGTCCGTCCACTTCCTGCTCCGGCCGGACCCAAATTTCCTTGGCTGTCACTCGTTCCACAATCCCGGCCCGTTTGGCCAGAGCGCAGACCCCTGAGTCTTTTGCGGCCTGGTGTTCCATGCCTGTACCCACGTAGGGGGAATCGGTTACCAGCAGTGGCACTGCCTGCCGCTGCATGTTCGATCCCATCAGGGCACGGTTGGCGTCATCGTTCTCCAGGAACGGAATCAGCGCCGTAGCCACGGAAACAACCTGTTTTGGCGAGACATCCATGTAGTCGATGCGCTGCCACGCCACTGTCTGTACTTCTTCGCGGAACCTGGCCACGACTTCCTCGTTCACGAAGTGTCCGTCTTCCGTAAGCGGAGCATTGGCCTGGGCAATGACGTAGTTCTCTTCTTCGTCCGCCGTCAGGTAGTCAATGTGATCGGTCACAACCCCCGTATCGGGATCGACCCTGCGATAAGGCGTTTCTATAAACCCGTACTCGTTGATTCTGGCATAGGTGGACAAAGAGTTGATTAACCCAATGTTCGGACCCTCAGGCGTCTCAATCGGACACATCCGGCCATAGTGAGAATAGTGAACATCGCGAACTTCAAAACCAGCTCGCTCTCTCGTCAGGCCACCAGGGCCCAGAGCAGAAAGGCGGCGCTTGTGCGTCAGTTCGGCCAGCGGATTGGTCTGGTCCATGAACTGCGACAACTGGCTGGAGCCAAAGAACTCCTTAATAGACGCAATCACAGGGCGAATGTTGATGAGCGCCTGTGGTGTAATGGCACTGGCGTCCTGAATGGACATGCGCTCGCGAACCACGCGTTCCATCCTCGAAAGGCCAATCCGGAACTGATTCTGCAGCAATTCGCCGACGGAGCGCAAGCGGCGGTTCCCCAGATGGTCGATGTCGTCCGTGGAGCCGACGCCGTGCAAAAGATTGAAGAAATAACTCACCGCCGACAGAATATCCGCAGGCAGAATGTGTTTCATGGTCTTGGGAATGTCCCTGTTGCCAATGACGTTAATCACTTTGCCGTCTTCTACCGGCGAAAAGATCTTCACCATTTGCAGGGGAATCGTATCCATGTCCAGCAACTCGGGCGTTGCCCGAATTTCGAACCGGCCCACATTGCCGCTCAGGTGCGGTAGAACTTTGTCCAGCAAGCGGCGGTCCAACATTTCTCCCGCCTCGGCGATGATTTCGCCGGTGTCCGCGTCTACCAGCGTTTCCGCCAGACGCTGATTCAGCAGGCGGTTCTTGATGGCAAGTTTCTTATTCATCTTGTAACGGCCAACATTGGCCAAGTCGTAGCGTTTCGGGTCGAAAAAGCGGGACGCCAAAAGTGCTCTGGCATTTTCCACCGTCGGCGGTTCACCAGGGCGCAGTCGCTCGTAGATGTCTATGAGGGCCCGTTCGGTGGAATCCGTGGTGTCCTTGTCCAACGTGTTGCGCAGGTATTCATCTTCGCCAATGAGGTTGATGATTTCCTGGTCCGTTCCCAACCCCAAGGCTCGCAGCAACACGGTGACCGGAAGTTTGCGGGTCCGGTCGATGCGTACGTACACCACGTCCTTGGCGTCGGTCTCCAGTTCCAGCCACGCGCCACGATTGGGAATGACGGTAGCTGCATAGGACCGTTTCCCGTTTTTGTCTACCTTACTGTTGAAATAGACACTGGGGGAACGAACCAACTGACTGACAATGACGCGTTCCGCCCCGTTGATGATGAAGGTGCCCGTGTCCGTCATGAGCGGAAAATCTCCCATAAAGACTTCCTGTTCCTTGACTTCGCCGGTATCCTTGTTAATCAATCGAACCTTCACACGCAGAGGAGCAGCATAGGTGACGTCCCGTTCCTTAGAATCTTCCACATCGTACTTGGGTTCACCCAGGCTATAGTCGACAAACTCGAGCACAAGGTTCCCGGTAAAGTCCTGTATGGGCGAAATGTCTGCAAACATCTCCCGCAGGCCTTCCTCCAAAAACCACTGGTAGGACTGCTGTTGAATCTCAATCAGATTCGGCAAGTCCAACACTTCATGGATACGCGCGTACGAACGGCGCTGTCGCCATCCATACTTAACCATGTGTCCCTGCAAAACCTTCACCCCTCATGCCGAATTCGGATAGGCTTTTGACATAACAAAAAAATAAAATGAGGTCGTCTTGCAACCACATTTTCAGATGGAAGGATAGTATTCGCCTCACAGCGTATGAATTTCATTCATCCCCTGTCTAAACGAGCCAATTTTGCATTTAGTGATTATATCACCTGCAAATGCACGTGTCAAACGCAATTTTGCGCTTCACATTACAGTGGTTGTGTCGACTTGCTGCTGCAGTAGACGTGATAGCCGCCACTTCTGTTGACAAGTTCCACGCGTGAGAACAGCGATTTCAGTTCTCTGGCGCCGCTTTCCGCTCCCTGTTTCTTCTGCATGACCGTCCACAGTTGCCCGCCCTCGGACAGGTGCTGACGACTCTCTGCAAACAACCGATAGACCACCTCTTTGCCCGCACGAATAGGCGGATTGAGAAGAATGGCGTCGGCCGCCATGTCCGGGACTGCCGCGAAGCCGTCGCTTTCATAGGCCTGGATGCGGCTACCCAGGTGCTTCAAGTTGCACAGTGCCAAGGCTACGGCCCGCTGGTTGACATCCAGCAGAATCCATCGAGTTTCCGGATAAACCGCCGCCAGCAGACCGGCCACCGGTCCGTAGCCGCAACCGAGATCGACCATGGTCCCCGTCTGCGGTAGCGAGACGGATTCAACCAGCACTCGGGATCCATAGTCCAGGCCGCGTTTCGAAAAGACGCCACTGTCTGTTCGCAGATTCAGCGTCTGCCCTCTGGCAGCAACGGTAACCGTCCGAATATGGTGTTCTACGTCGGGATGACTGGAAAAGTATTGATTCAACAGGAACCCTCCGCACATGAAGTCTGGATTGGGGTTCATTGGACTTCGGCGCAAACGGTGATGAGAAAACCGGGGGCAGGCGCCTGAACACCATGAAAGGAAGACCCACCAGGACGGGCCTGGCGGGTACCTTTGCTGCTGCGTCCACAAACACAGCGGGCAGACCGCTGGTCAGTTCCGAGGTTACTTGATTTCTACAGAGGCGCCTGCTTCCTCCAACTTGGCTTTGACGCTCTCGGCCTCTTCCCGTGCAACCTTTTCCTTGATGGGTTTGGGGGCCTCGTCGACCAAAGCCTTTGCTTCTTTCAGGCCAAGACCGGTGATTTCGCGAACCACTTTGATAACGCCAATCTTGGATCCGCCGGCACTGGTCAACACTACGTCGAACTCAGTCTGCTCGGCTTCTTCCTCACCGCCGGCTGCGGCGGCTCCACCGACGACGGCCACAGGAGCTGCCGCAGTTACGCCAAACTCTTCCTCAATCGCCTTCACCAAATCGTTCAGTTCCAAAACGGTCATGCCCTTCAGGGCCTCAACAAATTCTTCTTTTGTCACGTTTTACGCCTCCTGTACGGTTTCGCCGGAACCTTCCTGCTTCTCCGCGATTTGTTTTACTGCGTAGGCCAGATTTCTCACCGGCGCCTGCATTACGCTCAACAACATGGACAAAAGTCCCTCGCGACTGGGGAGGCTGGCCAGACTTTCCACTTCCTTGGGGCCTACGACCCTGCCTTCCACCAGACCGCCCTTCAGTTCCAAAGCTTTATGTTTTCTGGCAAAGTCGTACAACACCTTTGCCGGCGCCACAACATCGTCATAACCAAAAGCGATGGCTGTGGGACCTGTCAGATAGGTATCCAGTTCACCCACTTCGGCCTTCACAGCAGCACGACGGGTCAAGGTGTTCTTCAATACGCGGTACTCCACGCCGGCTTCCCGCAGTTGCTTGCGCAGTTCCGTGGACTCCGCCACGTTCAGTCCGCGGTAATCGGTAATTACTACCGCCTTACTGCGGTTCAGTTGTTCTGCGATTTCGTCTACCAATTGCTGCTTTTCTTCACGAACGGTCATTCTTAAGCACCTCCTTTGACTGAAGTGGGATGAAATCGGTGGCTTCATAAAAATCGCGCCCCCGCAGACACGGAGACGCGATGGAAGGTCATCCAAATCGCGAACCTCGGTAGGCGCTGACGCATTACCCGCAAAGGCGGACCTACGGTCTACGGCTCATCCACTTACACTTCACGTAGTTTATTTAAATCTGGAACGCAAGTCAAGGTCTGCAGCCATCGAGCTTCCTCGCGAGTGGATACCTGGTGCCGCCCGGTGTCCGCCGGACCCAACCTGTGCTCCGGTTCCCACCAACGACTCGGGAACCTGCAACTCCTCTAGAAGCCTGCTCGGCCCACCGTTACGCGCACGCCAGGACCCATGGTGCTGCTTACAGCCACGTTCCGGAAATACTGGCCTTTTGCTGCCGCCGGTTTCGCCTTCTGCAGTGCATCAATCAGCGTATGGAAGTTGCCCAGCAGTTTATCGACATCGAAAGAGACTTTGCCAATGGGTACGTGAACATTGCCGTCCCGGTCCAGGCGGTACTCAATTTTTCCCTTTTTAATCTCGTCCACTGCGCGGGTCAAATCAAAAGTCACCGTGCCTGTCTTCGGGTTGGGCATCATGCCCTTGGGGCCAAGAATTCGGCCCAACCGGCCCACCGCACCCATCATATCAGGGGTTGCGACGGCTACGTCAAAGTCAAGCCAACCGCCGGCGATGCGTTGAACGAGATCGTCATCGCCAACAATGTCCGCTCCGGCAGCCTCCGCTTCCTTGGCCTTTTCGCCTTTCGCGAAGACCAGGACACGAGCCACCTTGCCTGTACCGTGAGGAAGAACCACGGCTCCGCGAATCTGTTGATCCTGCTTCTTCGGGTCGACCCCCAGTCGAACCGCCACTTCCACTGTCTCGTCGAACTTGGCCGTGGCCAGCTGCCTGACCAGTTCCATCGCCTCGCGGGGTTCATAAGCTTTCTGCTTGTCAACCTTCTCCGAGATTTCGTCATAACGCTTTGATACTCGAGCCATTTCTTCACCTCCATGTGGTCACGCGGCCAAAGACCTCCCACAAGGGGATCACGTTGGGCATATACGTGACAAACTCATCTCATCGCCCTACTCGGCGATGGTAATTCCCATACTCCGGGCCGTGCCTTCAATCATCCGCATGGCCGCTTCCACAGACGCAGCGTTCAAGTCCTGCATCTTCTGCTCCGCTATTTCGCGGACTTTGTCGCGGGAAACCTTTGCTACCTTTTTCTTGTTGGGTTCGGAAGACCCGGACTCAATGCCGGCTGCTTTCTTCAGGAGCACCGCTGCCGGCGGCGTCTTCAAATCGAAGGTGTAAGAACGGTCTTCATAAACGTACAACACTACCGGGATAATGAGACCTACATCGTCCGCAGTCCGGGCATTGAATTCCTTGCAGAATCCCATGATGTTCCCGACTTGCGCCTGACCAAGTGCAGGTCCTACCGGCGGCGCAGGAGTGGCCTTACCTGCAGGAATTTGCAGTTTCACAATCTTGACAATCTTCTTCGGCAACATGTCCACCTCCTTTGCCATTTGATGTGGTCGACGGGTTGATACCCTCCCACTTGATGTATGCCGGCCGTTGCGGACAGCACATCACCATTTCATAAAGCCTCTATAACGGTGCCCTGCACAGCAAGAGTGCCACAGAACACCAGAAACAGCCACTGCTGCGGACGCGGTAAGGCGTGGGCCTGAGCCGGCGCGCGAAGAGTGCTGGTTTCAGTGAAGCCGTGAATTTCATCCAAGAGGCGCAGCCTTCACAGCAGCGGCGACCTTTAGGAGAGTTTTTCCACCTGATGAAAATCCAGTTCAAGAGGCGTGTCGCGACCAAACATGGAGACGAGGACGCGCAGCTTTTCTTGGTCCATGTTGATTTCTTCCACGGTGCCAATGAGATCGGCAAAAGGTCCTGTTGTAATCCGGACCGCTTCCCCCATTTCGTAGTCCACCGTAGCCTTGACTTCGTCGGACCCCATTTGCGCGAGAATCGCCCGAACCTCGGTCGGCATCAGCGGTACCGGCTTGGATCCGCCACCTGCAGACCCAACAAAGCCGGTGACGCCCGGGGTGTTGCGTACCACGTACCAGGAGTCGTCTGTCATGACCATTTCGACCAAGACATAACCCGGAAATACCTTTCGTTGGACAAGCCGCTTCTTGCCGTTCTTGACTTCCATTTCTTCCTCAGTCGGCACAATGATGCGAAAAATCTTATCCTCCATGTTCATGGACTGAACACGGCTCTCCAGGTTTGTTTTCACTTTGTTCTCGTAGCCGGAGTAGGTATGGATGACATACCACTGTTTCTCAAGCGTATCCATGTTGAGAGCGAAAGCCCGCACCCCCTGTTACATCAGATTGAACGACGTGGCGATATAAACAACGCCTCCGTGCATTCCGTAAAGAGACAAACACTACACCAGACCAATCAACGACATTAGCTTGGCGACGCCAATGTCAAACAACCAAACCAGCACACCCATGGCCAAACAGGTAATCACCACAGCAGTCGTGTAACCTGCCACTTCCTTCTGTTTCGGCCAGCGAATTCGCTTCAGCTCGGCAATACTTTCGCGGAAGAACTGAACCATGCCGGTTCGTTGGCGTTTGGGTGCAGCCAAATGCTTTGAATCTGCTGTCGGTTTCGCCATGCTCTATCGACCCCTCTTGTCCACGGCGGTTAGCGGGTCTCACGATGCGTGGTGGTAGTATTGCAGTAACGGCAGAACTTCTTCAATTCCAGGCGGTCCGGGTCGTTCTTCTTGTTCTTCATCGTCGTGTAGTTACGCTGCTTGCATTCTGTACATGCCATAGTAATAATGACGCGCATTGATGGGGCACCTCCCTCTCGGGCAAGTTCACAGTCTGTCTTCAACATAAAAAAAGAACCAGACAAGCGCCCGTGCAGACTAAATAAGATTAGCACAGGGCAAGTTGCCATGTCAACAAACACAGGTCACCGAACAGCGAGACCTAGTCCAACCAGGATGGGGGGACGCGCCTGTCGCCCCGTGCCTGGCGCAATCTTCAGCTCAGGCCCTGTGGCTAGACGTACACATTGCGACAGGACAGGTATTTTTCCAGCTTGCGCTTCACCCTTTGCAGGGCGTTGTCAATGGACTTCACGTGGCGATTCAGGTCTACGGCAATCTCCTGATACGATCGGCCGTCCAGATACAGCATCAGTACCTTCCGCTCCAAGTCACTAAGGAGCTCGGACATGGTGCCCTCAATGTCGTCAAATTCCTCCTGGTTAATCACCAGTTCTTCAGGATCGGAAAGCCGCGCGCTGCAGATGACATCCAGGAGCGTCCTATCGGAATCTTCATCGTAAATAGGCTTGTCCAAAGACACATAGGAGTTTAAGGGAATGTGCTTCTGGCGGGTGGCTGTCTTGATGGCGGTAATAATCTGACGGGTGATACACAGTTCGGCAAACGCCTTAAAAGATGCCAACTTGTCCTGGCGGAAATCACGAATGGATTTATAGAGGCCAATCATGCCTTCCTGAACGATGTCCTCCCGGTCGGCGCCTATCAGGAAGTAAGAACGAGCCTTTGCGCGTACAAAATTGCGATATTTATGTATGAGAAACTCAAGAGCCTGATTATCCCCGTTACGAACAGCCTCAACAAGCTCTTCGTCCGGATGGTTGTCCAACATCGCGAAATCATCAGAGTCTAGCTGCATCATCAAAACGTATCACCCCGGGTGGTGTTGGATGTTGGTATTATACATTATGTAATCTCCTATGATCAATGCTAGACTTTACTCTCTTCGCCAATTTTCGAAGATCCTTGCAAGGTCCTGTTTCACCATGTCACCAATTCTGGAGTTATGTCGACTCTGCTTGTGTGTCTCCACCGAACTCTCAATCTGTGCTTTTGCCGCCTCCATTCGCCGCAGCAACTCCTTTGCGGGAATGCGCAACCCTCCGCCACCAAAGGCGACCTGCTGCTCGGCCACGTCGGAACTGGCAACAGTAATATTGTGATAGGTCAGCCGCAGCTCATACACCAAGCGCTCGATGCGTTGATCCGCAGTCTCTCGCGGTGCCGTATAGATGACGTGGACAGCACGCCACCTCAATTCCCTTGCGGCCTGGGAGGTATGGTAGGCATCGAAGACCAGGTAGACTTGCTCTCCCGTGAACGCCTGGTACTCTGCCAGTTGCTCAAGCAGGGTCTGACGGGCATCTTCCAGATTCTCAATGTCCTTGAGAGGCGCTTGCCACAGCTGCGCCAAGATGTTGTAGCCGTCCACAATGAGACACTGGCTGTTTCGCTGGCCCCGTTTGGGGCTCAGGGAAGATTCCCGTTGCGAGCGTTCAGGTCTAGCCATGGCAGCTCAGTGCCTCTGCCGGATGACTTCGTAAAGCATCACTCCGGTTGCGACGGAGGCATTGAGACTCTCCAGAGATCCAAGCATAGGGAGTTTCACAATATAGTCGCAGGTCTCGCGAATCAATCTCGTCAATCCCTTGCCCTCCGCGCCAATGACGATGGCGACAGGTCCCTTGTAGTCCACAGCCGTGTAGGATTGCTGACCGGCTACATCCAGTCCCACAATCCAATACCCATGCTGCTTCAATTGCTCCAATATCTGTACCAGGTTTCCTACTCGCGCCACTGGGACGTGCTCCAGAGCCCCTGCGGCCGCCTTGGCCACAACAGTGGTTAAAGGAACTGCGCGGCGCTTGGGAATAATGACTCCCTGGACACCTGCGGCATCAGCGGTGCGGATAATCGCGCCAAGGTTATGGGGATCGGCAATTTCATCCAAAACTACAATGAGTGGTTCCTGATTCGTTTTTCGTTCAATGACATCTTCCAAATCGGCGTACTCCTGGGGCGATACGTAAGCCGCAACTCCCTGATGGCCCTTGCCGGCGACGACATCCAGTTTCGCCTTGGGCACCCGCTGCACCACAATCTGGTTTTCCCTGGCCCGCGCCAGAACTTCGTTCAAACTGCCACCTTCGGCGCCCTCGGACACCAGCAACTTGTTGATGGTGCGCCCCGTCTTCAAGGCCTCCAGCACAGGATGGCGACCGGCCACCACGTCCCGTTCCTCGTCTGGGGTTTCGCGTTCTACATCCTGCCACGGGGCACCTGGGTTGTCCCGTCTGAACGGCCCCGTACTCCCTCGGCGTTCATCCGTGCGACTTTTGCCCCCTACCGCGCGGCTGCCGCGACCAGTCCCGTAGCTTTCGCGACCTTCCGTGCGACTCTTGCCCCCTGCCGCGCGGCTGCCGCGACCAGTCCCGTAGCTTTCGCGACCTTCCGTGCGACTCTTGCCCCCTACCGCGCGACTTTTGCCCCCTGCCGTGCGACTTCCGCTCCCTGCCGTGCGACTTCCACGACCTGCGGGGTGACTCTCTTTCCCAAAGCGTTGCCCTCTATCATTCACTGGAACGTGCCTCCTGATTGTCAATAATAGCTGTCGCCTGGCGACAGATTTCCTCCATGCGGGCTTGTTGGCCGCTGCCGTATAGGTACCCCAAGAGTGCCTCAAATCCGGTACTGTGCCGATAGTCTAGAACATCGGCGTTTTTACGCGTGTGTGCCGGCTTGGCATTTCTTCCTTTGCGCACCTGTTGCTGTTCTTCGTCCGTCAGTGTATCGTACAGCCTGGCGACAATTGCTGCTTGAGCGCTGGCCCGCACGTAGCTGGTGCTGACACGGTGCAGTACCTCCGGTCTGCGAATCCCCTGCTCTAGAACGTGATTGCGCACGTAAACTTCCCAAACAGCGTCGCCCATGAACGCCAGCGCCAGGGGCGACAACTCCTTCCAGTTCCACTCCGGACTCATTGGCGGTGCCACCGCGTACCCTGGGGAGTGTCTTCCAGAACTACGCCAGACTCCAGCAACCGGTTCCGAATGTCGTCTGCCCGGGCAAAATCCCGTTGCCGCCTGGCCTCGTTGCGTGCGTCAATTTGCTGGAGAATTTCCGCTTCCAGCATGCCCTCATTGGTATCAATCGCCAGGCCCAGAACGCCCATAAGTTCGCTGATTAAGTCAATCCACATACTGAGTCCCGCAGGCGTTACGGCCTGGCTGCCGGAGTAGGTGTTGGCCTCGCGAACGCCGTCGAAAATGGCGGCAATCCCGTCGGCTGAGTTAAAGTCGTCGTCCATTGCCGTGGTAAACGCAAGTCTCGTTGCTTCCACTAGCAGGCCTACCTGCTCCGTGTCTGCCTGCGCTCCGGCCACCAGGTAGTGGGGCTGCTGATTCACCACCGCCAGCCGGTAGCGCAGGTTCTTGACCGCTCTGTCGATGCGCTCCAGGGCGTTAATGGCCTGATCCATGCCTTCTTCCGTATAGTTCAGCGGATGGCGGTACTGCGCGCTGAGCAAATAGAACCGGACAGCCCGCGCCGGACGTTCCCGTAAGAGGTCGCGAGTCATGATAAAATTGCCGGTGGACTTGGACATCTTTTCGCCATTGATGTTCAGTGTGCCGTTGTGCATCCAGTAGCGCGCAAACTGGCAGTGATGGTGCGCCTCGCTTTGGGCAATCTCATTTTCGTGGTGCGGAAAAATCAAATCGCGGCCGCCGGCGTGGATATCGATTTGCTCACCCAAATAGAGAGCGTTCATGACTGAGCACTCGATGTGCCAGCCAGGACGTCCTGGTCCCCATGGGCTTCCCCAGTACTCTTCTCCCGGTTTGGCGGCCTTCCACAACGCGAAATCTGCGGGATGTGCCTTGTTTTCCGCCACTTCAATCCGAAATCCGGATTGAATTTCCTCAAGGGAGTGGCCCGAAAGCTTTCCGTAATCAGGGAAGGACAGGGTATCAAAGTAGACATTTCCGTCCCGGTCGTAAGCGTTCCCGCTTTGAATCAAGTCCGAGATAAACTTTATGATGTCCGGTATGCATTCCGTTACGCGCGGATGCACCGTGGCCCGCCGGACGCCCAGTGCGTCGGCGTCCCGGAAATAGTCCTCAATATACTGGTTAGCCACGTCCCTGACGCCGATGCCCAATTCCTGAGCCCGATTGATAATTCTGTCGTCGACGTCCGTAAAATTCTGTATAAATTTCACTTCATAGCCGCGATACTCAAGATAACGGCGAATCATGTCAAATACTACAAACATGCGCGCGTTCCCCAAGTGAAACAGGTTGTACACCGTGGGACCGCAGGCGTAAAAGCGAATTTTCCCCGGCTCTATGGTTTCCAACGCCTCTTTTTGGCGAGTCAGGCTATTATACAGCTGAATGCCCATGAACGCAGCTCCTCCTTATTGCTCCCCGTGATAATTGGACGGCGCCGTCAACGACTGCTTGATTCGACGGACGACCCACTCTCTCGGCAGACAGGCTATGGTCACCTGCAGGTCTCGTCCGTGAAGCACACCCGTAACTGCAGCGCGAACGGGCATATACAAGTCGCGGCCCTTGACCCCCAATTCCTTTTGGATCTGCTTGAATCTAACTTTACTAGCGTCGCTGTTCCATGGGCCGCGGTCACTCTCCACCAACTCCAGATACCTGTGGACAACCTGTTTGCCGGAATCGCTGTTGAGTACGGCCATAGATTCCTCGTCCCAGGTAATGACCTCGGAAAAGAAACCCTTCGCCAGCTCGAAAAACTCCTCAACGCACGCCATCTGTTCCTGGTAGAGGCCTACCAACGTCTCCAGCCAGGTGGCACTGCAGCCTGGTGGCAATGGGATGCCCCGCCGCTCCAGGTCCTGCCGCACCCCCTCTGCCAACTCATGGACATCCCGCTGTTTCATGTACTGGTTAGCCATCCATTGCAGTTTCTGCACATCGAACACGGCTCCACTGCGGCTAACGCGAGCCAGGTCAAAACGCGCCACCAGTTCATCCATACTCAACAGCTCTTCTTCACTCCCAGGGGACCAGCCCAGGAGCGCCAAAAAGTTTACCAGCGCCTGTGGCTCGTACCGCCGTTCCCGGTAGGCGTCCACCGGGAGAACATTGCCATCGCGCTTGCTCAGTTTCTTTCGGTTCTCATTGAGCACCTGCGGCAGATGGGCAAAGGACGGTTGGTCCAGTCCCAATGCCTGATAGATGAGCAGCTGTCGCGGTGTATTGGACAGGTGTTCCTCACCGCGAATGACATGGGTGATTTCCATCAGCGCATCATCAATGACCACCTGAAAGTTATATGTCGGCACGCCGTCGGACTTGACGATGACAAAGTCGCCCATATCATCTGTCGAGAACTCCACGTGTCCTCGGACCACGTCGTCCAGTGCCAGGACTTGCCCTGGTGGCACCGCGAACCGCCAACTATGCGGTTCCCCGGCGTCCAGTCGCCGCTGTCTTTCCCCATCGGACAACTGCCGACAGCGGCCGCTGTACTTTAGGGCTTCGCCAGCACCCGCCACCAGTGCCTGCTCCCGCTCGGCTTCCAGTTCCTCCGGCGTACAGAAGCAGGGATAGACCTGATGGTGCGCCTTGAGTGTCTCCAGATAGTCCCGGTAAATGTCCAGGCGTTCCGTGCACTTGTACGGACCGTACTTCCCGCCGACTTGCGGACCTTCGTCCCAGGTCATGCCCAGCCAGCGAAATCCCTCCAACATTTCCTCTTCAGCGCCCGGAACAAACCGGTCGGAATCCGTATCCTCGATACGCAAAATGAACGAGCCCTGATGGTGCCTAGCAAACAGGAAATTGAACAGCGCCGTGCGGACACCGCCAATGTGAAGGTGTCCCGTAGGGCTTGGGGCATAGCGGACTCGTACAGTCATGTGTCCATCCTCTTCTCTTTCTCCAACAATACCACCGCTTGCGCGCCAATACCTTCTTCGCGGCCCACAAAACCCATGGTTTCCATGGTCGTGGCCTTGACACTGATTTGGTCTAGCTGCGCTTCCAGCAGATGGCTGATTTGCAGTCGCATCTCATCGATGAAAGGGCGCAGTTTGGGTCTCTCACAGAGGATGGTGATATCCAGGTTGGCCAATCGGTACTCCCGTTCTTTCACCATGGCCAAGGATTGGCGCACAAATTCCCTACTGTCCATCCCGGCATACCTGTCGTCCCCGGGGGGAAAATGCTGGCCAATATCGCCTAAAGCCAACGCCCCCAACAAGGCATCTGTGACGGCGTGAAGAACAACATCGGCATCGGAATGCCCGTAAAGTCCGAGGTGGAAAGGAACTTTGACGCCGCCGAGAATGAGAGGGCGTTCCGGCTTCAACTGGTGAACATCAAACCCAAAACCAATGCGCACAACAAGCTCCCCTTTTATCTTCCCAAAATCAAACCACCAGTACCAGCAGCCACTGTGTTATCCGTGTCCCAGTCCTGTTTGCAAAAAGACCGGCAGCGACTGTGCCGGTCTTATCTTACCTAAGTTATGGCTGAATTCCAAGAGTTGTGGTGGGAGTGGTGTTCCCGTCTCAGCAATCACCGTGTCTCATCCCACAATCCGATAAAGTCACAGCGCTTTTTCAAGCAGCTTCGGCTTTGCAAAAATCATCCGACCCGCCGATGTCTGCAACACGCTGGTAACCAGGACCTCCAGCTTGGAACCAATATAGTCTCTTCCACCTTCTATGACAATCATGGTGCCGTCGTCCAGGTAAGCCACACCCTGGTTGTACTCCTTGCCATCCTTGATGACTTGTACAGCCAGCTCTTCTCCCGGAAGGACCACGGGTTTAAGTGCATTGGCGAGGTCGTTGATATTCAGCACGTCGACATTCTGCAACTCGCAAACCTTGTTCAGGTTAAAGTCGTTGGTTACCACTTTCCCGTGAAGCTGCTTCGCCAAGCGGACCAGCTTGCTGTCCACTTCCTGAATGTCGTCAAAGTCAATCTCCATCACCTGGACTTTGACCTTCAACTCCTTTTGGATGCGATTCAGTACATCCAGTCCCCGGCGTCCCCGGTTTCTTTTGAGGACATCGGACGAATCTGCGATATGCTGTAACTCCTCCAGCACAAAGGACGGGATGACCAAGACTCCGTCGAGAAACCCTGTCTGCACCAGGTCTGCTATTCGTCCGTCAATAATGACACTGGTATCCAGGAGTTTGGCTTCCCCGGTCTTAAAGACCTGCTTCTTGGCTTCTTTATCCTTATCCTTGTCTTTATCGCGCATAATTCTTCCGGAAAACAGCGACATCAAGTCTTCCCTTTTGGTAAAGCCGATGCGCAGGCCCAGATACGCCAGCAACAGGCCGACGAAAAATTGGACCGCCATACCCACGACCGGAATGACGCGCATTTCCGGCGCGAATAGATAGGCTACCAACAACCCTAAAACCATGCCGATAGTTCCGCCAAAAATATCAGCCAACGGCGTCTTTTGAAGCTTTTCCTCAGTCCACCGAATGAGGGTGGTCAAATAGTTCACGAGCCAAGTAGTGGCAATAATAAACAGACTTCCACCTAAGACGGCTCCGAACCAGCGGAATCTAAAAGGTGTTGAGGTAAGATGAAAGATATGGGAGAATAAGTCCGGCCCAAACCTGTAACCTAACACTACCCCAATAACTGCAAAGAACAAATGAACGATTCTTTTTAACATGTTTTCACCTCCTTCAATATTATGGTCAATTTCCTGATTCAAAAAACCTTCAAACCCTAATTTCTCTAATTGCTGGAATGAGGAGACGTGAAAAAGTACTTTAGAAATATTTGGGGTAGCACTTTAAGTGTAACATCGCGGCTTTAGGGCGTCAAAGAAAACAGCCCCGTTTTCTCAGGAAATACAAGGCTGGAGCAGTCGAAGAAATCGATGAATTCCGCCAGTATCCGTTCCATTCTGCAAAAGCAGCTCACTTCAGTTCGGATTCATAGACCTCGCGGTTGTGTTTTTCCACTTTTGCCAGTTTCCTGTGGCGTCTCACAGCCCGTCCAATTCCAAATACGGCATAGAGGGCCAAGGGTACAAAAATAATGCGGTTGACCAACGAGAAATGAAGCCGAAAAAGGATATAAATGAGCACCGTAAGAACCGGCACAACAACAATGGAAGACCTAGGAAATGCCACCTTCTTGAAGTTTGGATAGCGGGTATTGCTCACCATCAGCAGGCTCAGCAGCACCATGCCTGCGGGCAGAATCACGTCCGCCGGAACCAATAGATTGCCATACAGGGCCATGGTTGCGACAATGCCTCCGGCAGCTGTGATGGGCAGGCCCACAAAGTAATTCGTCTTCTTCTCCTGAACGTTGAAACGCGCAAGGCGCAAGGCGCCGCAGAGGGGGAACAGGACGGCTACTGCCAGACCCACCACACCTTCATAACGCAAAACCACCTCGTACATAATCAGTGCGGGCGCAACGCCAAAGGTCACAATATCTGATAAAGAATCTAATTCTCTGCCAAAGTTACTTTCAGCATGCAGCAGACGTGCAATTCTGCCGTCGAGGCCGTCCAGGGCCATGCCCACCAGCACCAACAGTGAGGCCAGTGGATACCTGCCGGAAAAAGCTTCCGCGAGCGCAACAAGGCCAAGTATCAAGTTGCCGACGGTCAGCATACTCGGGGTGGCCCGCAGAAATGTTTTCAAGAAAAACCCCCCTCTAGTGATAAAACCCCTTTTGCGATACTGTACTAGCAACTATCGACCAATCACAGGTGTCTGTCAATAAACACTTGCTCACGGATGCGTCTTAACCCTTCGCGCACGGCTCTGGCGCGAACCAATCCAATTCCTTCCACGACGTCCAGTTCTTCGATGGAAGCCGCCAGCATACTGGACAGTGTGTGAAACTCGTCGACCAGGTTTTCAATGACGGGCTGTGGTAAACGGGCAATCTTGTTTAAGATGCGGTAACCCCGGGAGGACAAGGGTTGCTCATTGATGTCGCCGGAGACCTGATGGCCCAGTATCTTACCAACCAGGACGCCGTCCAGCAACTCATCTGCCCCCAAGTCGTCCAGGGCACGGAGAACCTGGTGTGGCGTACCGTCGTGACGGACCTTGGCGTAGTCTTTCACAAGCAAGTACGCGTCTTCGTCAACCTGCGACACCAGTTCATCCAACTGCATGCTAATCAGACGCCCCTCTGTTCCCAACTCTGAGATATACCTGCGAATCTCCGCTTTGATGCGCAAAACCATTTCGAATCGTTGCAGTACCAGCGTGACTTCCTGCAGCGTCACCAATTCCTCGAACTCCAGAGCGCTGAGATTTGTCAACGACTGGTCGAGTACGGATTTGTATTTCTCCAATGTCTGAATCGCCTGGTTCGCCTTGGTCAAAATAACGCCGATGTCCTGCAGCGCATAGCGGAACGCACCTTGATACAACGTAATTACGTTGCGCCGCTGGGAGATACAGATGACCAACTGGCCCGTTTGCCGAGCCACCCTTTCCGCCGTACGGTGGCGGGTGCCGGTCTCTGATGTAGGCAGTGTATGATCGGGATTCAAATTAATGTTCGCATACTCAATTTCCTTCAGATCGTCGCTGACAATGATGGCGCCGTCCATCTTTGCAAGCTCGTAAATGTGGGATGGCGTCAACGGACACTGGATGGCAAACCCGCCGTCCATGATGCTCTGTACCTGCTGTGTCGATCCTACCACAATGAGCCCACCGGTCTTTGCCCGCAGGATGTTTTCGATACCTTCCCGCAGCAGAGTTCCGGGGGCTACGATGCGCAGAACTTTTGTCAGCAGATTTTCCTTTTTTGTATCATCCCGCAAATTACCCACCTCTAAAAGGCCAAATCCAGGGTCTCAGCCAAAGTATGAACGGGAACCACCTGAATTGTCCCGAATTCTCCCACAGCACAACTGTGCGGTACTACGCACCGTTCGAACCCCAGTTTGGCGGCTTCGCGGATCCGCTGCTGCACTTTGTTCACTGAGCGGACTTCACCGGTGAGGCCTACTTCCCCAATGTAGACGTCACCCTTTCGCAGCGGTCTGTCGCGGTAGCTGGCGGCCACCGCCATGGCAATGCCCAAGTCGATGGCGGGCTCCTCTATCCTTACACCGCCCGCGAGATTTACATAGGCATCAAAGGACTGCAGGCGCAAACCCACCCGTTTTTCCAGAACGGCCAGAATGAGACTGACGCGGTTGTAGTCTGCCCCTGTTGCCATCCGTCTGGGGGTGACGAAACCGGTTGGTGCGACCAGCGCCTGGACTTCCAGCAAAAGGGGCCGTGTCCCTTCCATGGCTGTCACCACCGCCGATCCCGGAGATTCATTGGAACGCTCCGACAAAAACATCTCCGACGGGTTGGACACCTCAACCAGGCCCTCGTCGCGCATGTCAAAGATGGCCATTTCATTGGTCGATCCGAACCGATTCTTGGCAGCCCGAAGGATGCGGTATGTATGATGCGCGTCGCCCTCAAAGTACAACACGGCGTCCACCATGTGTTCCAACAACCGCGGACCGGCCAGGTTCCCGTCTTTGGTGACGTGCCCCACAATGACAGTGGCGATTTGCGATACCTTTGCCACCCGCAGCAGCATGCCAGTGCATTCACGAACCTGCGATACACTGCCTGGGCCGGAACTGAGACCCGGTGCAAAAACCGTCTGAATAGAATCTACAATGAGCAGTTGCGGGGCTTCCTGGTCCACCAGGGCCAGAGCCAACTCCATGTCTGTCTCGGAGCAGACGAACAGGTTGGGGTGAAGCGTTCCAAGTCGTTCCGCGCGCAACCGAATTTGACTGGCCGACTCTTCGCCGGAAATGTAGAGCACTTTTTTGCCGCTCACAGCAATTTTATGTGAAAGCTGCAGCAACAATGTGGATTTCCCGATGCCCGGATCTCCGCCCAGAAGAATAAGTGATCCCGGTACGATTCCGCCCCCCAGGACCCTGTCGGTTTCCGGAAGTCCGCTAGGAAACCGGACCTCCGCCTGAGAGGGAATGTCACCAATGGGGAGCACGCGGGCTTCTGATGCAATCCACCCGCGGCGGGTAGACGAAACCTCTGCCGTTTCCCGTTCTTCAACAAAGGAATTCCATTCCCCGCAACTTGGGCAACGGCCTACCCACTTCACAGATTCGTAGCCGCACTGCTGACAAAAGAATTTTGTCCTTGTTTTCACCATGCCGACGCCCCCTGTGCTAGTGCTAATCATACAGGAAACACCGGGCCCCGCGTACCCTATCATTACAACAGCCTCCCAGACCAGTCCATGGGAGGCTGTTTTCACGCTCTCGCTGTTGCGATTCTTTCCGAAATGCCTCCCAGGTCACGCTTTCGCGGTTTGTGCTTCCACGCGAAGTTCGGTGCCCGCCAGTCCGATTCTGACCGTGTCGCCGCGGCGAATCGTTCCGCTGATGAGAGCCTCGGACAGTTTGTCTTCAATATGTCTTTGAATGGCTCTCTTCAGGGGCCTAGCGCCGTACTGCGGGTCAAACCCTTCTTTCGCCAAAAATTCCTTGGCCTCATCTGTCAGGGTGAAGTCGATGTCCTGTTCGCGCAATCGCCGTCGCAACTCCTTAATCATGAGTTCCACGATTTCACCAATCTGGCCTTCAGTGAGAGAATGAAACACAATCATTTCATCCACGCGGTTGAGAAATTCAGGCCGGAACGTGCGCCGCAGTTCTTGCATCACCTTGTCCTTCATATCCTCGTATTCGCGGGCGGTATCCGGTTTGAAACCAAGACTGCCACCTTTGCGAATCATTTCCGCACCTACGTTGGACGTCATAATGATGACAGTGTTGCGAAAGTCCACTGTGCGGCCCTTTCCGTCCGTCAAGCGCCCGTCATCCAGAACCTGCAGCAGAATGTTGAACACCTCAGGATGGGCTTTTTCCACTTCATCCAGCAGTACGACAGAATAGGGTTTACGACGAACCTTCTCTGTGAGTTGCCCACCTTCGTCGTACCCCACGTACCCTGGAGGAGAACCCACCAGCCGCGACGTTGAATGTCGTTCCATGAACTCGGACATGTCAATGCGAATAATGGCGTCTTCGTCCCCAAACATGGCTTCAGCCAGGGCTCGGGCCAACTCTGTCTTCCCCACACCGGTAGGGCCAAGGAAGATGAAGGAGCCGATGGGACGCTTAGGGTCCTTTAGACCTGCGCGAGCTCGACGAATGGCTCTGGACACCGCATCCACAGCTTCCTCCTGGCCAATTACCCGGCTGTGCAACACGGACTCCAGGTTCATCAGCCGTTCGGATTCCTCTTCGGCCAACTGTTTCACGGGAACACCGGTCCAGGAGCTGACAATGTGCGCGATGTCTTCGGCAGTCACCTTGACCTCATTGTTGTCCTGCTTCTGCTTCCAGCGTTCCTTGAGAGCTTCCAGTTCTTCCTTTAGCCTCTGTTCCTCGTCGCGAAGTGACGCAGCTTTCTCAAATTCCTGGGATTGCACTGCTGCGTCTTTTTCGTTTCTGCACTTTTCCAGCCGCTGCTCCAGTTCCTTCATGTCCGGCGGTGCCGTATGGGTGCGAAGGCGTACACGAGACGCCGCCTCGTCTATTAAGTCTATGGCCTTATCAGGCAAGAAACGGTCGGAGATGTACCGGTCAGATAACCGTACCGCCGCATCCAGCGCCTCGTCAGTAATCTTCACTCTGTGATGGGCTTCGTACTTGTCTCTGAGACCGCGGAGAATGCTGGTAGCCTCTTCCGGTGTAGGCTGGTTCACAGTGATGGGCTGAAACCTGCGTTCCAGAGCAGCATCCTTCTCAATATGTTTGCGGTATTCATCCAGGGTTGTCGCCCCTATACACTGAAGCTCTCCTCGTGCCAACGCCGGCTTGAGGATGTTGGAGGCGTCAATGGCGCCCTCTGCGCCGCCCGCCCCAATGAGGGTGTGGAGTTCGTCAATAAAGAGAATGACGTTGCCTGCCTGACGAATCTCCTCCATGATTTTTTTCAACCTGTCTTCAAATTCACCACGATATTTGGTTCCCGCTACCACGGTTCCCATATCCAAAACCATGACGCGCTTGTTCCGCAGCGTTTCCGGAATATCTCCGGCGACAATCTGCTGCGCCAGGCCCTCCGCGATGGCTGTCTTGCCAACACCCGGCTCGCCAATCAGAACGGGGTTGTTTTTCGTCCGCCGCGACAAAACTTGAACGACTCGCTCAATTTCCATCGTGCGGCCAATGACAGGGTCGAGTTTGCCGTCCCGAGCCATTTGCGTCAAATCTCGGGCGAGACTGTCCAACGTGGGCGTCCCCGCTGAGGACTCCTTGTCCGGACCGGCCTCGGAGACGTCTCCCCCTAGGAGTTGAAGCACTTGTTGGCGGGCCTTTGCTAGGCTGATGCCCAGATTGTTTAGGACGCGAGCCGCCACACCTTCGCCTTCCCGGATGAGACCCAACAGAATGTGTTCGGTGCCTACGTAGGTGTGGCTCAGTTTACGGGCTTCATCAATGGACAGCTCAATCACCTTTTTCGCCCGTGGCGTGTACGTCATGGCGCTGATTTGGCTCTGTCCCTGGCCAATGATTTTCTCCACTTCCCCTTGGACCTTTTCCGTGCTGACACCAAGGCTCATCAGAGCTTTCGCTGCGATGCCCTCGCCTTCCCGCACCAGTCCAAGCAGGATATGTTCCGTTCCCACACCCGGGTGTCGCAACCGGGTGGCTTCTTCCTGTGCCAGAGCCAGAACTTTTTGGGCACGTTCGGTAAACCTTGCGTACATGCTATCGCACCTCCGTATCGTCTAGTCGTAAACGTTCGCGAATCAGGGCAGCACGCCGTACATCCCGCTCTCCCGGGGATAACTCCTCGCGGTAGTACTTCTGCAGGAACGCAGGCTGTACCATGACCATTAACTCTTTCAAAATGCCCGTGGAAACACCCGATATCATCCCCAAGTCAATGCCCAGGCGGACATCGGAACAACGTTCCAGGGCCTCCCTGGAATCGATTTGCCTGGCGTAGGCCAGTACGCCAAAGGAACGACAAACCCTGTCTTCCAGCGCGGTGCGGTTTTGCTCCAGCAACATTCTACGCGCGGAGCGTTCGTGATCGATGAGCTGTTGGACCACACCCCGCAGGTTTTCGATGATTTCCCTTTCAGACTCGCCCAATGTTACTTGATTTGACACCTGGAACAGATTTCCGGCAGAATCGCTGCCTTCGCCGTACATTCCGCGCACGGCCAGGCCGACTTGGGACACAGCCGTCAGCATGCGATTGATTTGACCAGACAAAACCAGTCCCGGCAAATGCATCATGACGGAAGCCCGCAACCCCGTTCCTACATTGGTGGGGCAAGCGGTTAAGTAGCCGAGCCGGTTGTCGAAAGCATAGGAAACAGTGTGCTCCAGGGCATCATCAATGTGACTTGCGAGATCCCACGCCTCATCCAGACGAAATCCAGGCATAATGCACTGTATGCGCAGGTGGTCCTCTTCATTGACCATGATGCTGACCATTTCGTCTTCGCGAATGGCCACAGCGCTGTGTTTCGAGTCCTCGGCCAGTTCGCGACTGATGAGGTGTTTTTCCACCAGCGCCTGTCTATCCAACGGCGCCATGTCCGCCATTCGCAAAAACTGAAAATCCCCCAAAGACTTCATTTTCTCACTGGCTAGGGCTGTTTTCGTCGACTCCAGAACTTCATCGGAAATGGAGTCCGTAAGCAGAGTGGGAAAGGGTTTGTCCTGTAAATTGCGGGCAATGCGGATGCGGCTGGTGAGTATGATGTCGTCTTCCGGTCCGCCGTCTCTCATCCAGCGACTCATGGCGTTTTCAAGAAAGTTTCCCAATGACATGGTTATCCCTGCCTCTCCGTGGCATCCATTCTTTGTTCCAAGTCCCGTATTTCATCACGGAGTCTTGCAGCCTCCTCGAACTGTTCCAGCATCACGGCCTGTTTCAGGTCTCGCCGCAGGGTTTCAAGCTGTTGCTTCAGTTTCACCTGCTCACCACATCGCAATGGCACTTTGCCGGTATGCTCACTGCTGCTTTGAATTCGCCGCAACAGTGGTTCAAGGCGGGCGGCAAAGTTGTGATAGCATTCCGGACAGCCGAACCGGCCGATTTGAGTGAATTGCTGGTACGTCATCCCGCAGGAGTCGCAGCGAAGAGCTGTGGTGGACGGCGCAGCAACGGGGGAGGATTCCATATTCAGCAGACCACTCAGCAGGTTGTTAAAATGAAAACCCTGGGCCGCCTGAGAAAAAATCTCGCCTTGCTCCTTTGCGCAGACTTCGCACAGATGGTATTGACTCTTCTCGCCGTTTACGATTTTTGTGAGGAAGACTGTGGCTTCGCGTTGATGACAGCGATTGCACAACACCTGAATAACCTCCCTTTGAATATTCCACCTAGTAGCATCCCCTGAGGAACTCTTCTGTGCCCAAAATGTCATCCATCATGACTAGGATTCAGTGAACTGCATCATTGCGGCAGACAAGTGGATAAGGGCTTGAACCAACATGCGAGCGCGAATTTCGTCGCGCTGCGGTAAATCCACTTGAATAACATCGCGGTGAAGGACGGCACGCAGGATGGCCGCCTCACGGTGTGTAATGAGTTCTTCGCGCAGTAGGCGTTCGATGATGCCTTCCGATTCACGCTGAGATAGCCGGGCCCCAATCCGCTGCGCCAGGAGGATTAACGGCTTGGCCCTGTCCAGCTCAATCCTACGAATGCGAATGTAACCGCCGCCGCCGCGTTTAGACTCGACGATATAGCCGTGATCGATGGAAAAACGCGTACTGATGACGTAGTTGATTTGAGACGGGACACACTGAAAAACCTCAGCTAGCTCGCTTCTCTGCAGCTCTATCATTCCAGATGGACTGTTCTCCAGGATCTCCTTCAAGTGTTCTTCAATGATGTCAGAGATGTTCTTGGCCAATAAGAGTACCTCCCTTCACAACAAGGGTGAGTTCCACAGCGATAGAATCGCTCGGAGGAAACATCCCTCTGCGTCCACCGCCAACAAGCTCTCACATCCAGAACCCTTATTCCCGGCCTGGTGTGCATTTGACTTTGACTAATCTTGACCTTATTATACCCGGACAAATGAGTAAATGCAAACCGCCTTCCAGCTTGCCAATCTTCAGTCTACCCTCAATGCAGACTGCTAATCAGGCCTAATTTAGGCTGAATTCATCATCTACCGACCGGTCGTTGACCCCAGTCAGAAACAGAGATAAACTTTCTGTTAAAACGGAAGCGCTTTGCGCGAACCGCCGGAAAGGTGTCTTTTCTATGGCGACCAACAGACAGAAGGAAATTGCACTTGCAGCCGTGCATTTGTTCGAGCAGAAGGGGTATCACGCGACTTCTGTGCAGGATATTGCCGACGAAGTGGGACTGCAAAAGGGCAGCCTCTATCACTACATTCATTCCAAGGAAGATTTGCTCCTCCACATCGCGCATGAAGCCATTTCCGAATTCAACTCCCGTTTGGAGAAAATACTCAAATCCAATGCCCCTGCGGAAGAAAAGCTGGTTCAAGCCATTGAAAACCACCTGACGGTATCCGTCTCCAACTTGCAAACGACCACAGTCCTTTTGCGTGAAGCCTTCTCTTTAGCTGAACCACAACACCAGGTCATTCAGGATTTGACGGATAGATACTTGGAACTATGGACAGAAATTATTCGTCAAGGAAAGGAAAATGGGGAATTCATTGTAGAACGACCCCGGGTAACGGCCCTTGCGTTGCTGGGGGCCTGTAACTGGGTATATCGTTGGTATCAACCTGAGGGCGAGCTGACTGCTGCTGAAATTTCTCAAGAATTCAGCAAAGTCTTCCTGCACGGGTTAACAGGCACACCCCTCCACTCCCAGTGAAGGCACTGGTCCAGCCCCTCTAACCCATAACAAACCCATGACTAACCCACAGCAAAGAGGCTGCTCCGTCCCCCGGGTGGGGGCTGGAACAGCCTCTCTTCTCTTGCCTGGCAACGTCCTACTTTCCCAGGAACTTTCGTTCCAAGTATCATCGGCGCTGGAGGTCTTAACGGTCGTGTTCGGGATGGGTACGCGTGTTTCCCCTCCGCCATCGTCACCAGACTCGGGCCGAGGGTGTAGT